>Ga0209415_10012953_pt1 | contig 13836 bp, 13 predicted proteins | sample PeaSoiSIISIP2007_FD_187696 | JGI IMG/M metagenome (GOLD analysis project Ga0209415, IMG submission 187696) | Peat soil microbial communities from Weissenstadt, Germany - SII-SIP-2007 (SPAdes) (version 2) | ecosystem: Environmental > Terrestrial > Soil > Wetlands > Peat | place: Germany... | reverse complement strand
GAGAGGTTCATCAAGATAGGAAGGACCGGGAGCAGGAACCACCAGTTCAGCATCCCCGCCGAGGCGCTCGACGGCCGGGTCACGATAATCACAGGGAGGAAGGAGTCGGGCAAGTCCCACCTCGCGAAGATGATGGTCCGAGGCCTCGTGCAGCAAGGCGCCTACTGCATCGTCTTCGACCTCAACGACGAGTACGGCAGCATCGGGATGAAGGCCGACGGCAGCAGCACCGACATCGCGAAGAAGATAGACGTCAGGAGGCCGGGGCGCAACCTGAAGTTCTCTCTCGCGGGCGCCGGGCTACGCGCAATCACTTCGCTCCTCCAGCACTCGCTTGACATGACCGGGACTTCGATCAGGGAGTTCATCCGCATCTGGGAGGCGATGGAGGCGAAGCACGAGCTGGGCATGACCTCCCTCGGCAACTACATCCAGCAGTGGCGATGCAACGAGTTCGTCCGCGACGCACTCTACTCGAGGTTTTACACGCTCTCGAACTCCGGGATTTTCTACGAGGGCAAGGTCGGCGACCCCGACACGAGGGACGACGACGCCATCGAGACCTTCTTCCAAACGCACCCAGAAGGGGGCGCCCTCGTCATCTCGCTTACCCGGACCTCCCCCCTCAACAGGAGGATGACCGTGGAGCTCGTCCTCTCGAAGCTCGTCGAGCTTCTGGAGCACAGGAAGATCCCGCCCGTGTTCCTCCTCTCTGAGGAGGCCCACCTCTACCTAAGGGAGACCTACTGGGAGGACCTCATCACGAGGATGAGGCACTTCGGGGTCTTCGCCACCTTCGTCACGAACCAGCCCGATGCCATCAAGCAGGAGATATACAGACAGGCGGACAACATCTTCCTCTACAACTTCTCCAACGACTCGGACCTCTCGCTCGTCTCTCAGGCCTCGATGGTCGACACCGACACAGTAAGGTCGATCGTCCGCACCCTCCCCCCGAGAATGTGCCTCGCCCTGGGGCACGCCGTGAGCAACCTTCCGATACTGGTCACAGTGGACGCCTTCGACTCTCCCCCCACCGGGCTCACGAGGCTCTTCTTCCAGAAGGAGGCCGACGCCGTCAGCGTCGCGGTCCGCGGACACAGGAGCCCGGAGGCATGACGACCGAGAAGCTTACGGTCTCCCGCCTCGAAGAGACGGGCCCGCGACAAGGCATGGCGCACGTGGTTGCGTGCGCCTTCTGCAGGAGGCGGCTCTCAGACGAGTACTACTTCACCTGCCGGATGTGCGACGCATCCTATTGCTACATACACATGTCCCGGCACCAGCGTGCTCCCTGCGCCAGGCAGACCGAACGGCGGCGTCGAGGCCAAGCTCATGGCGAGGGCGTCCACCTCGGCGCGAGAGGCCAGCTCCACCTGGCCGGCCCCGTGCCCGGCCGCTCCCCTTCGGCAAATGTTTAATACTTATTCACTTTCGTTTCGTAGCCATGGAGTCGTCCCGGCAGGAGTCGATCGCAAAGATAGCCGGCGAGGTCGTCGCCAGCGAGGAGCCGGGCAAGGCGCTAAAGTCCTGGAGGGAGAAGCTCGGCATCCGCCAGATCAACCTGGCGAGGCAGCTCAAGCTCTCGCCATCGGTCCTCAGCGACTATGAGAGCGGCAGGAGGCCGTCCCCCGGGGTCCTCTTCGTGAGGAAGTACGTCGAGGCGATGGTCACCCTCGACGAGTCGCAGGGGAGGGTCGCGTCGAGGCTGCTCTCGAGGGAGGACAGCTCCGCGATATTGGCGATAAAGGAGTTCGTAGAACCCATAAGCGCGGTCGACCTCCTCCACAGAGTGAAGGGGAAGGTGCTGGCGGGCGACCCGAGCAAGCTCCACCTCTACGGCTACACGGTGGTCGACAGCATCAAGACGATCTACGCCCTATCCGGCTACGACTTTTACCGTATCTTCGGCGCCACGACCGAGAGGGCCATAATCTTCACCAAGGTGGGGATGGGGAGGAGCCCGCTCGTCGCGATCCGCGTCTCCCAGCTAAAGCCGAGGGTGGTGGTGGTCCACGGCCCCGAGCACCTCGACCCGCTGGCGGTCGACCTGGCCAAGAAGGAGGGGCTGGTCCTGGCCCTCTCGCACAGCGCCGACGAGTCCGATATCATCTCGTCCCTCGCGACGCTAGGGCGAGAGCGCTCGAAGGCCTGAGGCGCTCCCGCCGCGGGGAACCTTTTTAGGTCGAAGAAAAGGCGCGTCAAAATCGCCGCTTGTCTTGGTCCAACTCACCTTACTCGTCTCCCTAGTCGACCTGGCGGTCGTGGTCGCGTTCGCGCTCATCGCGATAGGGGCCAGCGCCATCGACAGGCGCGGCTTCCTAGCCAGCCTCGCCGTTGGGTACCCCATCATCCTCGGAGGCGGTTGGAGGTGGTTCGTGATCGTCGCGACCTTCTTCGTGCTCGGGGTGGCCTTCACCTGGTACCGCTACGAATACAAGAAGAGCATCGGGACCGCCCAGGAGAAGGGCGGGACGAGGAACTGGCCGAACATCCTCGCTAACGGGGGGATCGCCTCGCTCCTAGGCCTTGGGGAGCTGCTTGGAGGCGGCGTCGCCTTTTCCGTCCTCTACGTCGGCGCCGTCTCGGCGGCCACGAGCGACACCGTCGCGACCGAGCTCGGGCTCCTCAACAGGGCCCCTCCACGCCTCATCACCGACCTCAGGAGGAGCGTCTCCCCCGGCACCTCGGGGGGAGTGAGCCCGATGGGTCTCGCCGGGACGCTCCTCGCCTCCGCCCTCATCGGGGTGGTGGCGGCTGCGCTGGGCGTCGCGAGCAGCCTCCAGCCCGTGTACGTGGTCGCCGTCTCCATCTCGGGAGGGGTGATAGGGTCCCTGGCGGACAGCGTAGCGGGCGCGACCTTCCAGCGGAAGAGCTACTGCGTGGTGTGCGGGAAGCCCTCGGAGAGCCTCGTGCACTGCGGCGAGCCCACTAGCTTCTCCTCGGGTGTGAACTTCGTGGACAACCACGTGGTCAACGTCCTCGCCACGGTCTTCGGAGCCCTGGGCGCCATAGGGCTCTTCCTAATCCTGCCTTGATGCGTCAGGTCCGCTTGAGGCGCGCCGCCAGCCACTCGCCCAGCTTCTCCTTGCTCACCTTGTCCTGCGACCTGTCGTCCCTGTGCCTGACCGTGACATCTCCCTTGGTCAGCGTGTCACCGTCGACTGTGATGCAGAATGGTATCCCTGCTTCGTCGGCCCTCGCGTACCTTCGGCCTATCGAGCCTGACTCGTCGTAGAACATGTCGAATTCCACGCGGAGCGAGTTGTAGAGCCGCTCCGCCTCCACGTCGAGCCCGTCCTTCGAGACAAGAGGGAAGATGCCCGCCTGGATCGGGGCGACGTCTGGCCTTAGCGAGAGGTATACCCTCTCTTGGCCCTTCGCGTCTTTCTCCGACCTGTAAGCCTTCTCAAGGATGACGTAGAGGCTCCTGTCCACCCCCATCGAGAGCTCGAATATGTGGGGAAGGACCTTCTTGCCGCCGTCATCCACCGTGTAGTCCGTCCCGCTCACCTCGGAGTGCCTCTTGAGGTCGTAGTCCGACCTGTAGTTGCAGGCCACCAGTTCAAGCCACCCTACGGACGTCCTCACCTCGAGGTCGAACGCCACCTTCGAGTAGAACGCCTTCTCGACGTCCGTGAGCGTGCGCAGCCTGACGTCCTCCTTTGCGAGCCCGACGGACTCCTCGTAGAAGCTCTGGATGAGGTAGAGGTAGTAGCCGATGAGCTTGTTCGGGACCGTCCCCGCGGCGATGGCGTCGGAGACCTTCGTCGGGACGGGCTCCGCGTCGCCCTTCGATATCGAGAGGAGGAATTCGGAGGCGACGTCGAACTTGGGGAGCGATACGTTCTCCGGGTTGAAGCAGACCTCTATCTCGGCCTGGTAGATCTCGCGCACCCTGAGCACGCCCTGCCTTGGGGCTATCTCGTTCCGGAAGCTCTTGCCGAACTGGGCGAACCCTTGCGGGAGCTTCAGCCGCTGCGTCTTGAAGAGGTATGGTATGTCGGCGAAGATCCCCTGACACGTCTCGGGCCTGAGGTAGGCCTCGTCCCCTTGGGGGCCTATCCCTAGCTTGAACATCATGTTGAATCGCTTCGTCCCCGTGAGCTCCGCTTTGCACTTGGCGCAGCGGATGCCGCTCTCCTTCAGCATCTCGTCGTACTTCTCGTCGGGCAGGCCCTCGGGCACTGGTCTGCCAAGCTTCTCCTCGATGAGCTTGTCGGGCCTGTATAGAGAGTGGCAGTTCCCGCAGATGACTATGGGGTCGGTGAAGTTCGAAAGGTGGCCTGAGGCGACGAAGACGGCCTTTGGCATGATCTGGGCGGCGTCGATCTCCACCATCTCGTCACGCTTCACGAGGTTCTTGCGCCAGAGCTCGACGTACCTGTTCTTGAGGGCCACTCCCAGCGGGCCGTAGTCCCAGAATCCCGCCGGGGTGTTGGGATACGCCTCCGCCGACTTTATCAGGTAGCCCCGCCTCTGCGCGACGTTCATCACGTCTTCGTAGTTCATCAGGTCTCGAAGCGCCCCGTTCGCCCGGACCTTATTTTAGGAGTCGGTAGTAAGTCGGACCCGGGGAAGAGAGTTCTTTTCAGACCGCCTTGATCTGCTTGACGACGCTGGGCCTTACCTTCCTGAAGACCCTGTAGCCGCAGATGCACTTCACCTCGGGAAGCGAGGAGAGCTCCTCCTGTGTCGTCCTTGTCCCGCACCTCACGCACTCGTAGACCGCCCCTGGGAATACCTTCACCGGCGCCGCTTCGACGGCGGGCGCGGCGGGTGGCGCCGCCTCGCCTGATTGCGGCGGTTGTGTTTCTGACATATCAAGTTTCGCGCCCATGGGGCTGTATTTCTACGTTGCCCCGTGAGAGGGCGACAGACCTGTGGAGAGGCCGCGGATGGATTCTAGCAGGCCCAGAACCAAGTCGTGGAGGACGTAACAGAGGCTCCTTCCCAAGTCGCGGTCACCACGAGGTAGCCTTCCTGCAGGGAGGAGCTGGTGATCGACAAGGTGGCAGAGTAGGCCCCGTGCTTGACCGCCGCTTTCGCATAGGCATAGACCATCCCGTTCGCCGGGTTAGTGATTGTGAGCTTCACGTCTCTCCGCAAGATGTTTCCTCCCGTGGCTGTTCCGCTGACTTCAGTTGGCGAGGAACACGAATAGCCTATCGTGTTCACGTTGAGCGTGAGCGTGTGCGGTCGAGAGTTTACAGCGGCGAACGCGGGTGTCGCCATTGAGAGTGTAAGCACTGCTGCGAGGATGACGAAGACTGAGAGCTTGAATAACTTCACAGTGGGTCTTGGGCAAGTAGAATTTAAAAAGATTCGCTTGTGCTTACTTTCATAATCGCGAATACAGGCCCGGAATCGGGCAAGACGGCTCGTTCAGGCGCCTCAGGTTGAGGCAATCGGAGAGTCACCTCTTTGATAGGTTGAAATAGCAACAGCCCGAATTGCCTTTGATGCCCTCGGCGAACAGAACCACGCTGGGCCTCGGCATCCTCCTCTCAGGTCTCGGGATTTCGATTCTAACGACAGGCGCCATAGGCCTCTTTGTGTTGCGACTGGTGAGGAGGGTCGCCGGCGCAGAACCTCTAGTCCTGGTCGCAATCATCTCGGGGTGCCTGCTCCTTGCTGCGGGTTCGGCGATGATGGCGCGCTCCTTCAACTAGAGCTCCGCCATCTCCGGTCTACCCTGGACTGCCACTCCTTTCGTCGATCGCGGCTCGTTAGTTCGCCGGCGGCGGAACAGATGCGGACTAGCCCATGCGAAGGAGACCCCGAGGAATCCGACTTCGCGAGTCCAACTTCGGGAATCCTACTTCGGAAGCCGTTAAATAGTGACCCGACTCGACAACGGCCGTTAATCTTGAGTCTGACCCGACCCCTGCCAGTTCTCTTGATCGGTGTCCTCGTCCTGATGACGAGCGTTCCTCTGTCGAGCGTCGCTGCCATGTCTGCAAATCCCATGATACGAGCAGGCGACAGCAACTTTCAGAGCACCAACTGGTCAGGCTACGCCGTGACAGGAGCGACTGGGTCGATTACTATCGCACAAGGGTCTTGGATTGTCCCCCCGGTGACTTGTAGTTCAGGAGAGAAATCTTACTCTGCGTACTGGGTCGGCATCGACGGCTTCACCTCCACGACCGTCGAGCAGACGGGGACCGACTCAGACTGCGCTCACGGCGTGCCCGCCTACTATGCCTGGTACGAGTTCTATCCGAAGGCCTCCAAGGACATCTCGAAGATCACGGTCCATGCAGGAGACAAGATTGGGGCGCTCGTCTCGTACGCGAACGGAAAGTTCAAGGTCTCCATAGAGGATTTCACGACCGGCAAGGCATTCTCGACCACCGGCACGGTGTCCGCGGCGGCGAGGAGCTCCGCTGAGTTCATCGTGGAGGCGCCCGAGACATGTATCCTCACAAAGTGCACCCTCACGAAGCTTTCGGACTTTGGGACGGCCGGCTTTGGCGGCGACAACACCGGCATAACTGCCGCAATGACCTGCGCTGTCGCGACGACCGGAGCAGTTGCGAGCCTCGGTAGCTACGGTGCAGCCGTCCAGGAGATTACAATGGTCAGCCAGTCCAGCTCCAGCGTCGTAAAGTCGCAGCCGTCAGTCTTGTCCGCAGACGGCACAAGCTTCACGGTTCAGTGGATGAACGCGGGCCCATAACGCTCGAGACAAGGCCGTCGCCCCGCACCCTAGGACCCGGGGGACTGTCAACGAGCCGTCCCCAGCTTCTGCAAAAGGGATAAGAAACGACCTTGAGGATGCCGGAAGCCTTGGACCCGGCTCGAAGGAAGAAGATCGTCGCACTACTCTTGGGCGTTTGGATTTACTCTTTGATTCTTTGGGGTTACATCGTGGTTGACTCTTTCCTCTTCCCCGTCTACCAAACCCTACCCATATCGAAAGACATCCCGATCATCCCGCAGAACCTGATAGCCGACATCGCGTTTCCTCTCTCCTTCGTAAGCTTCGTCCTCTGGGCGTACCTCAGAGAGCAACATGGCTCATGACCCTCGCCTAGGCATCCGGTTCGAGCTTGAAATCAGAACACAGGGTTACGGCTTCTCGCGACAACACCTGAACTTCAGAGCGAGGCGCACGTGGCCAAAAGGGATTGCTGAAGGGACGACGCTTTGCAGCTTTCGACAAACTCACCTCTTGCGAAATAGGTCTGGCAAGACGCAACCGCCCGAGGCTTCGACGAGCCAAATTTTCTGGAGAGAACGAACGATTTCGAAGATGTTTGCACATCTATCGCAAATCAGATTAAATACAGTGTCCAGAACGGGGTCTCGTGAAACGTAGGGTCCTTGTAATCGGGATAGACTCCGTTCCACTCGACCTCATGCTTCCTTGGGCCAAGAACGGCCATCTGCCTTCTTTCGCCAAGATACTCAATTCAGGGTCCTACGGAGACCTGTATTCCAGGATCCCCGTGACTCCCGTCGCTTGGTCGACGATATACACGGGCAAGAACCCCGGGAAGCACGGAATAATCGGGTTCCGGAATCACAAACCCAAGACGTACGAGGAAGTCTCCGTGAATTCCACTCTAAGAGACGCCCGCGACGTCTGGGAGATCGCCGGAGCCCACGACAAGAAGGTCGTGGTGGTCAACGCCCCCCTTACCTATCCGCCCCGCCCAGTGAACGGGTACCTCGTCTGCGGTTTCATGGCCCCTGGGGTGGACTATGAGTTCACATACCCCGAGTCCCTAGGAGCGGAGATAAAGCGCGCAGTCCCCAATTACAGGATAGGCACTGCCCCGTCCTACATCAAGAGCCTCTACCTCAAGGAGCTTCACAATACAGTCCAGGTCGTCGGAGACGCGTCAATACACCTCCTGAAGCAGATCGACTGGGACCTTGCATTCATCGTGTTCAAGGAGACCGACGAGGTGCAGCACTCCTTCTTCGACAGGCCCGGCGACGTCCTGGGGCTCTACCGCAGGGTGGACAAGATCGTAGGCGAGTTCTTGAAGCTCGCCGGCGACGACGCGACGGTCTTCGTAGTCTCCGACCACGGAGGCGAGCCGATAAACAAGAGGTTCAACGCGGCCGAGTTCCTAAGGATGAGCGGCTTCATCAGCCTCAACTCCTCGAACAACCGCCAGTCGGCCACCCCACTACAGCTTGTGGCCAGCGCCCTTTTCGGTCTTCGCCTAGAATGGCTTCTCGACATCCCGGGCAGCAGGAGGCTGATGGGCGAAATCATGAAGGCAAGGGTCAGGAGCTTGCAGAAGTCGGCGAAACCAGACCAAGGATTCTACGCGGGGCAGGTGGATTGGCCGAACACGACCGCCTTCATCTCGTCGGGAATCGGCCTGAGAATCAACCTCAAGGGGAGGGAGCCCCAAGGATTCGTCGACCCGGCCGACTACGAGGCCGTAAGGGACAAGGTCGCGACCCAGTTCGCAGGGCTGAAGGACCCTGAGAACGGCATGAACGTCTTCAGGTACGCCCAGGCGAGGGAGCGCGTGCTTTCGGGCCCCTACACAGAACTCGCCCCGGACGTCATGTGCTTGCCGAACACAGGTTACCTGCCAACGGAGGCGCTAGCGAGCTTCGACCCACTGGCCGTCGCGGCCGCGCACAGGTCGCTATTCAGCCGGAGCACCCTCTGGTGCGGCACGCACTCTCCCTACGGCATGGTCGCCGGCTCTGGCCCGGGCATCAAGAGGGGCGAGGTTTCAGGAGCGACGCTGGACGATATCGCCCCGACCATACTCTACGCCATGGGCATTCCGGTACCGCGAGACATGGATGGAAAGGTCCTCACCGCGATGTTCGACCCCAGTTACCTGGACGCAAACCCGGTCACGTGGGAGGAGGTCCAGGCAGGCGGGGAGGTCAAGGCCCGCGAACTCTCCGACGAGGAGAGCAAGATAGTCGAGGAGCGCCTGAAGGCGCTCGGATACCTGTCCTAGTCGGGAAATACGCGTCACCTCGTCCGAGGGCGCAGGAATAGCCGGTGTGCGAGCTCCAACATGGTTTCCCCATACGAATCCTTTTTTATCCACGCCGCGGACGGCCGTCTTTCGTGGAGAGTAGAAGATGAGCACGGATCAGACTTACGATATTGCGATTGTCGGGGCTTCCTATTCGGGACTTGTTGCGGCGATCACCGCTGCGAAGACGAGCAAGGTCCTTCTCATCGAGAAGAGACCCAAGCCCGGGACACCGACCAACTCTACGGGGGCGGTGCCCATCGAGTGGCTGAAGAACATGGGGGTGTATCCTTCAGACGATTGCATAGCCGGGACGATCTCGGGTATAGAGCTGATCTCTCCGAACGACGACAGCGTCCAGATAAGAAACTCAGTGCCCGACGGCATGGTCACCTACCCTGACCGTTACGTAAACTGGCTCGCCGAAAGAGCGCGGGACAAGGGCGCGACCATACAGACGGGCACGGTGTTTAGGGGGTTTTCCGGCTTCAACGGAAGCGCTTCCAAGGGAGGGAACGGGAAGATCTCGATCGAGACGAGCAAGGGGACCTTCCACGCCAAATACGTGATAGGCGCCGACGGGGCAGCCACGGCGGTGGGTCAAGCGGTGGGAGTCGGGGAACTGCCGAAGCCCGAAGACCTGCACATCGGCCTCGAATACCACGTCGAGAACAAGGGCATCCAGGACCCTCAGATCTACCGTCTGTATCTCGGCCACGAGCTAGCGCCTCTAGGGTACGCGTGGAGCTTCCCGGAGGGGGACAACAGTCTCAAGGTGGGCGTTGGGATTCCGAAGAGCGTTGGGGTTACGCCCAAGAGTCTAATGGTGAAGTTCATGAAGAGGTATCCGCAGTATGACACCCACATCTCGCTGAGCAACGGCGGGATAATACCTACGGCCCCCCCGCTCAAGACCGCGGTCAAGGGGAACGTAGTCCTGGTCGGTGATGCGGCCCACTTCTGCAGTCCACTCCACGGTGGGGGGATATGGTTCGGGATGGAGTCGGGAGCGCTCGCCGGCAAGGCGCTTGCTCAGGGCGACCCGCAGCTCTATGACACGCTGTGGAAGAAGGAGCTCGGCGGGGTCCTCCTTCGCCACTACAAGCTCAAGATGGTGATCTACAGCATGACCGACAAGAACTTCGACGACTTGATAGCGGTCCTGAAGACGTACGTCGCCAAGAAGGACAAGGGACACGGCAAGGTGCGCATGGCTTCCAGCGTCTTCTTCGCGGACCCCGCGTTCGTTCTGAGCATGGTGGGCAAGTGGACGAAGAAGGGGCTGGCGGTGGACGTCATCAAGCGCGCTCTCTTCCCCAACTTCAAGATCGCGTGATTTTGGGCCTGCCCAAGGTTTGCCGTTGCGCGTTGGGAGGGGAGGAAACGCCGCGCCCTCAGCCGAGGGCGGCAGCCCGCCTGAATTGAGTGGTTCGGAGTGAACTCCCCGAGAGCGACCCTGGCCTCAATCGTCAAGCTTAGGGCGTGGAAGCTCGCTCTTCTGGGTCCGGCGCCGTACTGGTACTTCCCGATATTCTACGTCCTGCTTTCGACCAACGCGGGAGTAAGCGCGATCGGGTTGACCGCCCTGGTGGTCGCGATGATGCTCAGCGCCAGCTGGGGCTTCCTCTTGAACGACCTCGCCGACCGCGAAGCCGACGCTCGGAGCGGCAGGGCCGACGCGCTCCACGGGCACGGCCTCAGCAAGGAAGCGATGTGGGCGCTCATTCTGGTGACCGCTGTAGTGAGCTGGGTGATAGTCTTCCTCATCGGAGGAGGGTGGATATTCAAGGGCGTCCTGGCGTTCGACTACTTCGTAGCGACCATATACTCGACCCAGCCGTTGAAGCTGAAGGTCAGGAAGTTTTGGGGGTTCCTAGCGAACTCCGTCATGGAGAGGCCGCTTCCGATACTCGTGTTCCTCGCGTACATGCACTACTACACCGCGGAGACCGTCATCCTTCCAGTCCTCATGGAGCTCACCTGGAGCGTATTCAAGCACCAGGCCGCCGACGTCAGGGAGGACATCGCAGCCAAGGTCATCACGTTCGCGGCCTCCTTGGGCGAGAAACTCTCGACCTCAATCGTGATGAAGGCCTTGAACCCGATCAGCGTGTTCTCGCTCCTGGTCTTGATAGCAATGGCCTGGTCTGCCATCGACTACCTAAGGACCCTTCTCCTCGCGAGCTTTCTCATCACCGCCATCGCCATCCTGGTCGCGTATCTCGGCGAGGTGGTCGGGAGGCTCAAAGTCTACATCACTCCCACCGACCCGCCCTACATAATCGCCCTGAACCTCTCCTACAGGTATGTCGTGCTAGCCGCAATGGCGATTGGGGTCCTCGAATATCGCGCCGCATTCCTGCCGCTCGTGGTTCTCCTCGTGATCACGCTCGGTTATCAGAGCGCGGCGTACGTCAAGATGGCAAGAAGTGTCTTTGGAGCCAAGGCTCCGGCACCTTCTTGACCTTCGACTTTCGAAGCAGACCCACGGAATCCGAGAAGTCTTATTAGTCGAACGGAAGGCACGATTCGTGAAAATCCGATTTGGAGATGATCGCCGCGGAGGGGCTCACTAAGCACTACGGCAAGTCGCTCGCTGTTGACCATGTCTCTTTCACGGTCCAGGAGGGCGAGGTCTTCGGCTTCTTGGGTCCAAACGGCGCGGGCAAGACCACCACGATAAAGATGCTGAACACCCTCATCAAGATAGAGGGTGGGAGGGCGAGAGTCGCGGGTTTCGACGTCGCGACGCACGGGAAGGAGGTTAGGAGAACCATCGGTTTGGTCCCGCAGGAAATGACTTTGGACCGCGACATGACGGGGCGGCGGAACCTCAGGATTCAAGCGAAGCTCTACGATGTCCCCGATGACGTCGCTGAGAAGAAGATCGAGGAACTGCTAGATCTGGTGGACCTGAAGGGAGTCGCAGGAAAGGAAGTCCGTACATACTCGTGGGGAATGCAAAGACGGATGGAAATCGCGCTGGGTCTGGTTCACGCGCCTCGTGTCTTGTTTCTGGATGAGCCCACTCTCGGGCTCGACGCGCAGAGCAGGTTGATGATTTGGGACTACATCAAGAGGCTCAATCGGGACTTCAAGATGACGATTCTCTTGACGACGCACTACCTTGAGGAGGCCGACGACCTTTGCAACAGAATCGCCATCATAAACGCAGGGAGGATAGAGGCGGACGGGACCCCCGAGCAGCTCAAGAGAGCTTCTGGGGGTGACAAAGTGACCCTGCTGCTCTCAGAGACAAGGGATGAAACTGAGCTGAAGGCCATCCTCGGCCCGATACCAGGATTGACCAAGTTTTCATACGACGGCGCCTCGGTGGTCGTGGAGGCCGAACGCGGGAACGAGGCCGTCCCCGAAATGATCGCTGCACTCTCCCTGCGAGGAATCGGCGTGAAGAGCGCCGACGTGCACCAGCGGACCCTGAACGAGGTCTTCGTCGAGCACGTGGGAAAGAGCCTTTCCGTGAGCGAACAGGACGATGGCGCCAAGATGATCGCCCGTGCAAGGATGCTCAGAGAGACGAGGAACTAGTCCGAGAATGCGTTAGGAGGAAAACGCCTTTGTTGGGGAGCACAGGACCGATGGCTAGCTTTGGGAGGCGAGGAGCGCGTTCCATCTCCGTCGGCACCGTTCTCCTCCTGGTTGTCCTCGCGTTCGTCTCGCAGGCGCCTTCTGCCCGGGGAGCGACGACCAGCTCCACATCGAGTTCGAGTACCACTTCAACGTCCTCCATCCCGCCGAACGTGTCGGGCGGGATCTCGATAGACCAGCAGCAGTTTGTGGCGACAGTCCCCTCCTATGCTGTGCTCGGCGTGAACTACACGGTCAGGGTGGTGATACAGAGCACCGTGGACATAGTGGTGCCCATCATCGTTCAGATGTCTGCCCCGGTCGGAGCGATATTCTTCCACCCTCGGGTCGTCAGGATGAGTGTCCCGCCCATGGGATCCATAGTTGCCAACTTTACCATCCTGCCATTCGCCCCTCCCCACACGGGGCCGTACAGCGTCACAGCTCTTCTCTTCGTGTTCTTCCCCCTCTCAATGAGCAGCCCGCAGCTGGTTGACCAGGTCACGGCCACGGTGTCGACCATTGGTCCCAACCCATTTCCTTACCTCGAGGTGGTGCTCATCTCAGCGGCAGCAGTGACCCTGGTCTTGGTCGCGGTGTTCTACCGCGACATCTCTCGCAAGGGAACTTCTGGTCCCTCTCAATGATTCAAATTACCAATTGGCCTTCGGCCTCCTTCCACTAAGCTGGGCGAATTGGGGGAACGGCTGGGGGACATGGGATTGCCCGTTCCGGGTGGTTGCCAACCTCATGGTAGGGTCTTGCGGGCGCGGTCGATGGCCGGAGCATCACCCGGGTCTATAGCCATTCCTTGGCGAGTACCAGAACAAGAGCCGAAGATAGCACAGCGAAAGCAACCAAGACTGCGAATCCGGTGATGACTGCGGGAGAGGTAATCGCTCCGCTCCCGAACATCAACGTTCTTGAGATGTCTGCGCTGAAGGAGACCGGGTTGTAGGCCGTAAAGGTCGCCATCCAGGATGGGAGCCGACTCGAAGGATAGAAGACCCTGCTGAACAACATGATGGGAAAGTTGACGGAAGATATCAGCTGCATGTCGGTCCATCTCCTGACCTTGAATGTCAGGACCATGAAGAAAGACGAGAATCCCCATGCAAGGAGAAAGACCCCTGCCAACGAGGCAAGCACCGAGACCGGAGAGAGGTTCGCAACGTGGAGCCCGAAGGGTATGGCTAGGGCGAGCAGGATGATTGATTGCGAAAGCCCGAAGAGGACGGTGCCGAATACCTTCGTCAGGGCTATCGTCGAGCGAGACACGGGT
>Ga0209415_10012952_pt1 | contig 13837 bp, 13 predicted proteins | sample PeaSoiSIISIP2007_FD_187696 | JGI IMG/M metagenome (GOLD analysis project Ga0209415, IMG submission 187696) | Peat soil microbial communities from Weissenstadt, Germany - SII-SIP-2007 (SPAdes) (version 2) | ecosystem: Environmental > Terrestrial > Soil > Wetlands > Peat | place: Germany... | reverse complement strand
CCCCGTGGGGGTTCGGGCCGTACGCTTCGACGGAGAGGGGGACGTAGCCGGTCCATCCGGCGAACGCGTTCGAGAGGATCAGGATCACGCCCGCCGGCGGGAGCATCCAGAAGGCGATCGCGTTGATCCGGGGGAGCGCCATCTCCTTCGCTCCGATCATCGACGGGACGAGGTAGTTGCCGAACCCGGCGAGCACGGGCATGATGAACATGAAGATCATCAGCACCCCGTGCATCGTGAACAGCGTCGAGTAGACGTCGGGGGTGATGCCGAGCGTCGTCTGCGGGTCGAGGCCGAGACCCTGGACGAAGCCGAGGTCGGTCCGGATCAAGATCGCGTAGATCCCGCCGATGAAGAAGAACACTATTCCCGTGGTGATGTACATCAGACCGATGCGCTTGTGGTCCGTCGTGAACAGGTAGAGCGACGCCTTCCGGACGAACCACTCGCCGTGGACCCGCGTCAGGTAGAGGCCGAAGCCCGCGAGGAGCAGGATCAGGAGGATCTCGAGGATTGGCGCTACCAGGTCGTACATCGATTCGGATCTCCCTTCACATGAGCAACTGGGCGAGGACGTAGGCCATCCCGAGGACCGCGGCGAGGACGATCAGCCACGTGATCACCCGGGCGGTCCCGCCCGGCGTCACGGGGGCCGGCGTCGTGGGCCGGAACTTCCGACCGAGCGGCCAGCTCCGGTACGACTCGTCGACGAGGTGCACCAAGAGCGCGCCCATCACGAACATCGTCGCGGCCGCGAACCCGAACGAGCTTTCCACCCCGGGGCCAACGAGCGGTCCGAGCCGGAAGGCGTAGATCGCGAGGCCGGCGATCCCGAGCAGGAGCAGGACCACCGTCGCGTTGTAGAGGGCGAGCACTCGCCGGGCCGCCTCGGCGCGGTGGGCCTCCAGCACGTCGGTGAGGTCGTCGGGGGCGGTGGAGGTCTCACTCAAAGAGCAGCACCTCCCGGTGCGGGGTCCCGCGGAGCCGGTCGACCCGGTAGAGGATGCCGGTCACCAGCAGCATCGCAATCGAGGCGACGACCGCCGCGCCGACGAACAGCGGCACGTCCACGAGCCAGTCGCCGGTCGTGAGCAGCTGCGTGAGCCCGTAGACGACGAAGGCCGCGGCGATCGTCCCGACCCCCAGGAAGGCGGCGAGGACCACCCAGAGCCAGCCGGTCCGGTACTCGGCCGGTGTGGTCTCACTCACGGGCGCTCGCCTCCGCGACCGAGGGACGGGCCGAGCCGGTCGTCGTCGGATACGCGCCGGGGAGCGCGGAGGAAAGCCCGGTCCGGGCGGCCAGGCGGGCGCGGTAGCTCCGCTGGTAGCGCCAATGGAAGAGCGCCACGACGATGGCGTTCACGAGGAACATCGGGACGAGCCGGAGCGCGACCTCCATCGCCGGGATCGAGATCCCCGGCGTGAGTCCGCCCCACACCGACATCAGGACGAAGAACTCGAGGAGCGAGGTCCCGAGGAAGGTGAACAGCGGCCGGTCCCTCGGGTGGGTCCGCTTCGACCGGTCGAGGAACGGGAGGAACAGGACGTACAGGATGATCACCGTCGTGGCGCCGACGGCGATCACCGGGGTGACGCCTTGGAAGTCGACGAGCTTGAACTCCCAGAGGAAGTACCAGTCCGGCTCGGTCACGACGCTCGCCGCCGCGACGTTCCCCGCGTACGTCGGAAGGTTCCACGGCCAGAGCGCCGCGATGCCGATCAGGAGCCCGATGTACAGCAGCGCCCACTTCGTGATGTAGAACAGGATGTGGGGCATGAACGGGACGTGTTTCTTGTCCTCCTCCTCGGTGAAGCGCCGACGTTGCAACGGGTCGGAGGTCGCCGGTGGGGCGATCCCGTGCGACTCGAAGAGCGCGATGTGGGCATACAAGAGCGCCCCGAGCGCGAGCGGCAAGAGGAGGACGTGGGCGGCGAACATCCTCGAGATCAGTCCCTGACCGGTCCCGTCCGAGAGGATTAGCGGCCCGAGGAGCGGCCCGGCGTACGGAAGCCGGAGGGCGAGGACGAGCCCGACGTTCGTCGCGTTGAGCGAGATCTGGGTGTACGGGAGCAGGTAGCCGGTGAACCCCATCCCGAGCGTCGTCAGCAGGAGCAGCGTGCCGACCATCCAGGAGAATTCGCGCGGCGCCTTGTAGACGCCGAGGTAGTACCCCCGGAAGAAGTGGACGATCGCGAGGAAGATCATCGCGTAGGCGCCGTAGAGGTGGGTCGAGAGGAGCAGCTGGCCCATCGGCACCGAGTTCACGATGAAGTACGTGCTGCACCAGGCCGCCGGCGCCGTCGAGAGCGCTCCCGCCGCCTGCCCGCAGGCCGTGTACGTCGGGTTCGTGCTCGGCTGGTAGTAGAGGAGGAGGAGAAGACCCGAGATCACCTGGTAGAGGAACGCGTTCACGACGAACGCGCCGGTCCAGTACGACGGCTTGAACGAGAATTCCGGCTGGGGCCGGAGCGCCCACTTGGGCATCCCCGACCGGTCCTCGATGAATCCCCAGACCCGATTCAGGGTCCGGTTGAACCAACGCTCGAATGCCAAGTTCCCCTCCTACGGCGGGAAGTTGCAGAGCAGGACGGGCGCTTGCTTCGACAGCTGGCTCGAGTTCCCCACCCCGTAGTCGCCCGAGAGCGTGTCGAGGTGCCCGTTCACCGGGGGCCCGACCTCGCTGACCGCGTACAGCGTGTCGTCCGCCGAATCCCACTCGAGAATCACCTGCGGGAGCGGCAACACCGCCGGCCCCGTGAGGTTCGACGCTCCGTTCGTGACGTCGTACGTCGAGCCGTGGCAGGTGCAGTGAATGTAGAACGCCCGGCCGCCGGGTGTCTGCGGGCAGGCGCCGGGTGGGTAGTAGTGGATTGCGGGGGCAGGGCAGCCGAGGTGCTGGCAGATCGCGCTGAAGGCGACGATCGACTTCTGGGTCCCGACGCCGTTCAGGACGTTCGTCCCGCCCGTCGAGGTCCCCGGGGCCGGGGCGAGGTTGATCAGGAAGTTCGGCTCGTTGCGCAGCGGGTAGTTGAACGTCAGGACGTCGCTGGTCTGGGCATTGTACTCCTTCTCGACGTTCGTGACGGTGAGCGGCGAACCGTCGAGGTCGAGGAGCTGCACCCGCGGGAACCCGGCGAGCCCGACGGTCGGCGGCTGCGCGTACTGCAGCGACCCGGCGACGAGGCCGCCGCCAGCTGCCCCGACGACGCCGGCCGCAACGAGCAGCTTCAGCACGTTGCGTTTCGTCTCGTCGACCTCGCCCGTCCCCGCACCGCCCGTCGCCGCCAGCCGGTGGAGCTGGCCGACCGGGAACTCGAGGGCGCCGGCCGGCCCGGCGAGGAACGGGCAGCCCGAGGGACAGTCGAACGACACTAGAGCGTCCTCCCCCGCGAGTCGATCTCCATGTCGTCGGAGCGGCCCGGCTCGGGGACAGTCGCGTCGCCGGGCAGTTCCGCCCGGTCACTCCCGTAGTAGATCGCCCAGGTGATCGCGATCCCGGCGATCAAGAGGAACAGTTCGACCATGGTCACCTGGTCGTCGATCGAGAGGGCCGTCATCGGAGGACCGGCCCCTCCAGGCCCGCGGTCGGGAGCGCGACCGACCACCGCTCGGGACCGATCGTCCCCGCGCGGGCGGACGCGGCGGCCGGGACGAACGCCGGCGCGCTCGTCACGGCGACCGGGATCCCGGGCGTCGCCGAGCCGTCCGGGTACCCGAGCAGCGCGCCCCGGAACGTGAGCGAGCCGCCCAGCATCGGCGCGGGAAGGTCGGCCGCCCGTGTCAGCTCCCCGAGAAGTTCCTGCTTCAGGCGGACGAACCGGCCGTAGTACCGCCCGAACTGCCGGAGGGCGGCGCCGCTCCCCTGTCCGAGGAACAAGAAGCCGGCGACCGCGAGGAGGATCCCCCAGTCGACGTCGGAGAACAGCGCCACGTCAAGTCACCCCGCCGCGGCCAACGGTCCCTGGCCCGGACCGACGCTCCGCGACTCCCACCGCGCGGCGAAGGCGACACCGGCCAGGTAGAGGCCGATCATCGGCCCTGCGATGAGCAACATCGTGATCCCGGAGTTGTCGGGGGTGACGACCATCCCGAAGACGAGCGAGCCGATCACGGCCGCCCGCCAGTGCTTCCGCCAGGTGGCCGCCCGCACGACGCCGAGCCGCGTGAGCGCGTAGAGGAACACGGGCATCTCGAACACGACGCCGAACGCCATCGGGTAGAGGAGGGCGAACTGCACGAACTGCTGGACCCCGAGGACCGGCGCGAGCCCCATCGCCGCGACGTAGAGGAACAGCAGCCGGAAGGTGAGCGGCGTGAGGAGGAACACGCCGATGCCGGTCCCGAGCGCGAAGAGCCCGGTCGCGGGGATCCCGATCCGACGGATCATCTCCCGCTCGTTCTTGCGGAGCGCCGGGACGAGGAACGCGCCGACTTCGTGGACGATCCAGGGCATCCCGAGGATGACGGTGAGGAGCGCCCCGATCTCCATCTGGACGACGATCGAGTCGCCGACCCCAACGTTCAGCAACACGACGTTCGGGGGGAGCATCAGGTTGCGGAGCGCGAGGAACACCTGCGCGGTGACGTTGTAGAACAGGTTCGGCCAGGGGTAGGCGAACGGGATCGTCCGTCCGAAGGCGTGCAAAGGGTACGGCTTCAGCTCGAAGGTGACGAGGAACCCGAAGATGGGGGCCAGGACGAGGACGATCCGGACGAGGCGCCGCCGGACCTCGCCCAGGATGGCGAGGATCTTGTCGAGGTCTCCCATCCATCACACCCACCCGCTCCGACCGATGCTGGGCCACAGGCTCGGGGCGGCGTCGGCGGCGGTTCGCACCGGACCGACGTTGCCCATCTCGCCTCGGGTCCTGCGTCTACCGGGGGCCCGCCGAGATCGCGGCCGCGTCGCGCGCCTGCTCGGCCTTGAGCTCGCGCTCGACCTCGAGGCGCCCGCGCTTGAACTCCCCGATCGACCGACCGAGGCTGTGGGCGAGCTGAGGGATCTTGCTCGACCCGTAGAACAGGATCGCCACCACGATGCCGATGATCAGCCAGTCGTCCAACGAGTCGAACATAGTGCTCCGTCGACCACCGAGGCGGGGGGTATGTGGCGTTCGTACGGGGAGGTGCGACCCGTACGAACGGTCCGGACTTCGACTACTTAACCGATCAGACGGGGGAGATGACGACGCTCTCGTTCCCGAGGGAGACCGCACGGTCCACGGCGACCTCGGCGAGCGTCGTGAGGCAGCTGGCGCTGCGCTGCGTGGCCACCGTGGCCGCGTGGAGCCCGGCGCGCCGGGCGGTGACGCCCATCGCCGCGGCGCTGACGCGCGCCGCCTCGCCGAGCGCCCGGACCTGGGCGTACGCCTCGCAGGCGTCGGTAAGGGACGGGCGGATGAGCGCGTCGACGACGGACTTCAGGCCGACCTTCACCTCGCCCAAGTGGGCACGGAGCACCGCGGTGTCGCCGGCGGGGCGTTCCCGGCTCGCTTCGAGGAGGTCGGCGATCTCCGACAGGAGCCCCCCGAGTTCCTGGAGCGCGTGGACGACGACACGCCACTCGAGGAGCTGGCGGGGGTCGGGGCTGCCGATGCGACGGGCGAGCGACCAGTCGCGGCTCGCCAGGAACAGCTGGCGGACGAGCAGAGCCAAGACCCGCTCGGTCTCCTCGTCCAGCGACGGAAGTCGCTTCGTGTGGCCGCGCCGGTCGAGGAGCGTCTCCGACTCCTCCAGGAAGGCGATCAGGATCATCTTCATCCGCTGAACCAGCTGGGGGAGGCCGTACTTCGACGGGTCGATGAAATTCTGGAGCACGATCCGGTTCGGCTCCTGGGCGACGACCGACACGCCGATGAGCCGGCGCGCGGCGGCGAGGAGCTCCTCGACCCGCTCGGGCGGGATCGGGGCGTCGCTCCGGATCTCGATGGCATCGTGACCGACCCGGTAGGCGCCGAGGACGAGCCGTTCGAGGACGCCGGGGGTGTCGAACGCCGGTGCCTGGACGAGGTACGGCGACACCGCGAGGGCGGCGCCCGCCACGGGGGCCGGGCGGAGGTAGAGCGTGCCGTCGTCGTTCTGGTCGAACACGATGAGGTCGCCGGGGTGGAGGTTCATCGCCTCGGCCCACGGCTTCGGGAGCGTGACCGCGATCGACGAATGACCGGCCTTGAGTACGCGCCGCTCGCGACTTGGAACCCCCCACGCCATGATGGAAACCTGCGAACCTCCTACGAGGTCCGTAGGTTGGCAACGACTGGTCCTTCTTAGACTTTCCGGCGCCCGGCCGTCGAGAAACGGAACCTACGGCGCGTGCGGAGGTTCGGCCGTCGTCCTCGGCTCCGGGTAGCCGAGGCGCTCCGGCCGCATCTCGTCCGCTGACCCGCGCCGCTTCCCCACCACGAAGCCGAGGACCAGGGCGATCACGACGAGAACGACGATCGTCCCCGCGATGATGTAGACGGGGGCGCCGGGGCCGTTGTTCGACGTCAGGCTCCCCGGCGACTCGCCGGAGCCGATCAGGCCGGCCATGCTCGGGAAGTGGCCGGTCTGAGTGCAGACGTACTCGTAGACGCCGACCGGCGGCGCGGTGAAGTTCGCGAACGCCGTCGCGCCCGTCGTCGCGCTGATCTGGACGTTCACGAGCGGCGTGTGCGCGGAGAAGTAGCTCGACAGGTCGCCGGAGGAGTCCGTGCTCGGGAATGTGAACCCGGCCGTCGGCGAGAGCGTGAAGGTGTGCGGGATGTTGCCGAGCTGCGTCACGACGACGTGGACCGAGTCGCCCGGCTGGACCTCGTTGATGTTCGTCGCGAACGTGAGGTCGTTCGAGACGCTCACGTTGAGGAAGTCGACCCCGTTCGCGTCCGTCCGGACCCCCGACGACGGGGCGCTTCCCCGAGAGCCCGAGAGCGACGGGACGAGGCCGATCGTGAGCACGAGGGCGACGACGAGGAGCGCCGCGGAGGCGCGGACATGCGACCTTGGCATCGTGGATTTCCGGGGCGCGGGGACGCGCGCTTGGGCGGCGGGACGGGGGGGGCGGTTCAAAGGGGTTTGGTACGTACGCCGGCTGGCCAGACAGGCCCCCGGGCGCCTGGTCCGACGGATTCCCGTACGTACGCGAGAAATATCAAGCGCGGGCCCCCGTGGCCCTCCGTGCGTCCCGGGCCCCTCGCCCGCGCGCTCCTCGGGCTGGGGGCGGCGGCCACGTTCGCCTCGGTCTCGGGGGTCGCCTCGGCCACCTCGACCAACCTTCAGGAAACGTCGCCGCTGGTCTGGGTCCTCGTCTCGATCTCGGTCGCCGGCTCGCTCGTGACCTACGCGTTCCTCGCCTACGCCCTTTGGCGGTACCGGGACCCGCACACGAAGGGGCGACGGTATGGATAGCACCCGTCGGATGGAGTACGCCTGGACCCTCGCCGTGGTCGGCCTGCTCGCGGGCGTCCTCGCCTACTCGACAGTCCTGCTGTACCAGGTCGACACGGTGCCCTCCCACGTCGACGAGTACGTGAACGTCATCGGCCACCAGTGGTTCTGGGAGTTCTGCTATCCGCAGAACGGCACGTGCGCGAACGTGACGTACAACCCGTCGAACAATTCGGCGACCGGCGGCGCGTTCTGGGTGCGTCCCGGAACCATCGTCCAGGTCAACGTCACGAGCGACGACGTGATCCATTCGTTCAACATCCCGAACCTCGGCGTCCGCATCGACGCGATCCCGGGGCGGATGAACACGTTCGCGTTCGCGATCCCGTCGGTGTCCGTCGGGACGACCTACCTGATCCAGTGCACCGAGTTCTGCGGCACGTACCACGGCGTCATGCGGGCGTTCGTGGTCGTCACGTGATGGGCTCCTCGTCCGTCGCGTACGGCTCCCCGGGCCGGTAGTACCGTTCTCCGGGCGGGGGCCGCCGGCTCCTCCGCCAGAGGAGCGCCCCGACCCCGGCCGCCGCGACGGCCACGGCCGCGGCCACCGCGACGACGACCGGGAACATCGAGCTCGACGACGAGTGCCCCGAACCCAATTCGACGAGCGCGACGGTCGTGCGCGTGCCCGCGGGACCCGTCGTTACGGTGACGTTCGCCGGGTCGAACCCGTTGGCCGTGACGCTCACGTTGTACGTGCCGGGCCCGACGCCGAATGAGAACGCTCCGGAGCTGCCGGTCGAGGCGTTCGCGACCTCGGCGCCGCTCGACCTCCACAGGACGATCGACGCCGAGGCGACGAGGCCGCCGGTCGCCGCGTCGACGACCGCGCCCGTGAGCGGAACCACCGTTCGGGGGATCGTGAGGTCGTGGACCACCGGTGCCCCGCTGACCCGGACCGGGAACGGGACGGACCCATAGACGACCGCGCCCGCCGGGTCGTGCGTGGCGACGAGGGACGCCGAGCCGTTCGCGAGCGCGAGGTGGAACGAACCGTCGGGCCCGGTGGTCGCGAGCTCGACACCGTTCTGCGAGATCGCGACCCCGCCGAGGAGCGAGCCGGTCCCGCCGTCGAACGCGACCCCTCCGACGTCGTACGTCATCGTCGCGAGCGAGAAATTGACGTTCGAGACGTTCGCGTGCACGGCGAGCGTCCGGCTCACGGCGCGGTACCCCGGAAGCACGACGACGATGGTCGGGTCCCCCCACCGGATCTGGAGGTCGTAGGCGCCGGTCGACAGCGTGTAGGCCTGGGCGACGCGCGCGCCCCCTTCCTGGGCCATGAGGAGCGCCCCGGGGAGGGGCATGCCCGCCGGGGCCGCGTTGACGAACCCCGTGACGTTCTCGAAGACGTCCGGCGGGGCCGGCTGGAGGACGATCGTCCCGAGCTCGTCGACGGCGGCGGAGACGACGGTGGTGCCGAGGACCGTGTCGAGGTACCCCGACGCCGAGACCGTGACCTCGATCGGTCCGGGCGGCGCCACGGTGCTGAAGCTGCCGTCGCCCGCGGTCAAGACGGTCGTGCATCCCCCACCGGAGTAGCTGGCGCACGAGAGGACCGTCCCGCCGGGCACGGGCGCCCCGACCGGCGTCACCACCGTCCCCGCCTCGACGCCGTCCTCCTCGAGGACGACGACGCCGAGGTTGAGGTTCTCCCCGGGGTTGAGGACGAACTCGAACCGGCTCGCGTTGTAGCCGGGGAACGTCGTGTAGAAGAAGTAGAGGCCGGGGGGCGAATCGAGCGAGAACGAGCCGTTCGCGTCAGTGGTGACGCTTTCGTCGGGGAGGCAGCCCCTCGACGGGCTGTACGGCGAGCAGATGGAGACGTTCGCGCCGACGAGGAGGCCGCCGCTCGGGAGCCCCCGGACGATCCCCCGCACGGTCCCGAAGGAGTACACGGGGATCTTGCCGAGCTCGACGAACGAATCGGACGGCACGTTGACGAACCGGCTGAGGTTGGAGACGTAGAGTTGCGAGACCACGGTCACGGACACGGTCCCGTTCGGCGACCAGATCCAGAACGCCCCGGTCGCGTTCGTCGCGACCGTGTCGCGGCAGACCGGGGCGTTCACCACGCACACCGAGACCGTAGCGTACGGCACCGTGACGTTCCCCGGCTCGGCGACGACCGTGCCCTCGAGGATGCCGCCCGCGCTCAGGTTGAGGGGCGCAAACACCGAGGTACCGCCCGCGCTCAGGTTCCGGACGATCGCGAGCGGGTTGTAGCCCGGCGCAGAGATCGACAGCGTCGCGTCGCCCGCCGGGATGCCGGCGAGGAGGAATTGCCCGAGGTCGTTGCCGATAGCCGGCCCGACGTCAATTCCGCTTCCGGCGGTCTCGAGGACGACCGGCTCGGCGACGGGGATCCCCGAGATGTTGTCGAACGCGCCCGGCGTCACCGGGATCCCGACCGTGTTCACCTCCGCGCTGCGGAGTACCACGAGCCCCCCGTTGGCGAGCTCGGTCAGGCCGATCGCGCCGAACGGGTCCAGCCCCCCGACCGGGACGGTCGTGAAGCCGCTCCAATTCCCGTAGAGGGGCGAACCGGTCGCGAGCGTGTCGTTCCCCGGCGGGGCCGTGACGTTGACCTCCCCGGAGCCGTTCGTGAGCGCGGAACCGACGAGGGGGAAGGTCGGGCCGGCGGACCCGGTGACCGCGAGGAACGCTCCGTCGACCGGTCGGCCGTTCGCGGTATCGTACACGTACGCGGTGAGGAACCCGAACCGGGTCATGTTCACCTCCGGTCCAACGATGACGGTTCCGGCCGCGATAGGCCCGCGGACGACCGCGGAGCTCCCCGGCTCGAGCCCCTCGGCGCTCGCCTGCGTGGAGAACCGGGAGGCTCCCACGGGCAGGAACGCCACGTAGTAGCCCGCGCCGCCGGTGAATCCCCCGGCGCTCAGCCCCGTACCGTTCCCCGTCACGCCGTACGTGGTGAAGATCGCCGGTCGGGTCGGACCGCCACCGAACTCGTCGAGGTAGCCGGTGACGCCCCCCAGGATCGGCAACGGGATCGCACCCGAAGGTCCGGAGCCGTTCAGCCCGGAGCCGCCGGCGACGACCGTGGCCGTCAGGGTCGTCGAGTTGAAGCCGGGCAGGCCGTTCCCGGCCTCTCCGGTGGGCCCCAAGCCGACGAACTGCACGGTCGCGGATCCGGTCGCCGGCGCGCTCGCGTTGAAGAAGCCGGCGGGGCCGGTCGTCGCGGGCGGCCCGCACTGGCGGACCGCGACGCAGACTGTGACGAGGATCTGGTCGGCCCCCTCGCCGTAGGTGGTCGCGAGCGATTCCCATGGGTCGATCACGACACGACCGGCGAGGCGGGGCAGTTCGGTCAGGTTCATTGTGCCGAGGGAGACCGTCCCGGCCGCAGTGGCGTTCACGAACACGTGGAGGGTCGCATAGTACGTCGAGTTCAGCCACAGCTCGTACGCCCCGTGGACCGTGCTGAGATTGAATTCGCCCCCGGTCGACGTGCTCCCGGCGCTGTACGAGCAGGAGTTGCTCGTCAGGAGCTGGCAGATGAGGATGGTCGCCAAGCCGGCGCCGAGCCCGTCGGACCGGTCGACGAGGCGCCCGGTGACCCAGGAGCCCGTGGTGGGCGTCGAGGAGTTCGCCCCCCGGGGAGCGAGGCGCCCGGAGCCGGCGGGGTCCAACCCGATCGGGGGGAGCCGGAGCCGGGGGAGGGCGGTCGTCGCCCCGGCGGTGACGTTGGCGAACGTGCTTTCACCGTCGTAGCCGGCCGCTGTGACCTTGACTTGGAAGGTCCCGGCGGGGTACGCGAGGGTCGAGACGGCGAAGACGAATGTGCCGTTGGAGTTGCTCTCGACCCCGAGAGGACGACAGCCTTGGGTCGCGAGGCTGCAGATCACCACCTGCGCCTCGAGGATGGGATCGCCCGTGGCCGCGGAGACCACCTGCCCGGAGATCGCGCCGAACGGGGTCAGCTCGATGGTTCCCGTGGAGTTGTTCGTAACCACGTCGATCCAGGTGCCGTTCGGTCGAAACTGGGAGGCCGTGACGTTGACGGAATCCCAGCCGGCCGGAGCTTGCAAGGAGAACGTGCCGGTCGAAGCGTCGACCCCCGTCGTGTTGCACCTCTGCAGGCTCCGGAGCGCCGGACACACCGTGACGGTCGCGGTCCAGCCGCCGGCAGGGACGATGGACGGAGGGTCGCCGGCAATGGCGATCTGACCGAACGCCGTCCCGGAGGGGCCGAGGTCCGTGTCGAAGCCGATCCTCCCGACGTTGAGCGGATGTCCTTGTTGGGCGCAGCACCCACGGGGCACCGTGACCCAAGTCGTGTTCTGGAGCGGACCCCAGGAGGCGGTGAGTCGGTCGGGCCCGGGGGGCGCGGGGACGCAGAACGCCCACGCCGTCCCCGGGCAGCCGGCCGCCGAACCGATCGGACCGGCGGAGTTCGTTTGGACGACGGGGCCGCACTCCGAGATCCGGACGGTCGAACACGCGCGGAGGGTCACGAGAGCGGTGGTCGAATTGGCCGATGGCCCGGTGAGCTGGATCGTGCCGGAGAGGTACGTCCCGGCCTCGGCGTTGAACGAACCCAGGTAGGTCGAATGGTCCGGGGTCACGTTGGCCCACGTGACGTTCGCGGCCGGGGTCGGGAACGGGCAGCCTCCGGGGGCGCCGCCATACTCGGCGACCGGGAACCCGTCCGGGACCAGGTAGCACCGGTCGATGTATACGACGTTCCGCAGCGGGGTGGCCGCCGCCAGGATCGTCTGGCCGACCGCGCCCACGGTGCCGACGCAGGACCTCGGCAGGATCTCGCCAACGCCGCCGGTCGACGTGTACATTCCCGACAACGAGCAGACGACGACGTCGAATCCGGACCCCGTTGGCCACGTTCCGTTGGGGACCCCACCGGTAAAGTTCACCGTCACCTCGATGTCGCCGAGCGGGAGGAGTTGGACCGTGCCGAGGCTGGTTGGGCCGGCGGTCCCCGACGGGACGGCCGGAACCTGGGTCACGTTCGTGACATACCCCGGGGCGCCGACCACCAGGAACCCCGGACCAGCGACCGAGTCGAACCCGGCCGTGCCGCCGGCGTCCGAGAGCAAGGGGAAGCAGGCCGAATCGATCCGGTTCGAGCAGTACCGGCCGTTGGCGAGGGCGACCGCCGCGCCGGTCTCGGCATCGACGATGTGGACGGTGGCGACCACCCCCCCCTCGAGCAGGATCGTGCCCATGTCGAGGACCTGCCAGGGCGTCGTCGCGACGTCGGTGAGGTTCGTCAGGTACGCCGGGTCCGAGGGGGTGAAATCGACCTCGACGGGGAGCGGGTCGACGTAGAACCGGAACGATCCGTTCGAGGTGGTGAAATTCAGATCCGGGCCCGACAGGCCGAAGTCGCGGGAGACCGAGGTGACCGTCACGTTCACGAGGCCGGGTTGACCCGGGAGGTCGGCGGCGACCACCCCGTAGACCGTGGCGAAGTGGACCATCTGGACGGTCCCGACCGAGACGACCTGCCCGGCCGTCACCGTCGCGGTGGTGAGATTGTCGACGTACAGGTTGAGGCTGAACTTGACGGTCGTCGGCCCCGGGTCGGCTTCCACCCGGAAGAACCCGGTGGCGTTCGTCGTCACGACCTGGCAGTACGTGCATCCGGAACCAGAGAACGTCGAGACGTAGACACCCGAGAGCGGCGTGTCATACAGGCTGTCGACCACCGTCCCGGCGACCCACCCGCCGGAGCTCGCCGACGACGCCAGCCGTACCGTCGGTACGGTCGCCGGCGCGACCGGGGCTCGAGGCGAGCCGTTGACGGGGGGCGCCGAACGGTTCGCGGAGGCGGCCAGGATCGTTTCCGAGTGGTACGCCCGGAAGAGCGCCGGCGCATCGACGACCCGCCCGGACGGCGTCGTCCCCGCGAGGGACCCCGGCGGCCCGGGTGGGGCGGGTACTCCCCGGACGACCGCTCGGTCGGCTCCGTGAGGGGCGGCCACGGCGAAGGTCCCGTGAGTTCCGAGCGACATCGCGGGGAGCCCGCACAGCACCGCCGCCGCGACAACGACGGCGAGGAGCAGCGGTCGCCGGACGGCCCCGTTCCGAGGTAGTCGTCGGGGCGAAGACGGGCCGTTCATTCCCACACGGCGACGCCGGCGCCGCGAACCTTCGAATCTCCGGCGGAGGATAATCCTTCCCCAGACGGTCCGGCGGGCTCCGACGGGGGGCTCGACCCGGCGGGGCCGGGACCGTTAGGGATCCCCGCCGGGGCTCGGCGGGGCGCCGGGGGGTCGGCCGAGGCGGCGGCGCACGGCCGCCCCGACCAGGAGGGCCAAGCCCACGGCGGCCGCGAGACCGACTTCCACCACCGGAGCGAACCCGGTCGATGGCGCCCGGGTTGGTTCGGTCGCGACCAGGGCGACCGCGGTGTGGCTGCCCCCGGGG
>Ga0209415_10012949_pt1 | contig 13838 bp, 13 predicted proteins | sample PeaSoiSIISIP2007_FD_187696 | JGI IMG/M metagenome (GOLD analysis project Ga0209415, IMG submission 187696) | Peat soil microbial communities from Weissenstadt, Germany - SII-SIP-2007 (SPAdes) (version 2) | ecosystem: Environmental > Terrestrial > Soil > Wetlands > Peat | place: Germany... | reverse complement strand
GCCCCGCTGCGCCTGGTACTTTCCCTTCTTGTCCTTGTAGGACACGGCCGGCGCTTCGTCGCCCTGGAAGAACAGGACCTGAGCGATGCCTTCGTTCGAATAAATCTTCGCCGGAAGCGGCGTTGTATTCGAAATCTCAAGCGTGACGAAACCTTCCCACTCCGGCTCGAAGGGCGTGACGTTGACGATGATGCCGCAGCGAGCGTAAGTCGACTTGCCAACGCAGATCGTCAGCACATCGCGCGGAATCTTGAAGTACTCAACCGACCGTGCCAAGGCGAACGAATTTGGCGGTACGATGGCAACATCGGCGTTCACGGTTACGAACGAGCGCTCGTCGAAATGCTTGGGATCGACGATGGTGCTGTTGACGTTCGTGAAAATCTTGAACTCGTCGGCTACGCGTAAGTCGTATCCGTAACTCGACACGCCGTAGGAAATCACTCCCGTGCTCACCTGCTTTTCCGAGTACGGATTAATCATGTCGTGCTCTTGCGCCATGCGCCGGATCCAGCGGTCAGACTTAATCATCAGGGCCTCAATTCGACTTCACGAAAATTTGTGATTGGTAATTTTACGGTGGGATTGAGACCTTGGATGGGTGGGGTTTCAATCACAAATTACAAATCACCAATTGCAAATTCGCTTCGGCTGGTGCTGCCATATTACGAGATTGATCCCCCGGTTGACAATCCGCTCTATCTCCCTTAGCATCAATGACTTGAGGAACGTCAATCCTCGGGAGACGGGGGCAACCCTTGATTAAGCTCGACATCATCAACGAAGTGGTGAACCGCACGGGGATCACCAAGACCAAGGCGGAGCTGGCCGTCGAAACCGTCTTTGAGAGCATGAAGAAGGCGCTCTCCACCGGCGACCGCATTGAACTGCGCGGCTTTGGCGTATTCAACGTGCGTCCGCGCAAGACCGGCATCGGACGGAACCCGCGCACCGGCGCCGAAGTATCCATTCCGCCGGGTAAAGCCGTCCGCTTCAAGCCGGGCAAGGAACTGCAATCGATTGACTAGCCCCTGTCGCGAGGTCAGAGGTTCGAGGTCAGATTGCAGAGGTAAACACCTGCAATGGGGTTCTTCACCTCTGCAATTTGACCTCTGACTTCTGACCTCAGATTTCTATGTCCGAACCCACGTCCCCTTCTCCGACCGCCCTTGAATGGGAGCAGCAGGTTCAGCCGCAGGTCTGGGTGGTCCGTCCGCCGCGCGAGCGCTGGTGGGTGCACATTCTGCTGCTGGCCGCGACCTTCGTTAGCACTCTAGTCGTGGGGGCGCGGATCTACGCCAATTTCGCGCTTCACCAGCCGGCTTTTTCTTTCAACGATGACAACATTCCTCTGTTCCCGATCGAGTGGATGTGGCAGGCTCCGGCAAGACTGATGCATGGGCTCTCATTTTCGCTCACGCTGATGTTCATCCTGCTGGCGCACGAGATGGGACATTACCTCTACGCCCGGCATTATCGCGTCTATGCCACGCCTCCATTTTTTATTCCGTTCCCCAGTTTAATTGGCACGCTCGGAGCTTTCATTCGCATTAAGGGTGTCATCCCCACTCGCGCGGCTTTGTTTGATATCGGGATTGCAGGTCCGATTGCGGGCTTTATTCCGTCATGCGCGGCGGTAATAGCGGGACTTTCGTTGTCGCATCCGCTCATGTTCAGAAGCGCGCAACTCGACAGCGAACCGGGATTTCCTCTAGCCTTTCATCTGGCGGCGCGCCTATTGCGCCTCGACGTGCCGCTGAATTCGCTATCGTTGCATCCGATCGCCGTTGCCGGATGGGTAGGAATGTTTGCGACGGCGCTGAACCTTTTGCCCGGCGGGCAACTCGATGGCGGCCACATTCTGTTCTCGGTGTTTCCAAAACTGCACAAGTGGGTTTCGCTGGCCGTTGTCCTCGCGCTTGTGCCGCTGGCAAAGTACTGCTGGATCGGCTGGATGCTTTGGGCAGTGGTACTGTGGCTGACGAGCCAGCATCCTTCGATTCCGAGTCGTCCGGCAATTTCTACGACGCGAAAGTGTTTCGCTGTGTTGGCGATCGCAATGTTAGGGTTGGCCTTCACGCCTACGCCCCTCACCGGCTCCTCCGGACGGGAGAAGTGGCCGGGCATCCGCGACTTCCTCCGCGACGAGGGCGTGCAGGGCGTGCACTTCCTCCGCGACCGCGTTCACCGGCTGACACATCGGAAATGATTCCGACAGCCAGCATCTAAAGGCTAATGGCCAAGAGCTAAGAGCTGCCCTCACATCAGCCACACCGCGTCGACGTCCACAATCACCTGCGTGCGCGGAATTTTTCGTGCGGCCGCTTCCGCCAGCATCGCCCGCAACAGCGTGTTCATCCTCTCGCGGCTGGGCGATTTCAAAATGAAGTGATAGCGGTAATCGCGCTTCAGGCGCGTGATCGGAGCGGCTGCCGGTCCGAGCACGCGAATGCCCTCGTGGCGCGTCTTTTCAAACCAGCGGCCGAGTTCGCCCGACCACGTCAGCGCTTCGTCCAACTTCTCGCTGCGGATGAGCACATTTGCAATCGCGCTGTAGGGCGGATAGTGCATCCAGGCGCGAAATTGCAGTTCTTTTTCGTAGAAGCCGGCAAAATCGTGACGCGCCGCAAACTGCACCGCGTAGTGCTCTTGAAAATAAGTCTGCAGCACAACCTTTCCCGGAGACTGGCCGCGTCCCGCGCGTCCGGCTACTTGTGTGAGCAGCTGAAAGGTTCTTTCCGCCGCGCGGAAATCAGGCAAGCCCAGTGCCATGTCGGCGCCGATTACGCCGACCAGCGTTACGCCGTGAATGTCGTGGCCTTTCGCGATCATTTGCGTGCCAACCAGCATATCGAGCGCGCCTTCATTCAGAGCGTTGAGTGCGTGCTCGAAATCTTCGCGCCCGCGCACGGTATCGCGGTCGAGCCGCCCGATGCGCGCTTGCGGAAACATGCCGTGCAACAGTTCTTCCAGCTTCTCCGATCCCGTCCCGACAAAGTACACGTACTCGCTGCCGCAGTGTACGCACTTGTCGGGGATGCGCTCGACATGCCCGCAATAGTGGCATTCCATTTTGCGCTCGCGCTTGTGGTGGGTCATGGAGACGGCGCAGTTCTTGCACTGCAGCGTCTTGCCGCAGGCGCGGCACAGGACCACCGGGGAATATCCGCGCCGGTTGAGCAGCACCATGACCTGCTCTTTTGTCTCCAGACGCTCGCGGATTTCTTCGGCCAGTTTGCGCGAGATCACTTGCTCCTGCCCTGTTTCCTGAAACTCCTGCCGCATGTCGACAATCTCGACTTCGGGCAGCGGACGCATCTCCACGCGGTCGGGCAGCTCCACGAGCCCGTATTTATTTTTCTTTGCGTTGTAATACGACTCGAGGGAGGGCGTCGCCGACCCCAACACGACCGTGGCTCCCGCCATTTTCGCGCGCATTACTGCTACGTCGCGGGCGTGATAGCGCGGCGTTTCTTCCTGCTTGTACGACGAATCCTGTTCCTCGTCGACAATCACAAGCGCCAGATCGCTCACCGGAGCGAACACCGCCGAACGCGTTCCTGCCACCACCCTCGCCTCTCCGCGCCGGATGCGATGCCACTGCTCGGCCCGCTCCGCGTCCGACAGGCCCGAATGCAGGATGGCAACCTCGTCGCCGAACACCTGTTGCAAATCGGCCGCCACCGCCGGAGTGAGGCCGATTTCAGGAACCAGCAGGATCGACGAGCGGCCCTGTTCCAGCACCTTGCGCATGCAGGCTAGATAGACCGCAGTCTTTCCCGAGCCCGTGATCCCGTGCAGCAGCAGGCCGGCGAACTTGCGCGAGGCCACGGCAGCGTCAATCTTCGCGAGGGCTTCTCTCTGCGCCGCGCTGAACTCGAACTCAAACGGAGATGGCCGCGGCTTGAGCCTGGAAGTGGTAAAGTCCTGCGGTTCGTCGACCATTTCGATCAACCCGCGGCGGACGAGCGTGCTAAGCGTGGTGCGCGGGACATTCAATCCTCGTAATGCTTCGACAGGTACCCTGCCGCCTGCCGCAACGAGGGTTTCAACTAGGGTGCGCTGGTTCTTGTTGAGCTTCTTTGCGGTGCTGGTGTGGGGACGGGTCTTCGAGCCGTCCTGCCGGGCGGTGACGTCCGGCGCTCCATTCCCAGATTCTACGGGCTGAGACACACCAGTTTCCAGGCTCCGCAATAGGGCTACTTTCACCAGGCGCGCTGCATCGTGCGCCGCCGATACATCCTCGCGCGCAATCCACTTTTTTCGCACCATACCGCTCAACAGCGCCTTGCTTACGCGCGTTGCCCCGCGCAAACTCGGTTCGCGCACACTCTCCCGTTCGGCTAGAAAATCGAGCACCCGGAACTCGACTAGCTGCTGTTCTGGAGTGCGCTTCGATCGCGCCGGGGACCCCGACATCCCGGCCAGATGCAGCGCCATCCGTCCGTCGTCGGTAATGCGATACGCGATCGAGCGTTTAAACTCGGCGGAGAGCGGCAGCATGGTGCGAAACACTTCACCCAGCGGCGCCAGGTAGTAATCGGCGATCCACTTTCCGAGTTTCAGCAGATGTTCGTCGAGAACCGGCGATAGATCGAGGGCTTCGATCACCTTTTTGATCTTTACGTGAGAAGCATCACCCGGCGGACGGTCGTGGAGTTCAACCACGATGCCCGACATGCGTTTTTGCCGAAACGGCACCATCACGCGCCCACCCACCACCGGCTCCATACCTGGAGGGATGGTGTACGTGAACGCCATGTCGAGCGGCACGGCGAGAGCGACGTCGCAGAAGGTGGGCATGCTGACGACAGCATAAACTAACGCGGCGCTATCACCTTTCGGACGGATTATTTGCCCGTGTAGAGATCCGGAAATTCTGTTCGCAGGTGAGCGACTTTGGGCGCGTCGTTATAGACGATATACGGGTTGTCAGGATGACGGGCGGCGTAATCCTGGTGGTAGGCCTCAGCGGGATAAAAGGCCTTTAAGGGAACGACCTGGGTGACGATTGGACGCGGGAACACTTTGGTTTTTTCGAGTTGCGCAATGTATGCCTCGGCGATTCGCTTCTGCTCATCGTTGCCATAGAAAATCGCAGACCGATATTGGCTGCCGGTGTCTGGCCCCTGACGGTTCAACTCGGTGGGATCGTGGGCGACGGAGAAGAACACCCGAAGCAGTTGCCCGTAGGTGATCTGCGAAGAGTCGTAAACGATCTTCACCGATTCCGCGTGGCCGGTGTCGCCATTGCTTACCAGTTCATACTCCGCGGTGTTGGCCGCGCCGCCTGAATATCCTGACGTGGCATTGATCACACCCTTTACACGCTGGTAGACGGCTTGAATGCCCCAGAAGCAGCCACCGGAGACCACGGCAGTTTGCTCAGACCTAGTCGTGGCCAGCGTGGCGTCTGCGGCAGGGTTCGGGACAGCGGCACTCGCATGTTCGCCGGCGTTGCACGCTACTACGCCCGCGAGAGTGATCACAAAGAGCACCGCAAATACACGCGAGGAGAAATTGCACATTCTCATAACAAACTCCTTCAAAAGTCCTGGTCAGTTGATTCCAATCGCCTCTTCAATAGAGTCGGCAGCGGAGGAAAAGTTACAGAGCTTTCGCGATGCGATTTTGCCGCGGCGAGCTTCGCCACGGGTGAGAGCGGCTACCACTTTGGTGCCATTTCTGCCCGATTCTCCACAGCTTCCACCGGGTTGCCACTTGCATTCCTGCACAGAAGTTCCGGATAATCAGGGACGAGAGCAGGACCGCGTGTATCGCTACAGCCGCGCAGATTTGCTGCGTATTCTTCGGCTCGTTCCTCGCCAGCTTCAAACCTGGGAGAAGGCGGGACTGGTCACGATTAGCGAAGACTATTCATTTTTCGATCTGGTGCAAATCAAGAAAGTGCGCGACCTGTGCGCGCAGCGCGTTCGGCCGGCCGTGATCCGGCAATCGCTCGAAGCCATGCAGAAGCAGGTTGCGGGCATGGAGAATCCGCTGCTCGAAGCCGGCGCCTATCGGAACGGACGGCGCGTTGCTTTCCGTCACCAGGGACGGCTGCTGGAGCCCATCGCCGGACAGTTCATGTTCGATTTCTCGTCCGCAGAAAATAAAGTCGTGACCAGCCCTCCGCGCAATGGACCGGAACTGGTGGTTACTGACGTTGCCGACTTGTTTGCGCGCGGGATCGTGCAGGAAGAAAATCCCTCGACGCAGAGCGAGGCGATCACAACTTATCTGAAGGTTCTTGATATGGACCCCATGCACGCTGCCGCCCACATCAATCTGGGCACGCTTTACTACAATCGTCAGGAATACGCGCTGGCGGAAAGGCACTACCGTTCGGCGATTGAGATCGATCCCCGCTACGCGCTGGCCTATTTCGATCTGGGCAACGTGCTCGACGAGACGGGACGCGTCGAGGAAGCCATCAACACGTACAAGGCCGCGATCCAACTTGCGCCTACCTACGCGGACGCGCACTACAACATCGCGCTGGCCTATGAGAAGATGCGCGAGCCGCGCAAGGCGCTGCAACACTGGCGCGCCTACGTGAAACTCGACACCGCCGGCCCCTGGACGGTTCACGCCAAACATCAGATCCAGCGCATTCTGCAGAGCGACAGCCTGAAGCTGGTGCACTCGCGCAAGGCGAACTGAAAAAACGCGGCGTAAACGTGCGGCTTCGGCTGCAGTTCGGGGAGAACGTCGCCTTTCAGGACCAGGAGACTATGAAGCTTTATCGGCGGATTTTGACGCTGACTCTCGCGGCCGCGGTGGCTGCGTCCAGCGCCGTCTGCTTTAGCCAGGCGGTTAAAAAAGAAAAAGAAATCTACAATGAAAGCGCCGACGCGCGCTCCGAGATCAAAGAGGCTCTGGAGAAGGCCACAGCGGAACACAAGCGCATCATTGTCGTGTTTGGAGCTAACTGGTGCTATGACTGCCATGTGCTCGATAAGGCTTTTCATAGCTCGGACCTGGCGCCGATAATCGCCGCCAACTATGAAGTTGTGCATGTCGACATCGGAAAGGGAGAAAAGAACCAGGACCTGATGACGAAGTATGAGGTTCCGATGAAGCGCGGCATTCCCGGGCTGGCCGTGCTCGATGCCGATGGGAAGCTGGTTTTCAGCCAGAAGAACGGCGAATTCGAAAATGCGCGAGCGCTCAACCCAAAGGATTTTCTGGCATTCCTGAACAAGTGGAAACCCGGGGCGCCGAGCCGGTGAGGATCCAGTTCCTCGAAGTACCGGGATAAAAAAAGGCACGGCTTACGCCGCGCCCCAGGAGAGAGAAAGTGCACTTAGTCGTTCACTCGTTGAACCGCATGCGTTAGTCCACCACCAGCTTGTTCTCGACGCTGAATGCGCCCGGTACGGCGCTCGCGCGCAGTCCCGCAATGTTCTTGTCCATTGCACTTTCGACGGTTCCGTAGAGGGTCACGTGTCCGTTGTCCACGACGATGCGGATCGGTTTGACCGGGTCGGTAGCGTAGCGGCTGAGGACTGAGTCCCGATAAATCGCGCGCGCCGTACGCCTCCGGATCGAATCGTCAACCCCGGAAACGGGCAGCACGGTAACGTCATTCACCACGCCCTTGACGCCAGGCGTGCGCGCTACGATGTTGAGCGCAGAATCCTCAGGCACGTCGAACAGGGCGTCGCCGGTAAGGGTTACGACGCCATCTTTCACGTTGAGCGCAATGTAGTTGAACGCGTTGTCGTAATATCCGACGCGGTCAAAGGCCACTTTCTTCGCCAATTGCTTCTGGAGTTCGTCATCGGTCACGCTTTTACCCGCGACCACGATGTCATTGCGAACGCCGGTAACGTTGGCGAGTTTCTTCACTTTCTTGGCGGCGTCGAGTTTGTCCTGATAGAGGTCGACCGTGCCGGTCAGGGTCACGATGCCATCCTCGACGCTGGCGCTCACGGCCTGCAGTTGCTTCGCGCCATGAATCTTGTGGCTGACTGTCTGCTGGATTTGCGGATCGTACTGGCCGGTTGCTGCCATCGCCGTCATGCTCAGCAGGACGACGAATGCCAGAGTCATCGTCAGTGCACGCTTCTTCATTATGAGTAACTTCTTCATGGTTGCCATCCTTACTGGAATTCCCCACTGGAATTCCGATTCCCCACGTGTTAACCGCTTAGTTAAATAGATGCGCGGCAACGCTGGCGGGATGCGTGCGGAAGGCGGCTTTACAAACTATTACAGGCGACGAGTTTGACCAATGTTCACAGGCATTTGACAGATAGTTGTCATGACGACTAATGTTGCCGCACCCCGGGCGGGATCCCATGGAGCTTCCATCAATCAGCGGGGTGCTCTCGGGAGCGAGTTCTTATCCGAAGGAAAAATAGGTAGAATATTGACATGACCACTGATCAACGCCTCGATCGTTTAACTGAAAGACACGAAGCTTTGGCTGAGAGTCTGCAACTACTCACGGTGGACGTGCAGAGTCTGGCGCAATCGGTGAAAGAGCACGACCGCATCCTCCGGGGGAACGCCGATCTCATCGGTGACCTTGCGAGAATCGCGTCCGGACACGAACAGCGCATTCAGAGGCTGGAAGGCCGCCAAGGCTGAACTGTGGCAGACATGGCGGCAGTTTGACAGTTGCTCGTTATAACAACTAACCTCAATCCATGCCGCGTGGTTTGCAAGCGGAGCTCAAACAGAAAATTCCATTCACCAGCCGGGAGCAGGAAGCCTATCTCTCTTTGTTGCGCACGGCGGACGCGCTGCAGACGCAGATCGAGGCGTGCCTCAAGGAGTTTGGGCTCAGCGGCACGCAGTACAACGCGCTGCGTATTTTGCGCGGGGCGGGGGCTGAGGGCTTGCCGTGCCGCGAGATCGGCGAGCGCATGATCACGCACGATCCGGACATAACGCGTCTGCTCAATCGTCTGGAAGATCGCGGCCTGGTCGAGCGCACGCGCGCCCGGCACGATCGCCGCGTCATCTATGGAAAGGTCACGGCTGCGGGGCTGAAGCTGCTGCGCGAACTCGACGACCCCATCACCAAGCACACTCGCGCGATGCTCGCCCACGTCGGGCAAGGAAAACTCAAGCAGTTGATTGAGTTGCTGGAACTGGTAAGGGCGTAAGGCCTTTCACCGCCGAGACGCCGAGAGCGCTGAGTCAACGTCGATTTATCTTTTCCGTTTCGCAGGCTTTTTCCTGATTGGTGCAGCATCTTTCTTGCCCGCAGCCTGGTTCGGAAATACGCGCGCGAAGATCTTATCGATATTCTTAAGCTGGCGCTGCAGGTCGAAAGCGCGTTCAAGTTTTGCCCGCGGCACTCGTCGGTTAATTTCGAGATCGTTCACGATCAGGTCGTGAAAGTCTAAATCGTCTTTCCACGCTCGCATGGCGTGACTCTGCACCAGGCGATAGGCGTCCTCGCGGGAAACGCCGCTTTCGACCAGGTCGAGCAATAATTGTCCGCTGAAGACGAGGCCGTGCGTGCTTTCGAGATTCGCCATCATGCGCTTCGGATAGACGAACATGGTCTCGATCAAGTTTGCCGTTTTGTTCAGCAGGTAGTCGGCGAGCGTGGTCGAGTCGGGGATAATGACGCGCTCCGCCGAGGAGTGCGAAATGTCGCGCTCGTGCCAGAGTGCCACGTTTTCGAATCCAGCCTGCGCGTTCGACCGCACCACGCGCGACAATCCGCTGATCTGTTCGCAGGTTACGGGATTGCGTTTGTGAGGCATGGCCGATGAGCCCTTCTGTTTGTCGCTGAAGTATTCTTCGGCTTCGCGGACTTCAGTGCGCTGCAGGTGTCGAATCTCGGTGGCGATCTTGTCGAGCGTGGACGCGATGGTGGCCAGCGTCGCCAGATATTGGGCGTGGCGATCGCGCTGAATCACCTGGGATGACACTGCGGCAGCTTTCAATCCCAGGCGCGCGCACATCTGCTCTTCGAGTTCTGGCGTCAGATGGGCGAACGTTCCGACCGCGCCCGAGAATTTACCCACGCGCAAATCTTCGGCGGCAGCCTGAAAGCGCGCGATGTTGCGCTGCGTTTCCGAATACCAGTTGGCAATTTTGAATCCGAAGGTGATGGGTTCAGCGTGGATGCCGTGGGTGCGCCCGATCATGGGCGTGTCTTTGAACTCCCATGCCCGGTGCTCGAGCACTTCGGCGAGGCGCTCCAGATCGCCCGCAATCTGCGACGAGGCCTGCTGGATGAGCAACGCCTGCGCGGTATCGACCACATCGTTCGAGGTCAGGCCATAGTGGAACCAGCGGGCGTGCGGGCCGACGATCTCGGCTACGGCGGTGGTGAAGGCGATGACGTCGTGTTTGACCTCAGCTTCAATCTGGAAGATGCGGTCAACGCTGAAGTCGGCACGCGCGTGGATCGCCTTGGCGGCATCTTTCGGAACGATGCCAGCGGCGGCGAGGGTTTCCGTCGCGGCGACTTCGACTGCGAGCCAGGTACGGAACCGGTTTTCGTCACTCCAAATGCGGGCCATCTCGGGCCGGGTGTAGCGTGGAATCACGGCGCTGTCTCCTGAAGGGGAACTGGGGATTGTAAATCGAACGTGCCTTAAAAGCACCGTGACGGTTCGATTCTGTATGGGGCGCGGCCCAAGCCATTCCAGATCATCTAGTTAGGCAGGGGTGCGATGGCAAAGGGTCCGTGAGGAACATGCGCGATTTGCTGATGCGGAAGACTTCCTGCCACGTCTAATGGTTCAACCGCATGTTAGGCTTCTGCGGAGCCTTTGGAGACGCTTGGGTGATTGGCCGGATTTTTAAAGCATTTCAATATCGTGACTTCCGCCTGATGTGGGTGGGCGCGTGCACCTCCAGCATCGGCACCTGGATGCAAATCGTGGCGCAGAGCTGGCTGATTTACCGGCTCAGCCACTCCAAGTTCCTGCTCGGGCTCGATCAATTTCTCGGCGGCATTCCTATCTTTATGTTCTCTTTGATCGGCGGAGTGATCGCCGATCGGGTGGAGCGCCGGAAAATTCTGCTCGGTTCTCAGTACATGCAGATGGCCAGCGCCGGGCTGCTCACCATTCTGGTGGCCACGGGCCACGTGCACGTCTGGCACATTCTCTGCCTTTCGTTCATTTCCGGACTCGCCCAGGCCTTCGGCGGCCCGGCCTACCTGGCGCTGATTCCCACGTTGGTCGAGAAAGAAGATATGCCGAATGCCATCGCCTTGAATTCGATCCAGTTCAACCTGGCGGTCACGATCGGGCCGGCGCTGGCTGGGCAGGCGTTGGCCAGGTTCGGCGAAACATGGTGCTTCGGACTGAATGCACTATCGTTTTTGGCGCCCATTGTGTCGCTGATGATGATCCGGACCCGTTTTTTGCCGCAAAAGACTGCCGAGTCGATGTTCACCAGCCTGAAGCAGGGCATTCAATTCGCTCGCCGGCAAAGCTCGATGGAGGCCTTGATTTTGCTGGCTTTCTGCATGACCTTCCTGGCCATGCCGCTGCGCACCTACTTTCCCGTCTTCGTAAAAGACATTTTCCACCGCGGGCCGGAGACTTACGGCAATCTTCTCGCGCTCATGGGAATTGGTTCGATTTGCGGCTCGCTGGGCGTCGCGAGCGCGGGCAATATAAGAAGAAAAGGTCTTGTCGCTCTGGGCGCGCTCGTCTGTCTGGGCGGTGGAATCGCCGGCTTTGCATTGTCGAAGTCCCTGCCGCTGAGCCAGGGTGTGCTGGTGCTGGTGGGCGCATCGATGATGGCGGTGTTTGCCACGGTGAATTCGCTGGTGCAATTGATTACCACCAACGAAATGCGCGGCCGCGTAATGAGCGTCTACAACTTCGCATTCCGTGGCGGCATGCCGATGGGAAACCTGTTATCAGGATGGCTGGTTCCCGTCTTCACCGCGCCGGTGGTGCTCAGCACGAACGGATTCCTGCTCATTCTGCTGGCGCTATATTTTCTGGTGATCCAGCGCCGGCTGGCTGCGCTTTGATAAGCCGCGAGCTTTCGCGCCTTTTTCTCTGAATTCTAGGGTGCGGCCTTAAGCAATTTCGCGAGGCCGTCGATATCCGCACTGCTGGCGTCGCCGATCACGAAATAGCGAAGCCCGCCCTGATTCCAGGTTTCCATGTTGAAGGGGAGGTTCTTCGGCGCGAGAGAATTCTCGTCCGCGCCGGGCAATTTCGCGGACCATGACGATGGCCACGAGGGCAAAGCCCGTTCCTGGAATACGAACACCGAAATGTGGTGCTTGCGCACATCGTAGATCAGGTGCGCGCCGGGTGTTTGGTCAAGGTAGGCCATCCGGCCTCCGACGAGGGAGAACTGTGTATTCTGGAGTTCCGGCAAATTGAACGCGAACGGGATCCTTCCCTGGAACCACGGTTTCACCGTGTGCCGGTCGGTGGAGACGACATCGACCGGCGCTGCACTGGCCAACGTCGCCACGTGCAAGTCGGCAATCTCGCTGAAAACCCGATTGCGCGAAACCTGATCTCGGCCAGAGCGGGTTGCCATGTAGGTTGTAGTCAATGCAGCGGCCACTAGAACAACGGACGCCGCGGCCAATATCCAGGCCAGACGAAAACTGCGCTGCGGTTTGGACGCAATGCTTTGTTGCATCCGTTTTCGAAACTCCGCGCTGGGAGCAAAGCGCTTTCCAGCCACTTGAATCGCGCGCTTCATCTGTATGCGCGTCAGGGCATCCGCCGCACAGGAAACGCAGCCGCGCACATGAGCGTCGAACGTGCGCATCTCCTCTTCGGGAAGCTCACCATCGAGGTCGGTGTCGAGTTTTGCCTTCCAAGACTCACAAGCCATATTCGGCCCTTGATTCATACTTCTTTGCTCACCCTTCTTTTCGTTCACCCTTTTTGCAACCGCAGCCGCAGGCCATCGCGCAGCGCTCTTCTGGCACGGGATAAACGCGACATCACCGTACCAATCGGGATCGCCAGCATGGCCGCGATTTCTTGATATGACATTTCTTCGACCTCGCACAGCAGCAGCACCTCGCGATAGGCGACAGGCAGTTGCTCCATTGCCTGCTGCAGAACTTGCCCATCGGAACGCTGTAGCAGGATGCTCTCGGGCGTCTCGCTGACGGTGGGCAGGTCCTCGTCTTCTCCCTCCGGATCGAGCGGCACGGTCGCCGTCGCCTTCAGCCCGGTGCGCGAGGTCAGGAAGGTATTGCGCAGGATCTTGTAGATCCAGGCGCGAAAATTCGTGCCCGGCTGGAAAGAAGAGAATCCCTTCAGCGCTTTGGCATACGTCTCCTGCACAAGATCCTCGGCTTCTAGCCGGTCCTGGGTCAGCCAGCAGGCGAAGTTATAGAGCCGCTCGAAGTGAGGCATGGCCAGTTGCTCGAACGATCCCGAGGGCACGATATCTTCCGACACGCACACTAGGTTAAACCAGCGGGCCGGCGTTTTATTCCCACTCGCCATAAAAATTTCTCGCGGAATAAAAGCGAGTCCTGGCGGTTCTGCATAACGAATCGCTTGAGGGATGCCTGGAGTGGATGAAAAGCCTCAAAGGAGTGCGGCGATGGTAAATCCTTTCGATCCGAAAAGCGTGATTCTGGCCAAGCACGTACAGCATATTGTGCTGATCCACTTTCCCATTGCGCTGTTCATTACGGCCGTGGCTTTCGACTATGTGGCGCAGTGGAGGAAGAACCAGTCATTGGCTGCCGCGGCGTATTTCAATCTGCTGCTGGCTGCGATTTCGACGGTTCCGGTGGTGGCATCCGGGCTGGCGGCGTGGCAGTGGGCGCTCGAGGGGCAAAAGCTGAAAGGGATTCTGCTCCTACACCTGATTCTGGGATGCACATCGAGTGGGTTGATCTGGCTGGTGTTTTGGATCCACCG
>Ga0209415_10012947_pt1 | contig 13840 bp, 13 predicted proteins | sample PeaSoiSIISIP2007_FD_187696 | JGI IMG/M metagenome (GOLD analysis project Ga0209415, IMG submission 187696) | Peat soil microbial communities from Weissenstadt, Germany - SII-SIP-2007 (SPAdes) (version 2) | ecosystem: Environmental > Terrestrial > Soil > Wetlands > Peat | place: Germany... | reverse complement strand
GCGCTGGCACGCTCTTCACCGCAGTCCATCTGCTCACGTTCCCCCCGCCCTGCTTGCGGGGCGGGGGGCCAGGGGGGTGGGGTTCAGAGGGTGACTCTGAGCCTGCGCACCGCCACGTCGCGGCCGAGCGCCGCGATGACCTCGTAGAGACCCGGGCTCGCGGTGCGGCCGGTGAGGGCGACGCGCGCGGGCTGGGCGACGTCCTTGATCTGCAGCTTGCGCTCCTCGAGCCACGCGTGGATGCGGGCCTCGAGGGTCGGCGCGTCGAAGGGCTCGACGCCCTCGAGCAGGGTCGCGAAGTCGTTCATCAGCGGTGCCGCCTGCGGCGTCAGGAACTTGGTGGCCGCCGCAGCGTCCATCGTCGGCGGGTCGCGGAAGACGAAGTCGAGCCGATCGGCCGCGTCGACGAGCGTCGTGGCGCGCTCGCGGATCATCGGCAACACGGAGCGCAAGCGGTCGCCATCGAACCCCGCCAGCCCGCGGGCCGACAGGAACGGCATCAGCCGCTCGACGTACTCGTCGTCGCCCGTGAGACGCGCAGTCTTGAGGTGCTCGTGGTTGATGGCGAGGAACTTCTTGGCGTCGAACTTGCCGTCGCTCTTGTTGCAGTGCTCCCAGTCGAACGCGGCGACGAGCTCCTCGAGCGAGAACACCTCCTGATCGCCGTGCGACCACCCGAAGCGCGCGAGGTAGTTGAGCACCGCGCGCGGCGAGTATCCCTGGTCCCGGTACTCCCCCACGCTGACGGCGCCATGCCGCTTGCTGAGCTTCTCGCCGCTCGGCGCCAGCATCATGGGCAGGTGGGCGAAGTCGGGCGTCTTCGCGTCGAATGCCTCGTAGAGCATGATCTGCGGCGGCGTGTTGACCATGTGGTCGCGCCCGCGGGCCACGAGCGTGATGCCCATCTGGATGTCGTCCACCACGGCGCCGAAGTTGTAGAGAGGCACGCCGTCGGACCGCAGGAGCACGAAGTCCTGCTGGGCGGCGTTGGGCGTGGTGACCACGCCGAACACCTTGTCGTGGTACGTGATGCTGCCCGCCTCGAGCGACTTGAAACGCACGACGAACGGCAGGTCCGGCGCGTCGGTGCGCTTGCGGCAGGTGCCGGGATACTTGAAGGTGGCCTTCGGGTCGCGAGCCTTCAGGGCGGCGCGCTGCGCGTCGAGCTCCTCCCGGGTGCAGTAGCAGCGGTAGGCCTTGCTCTGCGCGATGAGCCGCTCGCTCCACTCCTTGTAGATGGCGAGGCGCTCCATCTGCGTGTAAGGCCCGTGCGGCCCGCCCTTGCCGGGTCCCTCGTCCCAGCCGAGGCCGAGCCACGAGAGCGAGTCGAGGATGACCCGCACGCTGTCCTCGGTGCTGCGCTCCTGGTCGGTGTCCTCGATGCGCAGCACGAAGGCGCCGCCCGTCTTGCGCGCCCAGAGCCAGTTGAAGAGCGCCGTGCGGACGCCGCCGATGTGCAGGTATCCGGTGGGGGAGGGCGCGAAGCGGACCCGCGTCGTCATGGCGGGACGACTAGCACAAAGCGGCGCCTTTCACGGACCGACGGAGCGCTCGACCTCGACCATCGCCTCGTCGCGCAGGGCCAGCTCGAGCGCCGCCACGTCGACCGGGTCGCCGCGCTCCACGCGGGCGCGCGTCCCCCGGTGCTCGCGGGCGCGCAAGGTGACGACGCGCAGGGCGCTCTCGATGCGCTCCATGCCGAGGACGCTGGACGACAGGTCGCACTCGAGGCGGTGGGCCTCGGCCTGCTCCTCGGTGAGCCAGCCGAGGGCCTCGGCCGCGTCGGGCGACATCGATCGGGCGGCAGCCTCGCGGCGTCGCTCGAGGGCGGCGCGGTCGATGCGCGCGAGCTTCGCGACGCACGAGCGACGCGCGGCCTCGAGCTGGGCGGCGCGGTCGAGCATCGCGCGGACCTGGGTGCGGACGGGCTCGAGCGTCGGGTCATGCCGCGTGGCGCGGATCGCGTCACGAGCGGCGGAGCGCACCCGACCGAGCGCCGTGCGGGCGCGGCGACGGGTGACGACCAGGGCGGCCCACGCGGCGATCGCGAGGGCGACCAGCACCACGGCGGCGCTCAGTGCGCTCACGGTCTCCGGCGCCAGCGGAGGCACCGGCGGGGCGACGATCCCTTCGAGCTCGACGCTGCCCGAGAGGGTGCCGGCGAACTCGTTCGCCGTTCGCAGCCGCTCGTGAGCGAGGACCGCGAGCCGCGGGACGAGACACGGAGAGTCCATCCCGGCGGCCGTGCATCCGGGTCCCACCGTGCCGGTGGAGGCCAGCGTGTACTCGTGCCGGTCCGGGTGCTGCTCGACGAGGCGCAGCCCGCCCGCAGCGAGGTCGAACATGCCGTCGGCCCGGACAGCGCCCGGAGACAGCCCGTCGGCCTGCGTGACGGCGTCGAACGTCGAGCCGTCGATCGACGTCCTCACGAGACCGCGCACGACGACGGTGGCTCCGGGACCGAGCACCACCCCCGTGACGCGGTCGAGCGAGAGGACGGTACCCATCACAGATATCCGTAGCCCGAACCGCGGAGCATGACGACCAGGGGCAGCGGATCGCTGACCTGGCCCGTGCCGCCCACGGCGACCGCGAGCCGCGCGAGACGTGCCCCGTCCTGCGCGAGCATCGGCTCGCTCAGCGAAGTCGCCGCGATCCGGAGCACCTCCGCGCGCTCGTCGAGCATGCGCGTCGCGCCGGCGCGGTCGCCCGCATCCACGCGCTCGGCGGCCTGCAGGATGGTCTCGCCGGCCGCGAAGGCCAGCGCCATGCGCTCCACGCTCGCGTCCTCGGTCTGCGCGCTCGCCGCGTCGGTGTCGGCCCAGCGCATCTTCACCGGGAGCTCCTTGGTGACGTTCTTGCCGAGCACGCGGTCCTTGTAGCGAACCTCGACGCTGGCGATGCTGCGCTCTCCGGTGCCGGGGGGCAGAGCGAGGGTGAGCATCGTGGCGTGACGGTCGGAGCGGGCGAAGGCGGGGATGAAGAAGCGCATGCCCCCGACGGCGTCGTTCTGCCGGTCGCTCTTGATGCCCTTGTGCTGCTCCTGCTCGTCGATGGTCACCTCTTGCTGGCGCACGGCGGCGGCCTCCATGCTCGTGAGCTCGCGCGAGCCGAAGACCCGGGTCGCGCCGATGTCGGGACGCAGCCGGACGCGCAGCTCGATCGCGGTGGCGACCGGCTGCAGGCGGGCGTCGATCTCGCGCGAGAGGGCCAGGCCGATCTGCGTCGAGTCGGCGAGGTAGTAGTAGCCACCGGCCCCGCGATCGGCGATGCGGCTCATCAGGGCGGCGTCGAAGTCGGTGCCGAGGCCGAAGCTCGAGGTCTGGATGCCGTCCTGGAAGGCGCGCGCGGCGCGGTCGGCGAGGCTCTGCGGCGAGGTGTCGCCCCCGTTCGCGTGGCCGTCCGAGAGGAGCATCACGATGCGCACGGCGTCGGCGGGGATGGAGGCGTCGTGAGCCTCGGCGTAGCCCTCGTCGAGGCCGCTCGAGATGTTGGTACCGCCATCGGCCTCGACGCGCTCGATGCGCGAGAGCACGTCGGCCCGGCGAGGCCCGATGGGGCCGTCGCCCACCAGCACGTGCGCCGAGTCCGAGAAGGTGACCATGGAGAAGTCGTCGGTGGGCGCGAGCTTGGTCACGACCGCCTCGGCGGCCTGACGGGCGTCGTGGATGGACTGGCCGGACATCGACCCGCTGGTGTCGAGCACGATGTGGACGCTCAGCTGCGCGCGCGAAGGCATCGCGTCGCTGGAGACGAGAGATACACGCAGGTTCATCGGGCCACCGCCGGGGCCAACCGCGGCGCGCTCGGTGTCGACCGCGATCGCGAGGGCTCCGTCGGTGGGTCGCGCGATGGCCGGGGCGTAGCGGGCACCGAAGTCGCCGACGAGGTCCTTGTAGCTCGCGGGGATCTGTCCGCGCGTGACGGCGGCATCGAACGCGGCCAGGGCGGCGCCGCCGGGACGGTACGTGGTCGCGTAGCGGGCGTTGGGGTCGAGCTTCTGCGCGGGCGGAGCGGCGGGGATGTCCAGAGGCTGGATGGCGGTGCCGGGGCCGCCTCCGTGACCCAGGATGGCGGTCGGGCTCGGCGCCGCGAAGCGCGGGGGAGAGGGCGGCGCGGCGGTCGCCGAGGCCGCGACTGTGGGCCCGAGCCCGCCGAAGTCAGCGGCTTTCTGTTCCTTGTCGTCGCCCGCGGTTGGGGCCTTCGGGAGCAGCGTCGCGGTACCCGTCTCGGCTGGCTGCGGGTTCACGACGGGGGCGGGCTGCGCGCTGCGAGCCCCGTCGCACCCTCCGAGCCCCAGCACGAGCACACACCCGACCACCGACGCGTGCACGGTGGCGCGCGCCCTACGAGACCCCTTCATGGCCAGCTCCTTCGTGCGCGGGGCGCTGCGGCGACCCGGCATGGTGTGAAACGAACGACGCACAACAAGGATCTCTTCCGGGGCAGGAAAGTTCCCGGGCTATCCTCCGCGCGCCCCGTGTCGGACGTTCACCCCCTCCTCGGCAAGACCGGCCGCACGCTGCTCGTGATGCTCGCGGTGCTCGCGATTCCGTATGCGACACCGCGGCTGCGCATGCTGCGCGTGACACCCGCGCCGTGGGATCACACTGCGCCGGCAGACACCGAGAGCGAGCCGGCGGTGCCCACTCCGTCTGCCGCCCCCTCGGCGGGCGAGCAGGTGCTCCCCGCCAGCGAGAACACCCCGACGGTGAACAACGCGCTGCCCACCGAGTCCGCCGCGACGCTGCCGGACATCGATCCGGACGTGAAGGCGACGCTGCGCACGGTCGCCATCGAGGACCCGAGCGGGCACGCGCTCGACGCGTTCTTCGCGCGGCTGCGCGCCACCGACGACAAGACGGCCGGCGCCGTGACGCGCATCCTGCACTACGGCGACTCGACCATCGCCAGCGATTACGTCTCGGGCACCGTGCGGCGGCGCCTGCAGGCCCGCTTCGGCGACGCAGGGCACGGCTTCATCCTCATCGCGAACCCGTGGGAGTGGTACTTCCACAACGACGTCCTGCACGGCAGCGAGGGCGACTGGAAGGCGAGCAAGCTGGCCGGCCCCATCACCCCCGACGGCTACTACGGCCTCGGCGGAGTCTCCTTCGGGAGCTACGGCGGCGGCGCCGCGCTCTTCGGCACGGCCACGCGCGGCGACTTCGGGCGCAAGGTCTCGCGCTTCGACCTCTACTACCTCGAGCAGCCGGGAGGCGGGGACGTGGAGCTCGACGTCAAGGGTCTGCCGGCCGACCGCTTCTCCACCCAGGGCGACGCCAAGGTCTCGCGCGTACATCAGGTGCACGTACCCGACGGCGAGGCGAAGCTCGCGGTGCACGCGATGGGCGGAGGGCCCGTCCGCCTGTTCGGGGTGGCGCTCGAGCGCGACACGCCGGGCGTCGTCGTCGACGCGCTCGGGTCGCACGCGGCGATGGCCGTCTACTGGCAGCGCCAGGATCGGGATCACTGGCGCGACCAGCTGGCCCTGCGCGATCCGGCGCTCATCGTGTTCCAGTACGGCACCAACGAGAGCGACCTGTGGAAGCTCGATCGCGACGAGTACGAGCACGCGCTCGCGGGCCTCATCGACGAGCTGCGCGAGGTGGCCCCGCACGCATCGGTGCTGGTGGTCGCTCCGCTCGACCGAGCGGAGGACAAGGGCGGCAAGCTCTCGACCAAGCCGGTCATCCTGGACCTCGTCGCGATCCAGCGACGCGTCGCCCTCGGGCACGGCGCGGGCTTCTGGTGCACGTTCGACGCGATGGGCGGTCAGGACTCGATGGCCCGCTGGGTGAAGGCGAAGCCGCAGCTCGGGGGCGGCGATCTGACGCACCCGACGCCGCTGGGCGCCGAGGTGCTGGGGGACATGCTCTCGGACGCGATCGTCGCCGCGTACGGGCGGTCGAAGAAGTAGGCGCTAGCGGCTCGCCGTCCCCCACGTCCTCGTGTGCTCGCGTCTCAGCGAGTGCGGCGCGAGCAGAGGCGCGGGCGCAGCACCCGGAGCCAGTCCGTGCTCGGCCCGCCAGTCGTCGTAGGCGCGCATCAGGTCGGTCGCGAAGCTCGTCGCGAGCTGCGCGTAACCGGTGCGGGTGAGGTGCACGCGGTCGCGTCCGCCGCGAGCCTCGGCCTCGCTCGCCCACTGGGCCATCGAGCCCGGTCCTCCCATGGCTTCCATCTGATCGTAGAAGGCGCAGCCCGCCGCCTCGGCGACGCGCTTCTCGATCGCGACGATCTCCGGCAGGCGGGGCCAGGTCTTCCAGTCGTCCTGGCCCTTGGTGTGCCGCGCGAGATCCGGCGGCCCGAGCAGCAGACACGACGCGGTCGGCTGCGCGCGCGCGAGGCGACCGAGCATGTCGACCAGGCCCCGCTCCATTTGCGCATCGGTGAGCCCGGGCTCGAGGGCCTCGTTGGTGCCGTACGCCAGGATCACGAGATCGGGCGAGACGTGGCGCACCTGCTCGGCGAAGCAGGCCTCGCCCCATCGCAGCGGGGTGAAGATCTGCGCCCCGTTGATGCCCAGCGCGTCGACGATGACGCCGGCCTCGTGCCGATCGAGGTTCAAGCCGTAGATGCGCACCTCGCCGTCGCCGACCGTGCGCACCTCGACGTGGTGAGGCGCGTCGGCCACGTCGAAGGCGAAGAAGCCGCCACCCGGATCGGCGGCTCGCGTCGCGATGCGCCCTGCGCGGGCGCCGTCGATGAGCACGTCGAAGCTGCCGCCGTGAGGACCCTGGCCATAGGCCATCTCGACGTGAGGCGCGCGCGCGGTGATGTCGGTCCACGCCGTGGCGCCTCCCTTTTCGGTCTGGATGCCGATGCCGAGCAGGCCGTAGCAGCCGTCGAGGCCCGTGAACGCGCCGCCCTTGTGGTACTTGACCTTCGTCGACTCGAACTCCTTGTCCATGCCGCCGCGCACGCCGTCCTCGATGAAGCCCTTCCAGGGCTTGCCGAAGGGGACGAAGCCGCGCCCTCCTTCGCCGAACCGCGCCTGCAGGGCGCGACGGAAGACCGCGACGCCGAGGTCGCTCGCCGTGTGCGAGTCGCCGAACTGCAAGATGCGCGCGTCGTCGTGCCGGTGACCGTCCTCGAGGTTCGCGAGGACCTGGAAGGCGTGCGCGAGGCGGTCGGGGCCGCTGAGGTGGCCAACGGGGCCGGTCGCCGGGGCAAGTGCGTGGATGGCGACCGCACCGTCGGGTGCGGCGTCGGCGGCCGCTTGCAGGTCCGCGGCGCCATCGGCGGGAGTCGTGCTCTCGGGTGAAGCAGACGGCGGAATCGCGGGGATCGGCGGGCCCTTGGGGGGCGCTCCCCCGCCCTCGCCGCAGCCGCAGACGGCCGTGAGCAGGGCGAGGATGCAGCGTGACCGCACGACGATCGGATCGTGGCACGCTGCCACGAGCGAGAGCAAATCCCGCGCTATGCTGCGCGCCCCATGCTGACCCTCGTCTCCGAGCCCATCGAGCAGTACGCCGCCGCCCACGCCGATCCCGCCTCGCCCCTGCTCGACGAGCTTCGCGTCGAGACGCACTCGAAGATGAAGTACCCGCAGATGCAGGTCGGCCGTATCGAGGGGGCGCTGCTGCGCATGATCGTGCGAATGATCGGCGCGAAGCGGGTCCTCGAGATCGGCATGTTCACCGGCTACTCGGCGCTCTGCATGGCCGAGGGGCTGCCCGAGGGCGGCTCGCTCGTCACGTGCGACATCGATCCGGTAGCCGAGGCGATCGCGAAGTCGTTCTTCTCGCGCAGCCCGCACGGCAAGAAGATCGACGTTCGCATCGGCCCGGCGCTAGGCACGATTGCCAAGCTCTCTCCTCCGCTCGACCTCGTCTTCATCGACGCCGACAAGGGCAACTACTCGGCCTACTACGACGCCGTCTTTCCGCTCGTTCGAACCGGAGGCCTCATCATCGCGGACAACACCCTCTGGGGCGGCAAGGTGCTCGACCCGCAGACCGACGACGCGCGCGCCATCGTGGCGTACAACGCGAAGGTCGCCGCCGACCCCCGCGTCGCCAGGGTGCTGCTCACCGTGCGCGACGGGATGCTGCTCGCGCAGAAGCTCTGACGGTCACTTCTGCCACTCGGCCCGCTGCACGACCGGCAGCTGCAGGGCTCTCTCTCGCTCCAGGTCCAGGTTGCCGACGTGCAGCCCGATGGGCGCCTGCACCCACTTGTAGATGGACGCCGAGAAGAGCCTCACGAAGCGCGCCGCCCAGTCGTCGATCTTGACCGGGTCGTGGTCGGGGAACACGGCGCGCAGGGCCAGGGCCACCTCGTCGGGCGCCATCTTCTCGTCGGCGAAGAGCGCGAAGCAGGCGTCGAGCACCGCGAACGGCATGAGCTCGCGCTCGTCTTCCTGGTCGTCGGCCAGCTCGGCGCTGGCCGGCTTGAGCAGCGTGAGGCGGATGCCCTCGGCCTTCGTCGCCTCGTACAGCCAGTCGAGCAGGTAGTTGACGACCGTCTTGGGCACGTTCGCGATCACCGACAGGGCGCCCTCGCCGTCTCCACCGATGGTGACGTAGCCGACGGCCTTCTCGCTCATGTTGCTCGTCTGCAGGAACAGCCCCCCCGCGCTGTTCGCCCACGTCCACATCCGCTCGGACCGGACGCGGGCCTGCACGTTCTGCTTCGCGAGCGCGGTGAGGGTCTCGCCCGGCTGCAGCATCTTCTCGACGGCGCCCAGCTCGCGCTCGACCGCATCGTCGATGGCCACGATCGTGAGCGGGGTGTCGTAGTCGCGCGCGACCTGCTCCGCGGCTGCGCGCGTCTCCTTGGACGAGAAGCGGCTGGGCATGAAGAAGGCCCGCAGGAGCTCCTGGGCCTTGGCCTTGCGCCCCGCCTCCGGCAGATCCGCCCAGCGCCTGTCGATCCAGCGGCGCGCGATGGCGAGGACGAGCAAGCTGTCGCGCCCACCCGACAGCGCGACGCCGATCGTCTTGAAGCACCCGTTCTTCTCGAAGTAGTCGCCGAGGCCCAGCGCGAGCGCGTCGAGCAGCTCCTGGCAGAAGGTGTCGCGCGGGCGCAGCGGTACCGCCTCTGACGGCAGGAAGAAGCTGCGGTTGGGCGGCACCGGGAAGGAGAGGGTGCCCCGCGCGCTCGTGAAGGACGTGGGGGCGTCGACCGTCACCCGGCGGGTGAGCTGCGCGTGCTCCGCGAAGGACGCCTGGTCCTCGCGCCACGTGGTGTTCTCGGTGCGCAGCCGGGCCGTGCGGTCCAGATCCACCGTGACGGCCTCGACGCCCTCGCGGAAGCGGGCCTGCTCGTGCAGGACGCGCCCGTTCTGGCTGACGGTGCCACCGCCGTCGAACACGAGGCCGTCGTTGGCGCCGACGAGGTTCACGTAGGCGAGCGTCACCTGACAGTCGGCCGCCCGCGTCGCGAGCATCTCGCGGCGCGTCTCGGCGATGCCCACGCGGAAGGGCGATGCGCTGACGTTCACGACGAGCTCGGCCCCCGCGTACGAGCGCCGGCGCATGGGGCCGTCCGGCGACCAGGCGTCCTCGCACACCTCGAGCGCCACGACACCCAGGTCGAGCTCGAAGAGAAGGTCCCCGAAGGGCACGCCGTCGACCGTGTCGTGCAGCCCGGGCGCGCCGCGCGCGAGGGTGCGCGCCTCGTAGAACACGTTGTAGAGCGGCAGCTTCTCCTTGGGCACGAAGCCCCAGACGTGCCCGGCGTGCACGAGCGCCGCGACGTTGTAGAGATGGGGCCCGCGCGCCATCACCAGGCCGAGCACCGACGGGCACCCCAGGCCGGCCGTCTCGCGCGCGAACCGGCGCAGCTCGGCCTGCTGGGCCTCGACGAAGGCGGGCCACTGGACGAGGTCCTCCGGCGGGTAGCCGCCGATGACTTGCTCCGGCAGGGCCACGACGGTCGCGCCATCGGCCGCGGCCGCACGAGCCGCCGCGATGGCTCGATCGACGTTCGAGCGCGTGGCGCCGACCGTGGAGTTCACGTTGGCGAGGGCGATGCGGACGAGCCTCATGGGTGGCTATCTAGGGTCAGTCTATCGTAGGTTCGATCTCCGGCGATGCGCGGCTCTCTCCTCGGATGGGCCCTTGGCGGGGCCGTCGGCGTCGTGGTGCTGCTGATCGTGGCGGTCGTTCTCGTGCGGGGATGCGGCGAAAAGGCCGCCCCCGGCGTGGCGGCGAGCGGCCCGAACCCGGCCACCCTGGCCGGCGAGCAAGGCATGAGCGCCAAGGGCACGGCCGAGCTGCGCGCCCAGGGCTGCACCAACGCCGTCGTGGTCGACATGCAGAAGGTCATGGGCGCGGCCAGCAGCATTCGCTCGGACGAGCCGCGCTACATGGTCACCTGCGACGTGGCGGCCGCCGCGTCCGCCCCCGCGTGCGAAAAGCTCGCGGCCGCGTACTTCGGGGCGATCGGCGGCAACGCCGATGCCAACGTGTGCGTCCGGGTGTCCGTGGTGGGCTCCCCCAAGCCCGCGTGCTCGCGTCTCTTCGCGCCCAGCGGTGCCGACCTGGGGCCCTTTCCGCGCGTCCCCTGATACCCTGGTACGACCATGCCGCCGGTCAACTGCCATCACTGCGGGGCCCCGATGGAGCCCCATCCCGACGGACGCGTCTACTCGTGCGGCTACTGCGGCACGCAGGCGCAGGTCGCCATCGGTGCCGATCAGGTCGCGGCCGGAATGGCGCTCGACCTTTCGAACGTCGATGCGTTCCTCGGCAACCTCGCGCGCCAGCTGCAGCAGGCGGTCCCCCAGGAGGTGCGCGTCATGGCGAGCGGGGGCCAGGTGCACGGCATCGAGCTGACGCTGGACCCCGACGCCTTCGTGCTCCGGCGCGAGGGGCAGCACGTGGTCACGCAGTACAAGAAGCTCGTGCGAGGCATCGCGCTCAAGACCAAGGAGCTGCCGCTGAAGCAGTGGGTCGAGATGCTCGCGCAGTCGCTGGCAAGGCACGCGAACGTCAACGCCCAGGCCGGTGCCCTCGCCGCGCAGCTGGGCGGACGACGCTAGTTGGGCGCCGATACTGCCGGGGGCGACACTGAAGAGGGCGGCGCTGCCGAGAGCGGCGCTGCCGAGGGCGCAGCGCTCGGAGTCGGCGCGGGCGTCGGCGCCGGCGGCACGAGGGCCGCGACGTTGGGCACGAGCGTGATCTCGATGCGCCGGTTCTTCGCCATGCTGTCGGGCGACACGTTCGGCGTGACGGGATCGTACGGGCCGTAGCCCGCCGCCGAGATGGTCGCGGGGTCGACGCCCTGCGAGATCAGGAGCTTCACGACCGCGATCGCCCGCGCAGTCGACAGCTCCCAGTTGGTGGGAAAGAGCTTCTTCTTGTCGGTGGTGATGGGCTGCGTGTCGGTGTGCCCGGCCACCTGGAAGCGCTTGAGGCTCATGGTGCGCAAGGTCGCGGCCACCTCGGCCAGCGCCTGCTTGCCGGCGGGCCTCACCTCGGTCTCGCCGGTGTCGAAGAGCACGTCGTTGTGCAGCTGCAGCACGACGCGCCCGTGGCGAGTGGTCACCTTGAGGTGGCCGGCGTCGATCATCCGCTTGAACTTGGCCTGCAGGTCGTCCAGAAGCTTCCCCCGCTCTTGCGCCTCCTGCATCGCGCGGCGGGCCTCCTCGAGCTGCGCCTTCTGGTCGTCGGTCATCACCTGCGACTGCGCCATGCCGAGCGATCCCTTGAGCTGCGAGATCTGCGTCTCGTCGGCGGCGAGCTGCTGCTGGAGCTGCGCGACCTGCTGCTTGGAAGCGTCGGCTTCGGCCGCCTTGGCGTCGTACTCCGACTTGGACACCCCGCACGCGGCGAGGCAGAGCGGCACGAGCAGAGTCCAGGCTGCGCGGTTCATGGACGCAAGCGTACCGCGGGCCAATCAGAACGTGTACCGCAGGCCGAGGGCCGCATCCCACATCAGGGGAGTGTCGTTCACGGCCACTCCACCGAACGTCGCTTGCTTGAACCCCGCCGCGTCGCGCAGTCCGGCCTGCGCGGTGAGCGCGAGGTGACGGTCGATCATGTACCACTCGACCCCGAGCCTTCCGCCGAAGCCGAGCGTCAGCCCCTCGGCGTTGGTGTAGCCGAGGTTCTGCAGGGTGCCGTGGGGCACCATTGCCTCGAGCCACCCGAGATCGCCCTGGAGGAAGAAGGCGACGCGCTCGTTGGCGTGCAACGTCCCGCGCACTCCCGCGCCGAACCCGAACATGGCGAAGCTCGTGGCCTGCGCCTCGCCCTGCGCCTCGCTGGTGTCGGTGAAGCCGAGCTCGGCCTCGCCGAAGACCATGAGCCAGCGGAAGATCTCGTACCCGAGCTGCCCGTGCAGCCACGGCGCCGGGGGGGCGACGTGCTTGAAGTTGCCGGCGAAGGCGAGCATGCCCGCGGTCGTCTCGAGCACGACGCCCTTGTGGCGCGGTCGGCCCGGCGGCACCTCGGGCGGCGCCGCGGGCAGCGTGGAGTCGGGCTCGGACGTCTTGCCCTCGGGCGGCGCCGTCGAGATGTCGATCTTGGCGTCGGGCGCGAGCGCCGGTGGCGGAGGTTGCTGCGGCTGCTGCGCCGAAGCCTGCGCGGCCGTCAGCGCGACTGCGAGGCAACTGCCCAGCGCGACGTTCGTCGTCCGCACGGGACGACGGTACCACAGGACCCGCGGGTCACTGAATGGGCACGGCCTCGATGGCGACGATGGCGTGCTCGACGACGTCCACGAGCTCGTCGACGAGCAGCAGCGGCTCCCACGAGTTCTTGTGGCTCGCGCGCGTCCCTGCGGCGCGGAACGCGAGACCGAAGAGAGTGCCCCCGAGGGGAGTCAGGCGCGCGAACGCCTCCTGATCGTAGAGTCCCAGCAGCACGTGCTGCCCCGCGCTGCGTGCCCACACGTCGGCCCCCGAAGTGCCCCTGGCCACGAGCTCCGCGATGGCTTCGCGCACCCGATCGACGAGCGTGAGGCTCGTGGTCTCGTGCGAGGACTCCCTCGCTACGTTCGCGTCGAGCATGTCCGCCTCCATGCCTCGATCGGGTACCAGAGGCGAACAGGGCGGGCCAAATTCCTACCCCAGGAGCCACCCGAGCAGCAGGCGCTTGGTGGTCTCGCGTCCCACCTCGGCGATCGAGTCGACGAGCGGGATCTCCTTGGGGCAGACCTCGACGCAGTTCTGCGCCTTTCCGCACCCCTCGACGCCGCCCTCGCCCATGACCGAGTCCAGCCTCTCGGCCGCGTGCATCTTGCCGCTGGGGTGCAGGTTGAACAGGCGCACCTGGTTGATGGCCGCCGGGCCGATGAAGTTGCTGCTGGCGCTCACCTGGGGACATGCCTCGAGGCAGCACCCGCACGTCATGCACCGCGACAGCGGATACGCCGCCTCCTGGTTGTCCTGCGACTGGCGCGGCCCCGGCCCGAGCGCGTGCGATCCGTCGAGCTGCACCCACGCCTTGACGCGCTTGAGGTCCTCGAACATCCGCGACCGATCGACGACCAGATCGCGAACGACCGGGAACTTGGTCATCGGCTGCAGCTTGATGGTCTGCCCGTCGGGCGACAGGGTGTCGATCATGGCGCTGCACGACTGACGCACGCGCCCGTTGATGACCATCGTGCACGAGCCGCACACTTCTTCGAGGCAGACGCACTCCCAGACCACCGGAGTGACCTTCTCGCCCGACGCCGTCGTCGGGTGCTTCTGGATCTCCATGAGCGCGCTGATGACGTTCATGTGCGGCTGCCAGGGCACCTCGAACTGCTGCCAGTACTTCGGCTGACCAGGGCCGTCCTGGCGCTGCACCTCGAGGCGGACCTTCCTGTCCCTGGCCATGACTCAGGTCTTCTCCGTGGTGGTGGTCGCGGCGGGCGGCGGCGGCGTCTTCGGCGCCCCTGCGGC
>Ga0209415_10012946_pt1 | contig 13840 bp, 14 predicted proteins | sample PeaSoiSIISIP2007_FD_187696 | JGI IMG/M metagenome (GOLD analysis project Ga0209415, IMG submission 187696) | Peat soil microbial communities from Weissenstadt, Germany - SII-SIP-2007 (SPAdes) (version 2) | ecosystem: Environmental > Terrestrial > Soil > Wetlands > Peat | place: Germany... | reverse complement strand
GTCTCGAGGAGCTGCGCCGCGGTGCCGAGCTTCTCGCGCAGCCTGCGCATGTGCGTGTCCACCGTGCGGCTGTCGATCGGGTTCTCGTAGCCCCAGACGTCCTGCAGCAGCCGGTCGCGCGATTGGACGCGGCCCCTCCTGCGGGCCAGGACCTCGAGCAGCCTGAACTCCGTCGCCGTGAGCGTGATCCCCCTCGTCCCCACCTGGACCACGTGGCGGGGAACGTCTATCTGGATCTCGCCGATCCGCAGATGGGCCCCCTGCTCGTCGCCCGCGCTGACCCTGGCCAACTGCTTGCGGACCCGAATCACCAGCTCTCGAGGGCTGAAGGGCTTCGTCACATAGTCGTCGGCGCCGAGCTCAAGCCCGAGGACGCGGTCCATCTCGGCAGCCCTCGCCGTGAGCATGATGATCGGAATCGAGGCGGTCGACGCGTCGCGCCTCAGGATCTTGCAGACCTCGAGCCCGTCGACCTCGGGCAGCATGAGGTCGAGAACGATGAGATCGGGGTGCTCCTCCCGGACGATCGCGATTGCCCGCGCACCGTCCTTGGCAAAGATGGGCGTGTAACCCGCCTCGCGCAGCTTGAAGCCGAGGACCTCGAGCGCGTCCGGCTCGTCGTCAACCACCAGTATCTTTGTCTTCATGGCCCTTCATGCCGGAATGCCTTATATCGATCGCCTCGTACAGGTAGACGACTTCCTCGGCGACGTTGGTGGCGTGATCGGCTATGCGCTCGAGGCATTTGGATATGACCATGAGGTTGAGGCAGCGCGTGATTGTCGCCGGACGCTCGATCATGAAGCTCGCGAGCTCCCGATGCAGCTGGCGGTTCAGGTTGTCCACGTCGATGTCGCGCGGGACAACTGCCCGCGCTCTCTCGGGCTCCCGGTTGATGAACGCCGAGATGGCGTCCCGCAGCATCTCAAGTGCCATCGTCGCCATGCGCGGCAGGTCGATGTAGGGCTTGAGTTGCGGCTCGGTGTTGAGCTCGACCGCGCGCCGGGCGATCGTGACCGCGGAATCGCCCACGCGCTCGAGGTTCATGGAGATCTTCATCGCCACGGTGGTCAGGCGCAGGTCCGTCGCCACGGGCGCCTTTGCTAGCAGGTGGATCGCGATGTCGTCGATCTCGACCTCGAGCTGGTCGATAAGGTTGTCGTCGTCCATCACGGATTGGGCAAGCAGATCGTCGCGCTCGACCAGCGCCCGCATCGCCCGCGTCAGGCCCGATTCGGCGTGGCTTGCCATGGAAAGAAGGCTCTCCTTCAGCCGGGTCATCTCTTCGTTGTAATGGGTCATTGGTTAAGGGGATCAGGGCCAGGCTCACCCGAAGCGGCCGGAGACGTAGGCCTCGGTCTGGGGGTTCTTCGGGCTCGTGAAGATGTCGCGCGTGTCGCCGAATTCAACGAGGCGGCCCAGGTAGAAGAAGGCCGTCCGGTCGGAGCATCGCGCCGCCTGCTGCATGTTGTGGGTCACGATCACGACCGTGAACTGCTCGCGCAGGGTCTGGATGAGCTCCTCGATCTTCGCCGTCGCGATCGGGTCGAGGGCCGAGCACGGTTCGTCCATGAGGAGCGTCTCCGGCTGGACCGCCAGCGAGCGGGCGATGCAGAGGCGCTGCTGCTGGCCGCCCGAGAGGCTCGTTCCCGGGCGGTTGAGGATATCCTTCACCTCGTCCCAGAGCGCGGCCATCCGCAGGGACTCCTCGAGGCGCGCCTGCAGGACGGCCCGGTCACGCACCCCGTTTAGCCGCAGGCCAACGAGCACGTTGTCCGCAATCGACATCGTCGGGAAGGGGTTGGACTTCTGGAACACCATCCCCACGTGGCGGCGGACCACCGAGGCCTCGACGCCGGGGCCATAGAGATCTTCGCCGAAATGCTTCACCGAGCCCTCGAGGCGCGTGCCCGGGGTCATATCGTGCATGCGGTTGAGCGCCCTGATGAAGGTCGACTTGCCGCACCCGCTGGGGCCTATGATGGCCGTCACCTTGCGCGCGGCGATCCGGATCGTGACGTCGATGAGCGCCTGCCTCGGCCCGTACCACATGTTGAAATTCCGGACGTCGAACGCGATCTCCTCCGCCTCGACGGGAACGCCGGCCGTGGGGGCGGTCGCAGGGGTCGCGGACGCCCGGATGGGCTCGGTCGCGGATGCCCGGGCTGTTTCGGGGAGTGTGGACATGGCGGTCAAGGGGCGATTTTGCGGTCGCGCGACAGTACGCGGACGGTGATATTGAGGGCGAGGATCAAAGCCATGAGTACGAGAGCGCCGGCCCAGGCCTGCCTGTGCCAGTCGTCGTACGCCGAGATGGCATAGGCGAAGATCTGGAGGGGCAGGGCCGAGATCGGCTCCTTCAGGTTGTGGCTCCAGAAGCTGTTTCCCAACGCCGTGAAGAGGAGCGGCGCCGTCTCGCCGGCTATGCGCGCCAAGGCTACGATCACGCCGGTTGCGATCCCCTTGAGGGCCGTCCTGACCACGATGACCACAATCACCTTCCAGCGCGTGATCCCCAGGGCCAGGGCCGCCTCCCTGTAGCTCTGGGGCACGAGGACCAGAACCTCCTCGGTGGTCCGCATGACGAGCGGCACCATCATGAGACCGAGGGCGACGCCGCCCGCATAAGCCGAGAACCCCTTGAACGGGACGACGAGGAAGAGGTAGACCACCATGCCCCAGACGATCGACGGAACGCCGTTGAGAACGTCGGCCGCAAACCGGATCCAGTTGTTGGCGCGGTCGGAGCCGTACTCAGCGAGATAAATCCCCCCGAACACCCCAATCGGCACCCCGATGGCAGCGGCCATCGCGAGGAGGGTCACCGTACCGACGATCGCGTTGGCCATTCCGCCTCCGATCTCGCCGGTGGGCTTGGGCAGCTGTGTGAAAAAGTTCCAGTCGAGCGAGCTGTAGCCCCGCGCGACGAGGAAGAAAATGACGAGGAAAAGTGGCGCTATGACGGCAAGGGCGCATGCGACGAGGGCTCCTGTGACGGCGATGCTCTTCCATTTGCGCCACCGCGCGTATCTCGGAGCCGGAAGGTAGGGAGAGGCCACCATGGGATCAGGCAACTTTGCTTGAGCCGCTGCCCGCCAAGCTCTTCAGCATGACCTGCGCGGCGATATTGACCAGGATCGTGACGGCGAGAAGCACCAGGCCCAACTCGAACAGGGAGCTGCGGTAAAGGTCCGTCGTCGCCTCCGTGAACTCGTTGGCGATCACGCTCGCAAGCGTGTATCCTGGAGCGAAGAGCGAGGCGCTTATCTGGGGGCGGTTGCCGATCACCATCGTGACCGCCATCGTCTCCCCCAGGGCGCGGCCGAGGCCCAGGATCGAGGCGCCGAACAGCCCCCTGCGCGCGTAGCTGAGCACGGCAATCCTCAGGACCTCCCACCTCGTCGCGCCGAGCGCATACGCCGCCTCGCGCTGGAGATCGGGGACGGAGCGCAGGATCTCGCGCGAGATCGAGGTTATGATCGGCAGGATCATTATCGCTATGATGATGCCCGCAGCGAGCATGCTGACCCCGTATACCGGCCCCTGGAAGAGGGGCAGGAACCCGAGGGAGTGCTTGAGCCATACGAACAAGTGGTCCCTCAGCCAGGGGATGAGGACAAAGATGCCCCACATCCCAAAGATGACGCTCGGGACCGCCGCAAGCATCTCGATCGCGATAATGATCGGCTGGCGGAGCTTCAAGGGGGCGAGTTCGGTGAGGAAGAGCGCAGTCGCGACGCCGAGCGGGACGGCGATCGCGAGAGCCAGGAGCGACGAGATGAAGGTTCCGAAGATGAATGGGAACGCCCCGTATTTCTCCGCGACCGGATCCCATTTGGAGCTCCAAAGAAATGGGACGCCAAACATGGAGATAGACTGCCGCGACCCCACGTACAGCTCCCAGCCGACAAGCACAATAAGCACGACGATCGTCGCCGCGGCCAGCGCGGCCGCCCACTTGAACGCGGTGCTCGGCAGCTGTGAACCGGGCCGCGGAAGGACGGATATGGAGGGCGGGGTGCTCATGAGGCGCATGTGCGGGCAATTCACCTCGCCCACCTTCTTTGGGCCCCGTCAGTACTTGATGCTCTGCACCCTGGCAAGGGCGCGCTGTACGACCTTATCGGGCAGCGGCGCATAATCGAGGCCGGCGGCCATCTTCTCGCCATCCGAATAGGCCCACTTGAGGAACTGGACGAGCTTCTCGCCCTTCGCATGGTCCTTTTGCTCGGCATATACGAGCAGCCATGTCGCACCAGAAATCGGGTAGGCTTTCTCGCCGGGGGAATTCACCATGGAGAACCGGAAGTCCTCCGGAATGGTCGCAGACGCCAGGGCCTCGGTAACGGACTCGATCGAGGGTGTGATGTAGCTGCCCGCGGCATTTTTCACATCCGCGTATTTCAGCTGGTTCTGCTTCGCATAAGCCAGCTCGACATACCCTATCGAGCCGGGCACCTGCTTGACCTGGCCCGAAACGCCCTCGTTGCCCTTGTCGCCAAGCCCGGTCGGCCAGCTCACGGAAGTCCCCTTGCCGACCTTTTCCTTCCATTCGGGGCTCACCTTGCTGAGGTAGTCGGTGAAGATGTAGGTCGTGCCGCTCCCGTCCGAGCGGTGGACGACCACGATGTCCGAGTCAGTCAGCTTGATATCGGGATTCTGGCCCGTGATTGCCGGGTCGTTCCATTTGGCGATCTTTCCAAGAAATATTCCGGCGATGGTTTCACCATCGAGTCGGATCGTCGAGATTCCCGGCAAATTGTAGGTCATCACATCGGCACCGGCGACCGTCGGGAAGTGCCAGACCGCCCGTGGAGCCTTTGCCAGCTTGTCGTCGGACATCGGCCCGTCGGAGGCGCCGAAATCGACCGTTTCGGCGAGAATCTGCGCCTGACCGCCGCCGGAGCCGATGGATTGATAGTTGAATCGCACCGACGGGTCGACCTTTGCGTATTCGTTGAACCATTTCGAGTAGATCGGATATGGGAACGTGGCGCCTGCGCCGTTAATGAGCATCTGGGCCGAGGCCGTCACGGCGCTAAGGCCCGCGACGGCGCCAGCGACGAGGGCCAATCTCTTGGTAATGTTGGGAAGCATGGGAAATGACCGTATACGTTGGATTTATCAGACTGCCTGAACCGGTTCGATCCTAAGGCCGGCTTGTGACGGTCGTGTGACGGACCGGTGACACTCCCGTTAAACGGCGCCTTGCCGGCCCCAGGTTCAAGAAGATCGCGCTTGCGCGCATTGCGCGCCGATAAGAGACCTTGCCCATGGACAGCGTGACCGAGCTCACCGAAGAGGTAGCGGCGATGGGGTCGCACATGTTCAGGGTGCGCCTGCCGTTCATCGGGGAGCTGCGCCGCTACACCTGGCAGAAGTTCCGCTCCGACCTGGTGGCCGGCGCCACGGTGACGCTCGTGTCCATCCCCCAGGCAGTCGGCTTCTCGCTCATCCTCAACCTGCCGCCCCAGCCCGTGATCATTTCCGTGATCATCGGGGGCTTTGTGGGGTCCCTCTTCTTTTCCTCGCGCCACCACGTTTTCGGGCCGACGAGCTCGATCAGCCTTATCGTCGCCGCGACGATAGCCGCGAACTCTTCGATCGGGCTCGCGCCGCTCCAGCTCGCGATCTACCTCGCTGCCCTAATCGGCGTGATCCAGCTCTTTGCGGGGCTGCTGAACTTCGGCGAGATAACAAAGTTCATCTCGCGGTCGGTCGTCGTGGGGTACAGCACGGGGATTGGCATCCTGTTGATTGCAAGCCAACTCCACAACCTGCTCGGCTATGACGTGGAAGTGGGCCAGAACTTCTCGACCAACGTCCTGCAGGCCCTCTTCGACCTGGGCACAGCCCAGGTGCACCCCTGGGCGATAGGCATCGGCGCCCTCACCTTCGCGATCTTCTGGCTTGTCCGAAAGCTCCGCCCCGGATGGCCCGAGGCGCTGATCGGCCTCGCGCTCCTTGGATTGGGCGCGAAGCTGCTCACCGTCTACTATCCGCACCTCTTTCCGCATGCGGCCATCCCGTTCAAGATGGTCGGGGACGAAGCCTCGCTGACGGCGATCCTTCCAGCATTCGCCGGCTTTCCCTTCAGCCAGGGCAGGCTGCACCTTCTGCCGGAGATTGCCGGGACCGCCATCGCCATCTCGATCCTCGGCATGCTCGAGGCCGCCTCGATCACGAAGGGGCTCGCCGCGAGGAGCGGCCAGAGGATCGAGCCGAACCAGGAGCTGATCGGCATGGGCGCCGCCAACATCGCCTGTGCGTTCTTCGGGGCCGTGCCTGGCTCGTCGTCCTTCGCCCGCTCCGCCGTCAATTACCAAAGCGGCGCGAGAACGCAGATGTCGTCTATGCTGAGCAGCGCAGTCGTCCTTGGCGTCCTCACCTTCGTCACCCCGGTCTTCAATTTCATCCCCATAGCGGCGCTGGCGGCCCACCTGATCCGAATAGGGTTCAAGATGATCAACCGGCACCAGATCAGGGTCTCGTGCCGCTCGACGCCGTCGGACCTCGTCGTCTTCCTGGTGACGCTGGGCTCCTGCCTCTTCCTGAGGCTCGACACCGCGATCTACGTCGGGATCGGGGTCTCGCTCGCCCTCTTCCTCAGGGCGACGAGCATGCCGACCCTCGTCGAATACGCCATCAACGAAAGCGGGAACCTCGTCGCGCTGGCCGACCCCGCCCAGCGCCCCCATCCCCAGATTTCGATCATACACGTCGAGGGCGAGCTCTTCTTCGGCGCAGCAGACCTCTTCCAGGAGCAGGTCCGCAGCCTCGCCGACAACCAGAACATCCGCGTCTTCATCCTGCGCATGAAGAACGCCCGCCATCTGGACGCGTCGACCGTCATGGCCATGGAATACCTGCACGACTACCTGCGCAAGACCGACCGCCACCTGCTGATCAGCGGCAGCAGCCCTGACGTCACGCGCGTGCTGGAGAACAGCGGCCTCTTGAAGCAGATCGGCAGCGAGAACATCTTCCCGGCCGAGGCAAATCCGACGGTGGCAACCCGCAACGCGCTGCGGCGCGCAAAGGAGCTGCTTCCGGGCGAGACCCTGGATGTCCGCGTCTTCTATGACAAGAAGCCGACCTGACGGGACCGCCGCCCGCCCGCGACGGGCGACGGATTCCTGAAGGGCCCCGGCCCCCGGAGGTGTTATGCCGTCTGCCATTCCTCCATCCCCTCGCCTATGCCCCCACCACCCGACCCCCTCGACCCGCTCCTCGACCGCTGGCGCGAGCCCTCCCTGCCCGCCCCCAACCTCGCCCCCGAGGTCTGGCGCCGCATCTCGCTGACGGAGCGGGGCGGCCTGCAAGCCGGCGGCCTCTGGAGCGAGATCGACGCCTGGCTCTCCCGGCCCCCGTTCGCCGTCCTGTTCGTCACGTGCTGCGCGCTCCTCGGGCTCTTTCTTGCCGAGGTGCGCGTGAACCGGATGCAGCGTGAGAACAGCGCCCAGCTCGCGCGCAGCTATCTGCAGCTCATCGACCCGCTGCTCAAGGCGCAGCCGGCCGCCAAACTGCCATGAAGCGCGGCGGCCTCATCCTCCTGCTGGGGATCGCCGTGGGCGTCGCGGCGCACCTCGTCTATTTCCGGCTGCACAGCCCCCTCGATTATCGCTCCCTTGACGGCCAGCTTGCCTGGATGAAGTCGGAGCTGCAGCTTAGCGACGAGCAGTTTGCGCGCATCAGGGAGCTGCACGAGGCCTCCAGCCCCCGGCTTCGCGCCCTTGCCGCGCAGGTCGCCCAGATGCAGGCGGAGTTTGCCGCCTTCGAGAAAGCCCGGCGCACCACGGACCGCGTCGACTTCATCGAGTTCGCGCGCTTCGTCGAGGTCCGGCGCAACATCAGCCAGCAGTGCCAGGATTCAACCCGCCGGCTTGTGCTGGCCGCCGCGAGCGAGATGACCCCCCGCCAGCGCGAGCGCTATCTCGGAATTGTCGCCTTCAACCAGACGCCCGCAAGCCCCTTGACCAACTGAGCGCAACCCCGCGCCGTGCCCAGCGATCCCGCCACCGACCGTGCAAGCCTGATCGAGCTACAGCGTGGAGACGCGGCATCGCTCAACCGGCTGATCGCAAGGTGGCAGCGGCCGCTGCTAGGATTCGCATACCGCTACGCGCAGAACTTTTCCGATGCGCAGGACCTCGTGGCGGAGGCGTTCGTCCGGCTCTACCAGCAGCGCGGGCGCCTGCGGCCGGACACCAACATCGCCGCATGGCTCTTCACGACGCTCACCAACCTCTGCCACAACCAGCACCGCTGGAAGCGCCGGCACCCCACGGTCGCTCTCGACGCGCCCGCAGAGCCGGGCGACGCCGCCGGCCCGCCGCGCCCCGGCGCGGGCCTGGCCGCCCCGGAGGCGGGCCCCGACGCCGCGCTGGCCCGCGACGAGGCGCTCGAGGCCGTCCGCGCCGCGATTGAAGCCCTTCCGCACGACCTTAAGGTCGCCATACTGCTCCACCACTACGAGCACCTCTCATACCGCGAGATAGCCGCGATCGCCCGCTGCTCCGAGCGCGGGGTCGAAACCCGGCTCTACAGGGCCCGCAAGCAGCTGCGGCACAACCTCGCCGCCTTCCTCCGCGAAACCTCCCCGCTCTGACCTAGGGCGACGCCGGCTTGAAGTTGAAGTCCTGCTGCGCCAGCGCGAGGACCGGCCTACCCCTGAGCAGCGGGGGCTCAAACTGCCACTGCTCCACGGCCGTGACGGCCAAGGCCGCCAGTTCCTCGTTCGCCTCGATCGTCTGGCGGTCGACGGACGGCAGCCGCACGTGGCCCTGCTCGTCGATGTAGAATTCGACCGTGACACGTCCCCCGCGGCTGCTGCGCGCCAGCTTCTCCGGATAGATCGGCTTGACGATCTTGACCGGCGTGGGGATCCGGTCCAGCTGGCCGAGCGCGCATGCGCTGAAGGAAAGGGAGTTGGGGACGATCCTCAGATGCAGAAGCTCGGCCATTGTCTGGATGCTCATATCCACCAAGACGACGCCCTCGGCCTCGTAGTTAAAGGTGAATTCGGCCTTGGCGGACCGGGGAATCCCGCGGATCCGCGCCGGTTCAAACCGCCACTTCTTGATCGACGCGATGGCTCCGTCGACAAACGCAGGGTTCGAGTACGCCGTGGCCAGATAGTCCGTCAGCTTGCCCTCGTCGTCGATCTGTATGGCCACGCGCACCTGGCCGTTCTTGAAGCCCTGGGTGAGCACCTTCTGGGGAAACACCGGGACGTCGGTTTGAAAGGCCCTCATCGGCTCGTACTCGGGAGGGGCGACCTGAGCGAATGCGGCGGTCGACCCGCAGAATATGGCCGCATGGGAGAGCAGGAGCCGAAGTTTATTCATTTTGGAGTCTAATATGACCAGTATAACACCATCCGGCGCGTTTTCCCTTCAATTCTTGCCGCAGAACCGCGGGCGCCGCCAATCCAAGCGGCACCTCAATTGCAGGCGGCTCCACGCTTGCCCCGCCGGATCAAATGCAGGATCACCTAGCTGCCTCGTGGAAAGCCCCCCTATCAGGCTCGCAATTCGCTCGATGGGACGCTTCGCCCCCTCGGCGCTGCGCTTCATGGCGCATCACTATCCGTCCAGCCGCGGCCGCTATGCGATGCTCCGGGCGCTGACGGACGACGCCAGGTGCCGCGAGTGGCTCGCCCGGCTGGAAAACCCGACGAAGACCCGGCGCGGCTTCCGGATCTTCACCCGCCCGGGCGACCTGACGTCGGACTGGATCAAGCTCTACGGGCAGCATGAGGCCGGGACCGAGAGATTCATACTTGAGCACCTCAGGCCGGGTTCGACCTTCCTCGACATAGGCGCGAACATCGGGTATTTCTCGCTGCTTGCCGCGGTGACGGGCGGGGCGAAGGTCGTCGCATTCGAGCCGCAGCGGCCCATCGCGGACCTGCTGCTGCGGTCGGTGGCCCACAACCGGGTTGAGGATTCTGCGAGGGTGGAGCGCCTCGCGCTCTCGAATGCGCCGGGGACGGGTAGGATGACGTCGTGCCCGGACAATACGGGCCACGCGCAGCTGGCGGGCATCGACGAGAAGGGAGCCCAGCCTTATCCCGTGGAGGTTGCCGTTCTCGACGAATGGCTGAAGGGGAATCCGGTGGGGCCGGTGTCGGTCTGCAAGATCGATACGGAGGGGGCGGATCTCCGGGTTCTGCAGGGAATGGCGCAGCTGCTCGCCCGGGAGGGACCGGCGATCGTGATCGAGATCATCGAGGATTTCCTCGCCGAATTCGGCGGCTCGGGCCCGAAGGTCCTGGAGCTCCTAAGGAGCCACGGCTACTGCGACATCTCGGGCAGGTACGCGTGCCGCGGCGACTGCAACCGCTACCTTGTCAGGACGCCGGACTCCTGAATGGAGCCGGACCTCGATTCCGCGGATCCCTCCCCACGCCGGCTGCCAGCCTGAATGGAGCAGCGGGAGGGATTCGAACGCCCGGTACCCTGCGCCGCATCTGACTTTGAGCCGGGCGGCTGGGACCGAGAAATCTGGTTACCCTTTCAGGGATACTGGGCTGTAGGGAACGGGTTTCGCCGGGGGGACCGTGACGGACGCCAAGCCGCGAAGCCGATTGTCCGCGAAACCCTGCGAGAGACAATGGTCGGACGGGGAATCTCCTTGCCGGCGGCGGTTGGCCCCGCCCACGCGTTTCAGGGCAGGGTGACATCCGGGTAGATTGCTATGCGATGACTGCGCACTTTGGGGCGGACGCCAATCCCACCCACCTGCGAGATGATCTTGGCCGTCTCCTGCAGGGGCATGTGGCAATCGACGCACTTTCCGTAAATGGCCTTGCCCAGCCTGGGAAAGGTCCTGCAACCCTCGGCTTTGTGGCAGGTGAGGCATCGCGATGCGAACGCGTCGGTGTCGCGCTGCGCAGTATGGACATCGTGACACGTGAAGCAGGTCAGCGTCTTGTTTAGGCGAAAACAACGGCTCCTCGTCAGCATCTGCACCTGGCTTGCATGGACGTCTATCCGGGCATCGGGGGCCAACTTGCTGAATTCCAGATACTGGTCCAGCTGCGCCCCAGGAATGAAGGACAACGAGGGGGCCAGGGGATTCCCCGCGCCTTCGTGGCACAGGCCGCAGACGTCGAGCTGCCTGGCTCTCGAGAGCTTTGCGGGATTGATGATCGCCGAATCGGAATAGGACTTGGGCGGCGCCGGGGACCGATACCTGGCCACGTGCTCGCTGCCGGGCCCGTGGCATTTCTCGCATATTATTCCAAGAACGAGGCTGGCCTTGTCGTACCGGTTCTCCTCTGGCGCCTTCCTCACGAACGAGCTGCCGTGGCATTCAAGGCAGCGCGGCACGATCGGGCGCTCGAAATTCGCTTCGCCATCAATATAGCTCGGGCTGTTCACCCAGCTGTCCAGTCCCGTCCAGTAGGATATCGGGAGTTCAAAAAGCAAATCGCCATTCCAGTACAGGTAGGTCTGTCCCTTGCGTCCGGAGCCAACGACCACGTCGATCCGCTCCGTGCGATAAAGGTCCGTGGTCGGGGGGATCTTCAAGCGGGCCGTTTGAAAGAACCCCCTTTCGTTGGCTTCCATGACAAAATACAGGTTGGGATTCGAAGTCGCCATGGTGTCGGAGCCCGCGCCAAATTTCCCATGAATCGTTTCTGCGGACGGCCAGCTCGAGGTCTTGGAGTGGGCGGTCCGGTGATAGGATTCCACCTTGTCGCCGTGGCAGGCCGCGCAAGCACCGTCGCCGACAAGCGTGGGCGGCGTCGCCGGCTTCTTCTCAACCTGCGAGTACCACGAGGGCCATCCGGGGGTTTCGGACGCCGGGACCGGAGCCGCGGCGAGGAATGCCGCCATCCATGTAACCGGAATCGCAAGACACCCTCCAGGGGCCGCGAATCGACGCGTCCGATTGTTGAACGAGGACAATGGCTCGTCGGCGAAGCGCATTGAGTACATCTGCGTCTGAGGGATTTGCCTTTCAACCACTAAGCGCGGCCAGCGCGGAGCGTCCTCTCGAGCCGCGGCCACGCGCTGGTGCATGAAACGGCCCACGGGGCCCAGTCTCCCCGCGGCCCCCCTGTCAACGGCGTTCCGCCAGCCAACCCGCCAAACATCTGACCAACCTCGCGTGATCCTTCTCAGGGGGCAAACCTGGCGGCGTAAGCATGTTTTAACTTTGAACTGACGTGATTCAAATCCCAATGGAGTGCGACAGTAAGAATCCAGCGTGAGCCTGCATCTCGTGTGGCAGTATTCGGACAAGAGAGAGGGCAATTCGAATGCTGCCACGTGCGTTTCTCTCGGGCTAGTCGCACCGAAAACGAGCATTTTTGCTAGAGCCTAGCACGAGGGGAAAGGGCGGAATTTTGAATTCGGAAACAAATATCGCAGGAATCTAATGTCTGGCGGGGATACAACGCTTGACTGCCTGAGCCATATTGAGCATTTTTGAGGCATGGCCACCGTTCAAATTCGCACCCGGATAGATCGCAACCTGAAGAAAAAGAGCGACACCGTTCTTAAGAGCATCGGCCTTGATGCAGGGTCATACGTTTCTATGGCGCTGACTCAGCTCGTGAATCGTCGCGGCCTCCCCTTTGCCGTAATGGAGCCGGACGCGGCCTACTTTGTAAACGAGTATGGTTTGGGCTCCGACAAAGCGGTGAAGGCTGGAGCAATCATGAAATCAGAGTCTGCGCAGGCTCGCCGAACTGGGAAACTCCGTGAGATTATATCGGCGGATGATCTCGCTCCGTGAGATTATTTGCGACTCCGCGTTTCCTTAAGAGCGTCCCTCCAACTCGCCGCCAAGAAGTATTGTTGGCGATGCAAGCCGCGGGTACGGCATTTGGGCACCCGCATCTACACGCAGGCATCGGGCTCAGGCGAATTAGGCCATTTATGGAATGCCGATGCGGACTTGATTTGAGGCTAATCTTTCAGCGAGAGAAAGACGGCCTCGTATTCCACCTTTGCGGGACGCATGGCGAAGTCCAGGTCTTCCTAAAGAACCAGAAGTGACCTATTGGAAATGGCGGAGAGGGAGGGATTCGAACCTCTCAGTCCCAATAACCGAAAAGCTTCATCGAGCGTGCTTTTGAGTTGTAACGAGTGATTTAGAACAACGAACAAGATTGAACCAGTAATAACGGACTCAATCCCAAAATACTCCACTGACAAATCCGTGGCAAATATTCTTGGAGGGGAACTGCTATCGCTGAAAGCGGCAAGGAATCAAACCGCGCCCAAATTTAGTGGGAGACTTGGAGAGTGTATCACATTGGCGTCAGCACCGAGCGCCAAGCGTCGGATCATGTGGTGGTCAGCACAAGGTCGGTTCACGTCGTTATGTCTTAAATTGACCAGAGATGCCTGGGATCTTGGTTTCGTTCTCTATCCGTTGCATTGTCGCGATCGCTTTTTCGAACTCCTGCCTCGTAGGCGCTTTATCGCTCGCGCGAATCGTTGTCGGATTATTGTCCTGGGCGGCACTGAATGCGGCGCGATACTGGTCATTCCGCACCAAGGCACAGAATCCATGCATCTAACGAGGGCGCGACTCCTGTTGTGCTGGAGGCGTGGCCGAGGAAAGCGTCGGATTCTACGATTGGTTCGGGACAACCGCCCGCCGTGCGAAGAGAAGGCTCGACTCCGATTTGGATTCCAGTTCGAAGTCGATGTTGGCCAACGCTGAGACAAGGTTCGTTGTAAGAGGCGCCCCAAGAACAACGAGCTTCGAGAACGGTGGCCTTCGCGAATAGGCGCCATGATGTTCCTCAATCGTGTCGGCCACGCTTGCGGCCAAGTCGGCCTGCGAGAGCTTCGAATTATCAAGAAAAGATGTTAGTCCT
>Ga0209415_10012943_pt1 | contig 13841 bp, 11 predicted proteins | sample PeaSoiSIISIP2007_FD_187696 | JGI IMG/M metagenome (GOLD analysis project Ga0209415, IMG submission 187696) | Peat soil microbial communities from Weissenstadt, Germany - SII-SIP-2007 (SPAdes) (version 2) | ecosystem: Environmental > Terrestrial > Soil > Wetlands > Peat | place: Germany... | reverse complement strand
TTCCACACCCCAGTACAATCCCTTCAGCGCCGCCGTGGCCGTCCGGTCGGGCTTCCACCCCAGGTTCCCGACCACGCATCCGACCCGCTCGTCGTTCAGAAACGCGCGCACGATCGCCCGCAAAAAGCCGGGGTCGAACTCGGAGTCCGCGTCGGTGAAGACCACGATGTCGGCGTCACACCGGGCGACGGCGTCGTTCTGGGCGAGCGCCTTCCCGCGACGAGGGAGGGCAAGCGCCACGACGCCCTGCGACGCGTAGCGCCGCGCGAGCTCGAGCGTACGGTCCGTGCTTCCATCCGAGGCGACGATGCACTGGACGCGATCCCGCGGATAGTCAAGCTGCAGCAGGTTCTCCACCCGGTGCTGAATCGCCCGTTCCTCGTTGTAGGCAGCGACGACGACCGCGACCGTGGGCAACGGCCGGGGCGCACCCCCCTGGTGGTCGCCTCCGCGCAGACCCCGTGACCGCGGCGTAAGAAGGACCAGCGCGCGAAGGACGAGATGATACCCCGCGTACGTGTACGCGAGGACTCCGGCGCAGACCCAGAAGGCGGTCTGCGCCGTCACGTCGGCACGCGACCCTTCGTCAGGCAGGCCGTCACCGCGCGCCGGAGGGCGCCGCGGCCGAGATACCCGACCTGCCAGCCCCACAGGGTGCCACGGCCGGAGCGGACGGAGGGGCCCGTTCTCGAGGGCTCGCCGTGCCGGCCGCTGCCGACGAAGATGCGAAGACGCGCGCTCACGGCCGCCCGGGCCTCAGGCGCCACGACAGGAACCGCGCGCGTTCCAGGACCGGCCGCGCCAGGAAGTAGGCAGACGCCACCGCCCGCATGATCGGAGCGCGCCAGATCACCCTCACGTAGGTGTGCGGCCGCCCGCCCAGACTCGTCTTGAACCGATCGATCGACGGCCGTCCCGTTCCGCCGAGGTCATAGAGACGAAGCCCCCGCTCGACGGCAAATTGGATCGCATGCCACTGGATGAGGTTGTTGGGGGCGTACGCGCCGACGCCGGGGAGCGACGTCCCGCTCGTGAAGAAGATCTCGTGGTCATCGTGCACAAACAGCGCCATGGCCAAGGTTCGGTCGCCCGCCTTGGCCGCGAGGAAGAGCAGCCGGTCGGCCCGGACGAGGTGGTGCACCAGCGCTCGGTACAAGCCGAACGGGTGCGGCGGCCGAATCCCGGACTTCGCAAACGTGCCCTGGAGCATCCGGTAGAACTCGGCGGTCTCGCGCTCCGAGCCCACGCAGCGGTGGACGACGACGCCCGCCTTCTCCGCCTTCCGCGCCATGTTTCGACCGCGGCTCTCCATCTTCTTCCACATCGCGTCGGCCGAGGCGTCGACGTCGACGAGGATCGTCGGCACGTTGTGGACCGATGCCCCAGCGTGTCGGGCCATCGCCACGATGTCCGGGTCCGCCCCGGGAAGCACCCACTCGATCGATGCGTAGCCCTGCGCCCGCAGAAAACCCAACTGGCCGCGGAGCACGTCGCACTGGGATCGGGCAGCCCCGGACTCCAACCACACCGGGCGTTGAAACGGCGTGAAGCAGCCGGGGAGCGGGCTGCCGATCAGGCGCAGCGACCCTCGACGCGTCTCAAACCACACGACCAGCGCCGCCGGCCCCCGCCCTTCGCTCACGACGCCGACCGGTCGATACCCCACGCCCTCCTGGACGGCCCGCGCCCACGCCGCCTGCTGGTAGACGGAGGTCCCGCGCGCCGCCAGCGCGGCCAGCTCGTCCCCGTGCACGAACCGGTGGGACCAGGTGCCGCCCGCGGGCGCCTCAGCTCGCGAGACCACGGGATCCACCGGCGCCGCCCACGGCGCGCGCGATCCAGTCGAGGTGACGGTCGTTCGGGTTTTCGTTCACGGGAAGCAGCAGCCCCGGCGTAAACCAGCGGCGCGCGCCCACGGGAACAGGAGGCTAAGTCCGAGCACGCCGCTCACACACATGTGCAGCGGCACGCCACGCGCCGGGCGTGCGCCGCGGGCGCTCACCATCCAGCGACACGCCCCGTGCGCGTGAGCGCGGCGGAGACGGTCATGCCAAGCGGGAGCGCGGGTATCGCGTGTACAGCGACGCGACCCGGCGAAACGCCCCCGCCCCAAGGTAGCTGAGCAGGTAGGCGGAGGCCATCTTCCGGTCGTTCGCGACGTACGGCCGCAAGATCTCGCGGCATTTCCCGGTGCGCCCCACCTTCCCCTCCTCGAGCGCGGCCTGCCACGCAATCTTGCGCCGGAAGGCCTGCACCTCGTCGGCGTATTCCGTATCCAACCCCTTGAACTGCGCCCGCAGTTTCTCCAGGAGGAGAACGTTTTCCACACTGAACAGCTCGTAGTGGGTGCGCGTCCAACTTTCCTCGTGCACGCGCCACTTGGCGAGCGGTTCGTCCACGTAGTCGATCTCGTACCGGTGCGCCAGGCGAAGAAACACGTCCTTCTCCTCGACGACTTCGAAGCGTTGGTCGAACCACTCCGGCAGGCTCTCAAGCGCGTCCCGGCGAACGACGACCGTCTCCAGCGAGAGGAAATAGTTGGCCAGCAGCTCACGAAACGCCGCGCCGCGGGGCGGTTTGTACTTCGCGTACACCCTTCCGGCCTCGCCGTCCTTCTCGAAGAAGATCGTGTCGGAGAACACCAGGCCGACCCTCGGGTTGCGCGCGAAGAGCGGAATCTGCTTCTCCAGCTTGCGCGGAAGCCAGACGTCGTCGCAGTCCAGGAAGGCCAGGTACCGCCCCCGCGCCTCCCCGATCGCACGGTTCCGCGCAAGGCTGAGCGGGGAGGTCTTCTCGCTCTTAAAGTAGCGGACCATCGAGCCGTACCCCTTGGCGATCCCCGCGCTGCCGTCCCGGGATGCGTTGTCCCAGAACACGACCTCGAGGTCCTTGTACGTCTGCTTGCGCACGCTGTCCAGCGCCTCGCGCACGTACTTCTCGCCGTTCAGGCAGTTCATGATGACGCTGACGTTGGGCGTGGGCATCCGGCCTCTTATGCCGCCTTCATGAATGCGCGAATCGTATCCACCACCAGGTCGACGTCGCCGTCCGCGAGGGCGCAGTGCAGGGGCAGCGTCAGGATCTCCCCGTAGGCGGCTTCCGTCTCGGGAAGGCGCAGGCCCGGCCGGCGGAACAGCGGGTGCAGGTGGTTCGGAATGTAGTTCACGCCGGTCTCGATCTCCCGGTCCTGCAGCGCCCGCATCAGCGCGTCCCGCCGCCCGCCGGAGACGCGCACGACGTAGATGTGCGGCGCGGCGCACCGGTAGTCGATAGCGAGGGTTCGGATCCCCGAGACGCCCTGCAGCGCCTGATCGTAGCGCCGGCAGATCGCCCGCCGCCGGGCGACGAACTCCTCCACCCGGGTGAGCTGCGTCAGCCCGATCGCCGCGTTGATGTTGCTCATGTGGTAGCGGAAGCCGTCGTCCGTCACCTCGTAGTACCAGCCGCGCTCCTTCCACGACGCCCCCGGCCGGGCGGAGCGCACGATCCCGAGCGAGCGCCTCCGGCGCATCCGGTCGGCGAGGTCGGGGTCGCCGCAGACGATCGCCCCTCCCTCCCCGCACGTGATGTTCTTGATCGAATCGAAGCTGAAGCAGGCGACGTCGCCGGCGCTCCCGACCTTCCGGCCGCGGTACGTCGCCCCGAACGCATGCGCGGCGTCCTCGACGACGCGCACGCCGGCGCGCTTCGCCAGCGCGAGGATGCGATCCAGGTCGCAGGGGTTCCCGGCGTAGTGCACCGGCATCACCGCCTTGGTCCGAGGCGTCAGCCTGCGCTCGGCGTCCGCCAGGTCGATCGTCAGCGTCTCGGGCACGACGTCGCACGCCACGGGTGTCGCCCCCGTCGCCCGCACGGCCTGGAACGAGGAGACAAACGTGAGCGACGGAAGCACGACCTCGTCCCCGGGCCCGAGGCCGAGCGCCGAGCACGCCAGGTGGAGGGCCGCCGTCCCGTTGCACACGCACACGACCTCGCGAGCCCCCAGAAACTCGCGCAGGCGCGATTCGAACTCCTCGACCTTCTCCGCGTGACCGTAGTACGCCCGGTCCAGCGCGGCCTTGACCGCGAGGAGCTCCTGCTCCCCGACCACGGGCTGAGAGACCCGGATCACGAGCGCGCACCGCCGACGCGGGTCGTCGGCAGAAACGCCGCCATGTGTTCCTCCGTGGGGGGGGCGAAGAAGCTCGACAGCGCGTCCCCGGGCCGGGCGCGGGACGGTGTCCCGACCGCGGCGCAGGCCTCCTGGAGTCGCCGGGCGAGCTCCTCCGGCGTGGACACCGGGGGGTCAAACTCCGCGAACCACGCCAGGGGATCCATGTCCAGCTGTGACTCGGGGGAGACCCGGATCACCCGCTTGCCGGCGAGCACCGCCTCGAGGATCGCCCCGGAGGCCGCGCAGACGACGATGTCGCTCGCCGCGAGCACCTCCTCCATCGTACCGTCCACCACGCGCGCGCGCCCGCCGAGCGCCGAGAGCACGCCGCCGGCCAGCTCACGCGCGAACGGGTGTGGCTTCACGAGGACCACCGCATCGGGGAGCGCCCCCACGGCCGAGACAAACTTGTCGATCACCTCCGAGGTTCCGTCGCGCTTCGTGGTCAGCACGAGCAAGATGCTCGGCGGCGCACCGTCGGGGCGCGGCCCGCTGCCCTGCGCCTGCGCCCCCCCCCGGTGCAGATAAGCATAGCGCAGGGCCGCGCCGATCACAACCCGCTCCGGCGCGTAGCCCTCGCGGAGGAGAATCTCCCGGTACCGGGGACCGTTGCACACGACGCGGTCGGGGAGCGGCGCGATGTCGCGCTCCCGGACGTCCGTGTACCACGGGAGCACGTTTCGCTTCAGCGGGTTGTGGCAGAACCCGTACACCTCGGTCCCGGGCATGAACCGGTGGACGCCCAAGATCGTCAGCTTGTCGAACACCATGTTCTCGAACGGCAGCACGACCAGCCGCGGGTGGATCCCATCGGCCGCAAGGCGCCGCATCAACGGGTAGTGGAGCGTGGCAATCACCGACAGGGACTCAGTGCGGTTCGCCGCGTCGAACAGGCGCGACACATCCAGCCCCCGCAGGATCGCCCCCTGGAACCGAAACGCCCGCTGCCGCGCCCACATGCGTGCCGGGAACGCCAGATCTGCGAAGCGCAGGTGGTCTTCTAGGAGAATGCAGTCGGCCGTCTTCGGAACATGTCGGATCATCGACCAAAACACCCTGAGGTCCTCCAGGATCGCGAACACCGTCGCCGAAGAGAGCCCCCGAGATGCATAGAACTGGCCCAGCCCAGGCAGGTAGCGATCACGGAGGGATCCCGATCCGTCGAGACACGCTCGATCCACGCGCGTGCTCAACAGGACGTCCGGATTGATGGCCCCGCGCCGATGCCGCACCACGCGTCCCCGGACCAGCCGCACGGCGAGCCATCGAAGCAGGACATACACCGTCTTCCAGACGAGCGCGGCGATCGGCCACAGGACCGTCTCGCGCAGTCGCGGCACGCGCCGCCCGATCTGACAGACTCTGTACCCCCGTGCTCGGGCGAGTTCGACGATCAAGCGTCGGAGCGCCGGTGCACTGCAGACGATGCCCAGGCTCTTGCCCTCGTCAAGATAGCGCTGCGCGAGCAGCAAGTAACAACAGTGCAGAAACAAGTCGCTCCCGTTCGTATTGCGCTCGGCGATGCCGCTTGCCCACCACGCAAGCGAGCCATATTTCCTCCCGAACAACGCCGTGAGCTCTACGAAGGGGCGTCTCAGGTCATCCGCGGCCACTCGAAGATCGGCGTTGATGGGACGACGGGAAGCAACCCCGCGCAGATCCGCCTCGAGCCGCTCGATCGCGCCATAGTCCGGCATCAGCCCGACGCACTCCGAGACCCCGAGCGCCGACAGCGCGGCCCGCAAGCGCCGGGCGCTCCGTCCTGGGGTGCCGACCACCAGCGTCGGGGACGAAGGAATCCGGGTCACCGCCGGCTCCCGCGCACGCGGGATCGCGCGAGCGGCGCCGGCACCGGTCGAGAACAGCCCCGTCGGATCACCACACCACGCGCTGCAGGTCGTCGGGCGACATCATGGATCGCTGCAGGTCCGGGAGCCGATCCTGGATGGCGCCGACGAGCACTCTGGGGGGAATCCGAGGATGGGTCGGCCAGTTGACGATGTGCCGGGTCACGCGCTCGGCGACGGGGCAGGACCCAGGGCGATACCCCACCGCCTCGAGATCGTGGTCACGGCCCGACACGACGCTGGTGAACCACACCCCCAAATCGAACCGCTTCCGGAACAGACGCACAACCGCCGCCCGATCTCTGACGAGGATCGAATACCGAAGAAACACGTGGTTGGATGACCCGGGCTCGAGCAGACCTGCGTTCCACCCCAGCAGCGCGTCCAACGCCGTCCCGATCGCACGGCGGTGCGCCAGATTCTGGTCCAGCAACGCGAGCTGGGACAGTCCGAGCGTGGCGAGCGCATTGGCCAGCCGCGCTGGGTACGGATACCCGGTCGGTTTGGTAATGGACAGGCTGTCGTAGAAGAAGAACCAGAACCGCGCGAGAGCCAATGCGCCTTCGACGGAGCGCCCCGCCCACAAGAGGTTCGGATGGAAGAGCAGACACTCCAACAGAAACGTCCGCACCTGCTTCCGAACTTGATGGGAAGCCAAGAACGGGGTGCGCTGGTGCAGGACGCGGAGTCGCTCCGCGAGCTCCGAATCGTCGGTGGTAATCATGCCGCCCGACAGCGTGCTGATGATCTTCGAGTGGTCCGTCGAGAAGAACGCGACGCGGGTCAATCCGCCGGCGGGGCGCCCACGCGACGACGCCCCGAGCGCAAGCGACGCATCCTCGATGACGGGAATGCCGTGTCGCTGGCCAAGTGCGTTCAGCGCGTCAACGTCGCAGAGCAGGCCGAACGTGTGTTGCGCGAGCAACGCTTTGGTGCGCGGTGTCATCGCCGCCTCAACCTTGCGAACGTCGATGTTGAACGTGCGCGGGTCGATATCGACATAGATCGGCACAGCGCCACGGTAGAGGATCGCGTTCGCGACGACAACGCAGGTAAACGCCGGGATGATGACCTCGTCTCCCGGACCGATATCGAGCGCCTCAAGAATCCTGTACAGCGCCATCCGTCCTGATGCGTAACTGAACCCGAAGCGGGTGCCGACCGTCCGGGCGAAGGCCTGTTCGTACGCACCAACGCTCGGACCATCGACGAGGGGCGCGCGCGCGAACAGAGACTGGCGCAGCGCCTCGCGGCACTCGGTCCAGGTGTGCGTGCCGCAAAAAATGTTGTACCGTCGACGCGGCAACGTGGGCAAGTAGTTCGCGACCCTGCGCCAAAACCGATGGCGGGCAGCGTTACCCGGGATGCTTCGATCCAATGCCACGGCGGCAGCCCCCCCTTCCTCAGGGCGCGGCGATCCCCGAACGTCGATCGGCGTCACGTCCCCCACGTGGTCAGTCGCGGCTCCAGACCACGGCGAGCTTGGGCGGTCCCACGGGGAGCAGCCGAGCGATCGCGGGGCGGAGGATGGCCGTCGCCTGGAAGTCGTCGTTGAACGCGACGATCGTGTGCACCCGCAGCCCGCATCGGCTGCCGAGCCGCACGTGCTCGGATGCCGTGCGCCTCCACCCCCACCGCACGACCCGGCGGGCGCGCAGGTCCCCGCGGACCGCCACGAGCGCGCGCTTCGCGACCGCCCGCGGGATGCGGCCGAGCGACAGGTTGGTCACGGTCACCGCCACGGCCGCGCCGCCCTTCCTCAAGAGACGGGCCGTCTCGCGAAGGAGCGCGCCGTACCCGCGCCGGTCGTAGACGTAGTCGAGCGCGGAGAGGACGATGACGTCGAACGCCCCGGACGGCGCCTCGACGCGCCGCGCATCGCCGATGTAGACAGAGGCGTCGGGGTGACTGCGCACGAACTGCCGCAGCGACGAGTTCTGGCACTCCTGCAGCGACACCTGGTAGCCCTGCCGGAGCCAGGTCTCCTCCATGATCCCGAGCCCGGCGCCCAGGGAGAGGACCGACACCCGGGAGGGCTGCTCACCGGCGCGAGGCCGCAGGACGGTCGACTCGATCCACTCAGCCAGATTCAGCGTCGCCCGAACCCACCGCGGGTCGAGGTGCCCCTCTTCCAAGAACCGGTTGTAGAACGCGCCGTAAAAGCTCGGCCCGGCATCCCGGATCTCGCGTCCGTCCCCGACGATGCCGCTGAAGGCGATGCCGTGCCACTCGCTGTTGAACGTCTCGATCTCCATGCGCCCTACCCACGAGGCCCGGGTTCCGCCGCGCCTCCTCGGCTAGACGGGCATCTGCCGCTTCGTATGCGCCCGTCCGATCTCCGCGGCCTTCGGGTCGTAGGCGCGGCAGAACTTGAGCCCCTTGTCGATCAGCGCGGTGATGTCGTCCGGCGTGACGATCGTGAGAAACGAGATGCCGGCATCCGCGCACGCCTTCCATACCCTGTCCAGGTCCGCCTGGAACTGCGGCGGCAACGGCACCGGCCGCTTGCGCAATCCGTGTTCCATCGATTGGTCCCCGGCGCCCCACTCGCCGAAGGCGATCCCTGGCACGCGCGCGCTCACCTCGCAGTTGACGAGCGCGCGCGCGTTCTCCATCTTGATCCCGAGCAGCAGTTCCCCCCGCGGGTTCAACGGCCACGCGTCCGCCTTTTCCATATACTCATCCTCCGACACACCCCACACCGGCGCGGCGATGCCTTGCCCGCCGTGCCCGCGCCGCCCCCGGCTCAGCCCGTGTCCCAGGCCGATGGTCTGGAACACGTACCGCGCCGATTCCACGTACGCCCGGACCGCTCCCGGGGTCTCTGCGTGACACAGGATCAACCCGTGCACCCCCTGGGCGAGCGCCTGCTTGATCATCCAGGCGTTGCTGAACACGACACGTTCGTCGATCCCGTCGAACGGCAGTTCGGCCAGCACGCCGGGAGTGCGGTGACCGCTCCGCGTCGGGCCGCCGGCGATCAGGCCTTTCATGAACTGCCCGACCGCGGTCATGTCAAATGGCCCGTGTTCCGAGTCGATGCGAATGTAGTCGGCCCAGGTCTGGGCCATCGCCACGCCGTTGTCGTACGTGAGGTTGTGCGTGCTCGTGTAGTAGACGGGTTGGCCCTGCTCGAGCAGCTCAATCGCGCGGTTGATGCGTGCCATCCGCTGTGCCCCTCCCCTCCTGCCGTGCGGCGCGCGACGGCGAGGTCCCGTACGGCGGGGTCGGAGCCGCCCGCTCCGCGATGCGCCGTGCGGCGCGGGCCGCGGCGTCCTCCAGGTCGCGCTGGATGCCCGCCGGGGAGATCTCGACGGCCGAGGCCCCGTAGTCGCAGGCGAACACGTCGTCGTAGAACGACCCGCTCATCCCGGGCTCAACCTTCCCCACGATCGCCACCACGTGCTTGGCCAACCGCTTCGCCATCGCGCCCACGAAGGCGGGGCCCTTGCCCAGCACGGTCGTGCGGTCGAGATACCCCTCGCCGATGATTACGACGTCGTGTCGTTCGATCCATGCCGCCAACGCGATCTCCTTCTCCACCAGCTCCGCGCCCAGGGTCAGGGTCGCGCCGAGGAAGCCCAGTAGGCCCGCGCCCAGGCCCCCGGAGGCCCCCGCCAGGGGCACGTCGACGTCGCGGCCTGTGGCGCGGTGCACCACCTCCGCGAGGCTGGCAAACCCCGCCTCCAGGTACTCGATCTCCGCGGGGCTCGCCCCCTTCTGCGGCCCGAACGAGCGCGCCTGGCCGCGGGGGCCGAGGAGCGGGATGTCCGCGTCGGACGCGACCACGATCTCCAGATCGCCCGGGGTCACCGTCAGGCCGTCCAGGCGGATGCCCTTGATGTCGACCAGGCTCAGCGCGTTGAAGCCGGGGTTGCAGATGGGCTGCAGGGGGGACCCGTGTCGGTCCAGGAACACGGCCCCGAGCGCCTGGGCCATGCCGATCCCCATGTCGCTGACGATGGACCCGCCCAGCCCCACGATCGCGCGGCGACACCCTCGGGCCGCCGCCGCCAGGATCAGTTCCCCCACGCCGTAGGACGTCGCCACCATCGTCTGGCGCTCGTGCGGCCTGAGGACCGCCGACCCCGCCGCTTCCGCGGTCTCGATGACCGCGACCTCCGGCGGGCCGCCGCAGACGCCCAGCCGCGCCAGCCGAGGACGGAACACCGGATCGTGAACCGGGACCTCGACCACGCGCCCGCCGCGCGCGGCCACGATCACCTCGATGGTCCCATCTCCTCCGTCGGCCATGGGCACCATCTCGACCGAGAGCCGCTCGCTCCCCCGCCGCAGCCCGCGGGCGATGCTCTGCGAGGCCTGGGACGGGGACAGGTATCCCTTGTGGCCACAGCTGGCGATGAGGACCTTCACCATGGGCCACCCGCGCGAGCGCGCCCGGTCAGATGCGCACGGCACAGCGCTGCGGGCGGACGCTCGTCACTCCGCATGCAGGCGAGCCAGCCGCCCGACGAGGTCGACCACCCGGGAGCTGTATCCCCACTCGTTGTCGTACCACAGCACGAGCTTCAGCTGGGCGTCGCCGTGCACCATCGTCCACCGGTGGTCCACGACCGCGGAGTACTCGACCCCCGCAAAATCGACCGACACGAGCGCCTCGTAGTTGTTGAGGATCACGGGATACCGCTGGGTGCGCTGCGCCTCTTCGAACACCGCGATCACCTCGTCCCGAGACGCGTCCCGCGACAGCTTCACGGTGAGGTCCGCGGACGACACGATCGTCGTGGGGACGCGATACGACAGCGAAACGAACTTTCGGTCGATGCCGGGCATCACCTTCGCGGCGGCCCGGAGGCACGACGTCGTCTTGGGGATCAGCGAGAGCGTGCTGGCGCGCCCGAGGGCGTAGGCGGAGTGGATGCTGCCGGGGTCCGAAAACGAGAAGGACGGCCCGTCGAGCAGCCGCTGATAGCTCAACCACGGGTGGAGCGTGGTCAGCGAGCCGTACGCGATCCCGAACTGCCGCTCGAGCAGGCCGGCCACCGGGACGAACGCCGCCGCGTCGCAGATGCTGGCCGAGAGCACGAAGTCGGCGGGGCGGATGTCGTCCTCGTTCACCCCGACGATGACGAACCTGTCGACGTACTCCTCGTCCGGGGCGTTCGTCACCACGCAGTGTCGGACGCCCTGGTCGGCCAGGGTCCGCAGCACGGCCAGGTTGTGCTCGATGCCCGACGCGTCGATCACGACCTCGACCCCGTGCGCCTTCCAGGGCACCGCGTCGATGTCGCGGTGCGTGTACACGCTGATCGGGTCGAAACCTTCGGGGACCAACGTCGTGCCCTGCACCCGGACGTCGCGGGACAGCCTGCCGTACGTGGAGTCGTACTTCAGCAGGTACGCCAGATTGTGGACATCGGGGTTGATGTCGTTCACCGCCACCACGTCGAACACGTGGCGCTGGAAGTTGATCCGGGCGATCGCGCGCCCGATTCGGCCGAACCCGTTGATCCCCACGCGCAGACGAGACGCACCGGCCACGGGCTAACCCTCGGCCTCGGCGTCGTAGTCGATCACGAGGTACAGGGGCGGCTCTCCGTTGGCGACCCGCACGGCGTTCGCGGCGACGTGCTCCAGCAGCCGGAACTGCGCCTCGTAGCTCGGCCCCGCGTGCGGGGCCAGCACCACGTTGTCCAACGTGAGCAGGGGGGAGGTCGTCGGCGGCGGCTCCTCCTCGAACACGTCCAACCCGGCCCCGGCGAGCCGGCGCGCCGCCAGCGCCTCGTAGAGCGCCTCCTCGTCGACCACCCCGCCGCGCGCGGCGTTGATCAGCACGCCGGTGGGCCTCATCCAACCCAGGCTGGTCCGGTTCACCATGTGCCTCGTCTTCGACGTCAGCGGCACGTGCAGGCTGACGACGTCGGACTCGCGCATCAGCGCCTCGAAGGCTCGGGGCTCCAGCCCGTGTTCCCGCACAAAGGCGGGGTCGGGGCGCCGGATGTCGTTGTAGAGCACGCGCATCCCGAACGCGCGGGCGCGCGTCGCCACGGCCTGTCCCACGTACCCGAGCCCGACGATGCCGAGCGTCTTCCCGAAGAGCTCGATGTTCTGATGCTTCAAGCAGACCCAGGACCCGTCGGCGACGGTGCGGTGGTGGAAGAACATGTGGCGGAGCAGGGCGAGCGTCAACAGGAACACGTGCTCCGCGACCGAAATGGCGTTCGACCCTCCGTTGTTGGTGACGATGACCCCGTGACGCGCCGCGCGCGCAAGATCGACCTGCTCGTACCCGGCGATCGGCAGCTGGAACAGCTTCAGTCTGGGCGCCTGGCGATAGTCGTCCTCGGTGAGGTCGATCCGCGAGATGACGCAGTCGGCCCGCTTGAGCAGCTCCGCGAAGTTCTCCGGCCGGCGCGCGAAGTCGACCCGCACCCAGCGGAAACGGGGTTCTCCCAGCGCGACCAGCCGGCTCGCGAACTTGTCGTAGATGTCCGCCGACGTGAGAATCGTGAACTCGCCGTTACGCGCTGGCATGGTCCTCAACGGCGGAGGCGGACGCCTCCAGGATGAGCTTGATCACCTGCATCTGGTGGGGGTCGTCGATGTCGACCGCCCGCTCCTGGGGCATGACGTACGGGATCGGCCGCCGGCCGATCAGGTTCTCCTGCGCCTTCAGGTTTCCCACGTTGTTGAAGATGATCGCGAAGTTTGCCCGGTACATCCGCGGGTGGTCGTTGTGCCGGGTCGACCGACGGTAGTCGTCCGGGAACACCGGCTCGAGCCGGTTGTCCCCGGTGATGGTCAACGCCAGCTGGATCGGGTACTCGTAGCTCGTGACGCTCACCACGGGGGTGGCCCCCCCGTTTGCCCGAAACAGCCGGTAGGCTTCCTGGATGTCGTGCGTCGACCGCAACGGGCACGTCGGAAAGAGCACGCCGAGCGCCGTGTCGTCCGGCCACGCGAGGGTCCGGATCATCTCTTGAATGATCTCGATGATGTACGTCGTGTCGCTCGCCAACTCGGGCGGCCGCCCGTAGATCGCCGCGCCGTATTGCTGCGCAACACCGCGGATCTCGTCGTCCTCGGAGTTGACGATGACCCGCTCGAACACTCCGCTGCGGAGTGCCGTCTCGATGGTGTACGCGAGAAGTGGCTTCCCGTTGATCAGGGTCAGGTTCTTGTTCCTGACCCGCTTCGAGCCTCGCCTTGCGGGGATGAACGCGTGGACAGCCGTGCCCGCACCGCTGCCCTCGCGAGTGGCCATGCGCGTCCTCCTAGGGCCGATCTCCTCCACGGGCCGGCCGCGGGGATGTCGAGATCCGTGCCAGCGCCCCGCCGCACCTCCGCGGCGCCACCCGGTTCCGCGAGCGGCCGCAGACTACGGGCGTATCGTTCGACGCTGTTCCCCTGACCCCCTCTGACGGCGGCAGCAGTGCCGCGCCGACCGGGCCCGGGGCGGCGCAGTACCGGGCCGTCGACGCGGCCCGCACGCGTTCTCCCAGGCGTTCCGCCAAGCGTTCGCCCGTCACCTGATCGCCATGATCGTTGGCATGCACCGACTCGACAAAGCAGGTCTCCGTACGGCCTGCGCGAGCACGTTGTGCCGCTGTACGCCAGCGCGTTCCTGATCGTGCGCTGACGCGATCGCGAAGTCACCGCCGCCACCCGCGTCAGCCCGCCGCCGGCCTAGCCTGGAATAGCGCGGCGGACGCCAGCCCCCGTGAGGGCGGCAGCGGCGAGGAGACGTCCGGGGCGCGGACGCGCGTTACGGTGGCCCCTGGATCACGAGCGTTCCACTCAGCCGGGCGCCCACAGGGCGGGCATCCTCGAGTCAAACGGAGCGAGGCGATCCACCTCTCCGTCGTCATACGGCAGGCTGG
>Ga0209415_10012942_pt1 | contig 13841 bp, 10 predicted proteins | sample PeaSoiSIISIP2007_FD_187696 | JGI IMG/M metagenome (GOLD analysis project Ga0209415, IMG submission 187696) | Peat soil microbial communities from Weissenstadt, Germany - SII-SIP-2007 (SPAdes) (version 2) | ecosystem: Environmental > Terrestrial > Soil > Wetlands > Peat | place: Germany... | reverse complement strand
TTCGAACCCTCACTGGGGACGGTTTAAGCGCCCTGCCTCTGCCAGTTGGGCTACGCCCCCCGGAACACCATTCTTGACCGACCCGGGCACACCCATGAGGATGGGCCTGCGGGCGGCTCTTTCGACCTGCTCGGCGCGCGTTCCGGGCGAGCCCCGTGGAGGGTACACCTGCGTTGAGCACTCGGATTGGGCACCGCCCGTGTTCAGCCCGGCTCAGGCGGGTCGGGTCACGCGGTGGTTAGATCCTCCGATTCCGGAAAGGAATCGGGCCTCAGCGCAAGCGCAAGCGCCTTGCGCGAATCGTTCGACAGGTCGGCGGCTGCACACTCACGTTTGAGCGGACTGACCCATCTCGGTCGCGGGTCGGCCCCGCCTCGCGGACGCCCCGCGCCTCGTCGCGCTCGGGACGGCGATCAGCCGGGCACGGCGGAGACGAGAGGGCGATGCAGCTCCAGGACCGCCAATTCGGCGTCGCGCGGTCCGTCGACCAGCTCGGTGTGCGCTCCGAAGATCATGGTGGCGCGACCCTCGGGTTCCCAGGGACGCCATTCACCGATGCCTTCGTGCGAGGGGCTCCCACTGCCGGCGAACGCGAGCCACGCCCTCTGCATCTGGTCGGAGAGCGACTGGACGGCCGGGCCTGCGCCGGAGAACATCTGCACCACCGGGAGGTGCACGGCTCCGAAGACGAAGGGGAGCTCCAAGGCGTGACACGCTCCGAGCATCCCGCCGAACGCAGGGGACTCCCAGTCGAACAGGTAGACGAAAGTCCGTGAGCCGCGTGCCGCGTGTGTCGCGGCGAGCTGGAGGCTGGGCCAGCGGAAGACGATGTCGGTCCCGACAGCCACCCAGATGTCCCTGGCGTCTACCGGCTCCTCGCGGATGCCCCGGGCCGCCCTGTACGCGTCGATCACCTCGCCGGCGGGCATGTCGGGTACGGCATTGGCGACCCAGCGCTGGACCCCTTCCTCGTCCAGCGCCATGAGCGCCGGGTTCCCGAGGCCGAAGAGGGTCAGCTCGTCCCGGTTGGTGCCGATCAACAGGTCGATCCCGGCCGACGCGCCGTTGGCCACGGCGGCCAGTGGATCGTCGGGCAGGAGGACCCCGTCGACGACGGGCAGGAACGGCAGCGGGATCATGCCGGGGTCAGGACGCCGCCTCCCGATCTCCTCCGTAGCGGCGACGAGCTCGGAGGCCGGGATCCGCTCCAGCGACGCCCTGTCGCAGGACGCGATCCCCAGCACGGCTGCGAGGCGCTCCGCCGAACGCTCCGACTCCTCCACGGAGAGCACGTGCACGCCCCCGCTCTGCACCACGGCTCGGCGGAACAGACCCGACGCGGCCGGCGTACCGAGCAGCGTGGCCACGCTGAACCCACCGGCCGACTCGCCGAAGATCGTGACGTTGTCGGCATCGCCGCCGAAGGTCGCGATGTTGTCGCGGACCCACGCCAGCGCGGCCAGTTGGTCGTGGATGCCCCAATTGCCGACCAGACCGTCCGGATCGGCCAGGTCGCGGTGCCCGAGAAAGCCGAGTGCGCCGAGCCGGTAATTGATGGTCACCACCACGGCGTTGCCGTTGCGCACGAGGTTGCCACCCCGGTAGAGGAACACGGACCCGCTGCCCGACGTGAAGCCGCCCCCGTGAATGAACACCATGACGGGCCTGCCCTCACCGGGCTGGAGCGTTGGCGTCTCCGGTAGGTCGGGCGTCCAGACGTTGAGCGAGAGGCAGTCCTCGCTGTGCGGCTCGGACGCCTCGGGGTCCGAAGGGCTCGTGATACCCGGTACGGAGGCCGGTTGCGGCGCGATCGGCCCGAAGGTCGACGCATCGCGGACCTCGTCCCACGGCTCGGGCGACTGGGGTGGTCGCCAGCGCAGCTCGCCGACCGGTGCCCGCGCATAGGGGATGCCGGAGAACGACCACAGGTCGCCGCGCCACACACCCCTCAGCCGCCCCTGAGCGATGGACACGACTCCCTCCACGTACGGCACCCTAGGGACGGTGGCCCACAGGGTCAATCGTGACGAAGGTGAACGGCAGGCGAACACGGGCCGCAACCCGACTGAAACGCCCGGGTGCCGAATCTGCAACCACGCAGCCGTTACGCTTGCGACGTGGGTGCAGTGAATTGTCGGGGCACTGTCCGCAGGCGGACCCGTGTCGCCCGAGCGGCCGTCATCGCCGGGCTCCTTGGCGCCTGGTTCTCGACCGCCACCACGGCCGGCGCCACTGGCACGTCGACCTCCACCACCCTTCCCGGGGCGGCGCCGAACCAGTCGCAGATCAACGCGACGCAGTCGCAGGTCGCCCAGATAGAGGGGACACTGACGCAGGAAGAGCAGCAGACGTCGATCCTCGACGACAAGTACAACACTGCTGTCCAGAACCTCCAGAACGCGCAGAGTGCGCTCCGGACGATCGCGACCGGCCTCCTCCACGCGAGATCGGCGGTCGACGTGGACAAGCGACTCGTCTCGACCGACGCCGTCGCTGCGTATGTCTACGGGACGCCCGAGACAGGCTTCGCCTCCTACTTCTCGTCGTCGGCGACGGACAACGAGGCCCGCAACCAGTACACCAATCAGATCGTCGGCAATCTCACGAGGGACGAAGCCGCGCTGGAGAGCTCCGAGGCGCGCCTGCAGACCGAAGAGGCCCAGCAACAGACCGAGGCGGCTCAGGCCCAGCAGGAAGCCGCGCAGTCCAAGTCCTTGGCGCAGGCCAACGAGCAGGAGGCTGCGGCGACGAAGGCCACGCTGGGCCAGGTGCAGGGCCAGCTGGCCCAGGAGGTCGCACAGGCCGCAATTCAAGAGGCCCAGCAGGAAGCCGCGGCAGCGGCCAAGGCCGCCAGCCAGGCGCAGCAACAGCAAGCCGCCGCCGCCGCGGAGGCAGCGGCGACGGTTGCAGGCGCGGTCGGTGGATCCTCGAGCGGGGCGGCGGCGACCGACGCGGCGAACCAGGCCTCCGGGACGACGGGTACGACGGGGCCGGTGAGCGGGTCGGCGTCCGGTAGCGGGGCAGGGGAGGCCGCGGTGCAGGCTGCGGTCTCGCAACTGGGCGTGCCGTACGTCTTCGGCGGCGAGCAGGCCGGTACGGGCTTCGACTGCTCGGGTCTGGTGCAGTGGGCCTGGGGGCAGGCCGGTATGTCCATTCCGAGGACCACCGAGACGCAGTGGCCGGCCCTGCAGCACGTGTCGCTCGATGCCCTCGAGCCCGGTGACCTGCTCTTCTATTACAATCTCGATGGCGACAACCAGGTGGACCACGTCGTGATGTACACCGGCTCGGGGCCCTACGGGACCGACACGGTCATTCAGGCCCCGTTCACCGGCTCGACGGTTTCGTACTCACCCATCTTCACCGAGGGCCTCATCGGGGCGGCGCGACCCTAAGCGCCGTCGGCGGTCGCGACCCCAGGATCCACCAACCCGTGCGGTCGGTACGATGGTCCGATGGCCAGCGGGCGCCCGATTGTCGGCGAGAAGAACCGATCAACGGCCATCGTCCCGATCCGCATGCCCGCTGAGGACGACGACGAGCTGGAAGATCCCCGTTTGTCCGACGTCGACGAGTGGGGTCGATCCGAACGGACCCGAGCCCTGACGCGAGCGATCTACGAGCCCATCTACTCGAAATGGTTCCGCGCCGAGTGGGAGGGGCTGGAGCGGATCCCGACCGAGGGCGGTGCCCTGCTCGTGGCCAATCACGCCGGGGCGATCCCCTCCGACGCGCCGGTGATCATGCACGGAATTGAGAAGGAGCTCGGTCGCCCCGTCTACGGACTGGCCGACTACTTCTTCAGGACGGTCCCGGTCGTGGGGACCCTGTGGGCCCGCGCCGGCGGGGTGTCGGCCCGACCCGCCAACGCATATCGCCTGCTGAAGGAGCAACACCAGCTTGCACTCGTCTTCCCCGAGGGGACGAAGGGCCCGTCGAAGTCCTTCACGGACCGCTACCAGCTGCGTCGATTCGGGCGAGGAGGCTTCGTCGAGATCGCCATGCGGGCCGGCGTCCCCGTCATCCCCATCGCAGTCATCGGGTCGGAGGAGGCGATGCCCGTGATCATGCGTGTGCCCACGCTGGCCAAGGCGCTCGGCGTCCCCTACTTCCCGATCACCGCGAACGTGCTGGCCTTCGGACCGCTCGGCATCGTGACCCCCTTCCCCGCCAAGTTCAAACTTCGGGTGCTCGATCCGGTTCACTTCGACGTGCCGGCGGACCAGGACCGGTACTCGAAGAGCCGGATCATGGAGGAGTCGGAGCGGATCCGCTCACAGCTCCAGGAGGCCGTGTACGACATGCTGCGTGACCGGCGCAGCGTATGGTTCGGGTGAACCCGGCATGAGTCGGCGTGTCCTCGTCACGGGTGCCGACACCTTCTGGGGTGGTCGGATGGTCCAGGCCCTCGAGAACGACCCCAGCATGGACGTGATCCTGGGCATGGGCACCCACGCACCGTCGGTGCCGTTCGAGCGGGCCGAGTTCGTCCGGGCGGACCAGACATACTCCATCCTCAATCGGATCGTGAAGGCGACCCAGGTCGACACGATCCTCCACACGTTCATGATCACGAACTCGACCACGGTACCGAGTCGGGCCATGCACGAGATCAACGTGATCGGGACGATGAACCTCCTGGCGGCGGCGGGAACCGCGGGCTCGTCGGTCCGCCACATCGTGGTCAAGTCGTCGACGCTGGTCTACGGCTCCGCGGCAAGCGACCCGAACACCTTCCACGAGGACACGCCGCGCACCAGTCCGGTCAAGAACAGCGTGGAGCGGGCGCTCGTCGAGGCCGAAGGCCTCGTACGGGACTTCTCGGAGGACAACCCCGCCACCCGGGTGACCGTCCTCCGTTTCGCCAACGTCCTCGGCACGCACCTGACCACGCCGATCAGCCGCAATCTGTCGGGGCCCCTCTGTCCGGCCATCTTCGGCTTCGACCCGCTCCTGCAGTTCGTAGAGGAGGACGACGTCGTGCGGGCACTCGTCCATGTCACCCGGGGCAGCATCCCCGGTCTCTACAACGTGGCCGGGGACGGCAGGCTCCCCTGGAGCGAGGTGGCAGGTATCTGCGGGACGCGGCTGATCCCCCTCTCGCCCTTCAGCCCCCTGAAGATCCGCCCTCTCGCCAGACTGTTCGACCTCCCCGAGGAGCTGGTGGACTTGCTCCGCTACGGTCGGGGCGTCGACACGCGACGGTTTGCCGCGACGGGTTTCACTTACAACGCCACGAGCGCCGGTGCAGTGCGCACCTTCATCAGGGCGATGCGGCTGCGGCGGCAGTCCGGCCGGGAGCCAATGGCGTACACGTACGAACACGACGTTGAGCAATTCTTCCGCCACTCGCCGTCGGTCATGAACGCCAACGACACCTGACGCTCAGCCACCGATCCACTCTGCCACAAGGCCCGGCTCACGGACGGCCCACTCCTCGGCCGTGATCGCGTAGCGCACGTGGTCCTCCCAGACGCCGTCGATCTCGAGGAAGCGCAACGCGACCCCCTCTTCCCGGATACCCAGCTTCTCGACCACCCGCCGGCTGGCGAGATTCCTCGGGATGATCGAGATCTCCACCCGGTGCAGCGAGATCGTCTCGAAGGCGAACCGCAGTGTGACCACGACTGCTTCGGGCACCAGCCCCCGGCCTGCCATGGCCTCGTCGACCCAGTAGCCGATGAACGCGCTCTGGAACGGACCACGCTGAATGGACGAGAGCGTCACCTCGCCGGCGAAGCGCTCGCCGACGAAGATCCCGAACCCGTAGCCCGTGCCCAGGTGCCTCTCGCGCTCGCGGATGCCGCATCGGGCCGCGAAGCTGGGGCGGTCCTCCGACGGCACCGGTGCACCCTTGGGCCGCGGCTCCCACCGCAGCAGCCAGTCGGCACACCGGGTCCGCACCTCGTGCCAGGCGGGGAAGTCGTCCTCGCTCAGCGAGCGCAGCAGCACCCGTTGGCCGCGCAACTCCAATGGCGCGTGGCGCACCGCCCTGGCCGCACTCATCGACCGAGCACCTCCTTCAGAGCCCCGAGCAGTGCGAACACGTTTCGCCGCCGCGCCGTGTGACCCATGCAGCCGATGCGCCAGACCTGCCCCGCGAGCTGGCCCGCTCCGGCTCCGATCTCTATGCCGTAGGAGCACAGGAGCTCCCGGCGGCACGCGGCCTCGTCGACACCCTCCGGGACGCGGACCGTCGTGAGCTGGGGTAGCCGGTGATCGGCCTTCACGAGCAACTCCAGGCCGAGGGCGACCAGCCCGTCCTGCAACAACCGCCCGCATTCGGCGTGCCGTTGCCGCGCCGCCTCGATCCCCTCGTCGAGAAGCGCGCCCAGGCCGGCGTGCAGTGCGGCCACCATCGCCACCGGCGCGGTGTGGTGGTACACCCGTCCCCCGCCGGAGGTGTCGTTGACGTAGCGCGAGAGCAGGTTGAGGTCGAGGTACCAGCTCGACGGCCGCTCGACGACCCGGTCCATCGCCCGCTCCGAGACAGTCAGCGGCGAGAGCCCGGGCGGGACACCCAGGCACTTCTGGGTGCCGCTGTAGGCCACGTCCACCGCCCAGTCGTCGACGGCCACCTCGATCCCCCCGAGCGAGGTCACCATGTCCACCAGCAGGAGCGCGTCGCCCTTGCCGCTCCCGAGCGGCTCGATGTCGTTGCGCACCCCAGTCGAGGTCTCGGCGTGCACCACTGCGATGATCGCCGGCGACGGGTGGGCGGCGAGGAGCCGGTCGGGGTCGATCGGTTCACCCCAATGGGCGTCCACACGCACGACGTCGGCGCCGTGGCGTCCGGCCACCTCACACATCCGCTCCCCGAAGACGCCGTTGACCCCGACGACGACGGGATCTGCCGGCCGCACGAAGTTGACGAACGATGCCTCCATGCCGGCCGACCCCGTCCCGCTGAGCGGCAGGGTCAGAGAGTTGGACGTCGCGAAGACCCGGCGCAGGCGGTCATTCGTGTCGTCGAGCAGCCGGAGGAACTGAGGATCGAGGTGCCCGAGCACCGGTCCGGCCAGCGCCATGGTTACTCCGGGGTACGGGTTCGAAGGCCCGGGACCCATGAGCAGGCGGTCGGAAATCCCCACCGGCGCATCGTGGCAGGTCGGCGCTCACCTGCGCCAACGCGCCCGATGGGGTGTCCGGCGTCCGGTAGATTGCCTGCGTGGAACGGGTGCTCTTCGCTCCCCGGGAGCTCCCGCCCTTGCCTCCTGACGTATCCCAGGATCCGGGCGCCTTTGCAGCGTGGGTCCGCCGTCGCGAGGACGAGCGCACGCGCACCGCTCCGGCTGCGGGGGACACCATCCTCGGGCTCGTGATGGTCGTGGCCGATGCACCCGCGCATGTGATCGTCCACACGCTCGAGAGCCTCGGCGCGCAGACGAGCGACCGGTGGTCGCTCACGACCGTCTCGGTGGAGTCCCGCCTGCAGGAGGTGAGCGCGGTGCTGCGGTCATCGACGTCCCGGCGAGGTCGGCGGCGCGTCCGCTCGATCGCCGCAGCGGAGGGTGCGTCGGCGGCGGACCTCCTGAGGAGAGGGATCCACGCCCACGGCGGCGACGGTGTTGCCCTCATCTTCCCCGGGGACACCTGGGCGCCGGACGCGGTCGCACTGCTGAGCACCGCGCTGACACCGATGGGTGTGGTGTACGCGGACGAGGACGAATTGAGAGCCGACGGCACTCACGCCGCGCCGCGCCTCAAACCTGACTTCTCGCCCGACTTCCTTCTCTCCTCGTCCTACGTGGGTCGCCCCCTCGCCATCGGCGCGGGCCTGACGAGCGGCCTTCCCCGCCTCGTTGCATCCGGACCGGCCGCGCTGGAGCACGAATGCGCCCTCTACGCCTGCGAGACGGCCGAGTCGGTCACGCACATCGCCGAGGTGCTCTGTCACCGGTCGGGGGGGAGCGAGAGCGCTCCCCGGGAGGCGGCCCACGTGCAGGAGGCGCTCTCCCGCAGGAACGAGGCCGCATCGGTGTCAGACGGCCCCGTGGCCGGCACCTACCGCGTGCGTCGTCCCGTCGCCGTCGGGACGACGGTGAGCATCCTGATCCCGTTTCGCGACGAGCCCAGGCTCCTCCGGACCTGCGTCGACTCCATCACCGCGACCACGCGCAGCGAGGACGTCGAACTGGTTCTCATCGACAACGGGACCTCCGACCCCGAGACCCTGACGCTGGTGGAGCGCCTCGACGCCCGCGCCGATGTGCGGGTCTTGCGGGACGCACGACCCTTCAACTGGGCGGCGCTCAACAACGCCGGAGCGCGGGCAGCCCGGGGGGACGTCCTCGTTTTCCTGAACAACGACATCGAGGCTCACCGGCCGGACTGGCTGCCGGCACTGTGCGCGCAGGCGCTCCGCCCTGATGTCGGGGCGGTCGGAGCCCGGCTGCTGTATCCCGACCGTCGCGTGCAGCACTGCGGCCTCGTAGTGGGGCTCACCGGTGCCGCGGGGCATCCCCTGGCCGGGCTACCCGAGGATGCGCCGGGTTACCTGCACATGGCGACGGTGACCCGCGAGTGCTCCGCGGTCACCGGAGCATGCCTGGCGACGCGGCGGAAGGTCTTCGATCAGCTCGACGGATTCGACCAGGCGCTCGGTGTCGACCTCAACGACGTCGACTTCTGCCTACGGGCCGGAGTGGCGGGGTACCGGACGATCTTCGAACCCGCCGCGGAGTTGATCCACTACGAGTCGCCGAGCCGGGGGACCGCCGGCGGGGTGGGCGACATCGTGCACTTCGTCGACCGATGGAAGGATTACATTACGCAAGGAGATCGCTACTTCAACGCACATCTCACCCGCGCCGACCCGTCGTGCGGACTGGCGAAGGACGAGGAAGAGGACGCCTGGAACCGATGGTACTCGACCCTCACCATGCAGTAGCCGCCGAGCAGGGCGACGCGCCCCGTGCACTCCGGCAGCCCGCGGATGCACCGCCACCTCTGGGTCACGTGAGGGACGTCGAACCCGTGCAGTCCTTCTCTCGCGTATGGGCGGGCCGGCGCGACGGAGCTGGACGGCCGACGTCACTCCGCGGCACCGTCCGCGCCTGGCTCGGTCGGGTCTCCGGACGATCGGACCGCCGCCTGCTCTTCGCCCTCGCGGATGCCACGGAAGCCATCGCGGCCCACTGCGATCTCCTGGGCGACCGGCTGGCCGTGCAGGAGGCCGTCACCGCAGATGTGGCTGGAGCGTTCGGAGAGGAGATCACACGGCTGCGAGCGGAGGTCCTGCACCTGCAGCGGCTGGTCACGTCGCTACACGATGCTCCGGATGACTGAGCGCGGCACCGTCGTCGTGAGCTGTCACTGGCGCGACCGGCGTTCCGAATTGAGCTATGCAACCCGCCTCATCGCGGGAGCTGCGTCCCGCTGTGGCCCCGTCTCCGTCCTCGTCCCCGGCACGACGGGGCCTTCCGAGCCGGACGGTGTCTTCGATCTCGAGGGCCTCGGAGAGGCCGGCGAGCTTCGTTGGCCCGTCGAGATCTCCGGTGATCACACTGTCGTGGTCGACGATCTCACGCCGGAGGTCGCGGCGCTTCTCTCACGGGTCGAACCGAGAGCGGTCTTTTACCTCACGGCGGGCTCGTCGGACGGGCACCCTCCCTCCTGGCAGAGGCTGCACCTCGTCGACACCGAGAGCGGGAGCGCGCAGCCGTCGGTCAACGTGCACATACCGGTGAATCCGCTGGCCGAGCTGCATCGGCACCACGGCTTCGGCTTCACGGGATACCAGCTCGTGCTCTCCGACCGGCTGGGCTGCGGCAACGAGGAGGGGGCCCCTCCCGCGGTGGCCTGGCTGAGCTCTGCCTTCCACGATGCCCACGTCCTGGTCGTGGAGGACGCCGTTGCGTCGGCCTGGAGGGGACGTGCACTTCGGGGGAGGGTCACCGTGGACACCCGGATGGACCTGTGGCGCCTGATTGCGCACGCCAACGTCTGCATCGACCTCGGACCCGACCCCTACATCGCCCGCGAGTGCATCGAGGCCCTTCGCTTCGGGACTCCGATCATCGTGCCCGAGCACTCCGGCCCTGCCGTGGTCCACGCGCGGGAAGGAGGCGGCTCGACCTTCGGCGATCCGGGCGACCTGCTGGCGGCAGCAACAGAGATGCGGAACGAGCAGAAACGATCGGCAGCGTCGGACGCCGGACGGCGCTATGCCGACCAGCGCTTCGGCGATGCCGGAGCGCTGGTCACGCGGTTGAGGGCCCTGTTGTCCCAGGAGTGAGCCCGTCGGAAGCCGGGTTACCCGGCTTCCCCGGTGGACCACACCGAGACGCCGCCCTCGGTATGGTGCGCTCCCAGCGCTTCATCGAAGAGCTCTGTGGCGCACGCGGCGCCGTTGGTGCCCGGCACCACCACGACGTATCCCGCCTTCCAGCCGTGCAGGACCGTTCGTGTCTCCTCGGGCGAGATCTGAGGCGGCACACCTGAGACGCACGCCGTCATCGCATTCTGGAGCACCGACGGCGCTGCATAGAAGGACGCCGTGCCGCTCGGTGAACTCGCGAACACGGCGTACCCCCCCGGCATGCGGAAGGTCATGTCGGACATCGCCTGCCAGAGCATGGCGGACGAGTCCCCCGGATTGGAGCTCGGGAAGATCACCGCGGTCGTGCCGACGGGCAGGGCCCGGGCGTTGGTCGTGAACCAATGCGGCACGACCGCGGTGCCGGAGGGATAGGGCCACGCCGGCACCAGGGGCACCAGTGCAAGAGCGGCGACGAGGAGGCACACCACGGCCGACCAGCCGGCGCGGATCCTCGGCACGAACTTCTGGTAGACCCAATCGAGAGTCATAACGAGGAGGAGCGCCGCGAACAGCCAGAAGAGGCCGACGTACCGGGCTGCGGAGCCGCTGTCGAACAGCGGGAGATGGGCCAGCACGATGAACGGCAGGGGCACGGGGGTCCGGTGCCCGTCGACATGCAGGTACGACCCCATCGACAGCAGCATGGTGACTGCCGCCATGACCGCGGCGAAGACAGCAAATCGGTTCCGGCGGAGCACGATGACCCCCGCGATGAGGACCAGGAGCAGCGGAATTCCGACATAGGTCCCGTTCTCCAGCGTGGCGTCGACGAGGACGTGCCAGTTCGCATCGCGCTGGGCGACGTAGGCATCGCCCCGCGCGGCCTCGTTGAACGTGAAGTGCTGGTTGTCGGTCGGAACCACCAGCCCTGCGGGATCGCTCGATATGCCCGCGATCGCCACGGCCGGCTGGGCCGGGCCGTGGATGTGCTGCGGCCCCTCTAACGCCACCCATGCCCCGTAGCCCACGCCCAGTATCGCCACCACCGCGGCCACCACCCCCATCTTTGCGATCTTCGTGACGTCAATGTCGAGCCTTCCGATCACCAACGCGCCACCGACGATGACAGCGATCAGGGAGATGACGACCAACGAGGCGAACGCCTCGGCGGAGATGTAGAACTGCGCCAGATAGCAGCCGCCGAGCGCAGCTCCGTACAGCCAGGGTGAGCGGTAGCCGGAACTGGTGAATCGGTGGATGACCAGTATCATGAGCGGCGGGACGACGTTGAACACCAAGAAAACGTGTGAGCTCGCCTCCGCGACGGCGAACGGCGAGAAGCCGTAGAGCAGGCCCCCGACGAATGCCGCCGGCCACCAGCTCGTGAAACGCCGGGCCATGAGGAAGAAAGCCATCGCAGAGGCCGAGAAGCCCAGCGCGATCATGACGTTCATGGTCGCGATCGGACCGAAGAGGAACGTGATCGGCGCGCCCAGCACGCCGAGCAGCGGCATGGTCGTGTTGTCCATCAGGTCTATGCCGACAGGAGCGTTGAGCCAGGTGTTGGCGAACGGGTTGATGCCGTGCACGATGGCCCAGGGCGTCTGGGCCAGGAACCACACCTCCTCCCCCGTGTCGTTCCCGCCGGTCGCCTGTAGCGTGTGGGCGAACCCGTGGACCCAGACGTTCTTGTTCGCCAGGAACGCGACGAAGAGGTACGCGACGAGGCTGAGGATCGTGCCATGCCAACGGAAGAGCCGCGACGTCCCGCCCCGGGGTCGGGCATGGCGGCCCCGGCGAGGGGGCGCCTCGCTGCCTGCGCTATCCACTCTTCGCGAGCGCGTCCCGGTCAGAGCGCGGGCATCGCCGCCAGGCAGTGGAGCGGGGTGCTCCGTGCCACCCGCCCACGGGACAACGGCTCACGTCTCACGTCCGGACCGGCGTGGGCATCCGGCGCACGATACCAGTTGTCCCCCGGGCTCCAGGGGCGGTCCGAGGTGCCCCGGACGGTCTCACGGGGGTGCACGCCGGGTCGTCGGCCGGGCGGGGTGACGCGGAATTCCAGCGGAATTCGAGCGGTCTCGCATGTCGTTTCCCGCGTCGCAGCGGCCGTCCGGCGGTCGCGCGCCGCCTCGCACGCCGGCACGCCCGCCCGGCGACAGCGCGCTCGCGGCCCGGTCGGCGCGCCCGGCCCCGGCGGGGACATCCCTCCCGGGGTACCTCGACAGGGGGGATAAGATTTGCCGGAACTCAGCGGGTCGCTACCCCCGCGTCGTGAGGCGGTTCCGGTTGCTGAATGCTGAATAACCAGGTCAGAACGAACAACTTCCTCCAGGTGATCTCCATGGCCCCCTCCGTCGCGTGACCCGCCGAGCAGAATCGCCACCCGACGGCCAGGGCGTCGCGGCCTCCCAGGAGCCGGACCGGCCCCCGGACGCCACGACCTTCGAGGAGTTCCTCCAACTCGAGCCGTTCCGCCAGGTCAACCCGGCGAGTCACCGGTTCTCGGCGCTCGTGTCGTGGCTGGTGGCGCACGTGGCGCCGGCCGTCACCGTCGAGCTCGGTCCCGCCGAGTGCACGTCACTCTTCTCGACATGCGACGCGGTCCGAGTGATCGGCACCGAGGGGCGGTGCCTCGCCGTGCGGCTCCCCTCGTCCGACGTTGCCGCCAGCTCCGATGCCGACCTGTTCCGGCACGTGCTGGCAGAGTGCAAAGACCGCTACGGGGACGCCGTGGCCGGCTACGACGATGAGGAGGGGTCGCTCGCGGCGCTGGCGGGCTCCCGGGTCGATCTGCTCCACGTCTCGCTCTTCGATCAAGACGACTTGGGGCTGCCCGACTTCCCCGCCTGGTTCGACGTCATGGCTCCGGGAGGGACGGTCGTGGTCACCTCCACGGCGGCCGACGTCTCGTCCAACTTCGCCAAGGCCAAGCAGCTCGTGACCGATCGCTATCCCTCGGTGTGCATCTCGCTCGGCCTCACGACCGAGGCCGTTGTGGCTCAAGTGCCCGTCGAGGGCGCAGTACCCACCGTCGAGCTGCTGCGCAACGTACCCTCGGCTGTGGGAGGCCTCATGGACATCTTCAGCGAATCAATCGAGGCCTTCGAGCAGCCGGGTGGCGAGTCCGTCTCGCCGGTGGCGCTCCGAGCGATCGTGGCGCGATTGATCGAGCGGCAGGACGCCGATCGCGAGGCCCTGCTCTCCGCCCTCAGGGCGTACAAGGATCTCACGACGCGACTGACGATCGACGTGAGCGACGCGCGCAGCGAGCTGGCCGCTCAGGCGGAATCGGCTCGTCTGGAGCGCGAGCATCTCGTCAAGGAGTTCCTGGACCGCCTCGACGTGCTCTCCGCCAAGATCTCGACCTCCGCGGCGCGGTTCGCCGCGGAGCTCGAGGAGAAGGATCGGCTGCTCCAGGCGCAGGAGCAACGTGTGTTGGCGTACGCCGGACAGGCGGCGACGGCGCAGAGCGTGATCAACGACATCCGCCAGTCGAGCTCATGGCGGGCCACCGCCCCACTTCGCCTCATGTCGAGGATCGTCGGTCGCCGGACCCCACCGGCGCCGAGCGGGTCCG
>Ga0209415_10012941_pt1 | contig 13842 bp, 10 predicted proteins | sample PeaSoiSIISIP2007_FD_187696 | JGI IMG/M metagenome (GOLD analysis project Ga0209415, IMG submission 187696) | Peat soil microbial communities from Weissenstadt, Germany - SII-SIP-2007 (SPAdes) (version 2) | ecosystem: Environmental > Terrestrial > Soil > Wetlands > Peat | place: Germany... | reverse complement strand
GCCGCGGCCCGGTCGCGGCGTGGCTCGGCGGCTCCGGCTCCGACCAGGTCGGGCTGTTCGGCGCGTTTGTCGTGCTGTGCGCCATCTTCGCCGCGCTGTCGCCGTACTTTCTCCTGCCGCAGAACGCGCTCAACATCTCGCGCGCCGTGTCGTACACGGGCATCACGGCCGCGATCACGACGCTGGTCCTGATCGGCGGCGGGCTGGACCTCTCGATCTCGGCGGTCATGGCGCTCGCGGGTACCGTGTGCGCCGAGCTATTGATGAAGGGGATGCCGTGGCCTCTCGTGGTCGCCGCGGGCCTCGCGTCGGGGGCGCTCGTCGGCGTGGTGAACGGCGCCATCGTCACGTACCTCGGCATCAACCCCCTGATCGTGACGATCGCCACCCAGTTCGTTATCCGGGGCGCCGCCTTCCTCGTCGTGCAGAGCCAGGAGCTCGTGATCACCGAACGGCACTTCTTGTACATCGGGCAGGGGACGCTGCTGGGGTTGCCCGTGCCGGCGCTGTTCATGGTCGCGGCGTTTCTGCTCGTCGGCTGGTGGATGCGCTTCACGGTGTTCGGGCGGCACATTTACGCGATCGGCGGCACCCCCGGAGGCAGCATGGCGCGGCTCGCCGGGATCCCGGTCGAGCGCCGCCGCATGCAGATGTACGTGCTGAGCGGCACCTTCGCCGCGTTCAGCGGGATCGTGCTCGCGGGATTTACCGGGACGGGGCTCGCGTACGCGGCGCAGGGCCTCGAGCTCCCGATCATCGCGTCCGTCATCCTGGGCGGGACCGGGCTCGGCGGCGGCCGCGGGACCGTCGTGGGGACCGTGATCGGGGTGTTCGTGCTCGGGGTGGTCGCCAACGGCCTCACGCTGCTTAACCTGTCGAACCAGTGGCAGCTGGTCGTGCAGGGCGCCGCGCTCCTGCTCGCGGTGATCGTCGACGAGTACCGTGCGAAGAGGCGCGCGCGGTGAGCGTGTCCGCCGGTCCGGCGAAAGGCGACGTGGTCTACGCCGCCCGCGGGCTGTCGAAGCACTTCGGCCCGATCGAGGCGTGCCGGGGCGTCGACCTCGACATCCGACACGGGGAGCTGACCGCCATCGTCGGCGACAACGGCGCCGGCAAGTCGACGCTGGTCAAGATGCTGACGGGAGCGCTCCAACCGGACGCCGGGCGCCTGATGCTGCGGGGCGAAGAGACGCGCTTCGGGGGCCCGCTGGATGCGCGCCGGCGGCGGGTCGAGGTCGTGTACCAGGAGCTCGCCCTCGCCCCGAACCTCGACGCGGTCAGCAACATCTTCCTGGGGCGGGAGCTGACCCGGCCGGTGATGGGCCTGCCGATCCTCCGCCGTCTCGACGAGGCGCGGATGCGCCGCCTGGCCGGCGAGGAGATCCGGCGGCTCAACGTCAAGATCCCGAGCATCCGGGGCGTGCCGGTCGGCAAGCTGTCGGGCGGGCAGCAGCAGTCGGTCGCGATTGCGCGCGCCGCGTTCTGGACCACCGATGTCCTCTTCATGGACGAGCCGACCGCAGCGCTCGGCGTGCAGGAGGCGCGCGCGGTCCTCGACCTCGTCCGGAGCATCGTCGACCGCGGCGTGGCGGTGGTGATGATCAGCCACATCCTGCCGCACGTGATCGAGCTCGCCGATCACGTGGTGGTGATGCGACACGGCCAAAAGGTCGCGGACGTGCGGGCCCACACCGTCACGATGGACGATCTCATCCGCCTCATCGTGGGAGCGTAAGGGATGCCCAGCGCCCGGACGGCAGGGCCTGCGCACGAGGGGAGGTGCCTCCCGTGACCGGGCCGCTGCGCGCGGGCGCGGCCTCGCTGTCGATCGCGCCGCCGCTCGGCTTGCCGATGCAGGGCTTCATCCGGCGCTACCGGCACGCGGAAGGGTACGGGGCGCCGCTCGAGGTGACGGCGCTCGCGCTCGAGGCCGGCGGGATGCGGGTGCTGCTCTGCGGCGTGGACACCGCCGCGATTCAGCGGCCGGCGGTGGACGCGCTGCGGGCGCGCGTCGCGTCGGCCGCGGGTGCCGTGCCCGAGGGCGTCATCCTGAACTGGAACCACACCCACTGCGCGCCGCCCGGCGACCGCAGCTTCGGGGAACTGGGGCTCGGGGGGGGCGACCCTTCGGCCGAGATGCTGAGGGCACTCGGCGCCTACCTCGATTCGATGTACGGGCGCATCGTCGAGGCGGCCGCGCTGGCCTCCAGCCGGCTCGAGCCCGCGGCCGTCGTCTGGGGGCTCGGGACCGCCGATCTGGCCGTGAACCGGCGCGAGCGCGCGCCAGACGGCCGCGTGATCCTCGGCTGGCGGCCCGACGGCCTCGTCGATCGATCGGTCACGGCGCTCCAGGCCCGACGCGCCGACGGCTCGGCGATCGCGACGGTCGTCTCGTACGGCTGCCATCCGGTCACCGTGGGCCCGGATGTCCTCGACTACTCGGCCGACTACCCGGGGCCGATGCGCCGGGCGCTCCGGGAGTGGACCGGGGGCGAGACGGTGTTCCTGCAGGGCGCCGGCGGCAACGTGCTGCCGCGCGTCGCGTTCGCGGGCCACGACGACGCGGAGCGATTCGGCCGCCGGCTCGCGCTCGAAGCGCTGCACGCCCTCGCCGATCGGACCGCGGGACGGCGGCGCTGGGAGCGCCGGCCCGACGGCTCCGCGACGCCGTTTTCGCTCTACCGGTTCCGGGACGATCTCGGGGAGGCGCTGCCGCTCGTCGCCGTCGAGGAAGACGTTCAGTTTCCGCTGATGCCGCTCCCGACCCTCGACGAGATCGGGCGGCTGCGGGCGCAGTTCGAGGCCGCGTTTCTGGACGCGGAGCGCACCGGCGGACCGGCCCAGCGGAACATCTGGCGCTACCATCTCGTGTGGGCGCGGCGCACGGAGGCGCAGATCCAGAACGGGACCGCCGTGACGCACGGGTCGGGCCCGATCAACGCGGTCCGGATCGGGCCGGGCGCGATCGTGACCGGGCCGGGCGAGATCTTCACCGAGATCGGGCTCGCGGTCAAGGAACGGTCGCCGGCGGCACCCACGCTGTACGCCGGCTATGCGAACGGCGAGGTCTCCTACTTTCCGACCGCGGCGTCGTACCCCGAGGGCGGGTACGAGCCTGAGCACGGGAACCGGCCGCACGGCCTGCCCGCACCGGTCTCGCCCGAGTGCGAACGGATCCTGGTCGAGCGCGCCGTGCGCAACCTGGAGCGGGTCTTCCCCGAGCGGCCGCCGTTTGCGGGCGGGACGTGGACCGCGAGCGGGCGGCAGCCGAGCCTCGAAGCGGAGCCTCCGCTGGAGCCGCCCGCGTGAACGCGGCGTGGCGTCCTCGGGTCGGGCTTGTCTCCGTCAGGTTCCGGCTGTTCGATGGCCAGATGCCGCCCGAGTTTCCCGCTCGCATGCAGGAGCGCGCCTGGCGGTACGCCGCGCTGCTCGGTGAGCGGTTCGACGTCGTGTATCCCGGGCTGATCGAGGACGACGGCAGCGCGCACGCCGCCGCGGAGGCGCTCGCTCGGGAGCGGCTCGACGCGATCGTCTTCGCGCCGACGATGGCGGCGCCCCCGAGTTTCGGGGCCGCGGTCCTGCGGGCGTGCCCGGTGCCGACGGTGATCTGGAACCCCGCGGAGACCGCGCGCCTGCCGGCAGGGTGGACCCAGGCCCAGGCGACCGAGCACACCGCGGCCGTCGGGTGCGTGATGCTCGCCAACGTGCTGATCCGCGACGGCCGGCCGGCTCCGGTCGTCACGGCCCCGCCGGACGACGCCGCCGGGATCGAGCGCCTTCGGCGCGCGGTGCACGCGGCGGCCGCGGCCGGAAGCTTCCGCGATGCGGTGGCGCTCCGGATCGGCGACCCGATCGCCGGATACCTGGACGTCGAGGCGTCGCCCGGCGATCTCGCCCGGCTCGGGATGCGGGAGCGACGCGTGTCGCCGCGGGAGCTCGACGAGGCGTTCGCGGCGACCACTCCGGCCGGCGCGCGGGCGCTGCTCGAACGCCTCCGGGGCCGCGGCTGGTCGGGCGATGGCGGCCCGCAGGCGGAGGGGAGCGCGCGCCTGGCGCTCGCGCTCGAGGCGCTGATGGACGCCTCTGGTGCCGCGTTCGGCACCGTGAACTGCCACGGGCCGTGGTTTCGCTCGAACCCGAACATCGGGCTCACGGCGTGTCTCGGCGTCTCGATGCTCACGGGTGCGGGCCGCCCGCTGTCCTGCACCGGCGATCAGCCCACGGCGCTCGCGCTCGCGCTGGCGCGGCGCCTCGCCGGCGCCGCGCTCTACTGCGAGTGCTACGCGGCGGAACTCGACACCGGGCTCATGCTGCTGGCCGCCGGCGGCGAAGGCGATCCCGGATGGGCGGAGCCTCCGGACCGGATCTCGCTGGCGCCGAACGACCACTATCCCGGGCGGTGCGGCGCCGGGACGTGCGTGTCGTTCGCGCTCCGGCGGGGACCCGCGACCCTGCTCTCGCTCTCGCCGGGGGCCGTGGGGTGGCGGCTCGCCTGGGCGACCGGCGAGGTCGTCGAGACACGCCACCACCGGCTCGGTGGGCCGAGCGGGATGTTTCGCTTTGACGCGGCGCCGAGCGGAGAGGCGAGCGAGCGATGGATCGGCTCCGGCGCCACGCATCACAACGCGCTGGCCCCGGGGCGGCTCGACCTTGAGATGCCGGTTGCGGCCGCCGCGCTCGGCGTCGAGCATGTGCGTGTGTGACGCTCCGCCCACCCAACCGAGGCCTCGGGAGGTGCAGTGGGCGCGATAAACCCGCCCCTCGGGACACAGTCGGAGACGTCACCCAAAACGCCGGGGTCGACTCGCGTACCGAGGCAGCCAGCGTCCGTTCACGAGGGACCACATCGCGCAGCCGGCTCAAGCGCGTCGATCTACCAAGGCAGCGCGCGGCAGCGTGAGCCGAAGGTGGGGCCGTGGCTGGTTGCGGCGCCCGTTTGTCCGCCGCGCGCCGCGATGGATCCCCGCAGGTCCGCGACAGCAGTGCCGCTGAGAATCCTCTCCACGGCCAAGATTTTGGCGGGCCGGGCGGCATCGACCCGATCGGCGTGGCGGGCCAGGAGCCGAACCGCTTGAGATCCACACGATTGGCCAGCAGGACCCGACCCACGTGAACCGAAAGCACCGTCCGGGTTGGGGTTTGGCTCCAGGGACGGCTCGTTCATGTCAGCTGGAACACGCTTCGGGGGACAGAACGGGACTCAGCAACCCTTGCTGTGGTAGGTGGCGTGTGTAAATTGATGTTCTTGCCTAAGTTTCCATGAATCGAAAGGAGCGATCACCATGAATAAGCACACGCTCGTGTTTGGCATTTTCCTGCTGGCGGTTCTGCTCGTGAGGCCAGGCACGGCCCAAGCGAGTGTCCGGGTAGGTGGATAGTCTCTCCGGGCAAACGGGCAGCTGGCGCAGGGGTTTCAATATTCGGGTTCTTGCCCCGTGGACCTTGAGTTTGGATGGGGTGTCCTGAGTACGGGGCCGGCGACGGTGACCTATTCATTCGTGAGGAGTGATGGTGGCCACTCGTCCGCTTCCCAGACTGCCAATTTACCGAACGCCAATCAGAGCGTGCCCATTTATTACGACTGGCACTTGGGCGCGAATACCCCCCAGTTTGCAAATTTCAGCGGCTGGGTCGAACTGAATATCCAGTCTCCCAATCCGGTGTCCCAGAGGATCCCGTTCACGATTCATTGCGGATAGCCCATGTAGCGTACGCGGACATGATCCCGGAATCGCCGGCGGTGTGCGTCTTCAACAATCAGTTGTGCCTGATTTGAACCGACCCGTGAAGGCAGATTCGTGGTTGCGCATCCAGCAGCGGCGCGCCGGGTCTTGGTCGGACGGGGGACGCATCGACAGCACCGACTGCACACCGCCGCCGGGTTCCGCGACGGTGCTCAAGAACCAACTGGTTCTTTTCTGGAAGTGTCCACGTGCGGTGATATGGTATGCTCGTCTGCGTCGGCTGGGCTGAGCGGACGGGGCGAGATTCTGGATCCGAGTGGCGTCCCATTTCCCGGATTCTAGGCGCTGCTCCTGCTGGCGCACGAATGCGAGGTCGCGATGAAAATCGTCAGCGTCGAGCCGATCCCGGTGCGGTATCCCGAACCGAACGACGCGGGTGCCACACGCCACCTGCTGCTGGTGCGCGTGCGCGCCGACGACGGCCAGGTCGGCTGGGGAGAAGCGGTGACGATGTGGCCGGAGGCCACGCGGGCCGCGGCGGCGATCGTCGACGGCCTCGCGCCGCTGCTCGTCGGCCGCGACCCCGTCGAGTCCGACGCCCTGTGGCGCGCGATGCGCGAGCACACGTGGTGGTACGGTCTCGGCGGGATCGCCTCGTTTGCGATCGCCGCGCTCGACATCGCCGTGTGGGACCTTCGGGGGAAGGCAGTGGGCCGGTCCGTGCTGGATCTGCTGGGAGGCGCGGCGCACTCCCGGCTGCCCGCGGTCTGTTCGTGTCACGCGTTTCTGGCCGAGCTCGCGGCGCTCGCGGATCAGATGGCGGGCTGGCTGGCCGGCGGTCTCCAGGGCATCAAGATCGGGTTCGGGAAGCGCGGCGACGCCCACCTCGGCTACGACCACGACCGCGACGTCGCGTTCATGCGGACCCTGCGGCGGGCGATCGGGCCGGACAAGCTGATCATGATTGACGTCGGCAACGCGAATCGCTGGGATCTGCCGACGGCCGTGGCGCGCGTCACCGCGATGGAGGAGTACGGCCTCCACTGGATCGAGGAGCCGCTCGGCGGCGATGATCCGGAGGGGTACCGGGACCTCCGGTCCCGGATCCGCACGCCGATCGCCTACGGCGAGCGCGAGTGGACCGTGCGCGGATACGAGCGCCTGCTTGCGACCGGCACGGTGGACGTGGTCGGCGTGGACCCGGGCCGGGCCGAAGGGATCACCGGATTTCGCAAAGTGTGCGACCTGGTCGAGCAGCACCGCCGGTCGGCCAACGCACACGCGTGGTCGTCTGCGATCGTGACCGCGGCGAGCCTGGCCGTGTCCTTTTCGAGCCCGATCTTCCGGCTGTTCGAGGTGAAGCCGATACCGAATCCGATGCAGGACGAGCTGGTCGCGTCCTCGATCGGGCCGGATGGCGGCTGGATCTCGCCGCCCGGGGGGCCCGGGCTCGGCATCGAGGTGCGAGACGACGTGGTCGAGCGTTATCGTGCCTAGCGCCGCCCCGGCGCTCGGCGCCGGGCTTGCGGGGCAGGGCGTGATCATCACCGGCGGCGCCGGCGCGATCGGCCGCGAGGTGGCGTCCGCGTTTGCCGCGGCCGGCGCCCGGGTGCTGATTGCGGATCTGCACCGGAACGCGGTCCAGCGAGCGGTGCGGACGCTCCCCGGGACCGGCCACCACGGGATCGTCTGCGACCTCCGCGACCTGTCCGCGCACGCCGGCCTGCTCGACCTGGCGCTCGGGCGGTTGGGCTCCGTGCGGGCGCTGGTGCATCTCGCCGCCGTGCTTCGGCGCCGCGCGGAGATCCGGCAGGTGACCGAGCGGGACTGGGACGTGCAGCTCACCACGAATCTCAAGGCCGGCTTCTTCCTGTGCCGCGCCGCCGCCGAGATGATGGTCGCCCGACGCGAGCGCGGCCGGATCGTGCTGTTCTCGTCGCAGGGGTGGTGGACCGGGGGGTTCGGCGGGTCGGTCGTCTACAACGCCGCGAAGGGCGCCGTCGTCACGATGACGCGCGGGCTCGCGCGGACGTACGCCGCGCGCGGCATCACGGTGAACTGCGTCGCGCCCGGGCTCGTTGACACGCCGATGCTCACGAAGGACCTGCGACCGTCGCTGCTCCGCTCGCTTGTCGCCCAGGTTCCGCTCGGGCGCCTCGCCGCGCCCGGCGAGATCGCGGGCGCCACCGTATTTCTCGCGAGCGACCACGCGTCGTACATCACGGGGGCGACGATCAACGTGAGCGGCGGGTTCTTAATGTACTGACGGTTCGCTCCACCGTTCGCCGGATGGTGCGCTCCGCAGCATCGCGGCGGCGATTCAAGAGCTGGTGAGGTGAGTCGTGGGCGACGCTCCCGCGCGCATCGATCGGATCGAGGTGCAGCCGCTTCGCGTTCCCCTGGACCGCGTGTACAGCGGCAGCCACTACTCGATGCGGAACCGCGCGACGATCGTGACGCGCGTGCACGCCGAGGGCCTCGTCGGGGAGTGCTACAACGGCGACACAGACGACGAGCAGGCGGCCGTCGTCAAGATCATCACCGACGAGATCGCGCCGCTGCTCCTCGGACAGGACGCCCGTGACGTCGAGGGCGGGTGGGCGCGCATGCTGCCGGCGACCTTCAACATCCTCCGCGACCGGAATCTGGCCCTCCAGGCGATCGCGTGCGTCGACAGCGCGCTGTGGGATCTGGTCGGGAAGGCGGTCGGGCAGCCGCTCGCCCGCCTGTGGGGCGGCGCCGCCGACACGCTGCCGATTAACGTGATCGGAGGCTACTACTCCGACGAGGCCGACGCGGTCGAGCGGGAAGCGGAGCGCTGGCTGGCGCTCGGGTTCCGCGGCTGCAAGTTCAAGGTGGGCGGAACGAGTCCCGAGGCCGACGCACAGCGCCTCCGCCGCCTCCGGGCGACGGTCGGACCGGCGTTCACCGTGACCGTCGACGCCAACCAGGGATGGACCCTCGAAGAGGCGGTGCGGTTCGCGCGTCTGACCGTGGACTGCGACATCCGCTGGTTCGAGGAGCCGTGCCGGTGGACGAACGACCGGCGGTGGCTGCGCGATGTGCGGTACATGACCGGGCTTGCGGTCTGCGCCGGCCAGAGCGAGACGACGGGACAGGGCGTCCGCGAGCTGATCGCCGGGGGCTCGATCGACGTCTGCAACCTCGACGCGTCCTGGTCCGGCGGGCCGACCTTCTGGCGTCGGGTCGCCGGGATGGCGGCGCTGTACGGTGTTCGGATGGGCCACCACGAGGAGCCGCAGGTGGCGGCGCAGCTGCTCGGCGGGATCGCGCACGGGACGTATCTGGAATGCTTCCTGCCCGAGCGCGATCCGCTGTTCTGGACCTTGATCGCGAATCGCGGGACGATCATTTCCGGGCATTACCCGGTGCCGCAAGGGCCCGGATTCGGGCTCGTTCTCGACCAGAGCGTGATCGCCCGCGGCCGCCCCTGACGTCGGCGCTGTGGGGCCGCCGACGCGTACGATTAGGTCGAGGCGCGTCCCCCTCCGCGACCGCTCTGCTGGCACATTTCGCCCACGCTCGCGACGTGGTCTCAAATCAGACGACCGAGGCCCTGGCCCGAGCGCAGCGGCCGGACACACCCGGCCAGGGCGCCACGTCATCAATGGGTCCCACGGTGTTAGAATGAGATGATGCGACGGCGGAGGATCTCGTGATCGGGCGCGTTTGGGCGCTGCTACGGGCCGCCTCGCGGCGCCAGGTAATCCAGACGATCGTCTGGGCCCTCGTGGCCGCTGCGCTCGTGGCGGTATGGATTGACCCCACGACGCGGCATCTGCTGGCCGCGACGGCGTACCGGGCGAGCGCACGCGCCGGGCGGTTCCGGGAAGCCATTCGGGGGACGATCACGCGCTGGGGCACCAAAGCCCCCCTTGCCTCGGTGCTCATCAACGTCGCGCACACGTTCGTGCCGTTTCCCGCCGACGTCATCGCGGCCGCGAACGGCGCGGCGTTCGGGCTGTGGAAGGGCGCGGCGCTGGAGTGGCTGGGCGTGATGCTCAGCTCGTGCCTGGGCTTCGGCATCTCCAGGTCGCTCGGCCGCCCGGTCGTGACGCGGGTGATCCCCAAGCGGTGGCTGGAGCCCGTGGACCGGCTCGTAGCGGACGCGGGATGGACGGCGCCGCTCCTCCTGCGGTTTCTGCCGCTGCTACCCGGGGACTTCGTGACCTTCGCGCTCGGGCTGACCCCGGTGCCGTGGACCACATTTCTCTGGACGACGGCCCTGGGCATCATCCCGTGGGTGGTGACCCTCGCCGCCGTCGGCGCGGGCCTTACCGGAGGGCGGCACATCCTGCCCTACGCGCTGGGCGGTCTCGTGTTTCTCGCGTTGGTCAGTCTCCTGCTCCGTCGACACGTCGACAGGCTCGCCGCCCGATCTCCGTCCAGTTCGTCCTGATCGCCGTTCGATCGCCGGGCGACGCGCAGCAGGCCGTCTTCGGGGCAGCCCGCCTGCGTGCTACCCTCGCGCCCGTCGCCCGCGTCAAGACGGGGCAGGTCGGCCCGGGGGTGCATCCGCCGCTTGTTGTGCGGCGCGCGTTCGCATGCGACGGCTATTCGCCGTGTGCTCACTGTGGCGCGAGCAGCGGGCGCTGGAAGAGAGGGTGCGCGCCCGCGGGAAGCCAATAGAGACATTGGGTGCCCATGCCTCGTGGTCCGAGGCTCGAGCGGGAGCGAACGCCGGTCGGTGAGGGAGGAACATCAACGTGATCGAGATCGATGAGATCATCAAGCAGGTGGACGCGAAAAGCGATACCTACCTGGCCCTCGCGGATCAGGTCTGGGGCCTCGCCGAGATTCGGTTCAAGGAGCACAAGTCCGTCGCGGCGCACTTGAACACCTTCGGCATGGAGGATTTCCGCATCACCCGGAACGTCGCGGGCATCGAGACCGCGTTCGTCGCGGAGGCGGGGAGCGGGGGCCCGGTGATCGGGTTTCTCGGCGAGTACGACGCGCTGGCGGCGCTCAGCCAGGACGCCGGCGTCGCGGAGGCAAGCACCGCGACCCCCGGGGCCAACGGCCACGGCTGCGGGCACAACCTGCTCGGCGCGGGCGCGGCGCTCGCCGCGGTGGCGCTGCGCGACACGCTCCGGGCGCACGGTGTCCACGCCACGATCCGCTTCTACGGCTGTCCGGGCGAGGAGGGGGGCTCCGGCAAGACGTTCATGGCCCGCGCCGGCGCCTTTGACGACCTCGATGCCGCGATCTCCTGGCATCCCAGCCCGTTCGCGGCGGTGATGTCGGGCAGCTCGCTCGCCAACCTCCAGGTCTACTGGCGCTTCGTGGGGCGCGCCGCCCACGCGGCCGGCGCCCCGCAGTTGGGCCGCAGCGCCCTCGACGCCGTGGAGCTCATGAACATCGGCGTGAACTTCCTGCGCGAGCATATGCCGACCGCCGCGCGGGTGCACTACGCGATCACCGACGCGGGCGGCGTGTCGCCGAACGTGGTGCAGCCGCGGGCGGAGGTGCTGTACCTGATCCGGTCGCCGGAGGTCGCGCAGGCGCGGGCGCTGTTCGAGCGCGTGCGCAAGATCGGCCAAGGCGCCGCGCTCATGACCGAGACCGAGGTCGAGGTCGAGGTCGACAAGGCGTGTTCCAACATCGTGCCCAACAACGCGCTGGAGACCGCCATGGCCAAGAATCTGATCCGCGTCGGCAGGGTCCCGTTCGACGCCCAGGACGTCGCGTTCGCCGAGCGCCTCCGGCAGACGCTGACGCCGGACGACATCGCCGCCAACGTCGAGCGGCACGGGGTGCCGCAGGCGGCGGCGCACGCGCTCTACGGCGAGCCCGTGCCGTTCGACGGCACCCCGCGGCCACTGAGCGGCTCCACCGACGTCGGCGACGTCAGCTGGATCGTGCCCACGGCACAACTGTGGGACGCCTGCTGGGCCGTCGGCACCCCCGGCCACTCATGGCAGGTGGTGGCGCAGGGCAAGTCGGGGGCGGCGCACAAAGGGATGGTGCACGCGGCCAAGGTGATGGCCGCCACCGCGCTGGACGCGATCCAGGACCCCGCCCTGCTGGTGCGCGCCAAGGCCGAGCTCAAGGAGCGCGTCGGGGCCGCCGGGTACACCTGTCCGATCCCGGAGGGCGTCGTACCGGCGCCGCTGCGCGGCGCGCGACGCCGGTAGCCGCGGTCCCGCGGGCGCGCCGCGTCGGGCGCCGCGCCGCCGTGTGTGGGGGCGCGGTTCGGGACCGCGCCTGCCGGTGTGCCGCTAGGCGTCGAGGGCGAGGACGACTTTGCCGATGGTGCCGCGGTTTTCCAGGCGACGGTGGGCTTCGGCGGCCTCCGCGAGCGGCAGGGTGTGATCGATCCGGACCACTAACCATCCCTCCCGGATCCCCTCGAAGACCGCGGCCGCGCGGCGAAGGAGCTCGTCGCGGGTCTGGACGTAATTCGACATGTTCCCGCCGCTGAGCGTAATGGATTTCCCCATGAGGGCGGCGGGCGCCAGGGGCTCCGCCGGACCGCTGGCCTGTCCGTACAGGCAGATGTGGCCCCGGGTCCGCACCGCGTCCAGGTCCTTGGGGAACGTTGTCCGCCCGACCCCGTCGACGATGTAGTCGACCCCGCGCCCGTCGGTCAGGCGTTTCGTCTCGGCCGCGAAATCCTGCTCGGTGTACAGAATGACGTGATCCGCACCGACCTCACGCGCGACCGCGGCCTTGTCCGCGGTGGACACCGTCCCGATCACCGTGGCACCCAGGTGCTTGAACCACTGCACCAGGAGGAGACCGAGGCCGCCGGCGGCGGCGTGCACGAGCACGGCGGCGCCGGGCGCCACCGTGTAGTACTCGTACACCAGGGTGTGCGCCGTCACGCCCTGCAGCGTCGCGGCGGCACCCTGCGAGAAACTGATGTCCTCGGGGAGCGGGACCAACTCGGCGGCCGGCACCGTGTTGAACTCCGCGTAGGATCCCAGCCGGCTGAGGTACACCACACGATCGCCGCGCCTGACGTCGCGCACGCCCGGTCCCACGGTCTCGACGATCCCCGCCCCCTCGAGCCCCGGCGTGTACGGCAGGGGGCGCGCGCCGCGGCCGGCCCGCATCCCGATGTCGGCGAAGTTGACGCCGGCGGCCTTGAGACGGACGAGGGCCTCGCCGGGCTGCGGCTCGGGACGCGACACGTCCTCGACGTGGAGCACGCCGGCATCGCCGTAGCTCGCGACGCGGACCGCCTTCACGGGTGCGTGCGCCTTCCGGGGTGCGGGACGCGCGGGGCCTGTCCCGCGCGCACTACCCCTGGGCCCTCGCCGCCAGCGCGCGCGCTCCCTCCGTCGAGCGGAACACCTCGGCCAGCGCCTCGTCGAAGATGCCCAGCATCTCCTCGATCTCCTGCGCGGTCGTCGTGAGCGGCGGCGCGAACACCACCATCGACGGGGCCGCGCGGAGGAGCAGTCCGCGCCGGCGGGCCGCGTCGCGGACGCGAAGCCCCACGGTGAGCTCTGCCGGGAACCGTTCGCGCGTGGCGGGATCCTTGACGAGCTCCGCGGCGACGAGCAGGCCCTCTCCCCGGATGTCGCCGATCACCGGGCGGCGCCGCTGGAGGTCGGCGAGCGCGGTCTTGACCTGCAGACCGCGCGCCCGTGCGTTCTCGATGAGATGTTCCTCGAAGAGCTCGCGGATGGCGGCCAGCCCGACGGCGCAGGCCACGGGGTTCCCGCCGTACGTGTGGCCGGCGTGGAACTGGACCCGGTCGGCCCCGTCCCCCCAGAAGGCTCTGGCGACGCGGTCCGTCAGCACCGTGGCCGATAGGGGAGCGTAGCCGCCGCTCATTCCCTTGCCGAGACAGAGGATGTCCGGCCACGCGTTCCAGTGCTCGGCGGCGAACAGACGTCCCGTGCGGCCGAAGGCGGTGATGATCTCGTCGTAGATGAGCACGATATTGTGCCGGTCGCACAGCTCGCGGATCCGCGGCAAGTAGTCCCGGGGCGGCACCACCACCCCGGCGGATGTCATGATCGGCTCCGTGATGAACGCCGCGATCGTCTCCGGCGCTTCGAGCTCGATCACCTCTTCCACGAGGCCCGCGTACGTCGCGCCCAACGTGTCGGGGCTCCCGGGGACCAGCGGGGTGTAGAGATCCGGCGTGTGCAGGTGGATGAACCCGCCCGCCAGCGGCTCGTACGCC
>Ga0209415_10012940_pt1 | contig 13842 bp, 10 predicted proteins | sample PeaSoiSIISIP2007_FD_187696 | JGI IMG/M metagenome (GOLD analysis project Ga0209415, IMG submission 187696) | Peat soil microbial communities from Weissenstadt, Germany - SII-SIP-2007 (SPAdes) (version 2) | ecosystem: Environmental > Terrestrial > Soil > Wetlands > Peat | place: Germany... | reverse complement strand
GCCCATGCCGGGGATGAGCCGGTAGATGCGGGGGGCGATCAGGCGGGCGGCCAGGAAGCCGACCACGGCGAAGACGATGACCACCACCAGCCCCATCACCGGCCGCCAGGCGGCGCTGGGGGCGAAGCGCGCGGCGACCCCGGGATGGCCGAAGCCGATCGCCACCCCGGCGAGGATGAAGGCCCAGGTGATCAGCGGCCGGAAGAGGCCCTTGAGGAGGCCGTGAAGCAGGGCCAGCACCAGGATGACCAGGATCACGATGTCGATGACGCTCATGGCGGCGCCATCGTAGCCCGGCACGGCCGGCGCCGTGGGGGATGAGGGTGGTCACCCCATCGCCGGGTCGCACGGATCGTTTCCCGGCGGTCAGCAGATGCGCGGCAGCGGGTCTCCCACCAGCATGTCGACGATCCGCATCCCGCCGAACTCGGTCTTGACCAGCACCAGCCCGGGCGGGTCGTCGCCGATCCGGCCGATGACGGCGGCGGACGCGCCCTCGGGATGGGAACGCAGCGCCGCCACCGCGGCCTCGGTCTCGTCGCCCCCGACCACCGCGACGAAGCGGCCCTCGCAGGCGACGTAGAGCGGGTCGATGCCGAGGATCTCGGCCGCCCCCCGCACCTCGGGCCGCACCGGGATCGCCTCCTCGTCGAGGATGACCGCCACCCCGGAGGCCTGGGCCAGCTCGTTGCAGATGGTCGCCACCCCGCCGCGGGTCGCGTCGCGGATGAAGCGCGTCGACGGCGCGGCGTCGAGCAACAGGCCCACCAGCTCGGTGAGCGGGGCGGTGTCCGAGCGCAGGTCGGACTCGATGCCCAGCTCACCGCGCGCCAGCATGATGGTGATCCCGTGGTCCCCGATCGGGCCCGAGACGATCACCGCGTCGCCGGGCCGTGCACCGGACACCGAGAGCCGGACCGGCCGCTCCAGCACGCCGATTCCCGCGGTGTTGATGAAGCAGGAATCGGCCTTGCCGCGCTGCACCACCTTGGTGTCGCCGGTCACCACCTGGACTCCCGCCCGCTCCGCGGCGGCGGCCATCGAGCTCACGATCCGGCGCAGGTCGGCGACCGGGAACCCCTCCTCGAGGACGAACCCTGCGGAGAGGTGCAGCGGCCGCGCCCCCGAGACCGCCAGGTCGTTGACGGTGCCGTTCACGGCCAGGTCGCCGATGTCCCCCCCGGGAAAGAAGAGCGGGGAGACCACGTAGGTGTCGGTGGTGAAGGCGAGCCGCGCGGAGCCCACCGAGAAGACCGCCTGGTCCTCCAGGGGCTCCAGCAGCGGGTTGCGGAAGGCGTCGAGGAAGATCGCTTCGATGAGCGTGTGGGTGGCGCGTCCCCCGGAGCCGTGGGAGAGGGTGATCAGCTCGTCGGTCACCCGGGGCGGACGGCGCCGGATCCGCTCGATCCGCTCCAGGACGTCCTGCTCGGTCCGCTCGGTCACGCCGAGGTCGCCTGCCTGACCCTCTGCCGGCTGAAGCGTCCGAAGTTGTAGTAGGCGGCGCACGCGCCCTCCGACGAGACCATGCAGGTCCCGATCGGCGTCTCGGGGGTGCATGCGGTCCCGAAGACCCTGCACTCCCACGGTTTGATGGTGCCGCGCAGCACCTCGCCGCACTGGCACGCCGGGGGGTCGGCGACCCGGTTCGCGGGGAGGCTGAAGATCCGCTCGGCGTCGAAGCGCGCGTACTTCTCGCGGACCCGCATCGCCGAGTCGGGGATCCAGCCGAGCCCGCGCCATTCGAAGGTGGGGCGCGGCTCCATCACCTCGTCGATCGCCTGGAGCGCCCGCTGGTTGCCCTCCCAGGGGACCACCCGGGTGTACTGGTTCTCGACCTCGGAGCGGCCCTCGTGGAGCTGGAGCAGCAGCATCTGGATGGACTGGAGGATGTCGAGGGGTTCGAAACCGGCCACCACGAAGGGCCGGCCGCGCTCCTCGGCGATGAAGCGGTACGGCTCGCAGCCGATCACGGTGGAGACGTGGCCGGGGCCGATGAAGCCGTCGATCTGGATGTCCGGCGACGCCAGGATCGCCTGCAGCGCCGGGATGATGGTGACGTGGTTGCAGAAGATCGAGAAGTTGTCGAGGCCCTCGGCGGCGGCGCGCAGCACCGTCATCGCGGTCGACGGCGTGGTGGTCTCGAAACCGATGGCCATGAACACCACCCGGCGACCGGGGTTCTCGCGGGCGATCCGCAGCGAGTCGAGAGGGGAGTAGACCATCCGGATGTCGGCCCCGCGGGCCTTGGCGTCGAGGAACGAGCCGCGCCCGCCCGGGACCCGGAGCAGGTCGCCGAACGAGGTCAGGGTGACCCCCTCCTGCTCGGCGATCCAGATGGCGTCATCGACCCGGCCCATCGGGATCACGCAGACCGGGCAGCCCGGACCGTGGACCAGCTCGACCCCCTCCGGGAGGTAGTCCTCGATCCCGTGCTTGTAGATGGTGTGGGTGTGCCCGCCGCAGATCTCCATCAGGCCGTAGCGCCGCCCCGGCTCGCAGAGGGTCGCGATGCTCGCCGCCAGCGCCTGCGCCTTCTCCCGGTCGCGGAACTCGTCGACGAAGCGCATCCCTGCGGAGCCCCTCAGTCGATCCGGGACTCGGCGAGCGCCCGCAGCTCGTCCCGGTAGGCCTGGCCCATCTCCTCGAGGTGGGAGAGGGTGAGCCTCGCCTCCTCCTCGTCGATCTTGGCCAGGGCGAAGCCGACGTGGATGAGGACCCAGTCGCCGGGCTGGACTCCGTCCTCCTCGACCAGCATCACGTTGACCTGACGGCGCGCCCCGCCGACGTTGACGGTGGCCATGCCAGGCCGGTCGACGTCGAGCGTGACCACCTCACCGGGGATCCCCAGGCACATGGCTAGACCCTGGCGATCACGCCGATCGCCTCCCCGGCATGCACCAGGACCGTGTCGCCGGGACCGGCGTCGACCAGGGCCACGCTGATCACCTCCATGGTGGACCCGGTGTCCACCAGGGCCAGGCCGGGGTCACGCAGCTCGACCACCCGGCTCGGCACCGCGGTGTCGGAGCAGGTGATGCAGACGTCCTCGCCACAGGTGTGCCCGTCCATCCCCCCATGCTACGGTCCGCAACCCCCATTCGGGCAGAGCCGAAGGGCCCTCTGCCGGCGGGACCCCGGTCGTCGCGCGCGGAGGGCACCGGCTACCCGGCCTCCCCCAGGTGCACGGCCTCGGCGGGGTGGTCGCCGGCCCCCGAAGCCGTCGACGCCACCGGCGCGCCTCGGAACGGGACGTGTGCCCGCACCGAGAAGCCCTCGCTGTGCAGGCCTCGCTGCACGTCGGTCCGGACGCCGAGCAGCATCTCGAACTCGAACTGGTCCGGTGCCCACCCGGCGCGCCGCGCCATGGCCGCGATCCGGCGCACCAGCGCCGCGTCATGGGTGGCAAAGAGGGGGCGCAGCCCCGCCTTCCGTGCCGCGGGCGCCAGCATCCGGGCGGCCAGGGCGAGGTAGGCGGCGCTGACGGCACGTCCACCCTGGTGGGCGACCCCGGGACCCGCCGGATGCGCTCCCTTCACCAGCCGCACCGCCGTCCGCTGCTCGAGCAGCGGGGCGAGGTCCTCGGCCGTCCGATGCAGCCGCGCCTGCAGGGTGATGCCGGCCGGCACGCCCAGCCCGAGCAGCTCGCGGTGGAGGCGGAGGGTCGGCTCCACCAGGGTTAGGTCCTCCATGTCCAGGGTTATGAGGTTCAGGCGACCCGGCGGCTGCTCGGCGATCGAGCGGGCGATGCGCTCGGCGTTGCGCAGGCAGAGATCGGCGTCGGTGAGCAGCCCGATCGCGGTGGGATCGATGGAGAGATGGGCGGGGAGACCGGCGGAGCCCATCAGGCGGCAGACCTCGAGGGTGGCGGCCACCGTCCGCTCGACGAGCTGGGGATCGCCGACGTACTCGCCGAGAAAGAAGAGGTCGGCGTCGATCCCCTCGACGTCGCGGAGGCGTCGCGCCGCCGCCACCGCGGCCTCGGCTCCGGCCGGCACCCGGCCCGCGACCTCCTCGTCGAAGCCGGCCTCCTCGACCCGCTCGTAGATCCGGTGGACGGCCTGCTCGGAGAGCTCCCGGTCGAAGGCGGCGAGGAGCTCGCCCTCCACCGCGTCCAGATGGCGGCGCAGGAGGCGGACCAGGCTGGTGAGGTGCCGCCGGCACCCGGCGTTGTCGTGGACGCCACCGCGAAATCGGGCATGGTCGTGCAGCACCCGGGCCACCTGGCGCTCCAGCTCGTCGCAGTTGTCGGTGAGCCGGCGCAGCAGCTGCGGGTCGACCCCGGCCAGGCGCGCGGCCTCGGGATAGAGCGCGATGCGCTCGGCTCTCAGGTGGGGGACCACGACGTCCTGCAGGTAGTCGGACACCCGGGCGAAGGCCGCCAGCTTCTCGGCCTCGTCGCCCCGCTCGTGCATCAGCTCCTCGAGTTGCGAGACCAGCGCCACCCCGCTCCGGAGCCGGTCGTGGAGGTGGCGCAGGCTGTCGGCCGGGGTCATCCCTCCCACCATGGCAGTCACACAGGCGAAGCGCCAGGGGCGAAGCGCCCCGGCTCCCCGGGGACCGCGGCGGTGCCCGGCCGCTGGGCCACCACCCGTCCCCGGTCGAGGCTGACGATCTGGTGGACCTGGCCGGCCAGCGCGGGCTCATGGCTCACCACCACGATGGTGCGCGAACCGCCCGCTCCCAGGAGCTCAGCCAGCACCTGGGACGACGACCACGGGTCGAGGTGCGAGGTCGGCTCGTCGAGCAGCAGCAGCAAGGCGCCGGAGAGCACGGCCCGGGCCATGCCGAGGCGCTGGCGCTCGCCCGCGCTGACCGGACGGCCGCCCGCGCCGAGGTCTGTTCCCAGCCCGCCGGGCAGCGACCGGTACCAGGCGCCGAGCCCGACCCGGTCGAGGGCGGCGACGCAGTCGAGGTCGCTCGCCTCCGGGTTCGCCAGCCGCAGGTTGTCTCCCAGGGGGGCGGCGAAGAGGTGGGTCTCCTCGGCCAGCCAGGCCAGGTGCCGGGCCATGCCGGTGCGGGTCATCCGGCGCACGTCGACGCCGCCGATGCTGGCCGTCCCCGCGGACGGCTCGAGGAAGTGCAGGAGGACGTGGAGCGCGCTCGACTTGCCGGCGCCGCTCGGCCCCACGAGGCCCACCCGCCACCCGGGCCGGACCGCCAGCGAGACGTCGGAGAGCAGGGGGGGGCCGGGTGGGCCGCCGTGGGCGACCACGTCGACGTGCTCGAGCGCGGCTCCCACCGGGCCGAGGGCCGGGCCGGCGTCGACCGCGGGTTCGCGCACCGGCGCTTCGAGCGCGGACAGCTGGGCGAGCCGGGTCGCTGCAGCGTCGCCGGCGGTCCGACCGGCGAGGGCTGCCGGCAGCGCCGAGGCCTGGTCGAGGGCCGCCAGGGCGACCAGGACCAGGACCGTGAGCATGATCCCGGAGAGCCGTCCCCCGCGATGGGCGGAGAGGCCGGCGAGGACGACCCCGAGGAGGCCGGCGCCGGCGGCCCAGGTGGTCAGGGTGCGGAGGGTCCCGGTGACCAGGGACTGGCGGAGCGCCGCGCTGCGGCCGCGCCGGCGGACCTGGTCGAGCCGCTCATCGATGAGGTCCGCGCGCCCGAAGGCGAGCAGCTCGGGCGCGGAGCGCATGGTCTCGACCACCTGGTCGGCGAGGGCGGCCCGGATGGCCGACGTCCTGGTCGCGGCGGAGCGCCCCAGACGCGCCACCAGCATCGCCAGCGCGATCCCACCCGCGGCGCCGGCGAGCAGCGCCGCCCCGGCGGTCGGGGCCAGCAGGAGGGCGACGGCCGCGCCCAGGAGGATGCTCGCGCCGAGATCGATGGCCGTCGTGACCCCCTTGGCGAGAGCTTCGGTGACCTCCTCGGTGCCGGCGACGAACCCGCTCAGCAGCGACCCGGTCGCTGGGGCGGCCGGCGTCTCCGAAGCCGTCCGAGACGGCGCCAGGCCGTCGGGCACCAGCGGCTCGACGGTGTCGAAGAGCCACAGCCGCAGTCGCGAGAGCGTGGTCAGCGAGAGGCCGTGGACCGCCAGCCGCTGCAGGTAGCGGGCGATGCCCCGGCCCAGTGCGAATGCCTGCACGGCGCCGACCGCGACCGCCAGGTCGAATACCGGCGGCCGCTGCGAGGCGCGGGTGAGCAGCCAGCCCGAGGTGGCGAGGAGCCCGATGGCGCAGGCGGCCGAGAGGGCCCCCGCGCCGCCGGCCGCCGCCAGCCCGCGACCCGAGAGAGGCCCCGACCGCCGGGTGAGGCCCAGGACCGTCGAGCCGCGGCGTTCGACCCGGGTCACGCCGGCTGCTCCGGTAGCGGGAGGGCCGCGGGCGCCCCCCAGGGTGCTCCCACGCCCGCCCCCACACCCGCTCCCGTCCGATGAGCGGTCGTGGTCCAGCAGCGCCCCGCGTCCAGGGTGATCACCCGGTCGGCGAGGTCGATGACCGCCGGCCGGTGGGTCACGATCAGCGCCGAGCAGCCGGCGAGCGCCTGGCGCAGGGCCTCCAGGACGGCCGCCTCGGTGCGGTCGTCGAGGTGCGCGGTCGGCTCGTCGAGCAGGTGGAGGGTTGCCGGCCGGAGCAGCGCCCGGGCGAGCGCGATCCGCTGCCGTTCCCCGGCGGAGACCTGCCGCCCACCCTCTCCGAGCCGGGCGCCGAGCCCGCCGTGGCACGCCTCCAGCAGGCCCGCGCCGCCCGCGCGGCCCAGCACCTCGACCAGCCGGGCGTCCTCGGCGGTGGGGTCGGCGAGTCGGAGGTTGTCGGCCAGCGAGCCGGCGATCAGCGTCGGGCGTTCGGGGAGGTAGCTGATCCACCGGCGCCAGGCGTCGACGTCCAGGTCGCGCAGGTCCACACCCCCCACGGTCACCGACCCCCGCGCCGGCTCGGCGAAGCCGAGCAGCAGGGAGAGGATGGTGGACTTGCCGGCGCCGTTGGGGCCCACCAGGACCACCTTCTCGCCCGGCCGGATGGTGAGCGACGCACCGTCCAGCACCGGCTCGGCTCGACCCGGCCGCTCGAAGCGGACCTCGCTGAGCGCCACCGGCTCTCGGGCTGGATTCCCCGGCGGGCGAGCATCCGGCCGCTCCAGGGGGCCCGGTGCTCGGGCTGGTCCGCTCCCCACCCCGGATTGCCCACGGATCCGGCCATCGGCCCGGGGCCCGCCCTGGATGACGTCCATGGCCCGCCGGGCGGCGGCCAGGCCCTCGGCGCTCTCGTGGAACTGGGCGCTGGCCCGGCGCACGGGCAGGAAGACCTCGGGGGCGACGATGAGCACCGCCAGCGCCGGGGCGAGCCGCACCGACCCGGTGAGCAGGCGCAGCCCCAGGGGGACCGCCACCAGGGCGACCGAGACCGAGGCGAGGGTGTCGAGGACCAGCGCCGAGAGGAAGGCGACGCGGAGGGTCGAGAGGCTCGCCTGGCGCAGCCCCTCGGCGGCCTCGGCGATCCGCTCCCGCTGGCGGGCGCTGCGCCCGAATGCCTTGAGCACGGGCAGCCCCTCGAAGATGTCGGCGATCTGGCGTCCGAAGGCCTCGACCTGGCCCCACCGGCGGGCCGCCAGGCGCCCACAGGACTCCCCCACCAGGATGCCGAAGACCGGGAAGAGCGCCAGGACGGTGAGGACGATGAGGGCCGACGGCCAGTCCAGGGCGCCGATCACGACCACCAGGGCGATCGGCACGGTCGCCGCCAGCACCAGGTCGGGCAGGCAGCGGCCGATGTAGGCGTCCAGGGCGTCGAGGCCGCGACCGGCGAGCGCCGCCACGCCGCCGCCGCCCATCCCGCCACCGCCGGCAGCCTGGCCCAGGGCCGCGCTCAGCAGCCGCCGGCGGAGCTGCGCCTTGGCGGCCTCGGCACCGTGACCGGCGACGACCTCGGCGAGCAGGGCGCAGAGGCCGCGCACGGTGAAGGCCCCGGCGAGCCAGAGGATCGCGGGCAGGGGATCCTCGTCGGTCCTGCTCATCGCCCCCGCCAGCAGGCCGGCGAGGGCCAGCGCCTGGACCACGACGCTGGCGGCGGACACCATGCCGATGACGGTGGACGCAGCGATCGAGCGGCGCACCGCCGGCTCCCCGAGCAGGCGCGGTTCCACCGGTCCCGGGGGCCTCCCCCGCCTCCGGACGGCGCCGGAGTCCGCGGGCAATGGATCAGCGCCCGCCGGCGGCGGGGATGGGGGCGGGCGGGTCGAGGGGGCGCACCAGGCGGCGCCGGAAGATCCAGTACGTCCAGCCTTGGTAGAGCAGGACGATGGGGGTGAAGATGGCCGCCACGATGGTCATCACGGTCAGCGTGTAGGGGTGCGAGGCGGCCAGCCCGATGGTGATGCCCGGCACCCCGGGGACCACCGCACCGCTGCTCGCCGGGATCGCCATCGGGTACATCAGGCTCCAGACGGCGCCGACAGCGAGCAGGACCGCCGCTCCCGTGGCCACGAAGGCAAGCCCCTCCCGGGATCGGACGATGAGGAGCACGGCGACGGCGAGGAGGACGGTCGCGACCAGCGCCAGCAGCAGCGGCGCCACCCCGGGCAGCGCTCCGCTGACGTCCGCCCACGGCCGCCCCCCGGCGGCCACCCCTGCGAGGGTGACCGCGAGCAGGACGACCGCGGCCAGCCCCGCGGTCCGGGCCGTGCCGCGCGCCCTCCGGCGCAGCTCACCGCTCGTCTTGAGGGCGAGGAACACCGAGCCGTGGAAGGCGAAGATGCAGACCGCGGCGAGGCCGCCGACCAGCGCCAGGGGGTTGAGCAGGCCGAAGAGGCCCCCCGTGTACCCGGCCCTGGAAAGCGGCAGGCCGTGAGCGAAGTTGGTGAAGGCGACCCCCCACACCAGCGCCGCCACCAGGCTGCCGGCGAAGTTGGCGATGTCCCAGACGCGCCGCCAGCGCCGGTCCTGGAACTTGCCCCGGAACTCGAAGGAGATGCCGCGGACGATGAGGGCCATCAGCACCAGGAAGAGCGCCAGGTAGGCGCCGCTGAAGAGGGATGCGTACCAGAGCGGGAAGGCGGCGAAGGTCGCGCCCCCGGCGACCAGCAGCCAGACCTCGTTGCCGTCCCACACCGGCCCGATGGCGTTCATGCAGAGCCGGCGGTCGGTGTCGTCGCGGCTCACCAGCGGGCTCACCATGCCGACCCCGAAGTCGAAGCCCTCGAGGAAGAAGTAGCCCGCCCACAGCAGTCCGATGAGGGCGAACCAGAGGGCGCTCAGTCCGGTGAAGGTGGCCATCCGCGGCTCCTCAGTACACCAGCCCGGGGGCGGCGGGAGCCTCTCCCGGTCCGGAGGTCTCCCCGACCTGGTCCAGGGGATGGCGGGCCGCTCGCACCACCAGCACCGCCGCGATCACCGCGAGGATCGAGTACACGAGGACGAAGGCGGCGGTCGTCCCACCCACGTCGGCGGCGCTGACCGTGGAGACGCCCTTCGCCGTCTGCATCAGGCCGTAGACGATCCAGGGCTGGCGCCCCGCCTCGGTGAAGATCCAGCCCGAGGCGTTGGCGATGATCGGCAGCGCGATGCCGGCGAGCGCGGCGCGAACGAACCACCGGCTCTGCACCAGCCGCTTCCGCCAGCCCAGCCAGATCCCCCACGCCCCGAGCAGGATCATCAGGATCCCGGCCCCCACCATGGCCCGGAAGGACCAGTAGGTGAGCCAGAGGATCGGCGCGTAGTTGCCGGGTCCGTACTTGGCGGCCTCGACCGCCTGCATCTGGTTGATACCGAGCACCTGGCCGTTCCAGCTCAGGTCGGCGATCAGTGAGAGCAAGTGCGGTACCCGGATCTGGAAGATGGGCTGGCCGCTCAGGTTTCCGATCGTGAGCAGCGAGAAGCTGGCGCCGTTCTGGGTGTTGTAGAGGGCCTCGGCGGCGGCCATCTTCATCGGTTGCTGGACGTCCATGAGCCGGGCCTGGATGTCGCCGGACACCGCCACCAGGATGACCGCGACGAGCACCACGGCGCAGGTGAAGCCCGCGGCCCGCCGGAAGGCGTCGCGCTCGACGTCATCGGAGGCGCGGTGGGCTCGCCAGATGCTGATCCCGAGGACCAGCGCCCCGCCGGTCGCGATCGCCGCCACCACGGTGTGGACGAAGGACGCCCAGAGCGTCGAGTTGCCCAGCACCGCCCCGAAATCGGTGAGCACCGCCTGACCGTCCTCGACGGTGTAGCCGACCGGGTGCTGCATCCAGGCGTTGGCGGCTAGGATGAAGAGTGCGGAGAGGATGGTGCCGACGCTGACCATCCAGATGGTGGCCAGGTGGAGGCGGGGCGACAGGCGATCCCGCCCGAAGACCCAGAGACCGATGAAGGTCGACTCCAGGAAGAAGGCGAGCAGGCCCTCGATGGCGAGCGGGGCGCCGAAGATGTTGCCCACGAACACCGAGTAGGCGGACCAGTTGAGGCCGAACTGGAACTCGAGCACGATCCCGGTGACCACACCCACGGCCAGGCTGATCAGGAAGACCCGGCCGAAGAAGCGGCTGAGCCGGTCCCAGGTCTCGTCCTTGCGGACCAGCGCGAGGGTCTGCATCACCGCGACCATCACGCCCAGGCCGATCGTCATCGGCACGAAGAAGAAGTGGAAGACGGTGACGATCGCGAACTGCCAGCGGGCCAGGTCGAGGGTCATCTCGCGGCCGATTCTCCGGGCTGCGGCAGCCATCGGGCCAGGGCCCGACGTCCTGACTGACCAAGGTCGGAGGGCCCACCCGGTGTGCGTCTGCCACGGCCGAGCACCACCGGGGAAGAGTGGCGTCCGGCAGCAGGAGGCGCCGTCCGGTGCCGGCGGGACTACCTGGCGGTGGCGCTCGGACGGCGCAGGTGTCGCGCCTCGGTGATGGGGTCGCGCGTGTAGGGCTCGAGCCGCACCTTGACGTCCACCGCCACCGCCCCGGCCGGGCTCACGATCACCGGGTTGAGGTCCATCTCGGCGATCTCCGGCAGCGCGCTGACCAGGGCGCTGATCCGCTCGATGATGCCGGCCAGGGACTCCGTGTCGCAGGGTGCGCTGTTGCGGTAGCCGAAGAGGAGCGCCGATCCCCGCGGCTCGCGGATCAGCTCGAGGACGTCCCGGTCGGTGAGCGGCACCGCTCGGAAGGCCTGGTCGCCGGTCAGCCCGACCGCCGTGCCGCCCGAGCCGAAGACCAGCAGGGGTCCGAAGTGGCGGTCACGCACCACCCCGACGATGGTCTCCACCCCCGCGCCCAGCATCGGCTGGACGATCGCGCCGCCCATCTCGTCGCCGAGCCGAGCATACATGGTGTCGAAGGCGATCCGCAGCGCCTGCGCCGAGGCGAGGTCGGTGAGCACCCCGCCGCGCTCGGTCTTGTGGACCATGTTGGGGGCGGCCGCTTTGAGGACCACCGGGTAGCCGAAGGTCTCGGCCGCCGCCACCGCCTCATCGGCGGTGTCGGCGCGGGTCGTCATCGCCACCGGGATGGCGATCGCCTTCATCAGGGCGGCGGCGTCGAGCGGGCCGAGCTGGCAGCCCTCGGGGTTGGCCGCCAGGACGCGCTGGACGATCTCCCGGGCCGCGCTGAGGTTCATGTCGGCGGGCATGACCACGGTGCCCGGGTCGCGCCGGCGCCAGGCGGCGTAATCGGTGACGGTGCCCAGCGCGTAGGCGGCCGCCTCCGGGAAGGTGAAGACGGGCATGTCGCGGCCCTCGCGGAGCCGCTCCTGGGCGTCCCCGAAGACGGCCGCGAGCACTGGCTTGGTGGCGTCGCGGGCCACTGCGCGGATCGTGTCGGCGATCCCCACGGCGTCGGTGTGGAGGGGCGTGAAGATGGTGATCACCGAGTCGACCACGGGGTCGGCGAGCACCGCCTCGAGCGCGGCCCGGTACTCCTCGGGGCCGCCCATGGCCGTCATGTCGATGGGATTGCCGATCGCGGCGGCGGGATTGAGCACCTCGCGGAACCGCGCGGTGGTCTTCTCGCCCAGCTCGGGGACCGCCAGCCCGGCGGCCTCGCAGGCGTCGGCGGTGAGGATTCCCGCGCCCCCCGCGTTGCCCACGATGGCCACCCGGTTGCCGGCCGGGAGCGGCGACGTGGCCACCACCCTGGCCACATCGAAGAGCTGCTCCAGCGAGGACACCCGGATCACCCCCGACTGGCGGAAGAGGGCGTCCACGGAGACGTCGGGCGAGGCCAGGGCGGCAGTGTGCGACGCGGCGGCGCGCACCCCCGCCGAGCTGCGCCCTCCCTTCACCGCGATGATCGGCTTGCGCCGCGAGACCCGCCGGGCGATCTCCGCGAAGCGGCGGGGGTTCCCGAAGGACTCGAGGTAGAGCAGGATCACGTCGGTGCGGCTGTCCTGCTCCCAGTACTGGAGCAGGTCGTTGCCGGAGATGTCGATCTTGTTGCCGGCGGAGACGAAGCCCGAGAGGCCGATGCCGAGCCGCCCCGCCTCGTCGATGACCGCGACCCCGAGCGCCCCCGACTGGGTGAAGAAGGCCATGTTCCCGGGGGGCGGCTGGCTGGGTGCGAAGGTGGTGTTGAGCCGCACTGCGGGGTCGGTGTTGATCACTCCCATGCAGTTGGGCCCGACCACCCGCATCCCGTAGCTGCGGGCCACGTCGAGCAGCTCGCGCTCCTTGGCCGCGCCCTCGGGGCCGGTCTCGCCGAAACCGGAGCTGATGATCACCAGCGATCCGACCCCCGCCTTGCCGCACTCGTGGACGGCACCGAGGACGGCGTTGACCGGGACCGCGATGACCGCCAGGTCCACCTTGCCCGGGATGTCACCCACCGAGGCCCAGGCGGGCACGCCCGAGACGTTGTCCGCGCTCTTGTTGACCGGGTAGACACGGCCGTTGAAGGGCCCGCGGATGAGATTGTGGAGGATCTCGTGGCCGATCCCGCCCGGGGCCCGACCGGCCCCGATCACGGCGACGCTCTTGGGCTCGAGCAGTCCGCGCATGGCGGCCACCGAGGCGAGCCGCTCCCGCTCCCCGCTGGCGGCGCGCACGCCCTGGGTGTCGCTGATGTCCAGGCTGACCCCGACGACACCCTGCTCCGGGGTCCCCACCCGCTCGATGAAGCCGGCGTGCCGGAAGACGTCCAGCATGCGCAGGTTCTCAGCCATCGTCTCGGCCCGGAAGCGGGTGATCCCCGCCGCCCGGCCCAGCTCCGCCAGGTACTCGAGCAGCAAGGAGCCGATCCCCCGAACCTGGAAGTCGTCACTGACCACGAAGGCGACCTCAGCCTCCCCCGGGGCGGAGACGATGAAGTCGCCGACCCCCACCACGGTCCCGGCGTGGAACGCGCCGAGGTGCAGGTGGGTGACGGCGTCGCTGGTGGTCAGCCGGTCCAGCTCCGCATCGGTCATCTCGCGGCGGGCGGAGAAATAGCGGAGACGGAGGCTCTCCGGCGAGAGATCGCCGAAGAAGAGACGGAGGACGGGGATGTCCTCGGGCCGGAGGGGGCGGATGGTGATCGCCGCGCCGTCGATGAGGGCGGCATCGGCGCTCCAGTCGAGCGAGATCGGGGGTGGGCTGGTGGTTTCTGTCGTCACCGTCCCAGCCTACGGAAAATCGCGGCCGAATGTCGTGGGCCGATGGTCACCGAGAGAGGGGTCACGCCCCGGCGAGGGGGCCGGGCCCTCCGGCGGGCAAGCCTCGATTCGAGGGGCCGCCCCTCCACCCGCCTCTGCACGCCGGCAGCCCACCTCTCCCACCGAGCGCCGCTCAGCGGCGGACGAGCGATCATCGGGGACCGCCCTCCACCCCGGGTCACCCGCTCCGGTCGTGGACCGGGCACGCAACCGCCGAATCAGGGGAGGCGGATTCCGCCTCGCTCCCTGCGGCCACCGGAAGCGCCGGGGAGAGCCCACACCATCGGCGCCTGGAGTCGCAGGGAGCTCGG
>Ga0209415_10012938_pt1 | contig 13844 bp, 11 predicted proteins | sample PeaSoiSIISIP2007_FD_187696 | JGI IMG/M metagenome (GOLD analysis project Ga0209415, IMG submission 187696) | Peat soil microbial communities from Weissenstadt, Germany - SII-SIP-2007 (SPAdes) (version 2) | ecosystem: Environmental > Terrestrial > Soil > Wetlands > Peat | place: Germany... | reverse complement strand
CTGCCTCGGCGACTACTCCAACTACGGCACCGGACTCGCACTGGTCGCGCCCGGCGGTGGACCCGACTCGGCACTGCCACACGACGACGCGGACTGCCACTCGAGCGCGGCGGAGAACGGAGACATCTACCAGGAGACGTTCGCCGACGTGGAGTCGCCGAGCGTGCGCGTCTTCGGGCTGCCGTCCGGGTACTACGGCACGTCAATGGCAGCGCCCCACGTCAGCGCGACGGCGGCACTGATCATCGCCAGCGGCGTGATCGGACCGCACCCGACCGTCGCGGCGATCATCGCCCGCCTGGAGAGGACGGCGAGGCGACTCGCTCCGGCTGCCGATCGCCGCTACTTCGGCGCCGGCCTCGTGGACGCAGCGGCGGCCACCGGTTCGACCGGTTCGACCGGGCCCACCGGGCCGACCGGGCCGACCGGGCCGACCGGCTCGACGGGCACGACCGGATCCGCCGGGACAGCGGGTTAGCCGAGCTCCTTCTCGCCGAGGCCACATCGAGGATGGCGTCGGCCGGATCGCCAAGCTGCGCGCACCGGTCGACCTCGACGCCGGCGGTGGCGAGCGATCGATTCAAACATCCGCGTCCCGTTCGTACTCAGGCGAGCTTGACGATCGCGATGACCATCCCCGCGAGGACGAACACGACGATCGCTCCCTGCAGCCACAGCCACGACGGCGACACCGCCACACCCTATCGGCGCGTGCACCGTACGGCGCAACCGGCGCGGCGCGAGGACGCGGCGCGATCGGCGCGCGGGATCACCGCTGCAGGTCGGCAACGATCGCCCCCTCCGCCACCAGCCGCACGCACGCGCGAGACTGCTCGCGCACCGCGAGTACGTGCGCCGAGGACCACGGCGAGCCTGCCGGTATGCGCCGGACCCCGAGCCTCGCGACGAACACGTGGTCGACGCTCGAGTGCGCCGCTACGACGCCCGAGCGCGCGAGGTCGGCAGCGATCCTGGTTGAGGGCGTGACGACGAAGATCGCGCGACAGGTGCTGGTCCGCTCCGGCTCGCCGAGCGTGAGCAACGGCCGATTCGGGAGGTACCACTCAAGCGGGCTGCGATACGCGAAGAAGTCGTCGAAGTTGCCGAAGAGGAGGATCGGGTCTGCGGCCTTCCAGCCCTCGGCGACCAGCAGACGGCTGATCCTGTCGTACGGCGTCGGTGGCCTGGCCTCGGCATTGACCGCTGCGACGGCAATCGCCACCGCGGCCGCGAGGGCAGCGGGGTAGGCCAGGACTCGAGGCAGTCGGGCTGCCACGGCGGCGAGCGCGATGGCGGCGAACGGCCCGGTCGCGATGAGGTTCCGCGGATCGAACACGTGGGCGCCGGCCAGCCAGGCCAGCCCGGCGAGCGCCACCGGTCCCACACACAGAGCCGCCACGAGCCGGCCCTCGCAGGACGCCCGCGAGAGCAGGGCGCAGCCGCCCACGATCGCGAGTAGCAGGAGCGCCGGGAGGAGCACCGACGCGGGCACGACCCTGACGAGAAGCTCCCAGTAGACGTTGATTACGCCGCGGAGGGTGAACGGGCCGATCCACGAGAAGCGCTGGCCGAGGTACTGGTGGACGAGGATCGGAGACCAGACCGCCAGCGGGATCAGACCGACGGCGATCTGCCGAGCGATCCGCCTTCGCTCGAGGCGCAGCTCGCGGTCGGTGAAGAGCCAGACCAGCGCCGCGACGACGCTCAAGAGGAAGAAGTAGTTGGTGAGCGAGCCGCAGGCGACGGCGAGTGCGAGCACGTATCCCCGCAAGCCCGAGCGGGGCTCCACAGCCAGCTCACGCAGCAGCGCCCATGCGAACACGAGCGTCGCCAGGGCGAACAGCTCGTATGAGCGGATCTCGCGGCCGTGCATCACGAACTGCCAGCCGAAGGCCACCAGCACGCCGGCAAGCGCGCTCGCCCAGACCGGCATCAGGCGCCGTGCGACGAGAACCGCTCCGCCGGCGAGCAGCGCGCCGGCGAGCACGGAGCCTGCGCGATAGCCCTGCGGCGAGAGCCCGAAACGATTGGCGACCCAACCGATCGCGTACCACAGCGGCGGCGTGGCCTCGGTCCGAGCAATCTGGTGGAGCATCCCCCACGGCGTCGCCTGGATGAGGACGTGGGCCGAGGCGAGCTCGTCCTGCCAGAGTGCGTCGCGGACGGCGCCGGGGATGCGCACCGCAGCCGCGAGCGCGCCGGCGCCGGCGGCGCACGCGAGCGCCAGCCGGTCCGGCCGCTTCCACGACGGTTGGGACATCGATCCTCTGATTGTTGCTCCCCGAGCGCTGGCGTGTGGGTGCGAAGGAGGGCTCGCCCCCGCCCCGCCGGGTCTAGTCTGCCAACCGCGCCAGACCCTCCCCGTCCGACGCGCGCGGCCGGCTGCGGCCGGCCGGCTCTACTACCACTCGGGCGTGTTCGCGAGGAATCTCGCGGGCGCCAGCACGGTGCGGATCGCCGCGGTGGAGAGCGGGTCCAGGTTCAGGCGAAAGACGCCGTTGGTGAGGAAGCCCTGGTTGTAGATCATCATCTGCACGCGGCGGTGGGAGTTGACCCAGGCGAACAGCTGATCGACGAACGCTGGGGTGTCGCCGCCCCACAGCGCCCATTCGCCGAAGGCGAAGGGCTTGTTGGGGAACTCCTTGTAGAAGCGATCGAGCCCGGTGAAGTTGGGGAACCGGCTGTAGAAGTCGGTGCCGACCCAGTCGACGTAGGCGTTGCCCGGGTAGTAGTTGATCGGGTCGTTGCCCGCGATCGGCGGCGTGCCTGCCGTCTCCGGTGTCCACACGAAGGCGATCGTCGGCCGGTTGAGCGAGCCAGCGCCGCCGCCCTGCAGCGGCGGCTGCCCGAGCGCGGCGAGCCGCGCGTCGATCGCGCTCACGAGTCCCCCCCGCAGGACGATGACGACGCGCCGCCACGCGGCGATGAACATCGCCGGCGAGAAGACGGGCCCGCGCGAGGATCCGTCGAGGTTGTACGCACTCGCCTCGTTGCTGGCGTTGTTCATCTCCGGGAACAGCCGGATGTAGATCGGCTTCCCGGCTTCGGCGATCAGCTTGCTCAGCCCCAGCAGGTAGGCGTCGCCCTGCCCCTGGGCGATCCCCTGGGGCGTGATCGCCGGATGTCCGGGCGTTGACTGCCCGGTCGCGATGTGCAGCATCAGCCGTGCGTGTGCGGCCGCCGCGGCGGCGAACGCGAAGTGGATCGACTGGCCCCAGTTGACGAACTCGCCGTAGACGGCCGGGTGCTTGCCGACCTCGGCGGCGAAACCGCTCGCCGAACCGCACGAGACGCCCGTGTAGACGAGGCCGCGCGCGGGCGTCAACGCGCCTCCACGCGGCGTGGTGCTCACCGCCGTACCGACACGCTCGAGGCCGACGGGGATCGGCCTGGCCGCGTTGCGTCCGGCCGGGAGCGGGAACGCCGGCCGCGCGGCCGCCACTCCGGTCAGCCCGAGCGCGGCTGCGATCAGCAGGCCGATCGCCGCTCTGATCAATGAACGCGTCACTGGTTCCACTATCGGCCCGCGAGCGTAGTGGACCAACCGCGTGGACGAACGGCCGAGGCGCGCCGGCCGCACGCCCGGGCACTCGCCGGGATGCGCAGGCGCGGATCGGCCGCGCCCCGGACGGGTCAACCGATTAGCATCCGCGCGTCCGCTGGCCCGCCGGCGCCTGGGCTGCCGCCGCTGGCTCAGCCCAGGCCACATCCGTGAAACCACCCCTCGGCCAACGACTGCGCACGCTGGTCAGCCGCGAGCACGCCGCGGCCGTGTTCGCACGCCTCCTCCCCAGGCGCATCGACCGGATCCTGCTCGCTGCCGTCGCCGTTGTGATCATCGCCGGGACGGTGCTGCGGGTCGACATCATCGGTTCGAACGACCGCGTGTCGGTCGACGAGGGGGGCTACATCGCGAACGCCAACCGGATTCTCGAGGGACAGCAGATCGCCACCTACAAGTGGGCGCCGGGGACCTCGCTGATGTTCGCCGCCGCCGCCGTGCTGCGCGGCACACCGCGGATCTCGCAGGCCGCCAACTCGCACGGCATCGCCCAGTACTCGCAGCTCGTCGTGGAGCTCCTCACGCTGATCCTCGTGGCTGTGATCGCATGGATCCTTGCCGGACCGTGGGCCGCCCTCGTCGCGACCGCGCTGATGGCGACCTACGAGCCGCTGATCGACATCACGCGCACCTATCTCAGCGAACCACTGGGCGCGCTGACCCTGATCGCGATGGTCGCGGCGGTCAGCTGGGCGCGCAAGCGCGACGTGCACTCGCTCGTGCTCGCCGGGATCGTCGCCGGACTCGCCGGGCTGGTGCGCGAGGACTACGCGGTGGCGGTGGCGGTCATCGTGCTCGCCCTCGCGCTCAGCGGATACCCGAGTCGGCGGGCAGCGGTCGGGCGCGCACTGCTTTACGGCCTCGTCGCCCTCGTGGTCGTGTCGCCCTACGTCGTGTACGCCTCGATCAAGGAGAAGCGCTTCACGCCGATCGTCAGCGCCGGGCCCCACGCGCTGTTCCTGGGGACCTACCTGCCGGGCGGCGGCAACCAGTTCATCGACGTCAGCGTCACCTCGAAGGAGGTCTGCCGGCACTTCCGCAGGAGCCACCCGAGCTACTGCCACCTGCCGCCGGGCGACGCGCAGGGCCTGTTCGCTCTCGTCCAGTCCGAGCACCCCGGCGACTCCGACCAGGCGGCGGCCCAGGCCGCGGCGTTCAACAATCTCGACACCTACATGCTCGGCGAGCCGCTGAAGTTCGCGCACATGCTCTGGAACAAGGCGTGGAACATGTGGTCGTACCCGTGGAGCGGCGGCAACTCGGTCGGCGGCGGCGGGCTCGCGCGAACCACCAGCCTCCTCCAGCACCAGATCTACTCGGCGATCGCGTGGATCGGGATGCTGCTCGGACTGGTGCTGCTGCGCCGCCGCTGGGCCTACGTCGTCCCTGTGCTCGCCCTGCTGGCCGTCGCGCTGCTGAACACGTTCTTTGCGATCACGCCGCGCGACAACGTCCGCTTCATGCCATTCGTGTTCCTCTACGGCGCGGTCGGGGTCATCACCGCGCTCCGCTGGGGAGCGGGGCAGATCCGCGAGCGCCGCGCCCGGCCCGCGGTCGCCTGAGGGCGGGCCTGCCCGGGCGCCCGCCGGCGCTCGAGCGGCGCGCTACGCTGGCGGTATCCGAGTGGAAGGAGCACCGCCGTGACCCCCACCACAGCGCTCGTAAGCGGCGTCGACTTCATTGGGCTGCCGACACACGACCTCGCGGCATCGGTCGAGTTCTACGGAACGACCCTCGGGTTGCGACGGTCGGTGTACATGCCGGAGCGCAACTTCGCCGAGTTCGAGACTGGCAACCTGACGCTCAACCTGATGGACGCACAGGCGATGGGGCTCGAGCACAACGTCAGCCACAATCCGATCGCGCTGCACGTCGACGACATGGCAGCCGCCCGGGCGACCCTCGAGCAGCGCGGAGTCGCGTTCCGCGGCGACACCTTCGATACCGGGGTTTGCCACATGGCGTTCTTCGCCGACCCCGACGGCAACCTCCTGATGCTCCACCATCGCCACACACCGCGGACGAGCGGGGCAGCCGACGGCGGCTAGCGGCACTCAGCGCGGCCGGCCGTCGCCGCGCGGTGCCCGAGCGGCAGCCGACGGCGGCTAGCGGCACTCAGCGGCCGGGCGTCGCCGCGCGGTGCCCGAGCGGCAGGCCGACGTAGTTCTCGGCGAGCGTCCTCGCGGCGGCCTCGGAGGAGACGATGTAGCGCAGCTGCGAGAGCTGCAGCTGGCTGTCGAACGGATCGTCGCCGAGCCGGTGCAGCATCGTGGTCATCCAGTAGGAGAAATGCTCAGCCCGCCACACGCGGCGCAGGCACATCCTCGAGTACTCCGCCAGGCCCGTGCGGCTGCCGCCCGTGAAGGAGGAGACCAGCGCCTCGGCGAGCACCGTGACGTCGGAGATCGCGAGGTTCAGGCCCTTGGCCCCGGTCGGCGGCACGATGTGCGCCGAATCGCCGGCGAGGAACAGGCGGCCGTGCTGCATCGGCTCGGTGACGAAGCTCCGCATCGGCGTGATTCCCTTCTCGAGCACCGCGCCCTCGACCAGCGTCCAGCCGTCCAGCGCGACCCGGCACTGCAGCTCGTCCCAGATGCGCGTGTCCGGCCACTCGTCGAGGCGCTCGTCGGCCGCGCACTGCAGATACAGACGGCTGCGCTCCGCGGAGCGCAGGCTGAGCAGCGCGAAGCCACGTTCGTGGTGGGCGTAGACCAGCTCCTCGCTCGAGGGAGGCGCCGCCGCGAGGATCCCGAGCCAGGCGAACGGGTACTCGCGCGAGAAGATGCGCAGGTGCTGCTCGATCGCGGGCCGGCAGACGCCGTGGAAACCGTCGGCGCCGACGATCGCGTCGCATTCGAGCTCGAAGTCCCGATGTTCGTGGCTGAAGCGGACGCGGGGCCGCTCGGTCTCGATGTCGTGGACGCTCACGTCCGCCACGTCGAAGCGCAGGTCCAGCCCGGCGTCGACGCGAGCCTCGATCAGGTCCTTGACGACCTCCGTCTGGCCGTAGATCACGATCGCGCGGCCGTCGGCGAGATCGCTCAGCGGGATGCGGTGGCGCTCCCCGGCGAACTGGAGATGGATCCCGTGGTGGACGATCCCTTCGCGGTGCATCCGCTCGCCGACTCCCGCTGCGGCCAGCACCTCGGCCGTCCCCTGCTCGAGCACCCCGGCGCGAATCCGCTCCTCGACGTAGCGGCGGCTGCGATTCTCGAGCACCACCGACTCGATGCCGGCGTTGTGCAGCAGGCAGGACAGCGTCAGCCCGGCCGGGCCGGCGCCGACGATCGCCACCTGCGTGCGGAGCGTCGTCGCCGTCACGGCGCCTCCTCGGCCTCGACGGGCGCTTCGGCCCGCCGCACGCGATAGCCGACCGGCATGAAGCGCAGGCCGGTGCGCTCCTCGAGCGTCCCCCACACGCCGCGCGGCAGGAACAGGGCGAACGCCATGGCGACCCCGCCGAGGGCGACCAGGTACCAGACGCCGTCGTTGCCAAACTGGTTCTGCATGACGTAGAGCACGATCGCGCCGATGATCGGCCCCTCGAAGGTTCCCAGGCCGCCGACGAGCACCATGAAGATCATGAACGCCGTGTAGTTGACGGAGAAGATGGCGGTCGGCTCGATGAAGAGCGTGTTGGCGAGCGTCATTGCCCCGGCCGCGCCGGCGCCGGCGGCGGCAAGCAGGAACAGGATGCGCTTGCCCGCCACCACCCGCACGCCCACCGATGCGGCGGCGTCTTCGTCGTCGCGGATCGCCTGCAACGAGGACCCGAGCCGGCTGCGGAGCAGCAGAAACAGGGCGCCCGTGAAGAACGCCGTGAAGCCGAGCGTGAGCCAGTAGGTGTAGTGCTCGCGGGAGGACGGGGAGTAGGAGTCCAGCTGCGACAGCGAGGTCCCGGTCCCGGCGCCGAGAGCGTTGTCGAGCGAGACCCAGATCGCGAGCGCCTCCGCGACCACCCAGGTGCCGATCGCGAACTGCGCGCCGCGGAAGCGCAGCATCAGGAATGACAGCGGGATCGCGACGACGCCGCAGAACGCTGTCGCGAGCAGCATGCCGAGATAGGGGTTGACACTGTGCTGCGCCAGCCAGACGGTGGCGTACGCGCCGAGGCCGATGTAGGCCTGCTGGCCAATCGAGACGAGCCCGCCGTAGCCCGCGAGCGCGTTCCACATCACCGCCATCAGGACGTAGGTCAGCAGCGTCGTCATGTTCTGCACCGAGTTCGCGGCGAGCGCAACGGGAACGAAGACCATCGCCACGACCAGCAGGCCGAAACCCCCCGTGAAGCCGCCCGACAGCCGCGTCCAGCGTTGGATTCGCGCCGGTTGGCGGACCGGGGGGGCGAGCGGTGTCGCGCTCATGCCGTGACCCGCCGCAGGTTGATCAGGCCACCCCGCGGCGACAGCAGCACGAGAAGGAAGACGATGTGGCCGGCGAGCACCGGATACTCGGGGTTGATCTGCCCGCCGATCGTCTGCGCGATACCGAGCACGATGCCGCCCGCCAGCGTCGCCCACAGCGAGCCGCCGAGGCCGCCGATGACCACGGCCTCAAAGGCGAAGATCAGATACGTCGGCCCGGAGTAGGGATAGAAGTCCGAGCGGATCGCAAGGAACATGCCGCCGATCGCCGCGATCGCGACGGCGATCGCCGTGGCCCGCGCATAGACCGCCCGGGAGTTGATCCCGACCAGCTCGGCCGTGTCGGGATCCTGCGCCGTTGCGCGCATCTGGCGACCGGCGCGGGTTCGCGAGAGGAACAGCTGCAGACCGCCGAAGATGACGATTGCGACCCCCAGCGTCAGCGCCCCGATCGCCGAGATCGAAAGCTGGCTCGTGATCTGCCAGCTCGCCGTGGCGACCGACCCCGCGTTCGCGCCGAGCGAGCGGACGTCGGGTGAGAAGCCCTGCTGCAGCAGGTTCTGGATGACGATCGAGAGACCGAAGGTGGTCAGCAGCGGCACCAGCAGCCCGGACCGCAGGCTGCGCTCCAGCAGCAGCCGCTGGAGCAGGTAGCCGATCAGCAGCATCACCGGCAGCACCGGCAGGATCGCCAGGAACGGTGAGGTGTTCCAATGCTCGAGCACGACGTAGATCAGGTACGCGCCGAGCACCGCGATGTCGCCGTGGGCGAGGTTGATGATCCGCATCAGGCCGAACATCAGCGCCAGGCCGCAGGCCAGCATGCCGTAGAAGCCGCCCAGCATGATCCCCTGGATGACGTCGTTAACCCAGGTCACGCCTCGACCTCCCGGGCGCCCTTCAGGCCGAAGTAGGCCTGCGTCATCTGCTCGCGGCTCAGCTCGCCGGCGGCGCCCTCGAGCACGATCCGCCCCTCGAGCATGCACACCACGCGGTCGGCGACCGCCGCCGCGCGCGTGAGGTCCTGCTCGACGAGCACGACCGTGGCGCCCTCGGCGAGGACGCTGGCCAGCGAGCGGTAGACGTCCTCGACGGCGAGCGGGGCGAGCCCGAGCGACACCTCGTCGAGCAGCAGCAGGCGCGGGTTGGTGATCAGCGCGCGCCCGATAGCTGCAGCCTGCTGCTCACCGCCCGAGAGGGTCGCCGCGCGCTGGTTTCGAAGCCGAGCGAGCATCGGGAACGCCTCGATCACGCTGTCCACGGTCCAGCGGCCCGGTCGCCGGGGCTGCGCCGCGACGAGCAGGTTCTCCTCCACGGTCAGCGCACCGAACAGCCGGCGGCCCTCCGGAACGAGCGCGATCCCCATCTGCACGCGCCGGAAGGCTGGAACGCGCGTCACGTCGGCGCCGTCGAAGCGGATGCGACCGCCGCTCGGACGGTGGGCGCCGGCGATCGCGCGCAGCAGTGTCGTCTTGCCGGCGCCGTTCGCGCCGACCAGCGCAACCGTCTCTCCCTCGCCGACCGAGAGCGTGAAGTCGCGCACCGCCTCGAGCAGGCCGTGGCGCAGGTTGAGCTGCTCGAGTTCCAGCAGGCTCATGCGGCGGGCCCTCCGAGGTAGGCGTCGATGACCCGCGCGTCGCGCATCACGGTCGCCGGCTCGCCGTCGGCGATGACGCGCCCGGTGTCCATGCAGACGAGACGCTCGATGCCCTGGACGAGCACGTGCACGATGTGCTCGATCCAGACGATCGCGATGCCGGAGGCGTGCAGTGCCTTGATCATCGCGACCAGCTCGTCGGCCTCGGCGTCGGTGAGGCCGGCGCCGATCTCGTCGAGCAGCAGCACGACCGGGTTGGTCGCGAGCGCGCGCGCCAGCTCGAGCCGCTTGCGCCCGAGCAACCCGAGCGTCTCCGCGCGGCGGTTGCCGAGCTCGGACAGGCCGCAGACGTCGAGCACCTCGAGACAGCGGTCGTAGGCCGCGCGGCGGCGCATGCCCCCGCCGGTGGTGGCGGCCACGAAGCAGTTCTCGAAGACGGTCATGCCGCCGAACGGGCGCGGCACCTGATGCGCGCGCGCGATGCCCAGGCGCGAGCGCCTGCTCGCCCCGGCCCTCGTCACCGCGACGCCCTGGAACGACACGGAGCCGCTCGACGGCGCGACCGTCCCGGCGAGGACGTTCAGCAGCGTCGTCTTACCGGCGCCGTTGGGCCCGACGATGCCGACGGCCTCGCCGGGCCCCACGGTGAAGTCCACGCCGTCGAGCGCCGCAAGCGCGCCGAAGCGCTTGCGGAGCTCAACAGCGGCGAGCATCGGCTGCGGTCCCATGCTCGAAGCGGTCTGCTGGAGGTCTAGCTGTACGGAGTCAGCTTGCCGGCCACCGGCACGTGCGGATCATCCGCATGATCGACGACAACGGACGCGAGGTTGAACTTGCTCCCCTTGGCAGCCTTGCGCCACTGGATGCCGATGATCGGCGTGGCGACGATGTTCGGGGCCGGGTTCTTGGCCCCCTTGCCGCCCCAGTTCACCGAGCCCACCGGCGTCATCACGTTCAGCGTCTTGAGCGCGTTGGCGACCGCGGCCTTGTCCTTGGGGTTGCCGCTCGCCTTCAGCGCCGCGGCGGCGACGTCGAAGAGCGCGAGGCTCGCGCCGAGCTGCTGGTTGGGATAGCGGTTCTTGGCCTTGGTGTAGCCGGCGCCGAGCGCCGCGCTCGAGATCCCGGTCAGCGAGGACTTGTAGGGCCAGGTCGGCCCCCAGTACTCACCGCTCGCGAGGTTGTAGCCGAGCGGTCCGACGGCGTCCACCTGGGAGGCGAACAGGCCGGTCTTGGCGATCTGCGCGATCTTGATCTGCTTGGTCAGGCCCTGCTGGGCGGCCTGGCGCCAGAACGTCGTGAAGTCCGGCGGGATCGGGAAGGTGTTGAAGATCTGGCAGCCCTCGTTCTTGAACTGCGTGATCTGCGGCGTGTAGTCCATCGTGCCGTCCTGATACGCGCCCGGATCGACGATCGTGTAGCCGGCTCCGGACAGAACCGGTCCGAGCGCGCCGCGGATGGCGTTGCCGTCCGCGTCGTTCGGCCACATCACCGCGACCTTCTTGTTGGTCGGGACCTGCTTCCACATCTCGAGGTAGGCGGCGGCGAAGTCCGGCACGCCGAAGCTGAAGTGGTACACCCACTTGAACGCCGGCGAGTCCGGCACGCCCATGTTCGTCAGCTTGCCGCCGAGCGAGAGCCACCAGGCCTCCCACGGCACGACCGTCGAGACGCACGGGACGCCGGCGGCCTCTGCGGCGCTCGACACGGGCACCACGACCTCGGGGGTCGAGGTGGCGAGCAGGAGGTCCACGTTGGAGCTGTTGATCAGGCCCTGCGCAACCGAGGCCGAGGTCGCCGGATTCGACTGGGCGTCCTTGTTGATGACGGTCACGCTGTAGGTCTTGCCGCCGATCTTGAGTCCCTTGGCGAAGGCGGCCTTCGCCAGGCTGATGACGTAGGGGTCGGGCTCGCCGAAGCCCGCGTCGGCGCCGGTGAGCGGGCTGACGTAGCCGATCGTGATCGTCGACGCCGCCTCGTGCGCACCCGCAACCCGTCCGCGCGACGCCCACGCCGGCGTTGCGGCGGCTCCTCCGAGCGCCACACCCCCGATCGCGGCACCGCCACGCTTGAGGAACTCCGAGCGGTTCAGGCCGCCCGGATCCTTCGTAGTCTCCTCAGACATCAAGTCTCCTCTGCCTCATGTGGTCACGCGCCCCCTCAGGCGCCCGGATCCGGATGCTAGACCGCCCCCAAGTTCAAGTCAAGACATAGGTGAAAGCGCGATCTTTTGCTCCCAACTCCTCTTAGCAACCACCCTCGTTGGTCCATGTTGTGGCCTCCCGGCACCGCTCCGCGTTCTGGGTAAGATCCAGTGATTCAAGAGAAGAAGAGCGATCTATTTCCAACGCTCGTGCCCGCGCCCACCACGGGCGATCGCGCGGCGCTGCTGCTGCAGACAGCGATCGCCACCCGCGAGCTGGCGGTCGGCGACCGCGTGGGCACCGAGGCGGAGCTCGCGCGTGAGCTGAACGTGAGCCGCCCGGCGGTGCGCGAAGCCGTGCGCCTGCTGGTGCGCTCGAACCTCCTGCGGGCCGAGCGCGGCCCCGGCGGCGGCGTCTTTGTGGCCCGCAGCCCCGACCGCAGCCTCGCCCGCACGGTCAGCGAGTCGATCGCGGGCATGCTCGCAACGCGCACGACGTCGCTGTCGGAGCTGACCGAGGTCCGCATGCTGCTCGAGGTCCCGCTCGCCGGGCTGGCGGCCGAGCACGCCACCGACGAGCACATCGGCGAACTGTGGCGCGCGGTCGAGCACGCGACGCAGCGGCCCGACGACGACGTCGTGCAGCGCGAGGCCGACATCCGCTTCCACCAGGCGATCGCGGAAGCCGCCGGCAACCTCATCGCCTCCGCGCTCAGCGCATGGTGCTCCGAGGTCCTTCAGCCGCGGCTGAAGGACCTGATCGCGCCAGCCATCGTCGAGGCGGTCGCCCGCGACCAGCACCGCGAGATCATCGCGGCGATCGAGCAGCGCAAGCCGGTGCTCGCCGAGCGCGCGATGCGCGTTCACCTGCGCTACCTCGCCGACCTGCTGGAGACCGTCGGGCCGCCCGCCCACCGGGCGCCGCAGTCCGAACCGGTCGGCAACTACGTCTGAACAGGCGTTCGGGTTCGGGTGGGTGCATGCACCCACCCGGCGGGCGGCGCATGCGCCGCCCGCGGGAGTGGCGCATGCGCCACTCCCCACAACCTAGCGGCGGCGCATGTCCTCGACGCGCCGGGCCTTCACGCGTTGCGCCGTCAGCACGCCCGGCATCACCGGGACGACCCGCACGCGCAGGGCGAGGCGGCCGAAGATGCGCTCCTCGATCGTGCGTACCAGCGCCGGGTCGGTCGCCTCGACCAGGATCCTGATCTCGTCGCGCTCGGTGGCCTCGGTGTAGAAGCGGATCCGATACTCGCCGAGCAGCCCGGCCTCGCGCAGGGTCTGCTCGATCGCCGAGGGGAAGACGTTCATGCCGCGGATCACGACCATGTCGTCGGTGCGCCCGACGATCCCGTTCGGCAGCCAGACGTCCTCGTGGCCCGCCGGGCACGCGCCGCCGACGTCGACCACGTCGCCGCTGCGGAAGCGGATCGCCGGGGAGCCGGTGCGCGAGAGCGCCGTCAGCACCAGTTCGCCCTGGATACCCGTCGCCGCCTCCTCGCCGGTGGCGGGGTCGAGGATCTCGCAGAGGAACTCCTCGCCGTTGACGTGCAGGCCGCCGCCCGCGGCGCACGGGTAGGAGAAGACGCCGACCTCCGTCGAGCCTGCGTGGTCGAAGACGCGGGCTCCCCAGGCGCGCTCGATCCGCTCGCGCGCCGCCGGGATCGACGCGCCCGGCTCCCCCTGGCAGACCAGCGCCCGGACCGAGGCGAACGCGTCCTCGAGCCCCCACTCCAGCGCCACGTCGATCAGTCCGAGGGCGTAGGTCGGCGTGCAGACGATCGCCGTCGCCTCGAACTCCGCGATCGCACGCAGGCGCTCGCGGCCCTCCAGGCCGCCCAGCGGCAGCGCGAGCGCGCCGATGTCCTCGACGCCCGCCGCCGCGGCCCAGAACTGCAGGTAGGCCCCGAACGGGAAGGGCAGCGCGACGCGATCTGACGCCGTGAGGCCGGCCTCGCGCAGGACGCGCGCGAAGCAGCGACGCGTCGCCTGCCAGTCGTCGGCCGTCTGCAGCACGCGCAGCTGCTCGCCGACGGTGCCGCTCGTCAGGTGCAGGTGGGTGTAGGCCTCCAGGCCGAAGGTCAGGTTGGTGCCAAAGGGCGGCGAGTCCGCCTGGTCGGCCAGCAGCTCGTCCTTGGTCGTGAACGGCAGCGCCCGCAGGTCGGCGAGGGTGCTGAC
>Ga0209415_10012937_pt1 | contig 13844 bp, 12 predicted proteins | sample PeaSoiSIISIP2007_FD_187696 | JGI IMG/M metagenome (GOLD analysis project Ga0209415, IMG submission 187696) | Peat soil microbial communities from Weissenstadt, Germany - SII-SIP-2007 (SPAdes) (version 2) | ecosystem: Environmental > Terrestrial > Soil > Wetlands > Peat | place: Germany... | reverse complement strand
CCCCAGCACCGAAACGCGAGCGCCAGCGAGCGGCCTACCTGATTACCTTCGTCTGCTACGGGTCATGGCTGCATGGACGTGCGGGTTCGGTCGACCACGAGCACAACGCCGTCGGCGCCCCGACGCTGGCGGAATCTTCGCGGCGTCTAACTTGGGAACGCAGCCGAACGACTCAAGCTCCGTACCTCTTAGACGAGCATCGTCGCGCAGTCACGCTGGCAGGCATCAAGGAAGCTTGCTCGCGTCGCGGATGGATGCTGTCGGCGTGTCATGTCCGGCCCAGTCACGTGCACGCAGTGGTCGACGCGGACCGGAATCCGGAGCACGTCATGAGCGCGCTCAAGGCCTATGCAAGCAGAGCAATAAATGAATCGGGATGTGATGGGCCGGGCAGGCATCGCTGGGCGCGACACGGAAGTACTCGATATCTGTGGACGCCGTCAGAGATCGCGGCGGCTGTGCACTATGTAATCAACAACCAAGGCGAAACGATGGCTACGAGCTCAGCATCTTCTTAATCGCTGCCGTCGCCTGCCGGGTCCGCTGCGGATTCTCGATCAGCGCGAAGCGAACATGTCCTTCGCCCAGCGGGCCGAAGCCGATACCGGGCGATACTGCCACCAGAGCCTTCTCCAGCATGAGCTTCGAGAACTCGAGCGAAGTCAGGCCCTTGTGCTGTTCCGGCAGCGGGGCCCATACGAACATCGTTCCCTTGGGAGGCTCCACCGGCCAGCCCGCGTCGTTCAGCCCCTTAATCAGGACGTCGCGACGCTTCTGATACATCGCGCAGATCTTCTTCGTATCTTCCTCGCACTCGCGCAGCGCGATAATCGACGCGATCTGAATGGGCTGGAACACGCCGTAGTCCAGATAGCTCTTGATCCGCGCCAGCGCTCCGATCATCTTCGGGTTGCCAAGGCAAAAGCCTACCCGCCAGCCGGCCATGTTGTAGCTCTTGGACATCGAGAAAATCTCGACGCCGATCTCCTTGGCTCCCTCTACCTGCAACAGGCTGGGCGGCTTGTAGCCGTCAAAGCCGAGATCGGCATACGCGAAATCGTGCACCACCATGGTCCCGTGATGCGCGGCGAGCCGTACGATCTCTTTAAAGAAGTCCAGGTCCACGCACTGCGTCGTAGGATTGTGCGGGAACGAAATCAGGATCATCTTCGGCGCTTTCGACGATTTCTTATATAGGTCCGTTAGCGATTGCAGAAAATCCGCCGGTGTCGGCATCGGCAGCACACAGGCGTGGCCTTCGGCCATGATGACGCCGTACTGATGGATCGGATAACACGGGTTGGGCGACACCACCGCATCGCCCGGGCCGATCACGGCGAACAGCAGGTGCGCCAGCGCGTCCTTGGCTCCAATCGTGACGATCGCTTCCTTTTCCGGATCGAGCGTGACGCCGTAGTTAGCCTGGTAGCGTTTGACGATCTCCTGCCGCAGGTGGGGGATGCCCTTGGACATCGAGTAGCGATGGTTGCGCTGGTTGCGGGCGGCTTCCACCAGCTTGGCGACAATCGGCCGGGGAGTGGCTCCGTCGGGATTGCCCATGCCCAGGTCCACCACGTCCAGCTTTTCCGCACGTGCCTTTGCCTTCATCTCATTGATGACGGCGAACACGTAGGGCGGCAGCTTCTGGATGCGGTAGAACTCCTCATTTGGGTGCATTAAATCCATTCTACGGCAGCAGTGCCCGGACTCGCCGTGGGATCATGGAATTTGGTCCGCTCTCCGCTGCTCGCTATTTTCCTGATTGTCGCCGTGGACGTGCTCGGTCTGACGATCATGATCCCCTTGCTGCCGTTTTATGCGGAAAAACTGGGCGCCAGCCCCGAGCAAGTCGGCTGGCTCATCGGGATTTATGCGGCCTGCCAGCTATTTTCCGGCCCTCTGCTGGGCCGCCTGTCGGATCACACCGGGCGTAAGCCGTTGCTGCTGGTGAGCCAGGCAGGAACTTTCGCCGGATTTCTGATCACGGCATTCGCGCCATCGCTTTGGATTTTATTTGTGGCGCGCGCCATCGACGGATGCACGGCGGGGAATCTTTCCCTGGCACAAGCCTATATCTCAGATGTCACCGAGCCAAAGGATCGCGCGAAATCGTTCGGCATCATTGGTATCGCGTTCGGCCTGGGGTTCCTGATCGGACCGGCGATTTCCGGATTGCTGGCCAAATACGACTACCGGTATCCCATTTTCGCCGCCGCGGCATTGTCGGCCACCAGCATCCTGAGCACGTATCTCTTGCTGCCGGCTGTTACGCCGGCCGGAGCAGGGAAGGGGGCGAACGCGTCTGGACCCGGCGGAAAGCGGCTGTCCCTGGTCCAGTGGGGCGCCTACATTGAGTATTTTCGCCAGCCGGCTCTGGCGAATCGGCTGTGGCAGTTTTTCAGTTTCACGTTCGGCTTTGCGATGTTCATCGCGGGCATGCCCCTAGTACTCGAACGCCGTCTGACATGGGCTGCCAAACCTTTTGGTCCGGAGCAGGTGGGATACACCTGGGCCTTCGCCGGCTTGTTGGGAATTTTTCTGCAGGGTCCGGCTCTTGGCCGACTCGTCAAGCGATTTGGTGAGCGCGCGTTGAACCGCACAGGGTTCATGGGTTACACGGTCGGATATGCGCTGCTGGCATTCTGCCACTCGATCCCGATGCTGGCGCTGGCGACGCTGGTCACCGCGATCGGCGGCCTGGTGCGGCCGACGCTGACCAGTCTCATCACCCAAGCGACGCCGCGCGAAGAACAAGGCGTGGTGCTGGGCTTGACGCAATCGCTCAACTCGGTGGCGCTGATCATCGCTCCTCCTCTGGGCGGGTTTTTGATCGAGCAAGGTTGGCTGACGGCTTGGGGACTCGCGGCGTCGGCCGTCGCTTTCATCGGCCTGATGCTGGCCTCTGGTACTCCCGACGAACTGCGCGAAAATTCCTCGCCCGTCAACGCGACTGCTCCGTGATGGCCGCTCGCTGGCGCTCGCGGTTCGGTGCACTGAACCATGAACGGCAGTGAGTGGCCCTTGTTGTCCGCCAACGCCTTACACTCAATCGACACTTAGTACCTATCTGGGTCCCCGTGGCGGGTCGATTTACAAGCAAAGGCAAAACCTAATTGAGCCGCACCTCTGTATTCGCTTGTGAATCGCAACCCATCGTTCTCGAAGGGCTGGTGAAAGTACTGTCCGGCTGCGAGGACTTCGATTACGTCGGCTCGGCGCCGGCCCTCAATGAAACCTTCGCCGCAGTGCGCCAAAGCCAACCCGATATCGTGTTGCTGGATCATTCGGCGGGCCTGAAGGCAGTCTTCGAGTTCATCGCCGACGTGAAAAATGCCGCCGGGAACTGTCAGGCGGTCCTGTGGGTCCACGATCTGGCGGATGTGGACTGCTTCCGCGCCCTGCGCTGCGGCGCGCGCGGCATCCTGAAAAAAACATTTCCGGTAACGGCGCTGATCGACTGCCTGCGCGCGGTGGGGCGCGGAGACGTGTGGATCGAGGGCGCGCCAGAAGCGTCCTCTGACGGTGCGGACCGGCGATCGGCCCCGCGCCTGACGCCCCGGGAGCGGCAAATCGTGCAGCAGATCTGCGAAGGGCACAAGAACAAGGAAATCGCCCAGACGCTTTCGATCACGGCCGGAACGGTGAAGGTGCATCTGATGCATGTTTTCGAGAAAACCGGCGTAAAAGACCGCTTCGAGCTGGCCATCCAGGGCCGCAAACTGCTGGGTTTGGACACTCTCGGAGTCCCCAAGATCGGGCCGCATTCTGAAGATCGCGCGGAACCGGCGCTAAAGTACACGCAGCCCCAGGGCGAATAACTAAGGTAGTGAACCCGACGCAAACCATCCCGGCAGCAGTGCCGGTGGTGCGGACCCCCGTTGTTAACCAACGTGTCCCGCTGTACGCCGTGTTGGCCGTGCTGGCGTTCTGCGCCTTTTGGACGCTGCTAGGATCGATCCTGGTCCCGGGCGCCAAGCTACACGACTTCCTGAACCTGTATGCCGGCGCATCGCTCGCGCGCGACGGAGTCTTTGCCGGGATGCATCTGCCCGAAGTCCAACTGCAACGCGAGCGGGAGTATGTTCCGCAGCTCCGGGAACTGGTTCCCTTCGTACGTCCGCCGTTTTATGCGCTATTGCTTGCCCCTCTGGCCTGGTTGCCGTTTGGACCCGCCTTCTGGGCATGGCTGGGGATGCAGGCCGCGGTGCTCGCCGGGACCTGGGCCTGGGCCTTCCGGCGCTGGGGAACCGATGCTCTGATCTTCGGCTCCATGTATCTCCCCACGGCGTTGGGGATCGCGCATGGCCAGGACTGCGTGCTGGTCTTATTGATTGTGCTCGGGGCTTACGCCCTCGCACACCGCGGGCGAAATTTCTTAAGCGGCGTGATCCTGGGCGCGGGTCTGATCAAGTTCCACCTGTTTCTGTTGTGGCCGGTCATGCTCCTGATCCAGCGCCGCTGGAGAATGCTTGCCGGTGCCTGTGTCGCGGTGACGGCGGAATTGCTGGTTTCGCTGCTACTGGCCGGCCCCGGCGGCATCGCGAAATATGTGGCGCTCCTACGGATGACCGACCTGCGTCACCTGAGTCCGTCGCCCGAGCTCATGATCAACGTGCGCGGCCTGGCACTGAATCTCGGCCTCGATAGTATCGCTGCTACCGCATTGCTGACGGTGGCAGCCGTGATTTTGACGGCCATAGCCTGCTGGCGAGCACCGCTGTGGCGCGCGATCGCAGCCGCCAGCGCCGGATCGCTGCTGGTCGCGCCACACGTCTACGGATACGACGCTGGGTTATTGCTGGCCGGCCTGTGGCTCGCGATGTTCGAGGGCGGCAAACAAGGCGAAGCCCGATGGCCTCGCGTAACCGCCACCATTCTGCTCACGCCAATCCCGATCCTGCTGGGACTCGCCGGATCGCCCTGGGCCGCGGCAGCGCCGCTGGCTCTGCTCGCCTTTCTCATCAGTCTGGCCGGTATGTCTTTTCCAAGGGAAATAGCGCTGTGACACCTCCGCAAACCCTAACGGCCATTCGTCCGTCCGTGCCGCGGATGGAAACGGTTCTCGCCAGCCGCTGGGCGCGCGTGCTGATTCCGTCTTTATCCGACCTGTTCCTCCTGGCGGTTCTGGTCGTATTGTTCATGAGCTCCGGCGCTGCCGGCTGGGAGGGTTTGCTGGCGGACGCCGACGTCGGATGGCACATCCGGACCGGTGAGTACATCCTCGATCATCACGCGGTCCCACACGTGGACCTGTATTCTTTTTCGAAGCCCTGCGCACCCTGGTACGCCTGGGAATGGCTCACCGACGTGCTCTACGGCAGCCTGCACAGGATCGCGGGACTCAAGGGAATTGTGCTGCTGGCGGCCGTTCTGATCGCGCTCTTCGCGCTGACGCTGGTCCGCAGGATGGTCCGCCGCGACGTGCATTTGTTCGTCGCGATGGTGGTCGCGCTGCTGGGTGTGGGCGGCTCCAGCATGCACTTCCTGGCGCGCCCGCACCTGCTGACGTTGCTGTTGCTTTCGATTTCGGTATGGATGATCGAAGAGGATCGCAAGCGGCCCGGCTCCCGGATCTGGTGGCTGGTGCCGCTCACCATCGTCTGGACTAACCTGCACGGAGGATTCCTGGCGCTGATAATAGTGCTGGGTCTCGCGACGGTGGGTAGCGCCATTGAGGCGTGGTTCGGATTCCATGGGACCATTCGCGACGCCGTGCGTTACGGCAAGCTCACGCTGGCGTGCGCGGCCGCGACGCTGGTGAACCCCTACGGCTGGAACCTGCACCGGCATGTCGCGGAATACCTGCGCTCAGACTGGATCCGCAACGTCATTCAGGAATTCCAGTCCCCCAGTTTCCGTTCGGAAAATATGCTGCAGTTCGAGGCTCTGCTGCTGGCCGGACTGATCGTAGCGGGGGCGCAGTTCCGCCGTTGGAAGATCGTCGAAGGCCTGTGGATCGTCTTCTGGGCGCATATGGCGCTGGGCGGCGTGCGTCACGCTCCGCTCTTCATCGCGGTCACCGCGCCGATCATTGCCGCGCAGTTGAGCGACTGGTGGAACGCCTGGACCGCGCACGTTAAAAAGAGCTCGCTGCCGGGGATTCTAAATCTGATGGCTGCCGACGCGCTCAAAGGGTTCCGGCGAACCAGCGCCTGGCCGGTCGCGGCGTTGGCCGTACTGATACTGATGGGTTCCCCTCTAAAGTGGCCCCAGGATTTCCCCGAATTCGTGTTCCCGGTGAAGATCGTGCGCTCCCATAGCGACCTGATCCTGCAATCGCGCGTGCTGACCACCGATCAGTGGGCCGACTACCTGATCTACGTAAACCCGGCGCAGAAGGTGTTCATCGACGGCCGCAGCGACTTTTACGGACCTCAGGTCGGTAACGATTACCTTCGTCTCACGAGCGGCGCTTGGGACTGGCGGCAATTGCTGGAGAAATACCGTTTCAACCTGGCCTTGCTGCCGGTGGATTCGGCCTTGACCCAAATCCTGAAACTGTCTCCGGATTGGCGGGTACTAGAGGACGACGGTAAGCGAATCCTCTTAGCTCGTAGGCCCTCCTAAGTACCCCGGATGGGCCAGTACGTTGCGGAACCAACGTTCTAAGCACCATAGGCCCTTTGGACGGCTGGGGCTAATGAAAAGCCCCGACGCGGCCGAATGAGTATCCAGCAGGAGTGAACAGCGGAAATGGTGGAGAAGGGTGCGAGCGGGCGCGGAACCGGTATGGATCGTCGTCTTCGCTCAACCCGTATTGCTCGGATCCCGATGGAATGGATGGATCCGATGAGCTGGAGGCTTCCGTCCGGAAAAGATCTGGCGGAGTTCGCGCTGCAGTCAGGTTTTCTCGCGCCGATGATGCTGGAACGTCCGAATTTGAAGCGCAGGAAGGCGCCCGCGCCGGCTCCGGCCAGCCCGGTCGTCGTGGAAAGTCAAGCACGGGAGGCGCCGGAGCATTCCGGCAGCTTTCGAGGGATCCGGTGAACGCTCAAGTGTGGATCGCAATTCTGGTGGGACTGGCGGCGATGATCGATGATCTCGCGCGGCGGCAGATCGCCAATTGGATTCCGTTGTCCGCCTTGGCCGCCGGCTTCGGCTGGCAGATCGGACAAAGCGGGCTAGCCGGATTGCTGTACGCGGGAATCGGGACCGTCGCCGGGTTTGGCATCTTCCTGATTTTTTACCTGCTGGGCGGAATGGGCGGAGGCGACGTGAAACTGATGGCCGGCTTCGGAGCGTTGCTCGGCTTCCATCAACTGATCGCCGCCGCGCTGTGGACGGCCGGTGTGGGCGGCGTGATCGCCGCGGGAGTTTTGGGTGTGCGCGCCCTGCGGCGCGCGCTGGGTTGGACAACGAGTTCGACGGCGAAACAGGATGCGGGCCAGGATTCGATTCCTTACGCTCCGGCGATTGCGCTGGGAGTCTGGTTGTCGCTGGCGGCAAGAGTTTAGCGGGCAAGTGGGCTGAGCGTGAGCGGTTAGAGGGATAGAGGAGAACAAGTATGGATCGCAGGTTTCTGACGGTATTGGGCGTCAGTCTGGTGTTCGCGTTGGTGGTGTCGAGCGTGTTCTACCAGATGACCTCGCGCGGCAGCGGCCCCAAGAAAAACGAGCCCAGCGACACGAAGGACGTTGTGGTGGCGACGCGCCCGCTAGGCATCGGGGTCATGGTCAAGCCTGCCGACGTGAAGTTGACCAAGGTCGCCCAGGATGCGTTCCCCAAGGGAGCGTTCTCAAAAGTGGAGGAAGTTCTGGACCGGCCGGTGGTCTCCAACATCCTGCTGGATGAGCCGTTGCTCGAGGGCCGCCTGGCAGTCAAGGGAAGCGGTCTGGGCTTGGCGCCCACCATTCCGGTGGGCATGCGGGCGGTTACGGTTCGCGTCAACGACGTCGCCGGCGCGGCGGGATTCGTCCTGCCCGGCCTGCGCGTGGACGTGCTGGTCACCGGCCGTCCGCCATCTGGCGACAGCACGATGACTGCGACGGTGCTACAAAACGTTCTGGTTCTTTCCGCGGGTCAAGCCATGCAGTCGGATGCGCGCGGCACGCCGGTCTCGGTTTCGACCGTGACCTTGCTGGTGACTCCGGCCGACGCTGAGACTCTTACGCTGGCCAACGGCGAGGGCCGTCTCCAGTTGATATTGCGCAATTCCAGCGACGACGGTGTCGAGAAGCCGGAAGGACGCTACGTTGCCGAGCTGTACGGATCGCCCCGCAAACCGGTGGCTCCTGAACCGGTAAAGCGTGCCCCGGCCCCCAGACCGGTGGTGATAGCCGCAGCGCCAATCGCCGTGCCGATCGCGCCTCCTCCGCCTCCTCCGCCGGACCAGATCGTGGTGATCCGGGGTAGCACCAAGACCGTGGAAGTGATCCCGAGAGGCAACTGAGAGCTCCAGACCGATGCAACCGAAGGAAACGACTATGACTCCCATTCGCGTGTTTGACAAGGCCGTTGCCGGGCAACTCCGCCGGATCGTATTTACCGCGGCGCTGCTGGGTTTGGCGGCGGGACCCTTCCTGGGGCAGAGCGCCGAGGATTTGCGGATCACCGTCGGCAAGAGCATCGTGATCGACTATCCCGCCGATATCCGCCAGATCTCCACCAGCAATCCGGAGATCGTGGACGCCAGCCCGGTTACGACCCGGGAAATTCTCATGTCCGGCAAGGGTCTGGGCTCGGCCACCATGGTGGTCTGGAGCAAAGCCGATCAGCGCATGTTCTACAACGTGACGGTGGAACTCAACCTGGAGCCGCTCCGCCGTATCCTGCAAGACACCTTCCCCGACGAGAAAATCGAGGTCCACAGCTCGCGCGATTCGATTTCGTTAAACGGCACGGTTTCGAACAAAGATGTAGCGGACCGCGTGGTCGCGCTCTCGGCCACCTTCGCGAAGACGGTGGTGAACAACCTGCAAATCGGCGCCGGCCTGGTGGAGAAGCAAATCCTGCTGCGCGTGAAATTCGCCGAGCTCGATCGCTCCAAGGCGCAACAATTCGGCGTGAACATCCTTTCCACGGGAGCGTTCGGAACCATCGGAGGCGTCTCCACGGCACAGTTCGCCTCGGGCCAGGTAGTGCCGGGTGTCGCCGGCGCTCCTTCCACCCTGACCATATCGGATGCCCTGAATATTTTCGCGTTTAACCCGCGCTTGAACATCGCCTCCTTCATCAAGGACCTGGAGACGGAAAACATCCTGCAGATTCTCGCCGAGCCGAACCTGGTCACCACCAACGGAAAGGAAGCCAACTTCCTGGTGGGCGGCGAATTCCCGGTGCCGATCCTGCAAGGCGGCGCGAATTCCGGAGCCGTCACCATCCAGTTCAAGGAGTTCGGAATCCGCTTGCTGTTTACCCCCGTGATGACCGGGAACAAGACCATCAAGCTGGCCCTGCGCCAGGAAGTATCCACCATCGATTACTCCAACGCGGTCACGTTGCAGGGATTTTTGATTCCGGCCCTCTCCACCCGCCGCGCCGAAACCAACGTGGAGCTGACGGAAGGCCAGACGTTCGTGGTGGCCGGGCTGATGGACAACCGGGAAACCAGCGCGCTGACCAAGCTCCCGGTGATCAGCAGCATTCCGGTCCTGGGGGCGCTCTTCAAGAGCAAGAACGAAACCAGGAACAACACCGAGCTGGTCATGCTGGTGACTCCGGAAGTGACCGAGGCCCTGGGTCCCAACGATCCTAAGCCGCAGCCCTACTACCCGAAGGAGTTCCTGAAGAGGCTCGAGCCCAAGGACGTGCCGGCGGCCAAGTCCGCGGGCAAGAAATAAGCGCAAGACGCGGCTAAGTAGAATTCGACGGAATCGGGAGCTGTTCTGGTGAGCCAGTTACTACAAAACGGTCCGGAAATCACCGCGCTGTTGATCGCGCCCGATCGCGGACTCGCGCAGAAGTTTTTAGACACGGTTCCGCAGACCCGCGGCTTTCAGATCCTGGCGGACCTCAAGAATTATCCTCCGCACCAGACGCTGGAGATCCGGGCCCGGCAGCTCAAGCCGCAAGTGGTGCTGCTCGACCTGGGGTCGGACCCGGCGACGGCAGTCGATCTGGTTCGTTATATCGCATCGTTGAACCCCTCGGTGCATGTGGTCGGCCTGCACACGCACAACGACTCTCAGATGATCCTGCAATGCTTACGTGCGGGAGCGGTCGAGTTTCTATACGCGCCCTTCGATCTGTCCACGCAGAGGGACGCGATCTCGCGGCTGCGCCGGATGGTGGTGCCGGAGAATGTGCAGCGCGCCGAAGCCGGGCATGCGGTCGCTTTCAGCAGCTGCAAGCCGGGTTCCGGAGCCTCCACGGTAGCCACGCAAACGGCGTTTTCCCTGCACCGGCTGACCGGGAAAAAAATCCTGCTGGCGGATTGCGACCTGACCGGCGGCACCATCGGGTTCTATTTGAAACTCAGCCACAACTATTCCCTGGTGGACGCGCTGCAGCACGTGGAGCATTTGGACGCGGCTTTGTGGAATTCGCTGGCCGTCAATTACGGCGGCGTGGATGTGCTGCCGGCGCCCGCGGTTCCCTATGCGGACCCGGTGGACGGCGCCCGCCTGCGGATGCTGGTGGAACAGGCCCGCCACATCTACGACTGGGTGGTCCTGGACCTTCCCACGGTGTTCAGCCCTACCAGCCTGATGGCGACGGCGGAATGCGAACGGGCATTTCTGGTTTCCACCGCGGACCTGCCCAGTTTGCATTTGGCGCGCAAGGCTCTAACCATGCTCAATCATCTCGGTTTTCCGCAGGAACGCTTCCACGTCCTGTTGAACCGGCTGGACCGGCGCGAAGGCATGGGCATCGGCGACATGGAAAAACTGTTCGGCTGCAGCGTACACGCCAGCCTTCCCAACGATTATTTCGCCCTCCACCGCGTGGTGACGCTGGGCCAGCCCCTGGGCGCAGAAAACGATTTGGGCCGGGCGATTGAGAGTGTCGCGCAGCGGCTGTGCGGCGCAACCGGAAGACCAGCATCCCCGGGCGCGCGTGAGCTGAAGCCGGCGTTGTCGCAAGTATGAGGTTTTGAAGAACCCAGGTTTTAAAGAATCCTTATGTTCACGTCCTTAGAATCCGGAAAAAACAATCAACAGATCTCCTGGGAACAGAGACTGCTGAAGAATGCCGGCCGCCAGAAGACCAACCTGAAGCCCGAATACCAGGAGCTCAAGTTCACCCTGCACCGCAAGCTGGTGGACAAGATCAATCTGGAGGCGCTGGCGACCATCGATAACCAGCGCGTGCGAGCCGAAGTTCGGCAGGCGGTCATTCAGCTGATCGACGCGGAGCCGACGCTGCTCAGCTCGCTCGAAAAGCAGCAGATCAGCGATGAGGTTCTGGACGAAGTATTCGGCCTGGGCCCGCTGGAGCCGCTGCTGCAGGACCCCGGCATCTCCGACATCCTGGTGAACACGTTCCGTCAGGTGTACATCGAAAAGAAGGGACTGCTCGAGCTGACCAACGTCACCTTCCGCGATGACCAGCACCTGCTGCGGATCATCGACAAGATCGTCAGCCAGGTGGGCCGGCGCATCGACGAATCGACGCCCATGGTGGACGCCCGCCTGAGCGACGGATCTCGCGTCAACGCCATCATTCCGCCGCTGGCAGTGGACGGTCCGCTGCTCTCGATTCGCCGTTTTTCGACCGACAAGCTGATGCCGCCGGACCTGGTGGACCGCAAGGCCCTCTCGCCCGGCATGATGGAGCTGCTCGAAGCCGCGGTCAAGGCCCGCCTGAATATCATCATCGCGGGCGGTACCGGAGCCGGCAAGACCACGCTGCTGAATGCGCTTTCGGCCTTCATCAACGCGAAAGAGCGCATCGTCACCATTGAAGACGCCGCCGAATTGCAGTTGAAGCAGCCGCATGTGGCGCGCCTGGAAACCCGGCCCGCCAACCTGGAAGGATCGGGCGCCGTGCGCCAGCGCGAGTTGCTGGTGAACAGCTTGCGTATGCGTCCCGACCGCATTGTGGTCGGCGAAGTCCGCGGCGAGGAAGCCCTGGACATGTTGCAGGCCATGAACACCGGTCACGACGGCTCGCTGACCACCGTGCACGCCAACACTCCGCGAGACGCGGTCAGCCGCCTGGAAGTCATGATTTCGCTGGCCAATTCGAATATGCAGATCGTCTCCATTCGCCAGCAGATTGCCAGCGCCGTGAACCTGCTGGTGCAGGCTTCGCGCATGAGCGACGGCTCGCGCCGCGTGGTTTCCATCACCGAAGTTACCGGCATGGAAGGGGAAGTGGTCACGCTGCAGGATTTGTTCGTGTTCGACAAGCGCGGCCTGGATCCGGACGGCAAGGTGTTAGGCCGTTTCGCCGCCACCGGTATCCGGCCGAAATTCTACGAAAAGCTGCTGAGCGCCGGCATCCGCCTGCGGCCGGATTTGTTCGACGAAGTGGTGGAGGTGTAACGTCATGGGATTCCTACCTCTGGCGATCATCGTCTGGCTGGTCGCCATGGCGGCCTGGTTCCTGATCTCCAGGTATTTCAAGAGCTCGGATGCCGACAAGATCAAACAGCGTCTGACCGGTCTGGGCAAAGCCCGGAAGAAGGCCAAGCAGAGCAAGGACGGCGAGCAGTCCATCATCCACACCCAGCAGGCCGGCAATAAATTTGCCCAGATGCTGGTGGAAAAGTATCAGTTGGGTCCCAAGATGCAGTTGTTGCTGGAGCAAGCCGGCTTGCGCTGGAGTCCTGCCCGTCTGGTGCATTTGAGCATCATGGCGTTCGCCGCCGGATTCGTGTTCGGCTGGGTGGTCCTTCCGCTCCCCACGGCGCTGGACCTGCTGGTCGGCCTCGCTATCGCGCCCCTTCCTTTCGTGTACGTCTTTCATCAGCGCCGGGGGCGTTTGCGAAAATTCGAAGCAATTTTTCCGGAAACGCTGGAATTCATCTCTCGTTCCATGCGCGCCGGCCATGCGTTTTCCGTATCGCTCGAAATGATCTATCGCGAATTCGCGGAGCCCGTGTCCGCCGAATTCCGCCGCACCTTCGAGGAGCATAACCTGGGACTTCCCATCGAGGTGGCGTTGCAGGGTTTAGCCAAGCGCGTCCCGTCCCTCGACGTGCACTTCTTCGTGTCGGCGGTGCTGCTGCAAAAGCGCACCGGCGGCAACCTGGCCGAAATTCTCGACAAGCTGGCATACGTCATCCGCGAACGCTTCAAACTGCGCGGACGCATCCGGGCAGTCAGCGCGCACGGACGGATGACCGCGACGTCGCTGAGCTGCATCCCGATTGCCGTGGCCGTGTTGATGTTCTATACCAATCCGGACTACGTGAAATTTTTCTTCCAGGACGAGGTCGGCAACATCATGCTGGGCGTCGGTATCGGCCTGCAGGTGATCGGGTACCTGATCATGAAAAAAATCGTGAACATCGAGGTCTAACGCATGTTTCTGCTCACCGTTCTCGTCTTCTTCGCGATGGTAGCGACGGCTTCGGCTATCGGCCTGAAGCTATATGTGCGGCCCAAGGAGGCCATGGAGCGCGTGGTGGGCGCGGTCGGCCCAGCCGAGCAGCCGGGCGAGCATCCCAGCCTGGCGTTCCACGAGATCATCAAGCGCCTCGGCAACTTCGTTCCGCAGTCCCCCAAGGACGTGACCGTGATGCAGCGCCGGCTGATCCGCGCCGGCATCCGCAAGGAAGGCGCACTCAAGGCTCTCTACGGCGCCAAGGTTGCTACCGGATTAATCTTCCCCGTCCTAGTCCTGACGGCAATGACTGGGATCTCAACCGATTCGGGAAACAGGATCGCTGTGGGCCTGGCTGCCGCCGCGGTCGGTTTCTTCGGCCCGAATGAATATGTGCGGCGGCTGGCGTCCAAGCG
>Ga0209415_10012935_pt1 | contig 13845 bp, 15 predicted proteins | sample PeaSoiSIISIP2007_FD_187696 | JGI IMG/M metagenome (GOLD analysis project Ga0209415, IMG submission 187696) | Peat soil microbial communities from Weissenstadt, Germany - SII-SIP-2007 (SPAdes) (version 2) | ecosystem: Environmental > Terrestrial > Soil > Wetlands > Peat | place: Germany... | reverse complement strand
ACCGGGCGCGCGCTCGCAGCGAGCGCCCGGCGCGCCGGCTTCGAGCCGCTCGTCGTGGACGCGTTCGGCGATGAGGATGCACGAGCGTGCGCGGCCGCGTTGACCTGCCTTGGCGAGGTGACGCGGACCGGTTTTCGCGCCCGCCCGCTGTTGGCCGCGCTCGACGCGTTGGCGAAGACCGCGTCGCACCCTCCGGCCGGGCTGGTGCTGGGGTCGGGCTTCGAGGACACCCCCAAGCTCGTCGACACGCTCGGGCGCCATTTTCCGCTCCTCGGCAACGGCGGCGACACGATTGCACGGGCAAAGCACCCGGACTCGTTCTTCCCCCTGCTCGACCGGCTCTCGATCCCGCACCCGGAAACACGCCTCGATCCGCCGCACGATCCACGAGGCTGGCTGTCCAAGCGCATCGGCGGCAGCGGCGGCGCCCACGTCCTTTCCTGCGAGGCGGCCAAATCGCCGCGCGGCCGCTACTACCAGCGCCGCATGGATGGAACGCCGGTCTCGCTGCTCGCGGTCGCCGCGCACGGCGCGATGCACGCCGTCGGATTCAGCCGCCAGTGGACCGTCGGCGGGGCGGTCCGCCCCTACCGCTACGGCGGCGCAATCGGGCCCGCCGCTTTCGGGGCCGCAATCGAAAGGCGCATGGCCGCGGCAGCCGAGGGCGCGTGCCGAGCGCTCAATCTCGTGGGCCTCGTCTCCTTCGATTTCCTGCTGGCGAACGGCGTCCCCTACCTTTTGGAGGTCAACCCGCGACCCGGCGCAACCATCGACGTTTTCGATGACGGTAAAGGCGCGCTGTTTCAGGCCCATCTCGCAGCCTGCCGCGGCTTCGCCGTCACGCTTCCGACGCAGCCCGTGGGGGCCCGCGCCGTGGCGGTCCTCTACGCCGGGCCCTCCCCTCTGATCGTCGCGGGGATGCCCTGGCCCGACTGGTCCGCGGATCGCCCGTCCCCCGGCACGCGCGTCCCCAGCTACCGCCCCGCCGCCACCGTCTTTGCCGACGGCGCCGACGCCATGGCGGCCGAGCAAAATTGCCGGCGCCGCTTGGACGAACTGGCTCACATGCTGTATGCACGAGCGCGGAACAGGGAGCCCACTCATGCAGCAGAAGTTTACCGGCCCGGCACCGAGCGTCTCCGCACGAGCGGCCAAGCTCGTTGATGCCCTCGTCGCCGATGCCGGGGCGCTGCGTTGCATCGTCAGCACCGGCGAGGCCGGCGAGCGCCGCATCGATCTCGGGGCCGCCACGCCCGGGGGCATAGAGGCCGGACGCCGGCTGGCGGAGATCTGCATGGGCGGGCTCGGCGTGGTCAGCCTCACGATGACGTCGGGGCTGGCACGCTGGCCGCTCGGTATCACGGTGCACTCGTCCAATCCAGTGATCGCCTGCCTCGCCAGCCAGTATGCCGGCTGGACCATTCAGGACAGCGCCACCGGCTTCTTCGCCCTCGGCTCGGGGCCCGCCCGCGCGCTCTCGCGCGTGGAGGCGCTCTACAAGGACCTCGGCTACGTCGATCACAACGGCAAGGCCACCCTCGTCATCGAAGGCGACAAGCCGCCGCCGGCGTCGGCCGTGACCCAGATCGCGACCGCCTGCGGCGTGGCGCCCGCCGATCTCACCATCCTGTTTGCCCCGACCGGCAGCCTCGCCGGCACCGTGCAGATCGCCGCGCGCGTGCTCGAGGTGGCAATGCACAAGGCGCACGAGCTGCACTTCCCGCTTGAGCACATCGAGGACGGCATCGGCACCGCGCCGATCGCCCCGCCCATTCCCGATTTCATCAAGGCCATGGGACGCACCAACGACGCCATCATCTACGGCGGCCGCGTGCAGCTCTTCGTGCGCGGCGGCGACGAGGCGGCCAAAAAGCTCGCCCACGAGCTGCCGAGCCGCAGCTGCTCCATCTACGGCAAGCCGTTCGCGGAGATCTTCGCGGCCGTCAACGGCGACTTCTACAAGATCGATCCCATGCTGTTCAGCCCAGCGGCGGTGATCGTCTCCAACCTCGATACGGGTTCCTCATTCCACGGCGGCGAACTTGCTCCAGAGATCGTCGACGCCAGCTTCCGCTGAGGCTGCGGCGGGCCACGGACCGCGCATCGCGCTTTTTCTCGAGGAGGAAAGCGGCGACTGGCACGTCCGTCGCCTCGCCGCTGCCATGCGCCGGCGCGGCGCTTCCGTCGTGGTCACCTCGCTGCCGCGCTGCGCCTTCGACACCGGGTTGGCGAGCGGCATCGACATCCCCGGCTTTGACGGCGCACTGCCGGACGCCGTGTTCGTACGCTCGATCTCGGCCGGCACGCTCGAGCAGATCACCTTCCGCTTGGGTCTGCTGCATGCGCTGCGCGCGAGCGGGGTGCGCGTTTGGAACGATGCGCGCGCCATCGAGCGCTGCGTCGACAAGTCGATGACGACGTTCCTGCTGCAGCAGGCGGGCATTCCGACGCCGCGCACGCGCACCATGGAGGGCGACGCGCCGGCGCGGGAGTATGTCGCCGATACCCGCGGCCCGCTGATCTTCAAGCCGCTGTTCGGATCGCAGGGCAAGGGCCTGTTGCGCGTCGAGGAGTTGGCCGATCTTCCACCCCCGGAAGCGGCCGACAACATCTACTATTTGCAGAACTTCGTGCCGCCATCGGGCGAAGGCTTCGAGGACTGGCGCGTGATCGCGACGCGGTTCCGCGTCATCGCCGCCATGGGCCGCAAGGCCGGCACCTGGATCACCAACGTGCACCAGGGCGGCTCGCCGGTGCCGTGCCAGCCGACGCCCGAGATGCAGGCGCTCGCCTCGGCGGCTCTCGCCGCCGTCGATGCCGACTACGCCGGCGTCGACCTCATTCGAGCGCCCAACGGCAGCCTCATGGTGCTCGAGGTCAACAGCAACCCCTCCTGGCGAGGGCTGCAGAGCGTATCCGAGGTCGATGTGGCCGAGGCGATCGTGGAGGATTTCCTCGCCGCGCTCGGCGAGTACCAGCGCTCCCGCCGATGCCCCGTCTGACCGAGCGCGACACCGGCAACGCATTCCTCGCGGCCTGCCGCGCCGAGGTCAACGCGCTCAAGCCCGGCAACGTGCACATTCATGCCGCCGGCCATGGCATGGAGACGACGCAGTTCGAGGCGAGCGCAGCGGCCGCCGCCCCGTGGATCGCGGATGGCGATCTGAGGGTCGGCGGGCGCATCCGGCACGGGGTCGAGGCGTCGCTTGCGGCGGCGGGCTGCAACACGAATCTCGGCATCCTCCTGCTGGCCGCGCCGCTCGCCGTGGCGGCGCAGTCCGCCAGCATGCGCCCGCTGCGCGAGCGCCTCGCGGACGTGCTCGCCGCACTCGACGCGCGCGACGCCGTCGACGTCTATGCGTCCATCCGCAGCGCCGACCCCGGCGGTCTCGGCTCAGCGCCGGACCAGGACGTCGCCGCGCCGCCGTCCGTGGGGCTACGCGAGGCGATGGCGCTCGCGGCCGACCGCGACCGCATCGCGCGCGCCTATGTCACAAATTTTGCGGAGATCTTCGACTTCGGCCTGCCGACGCTCGACGGCGTGAGAGCCCATCCCGGCGAACCGCACCTGATGGTTACCACCTTACACATGGCTTACTTGGCCGAGCTTCCCGACAGTCACATTGCCCGCAAATTCGGCATCGCGGTCGCTGAGCAGGTGCGAAAGGAAGCGCTGCAGCATAAGCGCCTCTGGGCACCCATCGCGACGCCTAATTCGTTTGCGGAGCTTCTCGCATTCGATGCCGATTTGAAGCGCAGAAACCTCAATCCGGGCACCACGGCGGACTTCGTTGTAGCCACCCTATTTGCCGCCGCGATCCGCGACCGTATTGGCCTGTCAAACCTCCCGTAACCCCTTGTCGAACGAGGGCCGCTGGCGCTATCTAGGGGCGGTGCTTAAGGCGCGCCGCTATCCGGCCAACCGGTTCGGGGACCATTGTCGCCGATCGCAGACAACAGGGATAGCTAAGAGATAGGGCAGAACCGGCATGTACCTGGCTACGGCGGGGTCGCGTTGGTGCTCGTGGTGTTTTTAGCTATGGGAGGAACCCCGTAAATGGCCAAGATCAACAAAGTGATGGTCGGCGAGTCACTCGTCGGCGACGGCAACGAAGTCGCGCATATCGACCTCATCCTCGGTCCCCGCGGCAGCGCTGCCGAGACCGCTTTCTGCAACGCTCTCACCAACAACAAGGACGGCTTCACGACGCTGCTCGCCGTCATCGCCCCGAACCTCCAGTGCAAGCCGAACACGATCCTCTACAACAAGGTCACCATCAAGGACGCGCGCCAAGCCGTGCAGATGTTCGGACCCGCCCAGTACGCGGTCGCCAAGGCCGTGCAGGACTCGGTTGCCGAGGGGGTGATCCCGGCGTCCGAAGCTGACGACATCTTCATCTGCGTCGGCGTGTTCATCCACTGGGAGGCCGCCGACGACGCCAAGATTCAGGACTACAATTATCGCGCCGTGAAGGAGTCGATCGCGCGTGCCATCGCCGGCAAGCCGACCGCTGCCGAAGCGACCGGCGCCCGCAACACGGCCCAGCATCCGTTCAGTGCGAAGGCTTGAAGCGGACACCGTCCACAGCAGGATAATGCCCCTCCCATGAAGGGGGGTCTGCTGCAGCGATTGGGTAGACTGCTCTCAGGCCGGTGGAAAGGTTAGAGCCGGGCTCACGGGTTCTGCTCTGCCTTTCTCTTGCGAAGACCTCAGCGGCCGGCGATCTCAACGAGATCGTCGGCCGTAATCGTTCCGGCGTGCAGCGCCGTGGCGACGAGGGCCCCGGCCGCGCCGGCTGCGCGCAAGGCTTCGAGGTCGCCAAGATTGCGCACGCCACCCGCGGCGTAGACACGGCGCGCGCCTGCCCTTTCTACGATCCCTTCGACCCTCTGCACGTCGGGCCCCGCGCCCGCGCCCACACGCGCCAGCGTCATGACGATGACGCGCTCCGGCCAATACGCGGCATCCTCCAGCAGCGCCGGCGGGCCTACGAAGCCCTCACCGCGGAAGTCGAGGGAGAGCACGTAGCGGTCGGGCTCCGCGTCGCGCAGCCGCTTCATGTCGTCGGTGGTGGAAAGGCTCTCGGAGCCGACGACGGACATCACTCTGGCGCCTGCCGCTGGATCTTTTGCTGCATTGCCGTCGTCGATCCAAATGCTCACGCCGGGCAGGCCTTCGGCAAGCTGCCGCGACAGCTCAACATGGCGCCCGCGGCCCTCGATGCCGTCGAGATCGGCCACATAAAGCGTCTGGAAGGGAAATAGCGAAAGGTAGCCGCGGGCGATCGCGAGCGGTTCGCTCCCCGGCGCCAGCGGCGTCCGGAGCGGCCGATACTCGGAGCGTTGGCCCCGGCGCGCATGCACGGCTACGCCGTGGCGCACGTCGATGACCGGAATGATGTCCATTGTCTTGCCTCCGCGTCCGCGTCGTGTATCACGGCCGCGCCCGGGCCGCGTAGGCGCCGGGCGGATCGGAGCGCGAGATGCCCATCACAGCCGGCTACGACGTGGGCGGGGCGCACCTCAAGGTGGCGCTGGCCGAGAACGGCCGCACCATCGCGGCGGCTCAGTTGCCCTGTGCGCTGTGGCAGGGCCTCGACCGTCTCGATGCGGCCTTTGCGCAGGCCGCACCCCTGGTCGCGCGCGCGCGCCGGCACGCCGCAACCATGACCGGGGAGCTGTGCGAGCTGTTCCCGGATCGCGCCACCGGCGTCGTGGGCATCGTCGACCGATTGGCCCAGCTGCTGGGCGCGGACGTCCGCATCTGGATGGGCCCGCACGGCTTGGGCACGCCGGACGAAGCGCGCGCCGACCCGATGAGCGCCGCCTCGACCAACTTTCTCGCCGCAGCCGAGCTGGTCGCCCGCCGCTACGCCGAGGCCGTGCTTATCGACATGGGCTCGACCACGACCGACATCATCCCGGTCACCGGCGGCCGCCTGACGCCGCGCGCCCTCACCGACGGGGAGCGCCTGGCAACCGGCGAGCTCGTCTACACCGGCCTGACGCGCACCGACGTCAGCGCGGTGGCGCGCGTAATCGCCTTCCGCGGCCGCAAGCAACGCCTCGCCGCCGGCAACTTCGCCACCATGGCCGACGTGCGCCGCATCCTCGGCGAGCTGCCCGCCGACGTGGACCAGCACGACACCGCCGATGGCCGCGGCAAGTCGCTGGAGGAGAGCCTCGCGCGCCTTGCTCGCTGCTTCGGCCGCGACCGCAGGGATGCCAGCCTCGCCGACTGGCGCAGCGCAGCCGCCCTGATTGCCGCCGTGCAGATGGACGACATTCGCCTGGCGCTGCAGGCGGCCGGCAACCTCACCGCCGTTGCCATCGACGCTCCCGTCATTGCCGCCGGCATCGGCGCGCCGCAGATCTTCGAGCTCGCCCGCCAGGTGGGCCGCCCGGCACACCCGTTTGCCGAGCTCGCCAATGCGACGCCGGAGTGCTTCGACTGGACGACCCGCTGCGCGCCCGCAGCCGCCGTCGCCCTGCTGGCGCAGATGCCGGCCTAGACCTTCTGCGCTTCTCCCGCCCGCCATGCCGCGATGCGCTCCATCAGCCAGCCCCACGCCTCCTCCTCGCGCGGGCCCGCGGTCTTGGCGATCGCGATCTGGAGGTACTTGAGCTCGGCCTCGATCTTGTCGGCCGGCAGCATCTTCAGGCGCGACACCAGCACCGCGCACTCGAGCACCGCGGCTTGCGCGCGGTTGAAGCCGCCCCACGTCCGGTGGCTGGCGGCGTGCACGACGCGGCAGGAGAAGCGCGGGCGCAGCTCGTCCTCGGTCACGCGCTCCACCGCAAGCTCCCAGTGTGAGACGGCGCCGTCCAGCACCGCGCCGTCGATCTCGCTCGCGGGCCGCGTCGGCCAGCTCTTGCGCCCGGTCAGGCAGCCCGCGAACACGCGCACGTCGTCGGTGTGGCTCGCGACCGCAAACGGGACCTCGCGCAGGTTGTCGAGCGTGCGCGAGGGGCGGAATGGCGCCAACACCCAGTCCGCGCCCTCGGCGATCAGCCCCAGCGGCGCGATGTGCACCTCACCCTTCGCGGTCTTCGTCGTCACGATTGTTTCGACGATAAGCGGCATCCGCCTTCTCCTTGCGCGCGGCCTTCAGCGTGGCGCCTTCGCCGGCGTGGCGCGTGAGGTCCTCGGCCTTGCGGTCGGCCGCCACGCCCCAATCGAGGCTCCCGTCCTGGGTATAGCGCTTGCCCAGCGCGTAGGCGATTTCCGCCTTGGCGAGCTCGTAGCCGAGGTAGAAGGCATGCGCGCCATCCGCCTCCACGCCGAGCTTGTCGAACAGCTCGAAGGCATCGCGCGCGACGTGGTGGCCGTCGCGGTTGAAGATGTGGATGCCGTCCTCCGCCACCTCGATGCGGTAGTTCTGGTCGCGCACGACGTTGGCCGCAACCTGCTCGGGCGTCTGCGGGTAGGGACGCAGATCGTGCAGCGACAGAAGCCCGCCGCCATAGCCCTTGGGCAGGCTCTCGTCCTCGCGCGCGCGATGCATCAGGCGGCGCGCGGCGTCGTGCTCCTGCACCGTGCGCCGCGTGTGCGGCGACACCTGCACGACGAGCACGTTGCGGATCTTGAGCTCCGAGCAGATGCCGATGAGCACCGCCGTCACGCCCTGGCTGTCGGCGTCGGTCAGCTCGGTCAGGTTGCCGGTACCCATGAGAATCTCGGCCTCCGGCCGCTCGCGGCGCAGCGCCGCGTAGCGCTCGAGTGAGGTCATGAAGCCGAAGTGGATGGGATCGAGCACGGGGTCGGCCAGGCAGGCGATGCCTTTCGCCTTGGCGAGATCGATGGCGCGGACGAGCGAGGCAAGATCGGCGTGCGGCTTGGGCACCAGCACCGGAACCGTCTTGGTGCCGGCAACGGCGTCGAGCGTCGTCTCGTCGAGGCTCAGCACATAGTCCGCGCCGGCCTTGGCGCCGCGGCGCAGCTCCTCCACATCGCCGGAATCGACGCTGACCTTGAAGCCCTCCTTGCGCAGTGCGGCGACCATCTCCTCCAGGTGCGGGAACGGCACGTCGGGCTGGCAGCCGATGTCGATCACATCGGCGCCCTCGGCGACGAGCGTCTTGGCGCGGACGAGGAACTGCTCGACCGTCAGCGTCGGCGCGTCCACAATCTCGGCGAAAATGCGCAGGTCGTGGCCGGAGAGGTCCGGGGGTTTGCCGCCCTTGCCGAAGAACTGCGGCAGGTCGATGATCTCGTCGGGCCCGCGCTCGAACGGCACACCGTAATGCTCCTTGAGATCGCTCAAGTTCATGCGGCTGCGGCCGGGCACGATGACGCGGTCGGCGTCGAGCGGAGCTTTCAGGCGGTGGCGCACGATGGCCTCCGTCATCAGCGCGGCGACCTTGACGCCAACGTTGGCGATGCGCCACGACCCCTCCGGCAGGCCGAGCCCGGCGACGGTGCGCGCAAGCCTCGGCTCGGCGAGCCGGCCGGTCAGGAACAGCAGCTTGTTGGCCATGGTCGGGGCCCAGCGACGCGGCGGTCGGACAGCGACTTCACTTCCGACGCGCGATAGCACGCGGCGGGGCACGCCGTCGACCGGGTTTGCGGGGCGACGCGCGGCCGGGCTCGGGCTTCAGGAGGCGGACGAGGTCGCCCTCGTCGCCGGCGCCCAGCACGCGCCAGGACAGCCGCGCCCGCGCAACGATCGCCACGAAAGTCGGATCGACGGTTTGGGCACGCGCCAGACGATCGAGCGTGGCGCCCTGAGGAACCGTGCACGACTTCAGGAGCACGACGGGCGCACGCCCAAGCCGTTCGGCAAGCCGCGCGGCGAGGCCATCCGAGGTGACCGTCCAGTCGGCCGGGATGGTCGTGTCGTGCTCGCTGAGCTTCCACGGCAGCCAGACGGGAATGCGCTCATCTGCCAGCGCGCGCCCGATGCCGGCCAAGCTCTCGACCGGCAGGAACCGCTCATCGAGCCCGGCCAGCATGAACGCCGTCTGATGCGTCGCCAGGATGGCCAAGCGATGGGCGACGGCGTCGCTGAACCCCAGATCGGCCTGCGCGACGCGCACGGCGTCGGCGAAGCTGCCGCCTCCAGGCACCACGACGACGGGGACAGACGCGGACGCCACGATCTTCACGATCGACGCAAGCCGGCCGCTCTCGATCAGGCTGCCGCCGAGCTTGATCACCGTCGCGCGCGGCGAGCGGCTAGCGCTTGAGGTGCGGGATGTCACGGGCCGGCACCGCCGTTCGCGGACGCACGATCTCGACGCCCACGGACGCCGGGCCGCGCTCCAGTTTCTCGACGCGCACCAGCACCGAGGCGATCCGCTTGTCGCCGAGGCAGCGCTCCGCGATGCGCTCGGCCATGGTCTCGACGAGATTGATGTGCCCGGCCGCGACCACGGCCCGCACCGCGCCGACGAGGTCGTCGTAGGACGGCACGTCGGCGATGGCATCCTGCTGGGCCGACACCCCGGGCGCGACCGAGGCTTCGATGGTAAAGCTCACCTTCTGCGTGACGCCCTGCTCCTCGTCGTAGACGCCGATGGCGACCGGCAGCACCAGGCCGCGCACGAAAATGCGGTCGCGGACGGTTCCGTCGAGGCGGCTCTGGCCGCTAAGCTTGCCGATGTTGTGATCGCTCATAGCGCGCGTTCCGTTTGCTGGGGCGCAATAGCACCGCGCAGCGCCGGGCCGCAAGCCCGGCGCACGGCGCGCACGGCGGCGGGGTCAATGGTGGCGGTGCGCGCCGCCCCGAGGCACAAGGCCCCGCGGAAGCCGAGGACATCGGCGCCGAGCGTCAACAGCAACGGCACGTGCTGCAAGCGCAATGACCCCGCCAGCCCCGCGAACAGACCCATCGCGCGCACGGCGGCGACGAAATCCCGCAGCGAAGCCGGCGAAGCGATGTCCGGCAGGGCGCCGGCGCACTTGTCGAAAGTGTCGAGCATCACGCCGGCAAAGCCCGCTCGCGCCAGCGGATCGAGAAGCTCGAGCTTGATGCCGCGATCGGCGAGTAGAACGGCGACGAGGCGCGCGCGCTGCAATGAAAGGCGACCAAGCTCACCAATCGTGTCCTCGTGCGGCGCGCCGGGCCAGAAGCCGATCTTGACGAAATCCACTCCGGTCGCCGCGGTGAGCCGCACGGCCTGCGCGACGCGCTCGGCGTCGCCGGACGGATCACCGATGGTCGCGCTCACGGGGACGTGCGCGGGGAGCGCGGCGCGGATCGCCCGCACCCGCTCGGCCGGAAGCGCGCCGAGCGCGCCGGCAGCCGGGTTCTTGGCGTCGATGATGTCGGCGCCGAGCGATACGCACAGCCGCGCCTCGCTCTCGTCCGTCACGCTGGCGAGCAGACTCAACGGGCGGCGTGGCTTCTGCATTTCCATGCTTATTGTCTGCTTGTCTGCGCTTGGCCGTTTCTTACGCTTCGCCGAAGATCCGCCGCTGCTCGGCCCGCACCTTATCGCGGTCCGTCCGGTCGGCGATGGACAGGGAGACGGGGATGTCGCCTACGATAGTCGCAGGGCCGGTGGACAGGCGCAAGATGCGGGTCGCGAGCATAACGGCCTCAGCGCGGTCGTGCGTCACGAACAGCACGGTTGTGGGCCGCCGCGACCACAGCTCGACGAGGAGCTCGCGCAGGCCCTGCGCGGTCGGGTCGTCGAGCGACACGAACGGCTCGTCCATGATGAGCACCTCCGGCTCCAGCACGAAGGCGCGCGCGAGCGCCGCACGGCGCTGCATGCCGAGCGAGATCATCTCCGGATAGGCGGACGCGGCCTCCGTGAGACCGACACGCTGCAGGATTTCCGGAATGCGGGCCAGACGCGCGTCCCCGGGCGGCAGCGCCAGCGCGATGTTCTCGTAGACCGTGCGCCAGGGCAGCAGGCGCGGCGTTTGGAACACGTAGGTGAGGCCGTTGTCGCCGCCGCCGCCGAGATTGATCTTGCCCTCGAAATCCTTGTCGAGCCCGGCGACGATGTTGAGCAGCGTCGTCTTGCCAGAGCCCGATGGGCCGGTGATCACCACAAAGGACCCTGGCTGGACCGTGAAATTGATGTCCTTCAGAACGAGCATCTCGCCGCGCCCGCCGACTGCAGGGAATACCTTCCTCTGGATCGACACCGACAGCGGACGGTTCACCGGCGCCATTTGTTCGCCCTTGCGATGAGCGGCTGCAGGATCGCGATCTCGATGATCTGCACGACGACGACAAAGGCGAGCGCGTAGGCAAGGATCATGGGCACGTCGAAAAGCTGGAACGCGATGTTGAGCTGATGGCCCACGCCGTCGGAGCGACCGAAGGCTTCGACGACGAGCACGATCTTCCAAACGAGCGCCAGCCCCGATCGCGCCGCCGCGGCGAAATACGGCGCCAGCTGCGGCAGCGTCACGTGGCGCAGCGTCTTCCACCAGCCGAAGCGGTAGACCTGCGCCATCTCCTCCAGATCCTTGGAGAGGCTGCGGGCGCCCTCGCGCATGTTCACGGCGACGTTGGGGATCTTGTTGACGGCAACCGCCGTGATGGCCGCCACCTCGGTGAGGCCGAACCAGATGTAGCAAAGCACGATGATGACGAGAGCGGGCAAATTGAGGAAGAAAATCAACCAGGTATCGAAGAAGCGGTCGGCCTTCTGATGCCGCCCCAGGAAGATTCCGATGGCCGAGCCGATGAACATGGCGACGACGAAGCTGAAGGCGACGCGGGCCAGCGTGGCCGCGATGTTGCCCCACAGCTCGCCGGCCTTGGCCTCGCGCACCATGACCTGGACGACGGCGGGGGGGCCGGGCAGGTAGCGGCTCGCGGCGATCAGCGCGATGACTTCCCACAGCGCGATCAACGCCGCCAGCGAGGCGAGCGACCACCCGACGCGCCCCAGCCTGAAGCCGTGCGCGGGAGCCTTAACTGCCTGCAGCATGGAAGAGCTTCGGATCGAAACGGGTGTCCTCGCCCATCAACTCCGCGGCGCCCGCGCCGATCAATATCTGCGTGAGCTTCTCGGCAGCGCGCGTGTCCGCGGTCGACCACGGCGGCGGGATACCCTCGCGATAATAAGCCTTGATGGCGGCGAACTCGGCGTCGTTCTCGGGCTTCACCAGGTTGCGGATGCGATCCCAGGCCGGATCGGACGTCGCAAGGATGGCGTTGGCCCTGGTGACGGCATCGAGGAAGGCCGCGATCGACGGCCCTTTCTTGGCTTCCGTCTCCTCGCGCCAGATGAAGCCGACGAGCGAAGGCACCGGATCGATACCGAGCGCCTTCAACACTTCGTCCATGCCGATGAGCTTGCGGTAGCCGGCGCCGGAAAGGCGCGCGGCGTAGGTCCAGAAGTTGAGGATGGCGTCGAGGCGCCCGCTGCGCATCTCCTCCGTCAGCAGCGGCGCCGCGCCGAACACGGGCTCGGTCATCTTGGCGACGTCCTTGCCCGTGGTCTGGCGCGAGTAGGCCCGGAGCAGGAGCCAGCTCTTGTCGATGGCGCCGCCGGCGACGCCGAGCTTCTTGCCCTGCAAGTCGGCGAGCTGCGCGATCGGCGAATCCTTCGGCACCATGACCGCGCCGAGCGCCGACGAATAGGGCGCGAATTTCAGATGCTCGCCTTGCGAGCGCTGCCGCAGCGCCCAAGTCCAGTCGCTGACGATGATGTCGGCGTCCCCCGACAGCAGCGCCACCGGTCCCGCCTGATTGGTCGCCACGTCATTGACCTCGAGCGTCAGCCCGGCCTTCTCGGCGAGGCCTTCCGCCTTGATCGTCTCCAGAACCCAGCTGAGCGAGCCGAACTTCAGCGAGGCGACCCGCAGCGTGCCGACCGACTCGGCAGCGCGCAGCGGGAGGCGCAGGCTCAGCCCCGCAAGCGCGGCTCCCCCGGCAACGAGAACGCTGCGGCGATTGATCATTGCGAGGCTCCTTCCGGGAACAGCCGCTTCTGCACGATGTAGTGCACGGCGCGCAGCCACATGGCATCCGTATTGCCATAGATCTCGCCCGAGGCCTGGCGCGTCACTTTCTCCTTGCCGACGTCGCGGACGTAGACGCTCACGGTGAAGAGAACGTCCGATGCCTTGCGCACGGTGCCGATGAAGGCGACCTCGGCGCCGGCTTTCTTGGCCAGGTCGTCCTCGCAGCCGTTGCACTTGTACATCGGAGACTTGTCGTCGATCTCCTTGGCGAGGGGGGTGGAATCGACCACGTCGTAGCGGCCCCCCTGCTGCAGGAGCTTGGTGAGCTCTTGCGTGATCAGGGCCAGCCGGCGCTTCTCCTCATCCGAGATGCCCTTGGGCATGACGCCGATCTCGTACTGCGGTTGGCTCTCGTCGATGAGATCGAAGGGGAAGACGATGGCCTTGGGCACGGCAAGGGCGGCCGCGGGCGTAAGCATGAGTGCCAGGGCCATGGCCAGGATACGATTAACGGTCAACTCGTTTCCTCTGCAGCGCACGCGTCTCTCTTGTTGGAGACTTGCGGTTCCGTTGTGTTATTAGGTTACGTGTGCCGATCAGTGTTGGTTTTGCAAGGGGCTTGTTGCGGCCTCTCGCGCCGGGAGAGGTCACAAGTCCGAGAGTGCGGGCGGGCAGCCTTGACAAAGGGGGCTTTGAGCACCTTTTAGTGAAACATAATAACATGCCACCCGAGAGAAATCTAAGCGGTGCTCTCGGCGGGAGGAGTTGAACCTGATGGCAGGACCCAAGGCGGCAATGCGACGGCACATCTACGGAAAATTCCTGATTGCGCTCTGTGGGTTGGCGCTCGCGCTTGTGGCCATCCGCGCGCCCGCGACCGGCGTCTCTCCGGCCCGTGCCGAGGACGCCCCGGCGAGCGCCGCGCCGGCCGGGACAGCGGCGCCGGCGGCACCGGATAGCGGGGCTCCCGCCCC
>Ga0209415_10012934_pt1 | contig 13846 bp, 11 predicted proteins | sample PeaSoiSIISIP2007_FD_187696 | JGI IMG/M metagenome (GOLD analysis project Ga0209415, IMG submission 187696) | Peat soil microbial communities from Weissenstadt, Germany - SII-SIP-2007 (SPAdes) (version 2) | ecosystem: Environmental > Terrestrial > Soil > Wetlands > Peat | place: Germany... | reverse complement strand
GCCCAATGGCTACCTTCTCGGCTCATACCGCATCGCCACCGCCCCCGAGCCGAACTCCAGCCGGCTCACGAGCCTCAGGTCGACAGGCTTCGATAGCCCCGCGAACAACGTCGGCCCGTGGCCCGCTAGCCTGGGATGCACAACGAACTCGTACTCATCGATCAATCCCAGCTCCGCCAACGCCAGCGGGAGCTTTACGCCTCCCACGAACAGTCCCTTACCCGGCTCCCGCTTGAGCTGCTGAACGGCCTTTCCAAGATCCCCCCGCACGAGCTCGGCGTTCCAATCGACCCGGTCCAGGCTGCTCGACACGACGTACTTCTTTGCCGCGTCGATCGTCCGGGCGAAGGGTTCCATCCAATCGGGCCTCGCTCCCGTCGGCGCCGGCGGCCGCCACGCTGCCTCCATCATTTCGTAAATCACCCGGCCAAAGAGGAGGGCATCGGCCTGCTGAAGGTTCTCGACGGCGTGACGATGCACGTCTTCGTCCGCGGGTATTGCACGATGATCGCAGCACCCGTCCAATGTGAAGTTGATGGAATACCGAAGGGGTCGCATTAAGACAGAGTAGCGCCGATGGGGTAGACCAGAAAGGTTAGCCCGCTTCAGGGCTAGGAGCCTCTCACGTAACGCACGACGATGACAATTTGAGAGCTGCTAGTACTTCCATAAGCGCGGCACTCGCATCGTCCCGAGCGGTCAATGCGATGGACGAACTCCTGGGGAAACCGGCGACGGAAACCGGGGACTCCCTCAAACACCTTTTACGCATGCGCCGCACGGGCGCCCAAACCCGACGGAATCGTGATGGTGAACTCCGCGCCGCGGCCGGGGGGATTCGCCACGCGAACCTCGCCGTCCTCTTGCTTTACGATCGTCTGCACGATATGCAGGCCCAATCCTCCGCGAGCTTTGGTCGACACATGCGGCTTAAACACGTCCTCCAGCATCTCTGGCGCAATGCCCGGACCGTCGTCGCCAATCACGATCTCGATCGTGTCGCCATGTTCCGTGGCCACGCGCCTGGCTCGCACATAGATGGTCCCGCCATTCCGCATCGCATGAACGGCATTCGAGAAGAGATTGATCAACACACGGTCCCACGCCCACGTGCGCTGTAGCTGGAGCCCGGCCTCTACGTCGCGCAAGAACCGGATCCGCGGCCCTCGTCCGGCGATGAGAGAATCCTCCACGAAGGCGATCGCATTATCCAGAATGCTGTCGAAGGGAGCGGCGGGCTGGTCCACCGCCTGAAGACTCGAAGTGAGGCTCTTGCCTCGCTCGACACTCCGCAGAATCAGCGCTGACAGCGATGCCCAGCGGGGGTCCGCCGAGAGCAGATCGGCCGCTTCCACCAGCGTCTGAAAGACGTTGTTGAGATCGTGGACCAGGCACGGGAGAGTCAAATCGGACACCGAGTTTGGCATGGGCCGGTGGGTCTGCTCCAGTTCCATTTTCAGGAGGCGATCTGCCGCAGTGTACTAAAAAACTCAGGAAAAGACACGCCCGCCGATTCGGCTCCTTCAATGGAGCACGGTCCGTCCGCCGCCAGTGCGGCCACGGCGAACGCCATGGCGATGCGGTGATCGCCCCCCGAATCGAGTTCCGCTGCATGGAATCTCTGTTCGCCGGGGATGTGAAAACCGTCGGACCCCGCCTCGATGGTCACTCCCATTTTGCGGAAATTCGATTCCAAGGTCGCGATGCGGTCGGTCTCTTTCACTCGCAGCTCGGCGGCGTCGCGCACGGTCAGCCCTTTCTGGCTTGCCGCGCCGAGTACGGCGAGAGCCGGAATTTCGTCAATCAGCGCCGCGGTCATCGCGCCTTCGATCACGCCGCCACTCACTTGCGACGCCTGCACGCGCAGGTCGCCCACCAGTTCGCCGCCGGTCTGCTGCACATCTAATACCTTGATCGCGGCCCCCATGGACATAAGGAAATCGAGCAGAGAGGAGCGGGTCGGGTTCAGGCCCACGCCGTGAATCACCAGGTTCGCCTTCGGCATCAGCAGCGCGGCCACCACGAAGAACGCGGCCGAGGAGAGATCGCCGGGCACCACCAGGTCGCGTCCGGTGAGCTTCGCGCCGGAGCGAAGCGTAATCACGCGCCGCGTCACTCCGATATCGGCTCCGAACCCAGCCAGCGCTATTTCGGTGTGGTCACGCGTGCGGACCGGCTCCCGGACAACGGTGTCACCTTCGGCGAATAGTCCCGCGAGCAGCACGCAGCTCTTCACCTGGGCGCTGGCCATGGGCAGCGTGTAGTCGATGCCGTGTAGCTTTTGGCCGTGTATGGTGAGCGGCGGAAAAGTTCCGTTCCGTCCTTCGATCTTCGAGCCCTCGATGTGCGCGCCCATCTGCGTGAGCGGCTGTATGACGCGGTCCATGGGCCGGCGCGAAAGTGACTCATCGCCGCCGATGCGGGTGGTGAACGGCTGCGCGGCGAGGATTCCCGACAGCATGCGGATGGTGGACCCGGAATTGCCGGCGTCGAGGTCGCCTTTCGGCGGGCGAAGCTCGCCGCCCTTGACGATCACCACACCGTCTTCACGTTTGATCGTGGCGCCGAGCGCGGCCATCGCCCCCAGCGTCGACTGGCAATCCGCGCCGGTCGAGTAGTTGGCAATGGTCGATTGGCCTTCCGCGATCGCGGCCAGCATCCCATAGCGGTGAGAAATGGACTTGTCGCCAGGGAGCGTGATCACACCTTCGATGGCCCGTGCGGGAGAGACGGTTTCCTTCATGAATTTCTTGGTTTACGCGCGGTAGACAGAGGCGGCGCAAGACCACTCCGGCTCCGTTGAGCAGGCCGCGTGATGTCTGTTTTCCAGTGTAACGGCTAGCGTGACTCTCGTGCACCGGGCCTTAGTACTACTTCCTGAGCTGGGACTAATGTCCTTCTAGGGTTTCGCCGATAGACCGGTGAAGGATCAGAAACGATCCGGAAGGCCGAATTGTCGATATCGGAAAAAAGGGACGCGGGAAGAGAACTCATCGTTCTTCAGCCCGAGATGCATCTCCCGCGTTGGGGGAGCGTCCTCGAGGGCCTGCCCCAGGTCCCCACCGTTCTGATCGTGGACGACCTCGATCTTAATCGCCGCCTTCTGAAGGCGATGCTGAAAACGGCCCCGTACCGGCTTCTCGAAGCGAAACGAGCCTCGGCCGCGCTGGCGATGTTGGCTCGTGAGAAGGTGGACCTGGTAGTGGTCGACCTGGTCATGCCGGAAATGAGCGGCCCGGATTTCTGCCGCCTGCTGAAGACCGACCGCAAAACGCAGCTCATCCCGATCCTGATGGTGACCAGCGTGCAAGGCGCCGAGAATGAAATCACGGGCATTGAATCCGGCGCCGACGATTTTCTGATTAAGCCGCTCAAGCCGAACCTGGTCCGCACCCACATCCGGTCCATGCTGCGGAACAAGGCGTTGATCGATTCGCTGGAAGAGGCCGAGACCATCCTTTTTGCGTTGGCGCAGGCGGTGGAACACCGTGACAAATACACAGGCATGCACTGCGAACGGCTCGCCACCTACAGCATCGCCCTGGGGCAGGCGCTGGGCCTGAACCGGCAGGACCTGCTGGCCCTCTATCGCGGCGGGTATCTCCACGACATCGGCAAGATCAGCGTCCCGGACGCGATTCTGTTCAAGCGCGGTCTACTGACCGACCAGGAATGGCAGACCATGCGCCAGCACACCATCCGCGGCGAGGAGATCTGCAAGCCGATGAAGACGCTCGCGTCGGTGATGCCCATTATTCGCAGCCATCACGAGCGTTGGGACGGAACCGGCTACCCGGACGGACTGCGGGGCGAGGACATTCCGCTGCTGGCGCGCATTTTGCAGGTGGCCGACATCTACGATGCGCTCACCACGGCGCGTCCCTACAAGCCGGCTTTTTCCCATGAGCACGCCCTCGAGATTATGCATGAAGAGGCGGGCCGCGGATGGCGCGATCCGGAGCTGGTTCCCCTATTCGCCGAAGTGACGCGAAAGAGCGGCGATCCGGAGATGCCGGTATGGCCGGGCGAGGGGACCATGCAGCAGTCGCTCGACAATATGCGTCGAGAATTGGCGAAGTAGGGGAGCCAATCTGGGCCGGGGGCCAGACGCTAGGGGCCAGACGCTAGACGCCAGGGGCCAGCCAGACACAGGGTGCCTACCGCGAGGCGGCGGGATGAACCTGCGGACCCCAGAACACGGTGCAGTCGCCGGCGTCGGTCTTATTCGCGTAAACCTTTGCCGTTTCAATTTCCTTGATCTCGTCATCGTCGCAGCTCACCGCCGTGGCGAACATTCCCGCATTGAGACGCCGCTTCAACTCCGCTTCCGTAACGATGTGGAGGGACTCGAGCACCGCCGGCGGCAGGTCGACCTTGTGGGAATAGAAGAACTCCATGCCGGGGGGCGGCCGGCGCCGGGTCAGGAAGTAGACCGGCTCGCTCGCATACACCGGGACTTGGGGCGGCGTAACCTTATCCACTACCTGCGCAATGCTTTCATAATCCGCCCAGGAGCGGATCTCCTGGTTGCGCTCATACAGCGATTTCCCAAGGCCGAGACAGGACAGCGCCGCGAACAGCAGCACCGGCGCCGCGCGCGACGCTACCAGCTTCGAAGCCACGGCATATAAGCCCACCATTGCGAGAATGGCCGCGAACGGAACGGCCAGCACATAATACCGGGATAACGTTGGATGCGCCAGGCTGACTTCGATGCCGATGCCCAGGGCCAGCCATGCGCTCAAATAGAACTCGGCCTTGAGGCGCGGATCACAATCAGTGATCGCCTCGTTCCCCACTCCTTCACGCTTGAAGGCGTCGCCTAGGAACCCCCGGCTTCTGAACATCAGGACCAGAAGGCCACCGCACCCAAGCAGGATCAGAAGCAGAGCCTGCCCGGAATCGATCCAGGAAGTAATGATCTCGAGATCGTGCTGCGTGGTTTCAGGCCAGTACAAGCGCCGAAACAACAGGTGATACTGGACCAGATTGAACCAAACCGGGTTGAATCGAATGGACCGGGGTCCCTGAGCCAGCAGCCAAAGCACCGGCGCGAACGGGACGGCGGCCGCGGCCACCAGGGCAATCAGCTTCTTCCATCGGCTTCCGGCCTCATTGTAAATGAGGATCCAAACCATCAGGACCGGCGCCACGGCCGCGGTAAGCAGGGAGGACGCAGGCGCGACGCCGGCGAATAGTCCGGCCAATGCGGCCCACCACCAGTTCTTTTTTCGGACGGCAGCCACTGCCAATCGAAACGCCGCGGCGGTCGCGAAAAGGCACATTCCGTAAGCCTGCGCCAAGGGGCCGTATTCGACCACCACGGCGTTCAGTCCCACCGCGCAGATCGCGGCGATCGCGGCCGGCAAGCGCCACGCGGGAACGGGAAAGCGCGTGAAGACGAAATCGGCGATCAGGAACACTGCGCCGGCGGTCAGAAACGCCGCCAGAAAGTGAACGGATCGCCACGTGGTACCGAAGATCCGCATCCATCCCGCGTTGATATAAGCGTTCAGCGGCGCCTGCGGGAAGACGAAGTCCAAATAAGGCCGCTCGCCCATCTGGATCAGCCGCGCGGTTAGTAGATGAAAGCCCTCGTCCCCGGTAAACGCGAACGTCTCGGCGTAAACCAGCAAAGCCACGAAGAAGAGCAGGAATGCGGCGCAAAAAAGCTTGTATTGCTTCGTGGAACGGATCATCGATGGAAACCGGCGTTGCTTGAAAACAGTCTGTCGGTGCGGGAATGCGCCTTGGTTTATGATATGCTTTCCGCTGATAAAGGAGCATCTTCCATGGACCGGCAGAAAGCCACCGATTTCCCGCAGGAGCTATTGGACCTGTTTGACAAGTACGTTCATGGCGACATCCAGCGCCGCGATTTCCTGGAGGGCGCAAAGAAATTCGCCACCGGCGGCATGACCGCGATGGCCTTATGGGAGGCGCTTCGGCCGAACTACGCCTTCGCGCAACAGGTGGCGAAAGACGACGCGCGGATCAAGTCCGAGTATCTCAGCGTGCCGTCCCCGCAAGGGAATGGAACCATCAAGGGGTATTTTGTCCGCCCGGCCAAGGCCAGTGGGAAGCTGCCGGCGGTGCTGGTGATCCACGAAAACCGCGGCTTGAATCCTTATATCGAGGATGTCGCGCGGCGCTTGGCGACCGCTGGTTTCATGGCCTACGCGCCCGACGGAATCACTTCCGTGGGCGGATATCCCGGCGACGAGGAGAAGGCGACGGCGGCTTTCCGCCAGGTCGACGGGAAGAAGATGTTCGAGGACTTCGTGGCCAGTGCTCAGTGGCTGAGGTCGCGCCCGGACTGCACCGGCAAGCTCGGCGCGGTTGGTTTCTGCTTCGGTGGCGGGGTGGTCAACAATCTGGCCGTGCGGCTGGGTTCCGGCCTGTCCGCCGGCGTGGCTTTCTACGGCACGCAACCTTCGGCGGAAGACGCTGCCAATATCAAAGCGCCTCTCTTGCTGCATTACGCGTCGCTCGACACGCGCATTACGGGCGGCTGGCCCGCCTATGACCAGGCGCTGACGGCGAACCACGTGACGCACACCGGGTATGTCTATGAGGGTGCCAACCATGGCTTCCACAACGACACGACGCCCCGTTACGATGAAGCGGCCGCCAAGCTCGCCTGGCAGCGTACGCTCGATCACTTCAATAAGTATTTGAAAGGCTGAATCAGCGGTTGGACGCAATGTCTTAACAACCGCTCCCCCACGGTCAGGGCTCGGAAACGCTCCCAGGCTTGACAGTCGCGCGGGTAGTCCCTATAGTCAATCTAGAATGTAACATATGGCGGCGGCAGTGCGATCTCGTGCCGACGCATACGAAACCTCGTCGCGGTTACGGATCCCGCGAACGTGTGGTCCACAAGGGTTGTACGGATCTGCTCCCGTGCAGCCCTCGTGGGAATTCCAGGGCGCTTCCAGAAGCCGTGGACGAATCACGGCGAGGATCGGCGCCTCCGGTTTATTTCTTCTTTTTCTTCATCATGTCGCCCGCTGCGGCGGTGGATGGCGGAACGATCCCGCTGACCCGCAGGTAGCCCACCAGGTTCCCGTAGATCTCGTTATTGTGCACTACCGTGTGCAGGAACGAAGCGACCATTTGCGGCGACGAAAGTATCTTTGCGTCGTCCAGGTTGGCGAAAGTGGACTCGCAGTAAGCGAAGGATTCCTTTAAGTTCTTGGTGACCTCTTCCTTGCCCGTCAGCAGATCCGTCTTGGCCTTGGGCATGGGGTTCGGCTCCCCGCGCAGAATGGAGCAGTCGAGGTAATTTCGCTCCGTGGAGTGATTGAGCCACCCCTCGGCCGAGAACTGGGCCGGTGTCAGCTTGAAGCTGTATTTGTCCGCGGGCAACACTTCGGCGGTAGCCTCCAGATTGCGGCGGATGGAGTTCCAGTAGCGCTGGATGGTTGAGTCTTTCAGCGTATTCTGCGCGTGCAGCGAACCGGCAGCGATCGCGAAGCAGACGAGGAATCTTGGGTTCATTGGTTGGGTTGCTCCTATAACTCTACAGAGTACCTTGAAGCCGGGCCCGATGGTTAGCGGCCGGGCGCTGCGGGGGGTGTTTGTCGGGGGGTGTGCCTGTCGCGGTTCGGTAGCCGAGGTATAATCGCTGACGTAGGATGCAGGACTTAATCAAGAAGCTCGAAGAGGAGATCGCGGCGCTCGACAACGAGTTTCGCGTTGAACTTCCCCGTCAGATCCTGACGGCTCGGGCCCACGGCGACCTCAGTGAAAACGCCGAGTACCATGCTGCGAAAGAGCGCCAGGCTTGGGTCAACGCCAAGCTGGCCCAACTTCGCGGCCGTCTGCGCGAAATCTCCATGATCGATATGTCGAGAATTCCACACGACCGGGTGGGCCTGGGGTCGCGGGTGGTGGTACTCGACGTCAACAAGGACGAAAAGATCCATTACAAACTGGTCACCAGCGAGGACGTGGACGTCTCGAAGGGCATGATCTCTACCGGTTCCCCGATTGGAAGAGGGCTGCTCGGCAAGCAGGTGGGCGACTCGGTGCGCATCCAGATTCCCGACGGCGTGCGGGAGCTGGAGATCGTCGAACTGCTTACCATCCATCAAACCGAGACCCGCGCATGACCGTCACTCGTGCCATTGGGGTTTCCTGCGACAAAGTCATCCGGCTGATTGTGCGCGCCCTCGCGCTCTCGAAGATCCACCCTAACGTGCTGACTTTTATCGGCCTGTTGATCAACGGTGGCGCCGCCGCGCTGCTGGCGGTGGGGCAGTTCCGCTGGGCCGGCGCGGTGATCATTGGCGCCGGACTCTTCGATATGGTGGATGGCCGGGTGGCCCGCGAAACCAACCGCGTGACGCGCTTCGGCGGTTTCTTCGATTCGGTGCTCGACCGCTATTCGGACTTGGGCCTCTTGGTCGGGATGCTGGTCTGGTACGGCTCGATCAACCGTCCCTTTTACGTCGTTCTGACCGCGGTTGCGATGACGGGATCGGTGATGGTGAGCTATACGCGGGCGCGTGCGGAGAACACCGTTCCCACCTGCAAGGTCGGCTTCATGGAGAGACCCGAGCGCGTGGTGCTGCTGATCATCGGCGCGCTGTTCGAACGGATGGCGCCGGTGCTGTGGGTGGTCGCCGTTCTCGCCAACCTTACGGTGATTCACCGCATGGTTTTCACCTGGCAGGAAACCAAGCGCCTGGAAGAAGCGCAGCTCAAATCTCCCGCGACGCAGGCCGCCGAAGCGCGCTAAGAATCTCGTTAACAAAAGGCATATGCCGGCGAACGTATCGCTATGCTGTCGATGTTGAAAATGGATGTTGAAAATGGGGACAGACCGCGCGTTGTTTGCGTCCGTTCCGGACTCTGTCCACGGCCGCTCCTCACAGCAGATGAATTAGTCACAGACGGGGACAGAGAGTAGTCTGTCCCCTTTTTCGCCGAAAGTTCAGGCCTCGAGGATCAGGCTGCCCACCCGGTTCACTTGATAACTCCATCCAGGCGGAACCAGCGTGGTCGAACCGTAGTCGACGATCAGCGCCGGACCCTTCGCCCGCCGTGACGAGAGCTGCTGTCTCTTCCACGCCGCAACCCGCTCCCATCCATCGGCGATCCAGATCCTGCGGGCTTCCGGTTGGCCTGGGCGCACGGGTCCACGATGCAGGGTGGGTTTCGTAAAAGCGCAAAGGGTGCGGCGCGCACCGCCAAGAAGATCAGGAACGGTTTCGCACCGCACGGAGTTCACCCGGATCGGGTTTTGCGCGAGTTCCTCAGAAGCCTGTCGCGCGCGCACGCGGACGGTAACCACTTCGACGGGAGTTCCGGGATTCGCATAACCGTAGACTCTTGCGTGCTCGCGATGAAACACGGCAGCGGCATCGTGCGGGCCCCCGGTCCCCTTCAAAGGAATGTTCAGCTCATAGCTTTGACCGCGATAGCGAAGATCGGCACTTCGCTCGATCCGCGCGCGGGGAGATTCCTTGCGAGCCCGCGACTCGAGCCTTGCAAGAATCCCCTTGAAATCGCCGTGACCGAGGACCCCGGCGGCGTAATCGCGAACCGAGTCGGCCATCAGCATCCCCAATGCCGACAGGGCGCCGGCGTGTTCCGGCACAATCACGGTGCGAATGCCCAGATCCTCCGCGATTTCGCAGGCGTGCAGGCCGCCGCAGCCGCCGAAGGCGACCATCGCGAACTCGCGCGGATCGTGACCACGTTCGACGGAGACTACGCGAATAGCCCGCTCCATGTTGGCGTTCGCCACGCGCAGGATGCCGGCGGCCGTCGCGATGCGGTCCAGTTTCACGGCACGCGCCACACGGTCGATCGCTGCGGCTGCGCGCTCGATGTCGATCGTCATCGTGCCACCCAAAAGCTGGCGGGCGTCCATGCGTCCGAGGACCACGTGGGCGTCCGTTACGGTGGCGGCCGTGCCCTGGCCATAGCATGCGGGTCCCGGAACCGCGCCCGCGCTGTCGGGGCCCACCCGCAGCAACCCGCCGGCGTCGACGTGCGCGATCGACCCTCCGCCCGCGCCCACCGTATGGATGTCAAGCATCGGGATGCGGATGGGATAGCCGTCGATCGAGGCTTCGGTGGTTTCGCGCGGCGCGCCGTCGGCCAGGCTGACGTCGGTGGAGGTGCCGCCCATGTCGAACCCGAGCACGCGCTGGTAGCCGCACAGTTTCGCCGTTTCTATCGCACCCACCACGCCGCCTGCGGGCCCGGATAGCACCGTGCGCACGGCATGCCGCGCGGCGTCCTTCGCCGAGAGAAATCCGCCGTTCGATTGCATAATGGAGACGCGGTACCTCTTGGCCGCGGCCAACGCGCGCAGATACTTCTCCATCAGTGGTCCGACATAAGCGTTGACCAGCGTGGTCGAGCCGCGCTCGTATTCGCGAAATTCAGGACTGATTTCATGCGAGCAGCACAGGTACAGGCCTTCGCGCCGCAAAGCCCGCGCGACCGCCCGCTCATTGACCGGCGTCTGATAGGCGTGAAGAAAGCAAATCGCGACCGATTCCACATCCGCCTGCCTGATCCTGATGGCCAGGCGCTTCAACTCCGAAGCACTTGGGCGCACCCCGACGGTTCCGTCATGGTACACCCGCTCCCGGACGCCGAAGCACAGAGAACGCTCTACCAGGACCCGTCGCGGGGCCGGCGTCAGGTTGTACAATTCCGCGCGATTCTGCCGCCCGATTTCGATCAAGTCCTCGAATCCAGCGGTTGTAACGAAAGCCGTGCGCGCGCCCTTGCGTTCGAGCAGCGCGTTGGTGGCGACGGTAGAACCGTGGATGATGTCATGAATGACTCGGGTCCCCTTCGCACCCGCGCGGCTGCTGATTCGATCAAGCCCTTGGAGGATGACCTCGGCCGGGGAGTGGGGATTCGACCGGAGTTTGAACGTCTCCAAACGCCCGTCGGAGTGGAGCGCTACGAAGTCCGTAAAGGTGCCGCCGGCGTCAACCCCGATGCGCATAGGAGGGCAATTTGCATTCAGTAGCGCGCGATATCTAGGTCCCTTGCGTCGGCATTGCCTCATTTGTCAACATGCAGCGGTGCAGAGGCCGGAAAACAGGGAAAGAAAAATAGCTAGGCGGGAGTAAGCCCAACGAGCCACGAAGAACGTAGCCCTACCTAGCCAAGCTCATTATACATCCCTGCCCGGCTAACGGCTGTGCTGACTCGAAAGCGGGAATTGCGGATCACGTTTGGAATGTACGGGAACTCCTGGAGGCTGCGTGAGTGCTAGAATTTCAGCGATGAAGAGTGAAGATGAGGTCGCGGCGCGGCTACATAAACTACGCACGCAACTGAAGTCACTGAAAGACGACAGGAAAGCCTATGCGAAACAGACTGGAGCTCGTCGCAGCACTCTCGGCATAAAGAATCTTCGCTTAGTAGAAGGGGAAATTGTGGCTTTAGCGTGGGTTCTCGGTGTGCCAGATGCAGGACCAACACCAACTGTCCAGTGAAGAGCCAAGGACACAGATTCGGCGGACTGCCCGTGATTCACTCCAGTGAAGGTCCCCTGCGATTGCGCGTACATTGGTTAGTAGCGCTCTGTTTGATTACTGTGGGTTGCGACTCCAGTCTTTCTCCAGTGGGCCGCTATCAGCGAATCGATAACCCGCGAACTTCCTCCATTTGTCCGGCGCCAGGAGAGGGGCTCATCTTCGATCCCGATTGCGGGCTTACGCTCCTCGACACCAAGACAGGTACCGTGTTTGTTCGCCTGCCAGGATACTGGCACGAAGAAAGTCCGCAATCGGGGAAAATCACGATGCACGAGATGGGTCCGCCGAAGTGACTATCTAGATTTTGGCGCGTTCACTGCCTGACGCGTGGTGGCATCCCAGGTTTAGCGCACTACCGCTGACTCCAGGTCTTGTCCTAAGAGTGCGTTGATGAACGGTCCGTAAACGTGACCGCTCACGTATAATCTAAGTATGAACGGTAAGAACGCAGCGGCGGTTGCCCTTGGGCGTAAGGGGGGACTGAAAGGTGGTCCTGCTCGAGCCGCTATCTTGACCCCAGAGCAACGGAGCCAAAGCGCCAAAAAGGCTGTGACGGCTCGTTGGGCGAAAGCCAAGACTAAGGCAGGAATGGCTAAGAGTACGGTGCCAAAAAAGAGCGTTATGAGCACGAACCGGACACCAATGGATCGGAAGCGAGTCAAGAAGACGGCTCCAGTCAATATGGATGCGTCCGACAAGACTCTCGTCAGCCTTCTTCATCGGCTCAAGGCGACTGTCGAGCCGGCTGAGATTCGAAAATTATCAGATCGGATCGAGCGAGTAGTTTTCCATAAACAGTTCATGAATGCCTAAGATTCGGAAGCCCCCTCCCGCAGGAATTCTGAATCACTTGCTTCAAGGGTTTCGTGACGGTCGAATTTCAGTTGGGGATTTCACTGAATTGAAGCATTGGCTGGAATCCGGCGTTGAGGTACCATCCGGCCGGTGGTATAAACGATTTTCGAATTTCACGCTGGCTGGTGAAGGTGAACTTCCCAAGACATTTCTGACCCCGCAAATGCATCCTTATGGCACTGAAGTGAGATGAGAACGATTCCTACCGGACTTGGGCGGGACGTCCACAAGTATGCACGCGACTCATAGGAAGCTCGTAAACTGTACTTGTGATTCCCTTCGTCCTCTTGCTGCTGGCGAGCCTGGCGCTCGGGCAGAACTTCAACGACATCAAAGTGGAGAAGCTGACCCAGGACATGAGCTTCACCGAAGGCCCGGCCTGGTCGATTGACGGATATCTTCTGTTTAGCGACACGGTGGAGAACAAGATCCATAAGTTCATTCCCGGGAAAGGCATCTTCGACTTTGCGGATCGCGCGGGCGGCCCCATCGGGAACTCGTTCGACGCGGAAGGGCGTTTGTACAGTTGCGAATTTCGCGAGCGCCGAGTCACCCGGACCGCGAAGAACGGGAAGGTAGAGGTGCTCGCGGCGCGATTCAACGGCAAGCGATTGAACGCTCCGAATGACATCGTGGTGCGGCGCGACGGACACGCGTACTTCACGGATCCTGCCTTTGGGAATCAAGAGGACACCCGGGAACTTGATTTTTACGGCGTGTTCCATCTCACCACCAGGGGAGAACTGGAATTGGTCGCGAAGTGGAAGACGCGGCCCAATGGCATCACGCTCTCGCCCAATGGCCGCACGCTGTACGTCTCGGATTCCGATGAACACCTGATCCGGGCCTATGATCTCGAGCGCTCGGGCGCTGCGTCGAATGAGCGCATCGTAATCCGCGACATTCCCGGCGTGCCCGACGGCCTTCGAACCGATGAAAAGGGCAATCTGTATGTGGCGGCGAAGGCAGTTTACGTTTACGCGCCTCCCACGGCAGCGGGCGAACCGAAGCTGCTTGGAAAGATCGATCTGGCCGAGACTCCCACGAATCTGACCTTTGGCGATCCCGACGAAGAGAGCATCTACGTAACCGCCCGCACCGCGGTCTATCGTATCCGCCTCGGCTCGAAAGGGGCGTTGCAGTATTAACCGCCGCTATCCGAAGCATCCGCTACTGGGAGTGGGTGCGCTGATCTTCAAGCGCAACTCGATTCTGCTGGTGAAGCGCGGCCGCCATCCGCTCAAAGGCTACTGGTCTCTCCCGGGCGGTTTGGTCGAAACGGGAGAGACTCTCGAAGCGGCCCTGCTGCGGGAGGTGTTGGAAGAGACCGGGCTGCGCGTCAGTCCCGCCTACCGGATCGGCATCTTCGAGCGGATTATGCGGGAAGCCCGCACCGGGCCAGCGAGGCCCTCCAAAGTCCTAAGTAACGGCCGGACAACGAAGGCGGGCGGCGGTTTCGGAAATGTAATGAGGCGGCA
>Ga0209415_10012933_pt1 | contig 13847 bp, 18 predicted proteins | sample PeaSoiSIISIP2007_FD_187696 | JGI IMG/M metagenome (GOLD analysis project Ga0209415, IMG submission 187696) | Peat soil microbial communities from Weissenstadt, Germany - SII-SIP-2007 (SPAdes) (version 2) | ecosystem: Environmental > Terrestrial > Soil > Wetlands > Peat | place: Germany... | reverse complement strand
GGGCCGAAGCGGCGGGGCAGCGGGACGACTCGTTCGAGGAGATTGCGCTCGAGTTGGCGGGCGCCGTGATCCCGGTGGCGGGCGAAACGCGTGCATACGCGTCCCCGAAAAACGCAGACCCAGGTCGTATCGCGCCCGTGCTGCGTCGCTTGGAAGCGGACTTCGAAGCGCCGCACTCGCTCTCCGAGCTGGCATGCAGCGCCGGCCTCAGCCGGTATCATTTTCTGCGCATCTTCAAGGGCGTTACCGGCATCACCCCGCATCAGTGGCTGCTGCGCACGCGTCTGCGCAAGGCCGCGCACTTGTTGGTCACCACCGGAGATGCGGTGACCGACATCGCCCTCGACGTCGGCTTCGAAGACCTGTCGAACTTCATCCACAGCTTTCGCGCCGAGCTCGGCGTCTCGCCGCGACGCTATCGCGCCATGGCCTGACGCGCGCGTCGCGCGGCCGCAGGGGCTGTTGAGGTCATGGCCGCGGGCCAGACAAGAAGAACAAGGAGGAGAAGCATGGTCACAAGCAACGCACGACTCCGCGGCGCATCGCCGACGAAAACGATGACCTACGCACTTTGGATCGTTCAGGGGCTGCTGGCGCTGCTCTTTCTGTTCGCCGGCGGCATGAAGCTGGTGCTGCCGATCGAGGAGATGACGAAGCAGATACCGCTACCGGGTTGGTTCATGCGCTTCATCGGTGTGGCCGAGGTGCTCGGTGGACTCGGCTTGATCCTCCCCGGGCTCACGGGAATTCGGCCGGGACTGACGCCGCTGGCCGCCGCCGGGCTGATCATCATCATGATCGGCGCGACGCTGGTGACCCTGACGACCAGTGGAGTCGCGCCGGCGCTGTTCCCGCTGGTGACGGGTCTCCTCTTAGCGTTCGTCGCCTACGGTCGCTGGCGATGAGCGCCGGCGGGTCGTCTCAGCGTTCGACGTTCTGGCGGAGCGCCCGATCGACGTCGTGAACTGAGGCGCGGTGTGGTAGCCTCGACGCATGCAAGCCGTTCGGCTCATCGTCTACTCAGACTACCTCTGACCGTGGTGTTACCTCGCGGCCGTGCGCCTGCGACAGATCGAAAACGAGCTCGGCGAGCGTGTGCACCTCGAGTGGCGCAGCTTCCTGCTGCGGCCGCGGCCGGATCCCAGTCGAACGTTGGAGAAGTTCCGCGCTTACACGCACTCCTGGACGCGCCCGGCAGCCGAGCCGGATGCGCCGCCGTTTCGCGTCTGGAACACCGACGCCGGGCCGCCGACGCACAGCATCCCGCCGCATCTGGTCGCTAAGGCCGCCGCGGCCCTCGGCGACGACGCCCTTCGTCACATGCACGAGCGGCTGCTGCGTGCGTACTTCGGCGAGAATCGCGACATCACGGACGCTGAGACGCTGCTGAGCTTGTGGCGCGAGACGGGGCTGCCGGAGGAGGCGTTCGCGCGCACCTCAGATCCTGCCCTGCTCCAGGCAACGATCGATCAGCACAACGAGGCGCTCGATCACGGCGTCGACGGCGTGCGCGCGGTGCGTATGGAAGGGCGCGACGGCGTGGTCATCGGGGCTCAGCCGGTCGATCTCTACCGTCGTTGGATCAAGCGGAGCCTTGTCTAGCGCGCCAGCGCGCCATTGAACGGATTCGCCGCGGCGGCCGGGGCGTGGGGCCGCGTCTGGACATTGGACTTCCGCTCGCTAGAGCAGATCCAGAAACTCAAGCAGCGCCCGCCGAACGTCATCCCGCACCGCTTCGGGCACAGGACCAAGATCCCGTCGGAACAGCTCGTTGTCCCACACCAGCATCTGGTCGACGAGAACGTCGCTGTCGCGCGCCAATCCGCAGACTCCGGCCGGAATGCGCACGCGTAGAGGGAAGGCATTCTCGCGGACGACCTTGGTCGTCAGCGGCAGCACCACAGTGCTTGGCAACCCCGCTTCTCCAAATTCCGTCGGCAGGATGGCGAGGCAGGGACGCTGCTTGCCAGGCTTCGTGCCCACGCGGGGGTCCAACGCCACAACGTAGATGTGCCAGCGCTGCGGAACGAGCGGCATCAGTCGAGCCGGCGCAAGCGACTGTGCGCGCGGAAGTCGCGCAGCGCGGCGCGGCTCTCAGGGATGACCAGCCCCACGGCTCTGCGCCACTTGGCCACTTCCTCGGCGCGCTCCGCATCGCGTTCGAGCAGATCGAGCGCTGAGCGTACCACGGCGATCTTCGTACGCGCTCCCAGCCGTTTCTTGAGCGACTCGATACGCTCAGCATCATCTTCTTGCAGCATGAGGGGCTTTCCCATCGATATGCTCCGATTCAGTTGATTTGCAGCTATAGTCGCGACTATACTCAGCGCGGAGCACCGGTGCAAGGAAACGTGCCAAGAGTCCCTGATCGCGACCTCCCCAGCCCGGCAACTATTTTGGGCGCCCGACGCGGGCGATGAACTCGGAGAAGCCACCGAGGTGCTTCGCAACCGCGGCGCGGACCGCCTCGTCCACGATGCGGCCGTCCGCATCAAACACTTTCGCGGCATTCGACACATACACGCGCGGCCCGAACCAAGTCTGGGTGCCGAGCGCGCGCAGCACCGGCAGCCACGCCGCGTGCGCCAGCGCCGTTCCACCAGGTCCGAGGGTCGCACCCATCAGCGCTACAGGCTTGCCCCCGAAGACGCGCGGGATGTCCTGCGCCGGGCGCGACAACCAATCGATCACGTTTTTGCATACGCCGGGTATGGAGTTGTTGTACTCGGGCGTGACGAGCAACAGCCCGTCGGCGCCGGCGATCCGATCCTTCAGCGCGCGCACCGGATCAGGGATGCCGTGCTCCGCCTCGAGATCCCCGTCGTACAACGGTATGCTCCGGATCGACGCCACCTCGATCGAAACACCGGCGGGCGCGAGCTCGACCGCGCCGCGCAGCAGTGCCGCGTTGTACGAGCCCCGTCGCAGCGCGCCCGCTATTCCGATGATCGTCGGCAACGAAAGTGTCCTCCGTGCGGGCAGGCGCACTCAGCGCGCAACGTTCTGACTTTTGATGAACGTGCCGTGTTCGAGCTCCTCGAAGGCGACCCGCAGCTCCTCCTGCGTGTTCATCACGATGGGCCCCTGCCAGGCGATGGGCTCGCCGATCGGCTTCCCGGAGATCAGCAGGAAGCGCACGGGCTCCGCTTCGGTCGTGACGGAGACGGTATCACCGTCGCCGAAGAGCAGCAGGTGGCCGTCGCCGACCAATGGGGCACGCTCCATATCGAAGTAGCCGTCGCCCTCGGTCTCATAGCTGTACGGGTCCTTCTGTTGACAGAAGATACCCTTGCCGCCGATGACGTACGCGAACACCGTGTGCCCACGTGGCGTACGGTGGGTGAACGCGCCGGCGGGCGGAAGGCTCACGTCGAGGTACTCGGGGCGAGTGACAACGTCGCGCACCGGTCCGGTCACCCCGCCCGCCGAGCCGGCAATGATCTTGATGGTGGCACCGCTCGAGTCAGTCACTTCCGGGATCTCGCCGCTTGCGATGCCCCGGTAGCGCGGTGCCATCATCTTATGCGCCGCCGGCAAGTTCGCCCACAGCTGGAAGCCGTACATCGCCCCGCTCGCGTCGCCTTTGGGCATCTCCTGGTGGATGATGCCGCTGCCGGCGGTCATCCACTGCACATCGCCCGGAGCGATCACGCCGCGGTTGCCGAGGCTGTCGCCGTGTTCGACGCTGCCGCGCAGCACGTACGTGATCGTCTCCATGCCACGGTGCGGATGCCACGGGAAACCTTTCAGGTAGTGATCGGGCTCGTCGGAACGGAAATCGTCGAGCAGCAGAAAGGGATCGTAAAGCTCCGGGCGGCCGAAGCCGATCGCGCGGTGCAGGTGGACGCCGGCACCCTCGATGACCGCGCGGCTCTTGACGACCTTGCGGATGCGTCTGTTCTCGTCCACCGGCTCCTCCTCACCGTCAGCCTCGCCAGACTCGGGCTGGTTCGCGTACGACGCTATAGTAACCCCGGCGACCGTGAGCGCAAGCAAGAATGTTCGAAGGCGACGACCGCGCTCGGCAAACGCCGGCCCAACAGGGTTGTAGAAAAACTTGCTGGCAGTTGGCAAACGCCTCGCGCGATCAAGCATCGTGAACACATCTATCGGCCGCATGCTCGCCTTCGTTGCAGACCGACGAAGACGACGCCGGCTAGGCCGGCCGGAAGCGTGGCACCGCCACCCCGGGACCGAGATCCTCCCATGCCACTTCGACCGCCATGCCGACGTGCACGACCGCGGAATCCGCATCGACCAGGTTCGAGGTGAGGCGCACGCCGCCGCTGCCGTCGAGCTCCACCACGATCACCACGTAGGGTAGTGTGTCCGCCAACGACGGCACGTACGCGCGGTGTACGATCGTGTAGGTGTATACCGTGCCGTGCCCGGAGACCTCCTGCCAGGCACGATTGAACGAGCGGCACGCCGGGCAGAGCGGTCCCGGTGGCATGCGTGTCTGCCCGCAGTCGGTACAGCGTTGCACGAGCAGCCGATGCTCGGCGGCGGCTTGCCACCACCCCAGCGTTTCACGACTGGCCGCCGGTGGCGGCATGTCGTCGGGGAACCAGCGTTGGTTGCTCATTGCCGTCCCAAGAGCAGCGCGCTCGTCGGCACACCCGCCGCGCTGGTCACCAAGCACACGTCGGCCCCGTCCACTTGGCACGTCGACTCGCCGCGCAACTGGCGCACGCCCTCGACGACGTGGTTGAGCCCGTGGATGTATGCTTCCGAGAGGCTGCCGCCGTGCGTGTTGGTGGGCAGCACACCGTCGGGCCAGGCGAGCGCCCCGCCGGCAACGAAGGGACCGCCCTCCCCGCGCGCGCAGAATCCGAAATCTTCGAGCGAGAGGATGACCAGTCCGCTGAAGTGGTCGTAGATCTGGGCGACATCGACGTCGCCGGGGTTCAGGCCCGCCTGTGCCCACAGACGGCGGGCCACGCCCGTGCCGCCGCCAGTCGCGAAGGACTCGTCGGGGATGTTCACGGTGGCGAACGGGCCCCAGCCGTAGCCGCGCACCGTGCCCTGTGCGCTCGCCAGCAGCGCCACCGGACGTCTCCGACAGTCGCGCGCGCGCTCGGCGGTGGTCACGACCACGGCGCACGCGCCGTCACTTTCGAGGCAGCAGTCGAACAGGCGAAACGGGTCGGCGATCATCGGCGAAGCCTGGTGATCGGCAAGCGTCATCGGCCGTTGCCCCATCACCGCGCGCGGGTTGCGCGCCGCGTGCGTGCGGAAGGTGACCGCGATGTGCCCCATCTGCTCACTGGTCGTCCCGTACAGGTGCATGTGGCGGCGCACCACGAGCGCCTAGGCCGTGGGCGCGTTGAACACACCAAACGGGAGGGCGTAGGCCAGGTGCGCCTCGAGCAGCGACTGCGCCTGCCTGAGCTGTGGCGTGCGCTCACGGTCGGCGCGCGCACCGGGTCCCTGACCAAAGCGATGGAACTGGCCCTGACACAGGCTGCGGAACGCGACCACCACCTCGGCTTGGCCACTCTCCACTGCAAGCGCGGCGTTGGCCACCGCGGCGCAGCCGCCTCCGCCGCCCGGCATCCACACCATGTTGGCGAAGCGCAGCTCGGGCAAACCCAAGTCCCAGGCAAGAAACGCCGCGTCGTTGCGGTCGCCGGCAAACGACGTCAGCCCGTCGACCTGATCCACCGCGAGCCCCGCATCCGCGACCGCCGCAAGGATCGCCTCGAGCGCCAGCGCATGCTCGCTGGCGTCGGTGATGCCGCCCCAGCGGGCGTAGCGCGTCGCGCCGACGCCGACGAGGCAAGCGCGGCGGTGGGAGGGTGGCGTCATGAAGTCGCGCTAGGCGGAGAGGCCCGTCGCCTCCGGCAGGCCGAGCATGATGTTCAGTGATTGAATGGCCACGCCCGCGGCCCCCTTGCCGAGATTGTCGAGGATGGCCAGCAGGACGATATGCCCGGATGGATGCGCCAGAACGTGCAGCTCGATGCGGTTGGTGCCGTTGCACCGGCGCGGATCCAACGCCTGCTCGTCGGGCTCGGCGGACCTGAACGGCGCGACGTGCACGAAGGTTTCGCCCACGTAGCGTTCGTGCAGAGCCCGCCAGATTGCTTGTGCGTCCGCTCCCGAGGGCAGGCTGGTCGCCGGCAGCGCAACCTGCACGCGCATCCCGCAGGCGAATGGCCCGACCGCCGGAAGAAATTGCGGCTGCGCATGCAACCCACCGAACGCCACCATCTCCGGGATGTGCTTGTGGACGCGCGTGTACGCGTACGGGGCCTCGTACGGCAGCGACCTTAGATCCAGCGCGGCATCTTCCCAGCGTTGGATCATGGCGCGCCCGCCGCCGCTGTAACCCGACAGGGCATGCACGCTCGGGGAGATGTCGCGAGAAAGCAGGCCGCGATCCGCCAGCGGACGCACCAACAGAATGAAGGCGCTCGCGTAGCAGCCCGGGTTGGCAATCAGCTGCGCCGTGGCGATGGCGCCACGCTGTTCCGGGCACAGCTCCGGCAGGCCGTAGACCCAGCCAGCGGCTACGCGGTGCGCGGTGCTCGCGTCGATCACGCGCACGCGCGTGCCCTGCACCCACGACGCCGCTTCACGCGCCGCGTCGTCCGGGAGGCAGAGCACGGTGACGTCCGATGCGAGCACTCGCTCGCGCCGTGCGTCGGGATCCTTTCGACGGGCCTCAGGAACGCTCAGGAGCTCGAGGTCGCCACGTTCTCCGAGCCACTGTCGGATCCGCAGCCCGGTGGTGCCGACCTCACCGTCGATGTAGACCTTGGGCTTCATGCTGCGTCAAGTTCGGGGTGAATGATAGGCCTGCGGTTCGCGCGTCCGCAAGCTCGGCGGGCACACGAACGTGCGAAGCCCTTGCCCGACGTTCTCTGCGTGCGGTGGCGGTTCGATGACGAAAAAATTCGCCGGCCCTTGAATCGGCAAACGCCGCGACGAGGCCGGCGTGCGCGCTCGCCTTCAGGAGCGGCGTGAACCCTTCGTGGCAAAGTCGAGCAGGACGTAGCCCGGGAAGTTCGCGGCGCGCAGCAGCGGCCGCGCCACCGCAGGCAGGTGTGCCTCGGCAGCCTTGAAGTTCACGATGCGTGGGTTGCGAAGCGCATAGCGTCGACCCATCTGTTGAACTTCGCAGCCGTGAGCGTGCACGATGTTGCGCGCCCAGTCCACGTCGCGACCGTACGTCATGGGAATCACGAAGCCCGCGGCGCTCTGGAAGGCAACGACCGGGCTGCGGTAACGCCGTCCACTCTTGCGTCCCACGTGGTGCACCATCGCCAGCGGCGGCACCAACCAGGCGAAGGTGCCCATCACAGGGTTGGTGAACACGCGGTTCACACGCCGCATGATCCGTGGAAAGTGCATCGCTGCAGACACTAGCGCCGGCCGCCGCAAAGCGCAATTGCCTGAGACACCTGACAGCCCAATCGCCTCGCAATTTGGCTGAATCGACATCTTGACAGTTTCAACTGTAACGGTTACTATTGATCCCGTGATGGGTGGCGTTGTGAGGGCACGAAGGCTTCAAGGAGGTGTGATCATGTTCGCAATCCCGCAGATTTTGCTCCATCCGCTGCTGAGCGGTTTCGGCAGTGGCACGGTAGCCTCACCCACCGTGGTACTCGTCCTGGCGTGGTTGCTCGTGGCCGCGCTGGTAGGCTCGCTGTTGGGCATACTCCGCGAGGCCGCCGGCAAGACACGAGCGCCGGAAGACACCGCGGAGCTGGATCGCCCGCACCGGGAAGCGGCGTGAACGCGCCGCGTCCTCGGTCGTGATGTGATCAGCCCGGTGCACAACCATGACTCTGCCACGATACCCAGGCGAGCGGCAGTTGCCGAGCAACTCGACTACCGGCCGTAGTGGGCAGCAGCGCACGAACGGTGCCGCCAACGACACAGCCGCCGGCGGGCGGACCTACAGCATCGATCAGCTCGCCGCGGCAGCGGGTGTCCCGTCGCGCACGGTACGGCTTTATCAATCCGAGGGCCTGCTGCCGCCGCCGGTCCGCCGGGGACGGGTCGGCGTCTACGACGACGCTCACCTCGAGCGTCTACGGGTGATCGCCCAGCTGCAGGACCGGGGACTGCGGCTGCGCGCCATTCGTGATGCGCTGCGCGAGGTGGCCAAGGGGAACATGTCTCTGGACGAATGGCTCGGCGTGCACGCGGATCTGCGCACGCCGTGGACCGAGGAGTCGCCGCTGCTGGTCAGCGAGGGCGAGCTGCACGCACGTCTCGGCGAGCGGCCACCCGGATTCGTCGCGGCGCTGGTGCGCAGCGGATTGGTGCAGCGCCACAGCGACCGTCTAGGTTACGTGATTCCGAGCCCGGGTCTGCTGGACATGGCGGTGCGGCTGCATGCCGCCGGAGTCGACATTGAAATCGGCGCGCACGCCCGAGAGCTGATCCGCAAGCGCGTCCGCCGTGCGGCCGCGGAGCTCGTGCAGTATTTCGCCAGACACACGGGCGCCGGCTTTGCGCGCGCCGGAACGCCGCAAGACGTGACCGAGGCCATGCAGGCGCTGCGCACCGTCGGCGCTGATGCCGTGCGGCTGCTCTTCGCGCAGGAAATCGAGGGCGCGGTGCGCGACGCGGTCGAACACGGCGTGATCCGCGTGGGGAGAAGGCCGCGGAACTGACCGAGGTCTTGGGTGTGGCGGCGCACCACTCGTCAGCTCGCTTTGCTCCGCGTACGCGCCCGGTCTTGGGCGTACGCGCGCGGCGACAGCCCCGTCCAGCGCCGGAAGGCGCGTGACAAGCTGTTCGTGTCGGCGAAGCCAAGGAGAAATGCGATCTCGGTGACCGAGGTGTGGCCCTCGTCCAGGTAGGAGCGCGCGATGTCGCGCCGCGTCTCGTTCAGCGCCTCCCGATAAGTCGTGCCCTCCTCCTCCAAGCGCCGCTGCAGGTTGCGCAGGCTCATGCCCAGCGACCGCGCCGCCGCTTCCTCGGTCGGCTCGCCCGCCGCGAGCTGGTCGACGAACCAGCTCCGCAGTCGACTTGAAACGCGCCGGCGCTCGATGCGGGCGAGGTAGAGCGCGACGACGTCGTCGTTGTGCCGCGCCAGCTCGGCATTGCCGGCGGGAAGACGCTCGTCGCAATCGCTCGCGGCAAACTCGAGGACGTTTTTGCGCTGCCCGAACCGGACCGGAGCGCGGAACACCTTCGCGAAGGGCTCGGAGGGAACCGGCTCCGGGCGCTCGAGGTGAACGGCGACCGGAGTCACCTTCCCTTCCGACAACATTCGCGCCGTCCGCGCGACGAGAGATAAAATCGCATCGATCGCTTCGTCGGCGGGTCGCCGCGGGCCCTCCGGCAGGACGAGGCGAAAGCGCACCAGCTCGCCGGCGTCGAGGAGCTCGATCTTTGCCGCCTCGCTGACCAGGTCACCGTAGCGCACGAAGCGCTCGAACGCGTCACGCAGTGTGCTGCTCGCGAACACGGCGAAACTCAGAGCATGAAACGTCGTGTGGGTCACAAACCGGGAGGCCCACAGGCCGAAGCAAGGATCGTGCGTCGCCTCCACGGCGAGGCGCCATAGGCGGGTGGTGTCCGCAATGGAATGGCGCGAGTCCGGGTCCTCAAAGGCCGCCACGTCGATGCCGGCGCGGGCGGCCACGGCTCGCCCGTCGATTCCCCGTGCGTCAAGTGCGCGGACGACCGTTAGCGTCCACGTACCCAAGACTGAGGGAGCCGCCGCTCGGACGCGTAGGCTGAGATCCGCCATTGCGGCGCCGATTGTTGCGCCGACGAACCCACGGACGCAAGGGCGAAGGCGGAACGCCGCGAGCAACCGCCGACGCGGCTTGATTTTGGCACGTCCGGCAGGAGCTCTGGCGCGGTCGGCAAGGACGCCGAGCGCACTGACGGTTATTGTCACATCATGGCAAGGGCCAGGTGGAATAGAGAGAGCGTATCCGCACCTGAAAGAGTGCTCCGGCTCGATGCGCCGGGTGGTTCGCATCCTCAACAGTGCTCGGCGACGAGCGCGTCAGGAGGATTCTCATGAGCAACACCGCGTTTTCTGCGTTGGGTTCCTCAGTGGCGGTGACCGTGGCGGGGGTCGGATCGTACTTACCGGACCAGCGGGTGTCGAACCGACAGATGCTGGAGCGGGTCGATCCCCGTCATCCGGACGGGACGCCGTTCGCGCCCGACTGGATCGAGCGGCACGTCGGGATCAACGAACGCCGCCTGGATTTCGATTTCGTCGCCGGCAGGAAGCGGGAGCGCTCGGAAGGCGGCCTGTTCGATGGGGATCTCGCCTTGCGAGCAGCACGCGCGGCGTTGGCGGACGCGCACGTGGACGGCGGCGAGGTGGATGTCTTCGTGCACGTCACCACCACCCCGGACACGATCGCGTGCGCCGACCACCTGCGCTTCTTGACCACGGAGCTGGGGCTGCGGCGCGGCGCCGACCTCGTTCATCACAACCTGGGGTGTGCCGGCCTGGCCGCGGGCCTGCGCACCGCTGCCGCCTACCTGCGCGCGTGGCCGCCGGCGACTGCGCTCGTCGTGGCCAGCAACTGTCCGTCCGGCTACTTCGCCAAAGACGCGGGCGCCTCCTATCGCTCGCACCCGAGCGGCTTTGCATGGCTTTCCCCGCTCGTTTTCAGCGATGGCGCAGGCGCGGTGGTGCTGCGCGGTGCGGTCCCGTCAGCTGGCGCCCGCCGGGCCGGGCTGCTCGCGGTGCGCTACGAGACGAGCCCCGACATCCCGTTGGTGACGTATCCGGCAGGTGGCTGCCTGCACCACACCTCGCTGTCGAACGTGGCGGACCATCTCTTCGTGATGGACGGCCGCAAGGTGAGCGAGGTATTCGCCCCGCTCATCCAACGCGACATGGAGATGCTCAAAGAGGACTGGCCGACCCACATCGCGCCGATGCTCGGTGTCGGCTTCGACATCAACCGCGTTGCCCGGTGGTACATGCACCAGGCGAACGGTCTGGTCGTACGCCGCGCCGGTGAGCTCCTGGGTTTGCCCGCCGATCGGATTCCCATCAGCGTCGATCGCTACGGCAATACGTCGGCCGCCAGCACGCTCATCCTGTTGGACGAGGATCGACAAGCGAACCGCGTGCACGATGGGGACTTGGTCGTCTTCCTGTGGATCGGGGCGGGAAACGGGGCGATGAACGGCTACGCCGCACTGATCCTTTGAAATGGCTTGGCAACGCAGGCCGAGGGGGAGACACGATGAACGCCGCCACCACGAAGTTGACCAGCAACAAAGCCCTCCTGGATTGGGTGGACGAGGTGGCCGTCCTGTGCCGTCCCGACACGATCCACTGGTGCGACGGGTCCGACCAGGAATGCGACACCCTGTGCCGGCAGATGGTGGAAAGCGGCACCTTCATCAAGCTGAACGACAAGCTCCGCCCCAATAGCTATCTCTGCCGTTCGGATCCCTCCGACGTCGCGCGCACGGAGGAACGCACATTCATCTGCTCCGGAAGCGCGGACGACGCCGGCCCCACCAACAACTGGGTGGATCCGGTGCAGATGAAAAAGACCCTCACCCGCCTGTTCACTGGGAGCATGCGGGGCCGGACCTTGTACGTCATCCCCTTCAGCATGGGCCCACTCGGTTCGCCGATCGCGCACATCGGCGTGCAGCTCACTGATTCACCCTACGTCGTCGTCAACATGCGGATCATGACCAGGATGGGCGCGACGGTGCTGGAAACCCTGGGCAACGGTGCGTTCGTGCCGTGCCTGCACTCGGTCGGGATGCCGCTCGCACCCGGGCAGAGCGACGTTCCCTGGCCGTGCAATCCCGACCACAGGTATATCGTCCACTTCCCGGAGGAGCGGGCGATCTGGTCGTACGGCAGCGGCTACGGCGGCAATGCGCTGCTCGGAAAGAAGTGTTTCGCCCTGCGCATCGCCTCCACGATGGCCCGCGACGAGGGCTGGATGGCGGAACACATGCTGATCATGGGCGTGGAGTCCCCGGACGGCAAGAAGACCTACGTGGCGGCGGCGTTTCCGAGCGCCTGCGGCAAGACCAACTTGGCGATGTTGATCGCCCCGGAGAGCTTCAAGGGGTGGAAGGTTTGGACGGTCGGTGACGACATCGCCTGGATCAAGCCAGACGAGAACGGTGCCCTGCGCGCGATCAACCCCGAAGCAGGCTGCTTCGGGGTCGCCCCCGGAACCTCGTACGACACCAACCGCAACGCCATGGAGGCGCTACGCGCGAACGCGATCTTCACCAACGTCGGGCTCACCGACGCCGGCGACGTGTGGTGGGAGGGGATGACCAAGGAGCCACCGGCCCACCTTATCGACTGGCAGGGAAAGGACTGGACACCCGGTTGCGGGCGCACCGCGGCTCATCCGAACGCCCGCTTCACGGTACCCGCGTCGCAGTGGCCGAGCATCGATCCCGCATGGGACGACCCCGCGGGGGTGCCGATCAGCGCCTTCATCTTCGGCGGCCGGCGCGAGACGACGATCCCGCTGGTCTACCAGGCGTTCAATTGGAGCCACGGCGTGTACATCGCCGCCACGGTGGGATCCGAGACGACCGCCGCGGCGACGGGCGAGGTGGGCAAGGTGCGGCGCGATCCGATGGCGATGCTGCCCTTCTGCGGCTACCACATGGGCGAGTACTTCCGCCACTGGATCGCGATGGGCAAGCGCCTCGCCGCGGCGCCACCGATTTTCCACGTGAACTGGTTCCGCAAAGACGAGCACGGGAACTTCATCTGGCCGGGCTTCGGCGAGAACCTGCGCATCCTGCGGTGGATCGTCGAACGGGCACACGCGGGAGTCCGTGCCAAGGAGACCCCGATCGGCTGGGTGCCGTACTACGAGGACATCGACTGGACCGGTCTCGATTTCACGCGCGCGCAGTGGGACCAGGTCATGGCCATCGAGCCCGCGGCCTGGAAGCAGCAGACGCTCGGGCACGAGGAGCTGTTCCTCAAACTGAGCGAGCACCTGCCGAAGGAGCTCATCTTCGAGCGCGAGCTGCTCGTCTGCCGCCTGTGAGCGGGTGCAGCGGCGCCAGGCGCGTCGCCTCTTACAACCCCAGTGTATGACGAAGCGCGGTATCCACTGCGCTGAGATCGGGCAGTGTCCCAATGACGGAAGCCAGCGCTCTGGTCGAGATGGTAGCCAAATTGTCGGTCATGACTACGGAATCGGCCAGAAGACCCGAGCTCGCATCGGCAGGTGAGGAAAGAGTGATGGATACGCGGCTTGGGTGGCCGCGTCGCGCCAGATTGCTGGTAATCATCGCGACCACGACCTGCGCAATACCCGTGGCCAAGTCGTCGGCCTGCACCACGAGTGCGGGGCGGCGCGTGACGGTTGTGAGATCACTGTGAGGAAACCACACGAGGACCACGTCGCCTCGCTTCGTAGTCATCGTAGTCCTCCATGCCCGGCGCGTTCCAATCTTCCTCCCATGCCGCCAGCTTGCCGCGCAGTTCCGCCAGCTCTTCCGGAGCCAGCTGCGGCGAGCCGGCCTGGTCGGGCGTCGACGGAAGGAACGTGACAATCACCTGAGCGTCAGTAATGTCTTTCGGCTGCTCCAGCAGCTCAACCTTGCCGTCGTGGTAAACGCCTTTCACGGACCGAGTCATGGTTGCCACCTCGATTGGGCTGCATAGTAGCCCATTGCGACGCCGCCTGCCATTACGCGGGCGCGAACGCAGCAGCGCGGGCCGACCGTGTCCGCGCCTGTGCTCCGGAGCCGTGGACGCCCGAGAGACTCAAGGACTCACGGCTTGAGGAGACCACGGTAAAGCGTGTCGACCGCGCGGCCTGGAGGCAGCAGACGCTCGCACACGAGGAGCTGTTCCTCAAACTGAGTGGGCACCTGCCGAAGGAGCTCATCTTCGAGCGCGA
>Ga0209415_10012932_pt1 | contig 13847 bp, 7 predicted proteins | sample PeaSoiSIISIP2007_FD_187696 | JGI IMG/M metagenome (GOLD analysis project Ga0209415, IMG submission 187696) | Peat soil microbial communities from Weissenstadt, Germany - SII-SIP-2007 (SPAdes) (version 2) | ecosystem: Environmental > Terrestrial > Soil > Wetlands > Peat | place: Germany... | reverse complement strand
CACATGTGAGGGAAGACTCGAATTGACACCGACGTTCAACGTGTTCCTCTGATCATGGTCCACCGGTGACAAGCCTGGGGGCGGCTCACATCCAACTGGCACAGGAGTTGGGCAGATCAAGCCTCCGGTGAAAGGCGACGAGTCCTGAGCGATCTGATTCGAGTAGGCCAGGTGAACCTGAGCGCGGCGCCAGAGGCGCGGGGAGCGCAATGTGGTTTCCCAACCTTGAATCAAGGCGCGGTCCCAAGTGAGTGGCCAGAACAGGTTTGATTCACCGATATTGTTGTGATCCAGCCAATTCCTCGAGCTGGTTTGAAAGGTATCGACGTCAAGCACCCAACCGCGAAAAGGAATCGCCACTCCGAACTGGTATTCGTGATCGCGCTCTCCTTGTATGGCGCCGAAAGTGAAGCTCTGACTATTGGCGAGATTGATCAATGGACCGGTAGCCGTCAGGAGCGGAGGCGGTTGGTAAAAGACGCCGTAAAAGCCACGAAACACCCAGTTCAGGCGCGGGACTCTGATGGCGACGCCAAAACGCGGGTCGGGCACGTTCTCCACTACGGCCGGCTGGGTCCCGCCGCTCACCGAGCCGGAGTCGAAGTGCGAATAGCGAAGGCCCGCGATCAGTGTCAACCAGGAGGTCACCTTGAACCTGTCGCTAATGAACACTTCGGCCAGTCCGCCAGTTACGGCGCCCGAAGACGGGCCGAAGTTCTGACAACTCGTGCCGCAATCGGTAAAAACGTTGTTGAAGTAGTTGGTCTGGTGCTGCGCGAATCCATACACTCCCACCTGAATGTCGTTGTTCTTGAGAACGGTTGCGTTCAAGCTCGCTTGCGCGCCCACATAATGGGCAGTCTGGTCTACGTTCGTGATCGCTGGGTAATCGTTCGGCGAGCTGTTATAGCTGGCTTGGTTGTAGTGATAGAAGGGTGAAACGGTGAGCAGCAGGTTGGGATTGAACGTGTGGACCCAGGAAAAGGTAACGTAGCCATCGGGTTCACGTTCACTATCGTGAAGCGCGTAACTGGGATAAACCTGGTTTCCCGATGAATTGGGATCCGGGTCGATGGGGATCTGGTAGTAATCCCGCCGCAACGATGCGACCAGCCGGAATTGGTTGGACGGACTGGCGTTGAATATGAAGGACGCGAACCCGCCAAAACCATTCTGAGCGTCGTGAACCACTGGCCCGATCGGAGGCTGCAAACCGAAGTCGCTCCGATTTGCGGTGAGACTCCCGTAATAAGCGAAGCGCTTGGTATGCCCTCCCATATTAAGTTGGTCGTTGGTTTGGTACCAATTGCCAAAACTGGTGACCAGTTCGGCCTCATTGTCACGCTCGAAGCCGGTTCGGGGAACGATATTGAAGATTCCATACGTACGGTCTCCGTACGCGGCATCGTAGCTGCCTCGCTGCACTTCGAGATAATCAATGTCCTTGGGGTCAATCTGAGGTCCCAGATTGGTGGCGATGTTGGTATTGGGGATCGGGACACCGTCGATCAACCAATCCACCTGATGGCCGCCGCGCATGTGCAACATGTCGTGCGTCACGTACGCTCCTGGCGTATAGTCGGTGATCATCGACATGCTGTTGGTGCGGTCTGCGCCGGGTGTTTGCGCGATGTCTTCGCGGTCCACGAGCGTCGTGGGGGTTACCGACGTCATGTTGGTCTGCTCCGCGCTCCCCAGAACGGTGGCCGTTTCCGTCACGGGCGCAATCGCCAATTGAAAATGCAGAACCGGCGAGGAGCTGGACTCCACGGTCACGCTTTGCTCCGCATTCGCAAAGTTTGCCTGGGTGACCGTAATTTTGTAGTCGCCGACCGGCACGGTGGGGAACGAAAACTCGCCGTTATCGTTGGTTTGCGCGGTTTGAGAATAATCCGACGTAATGGCTTGCAGCTTGACCGATGCTCCGGCCAGCGGCCGATGCTGCGGGTCGTGCACAACTCCTTGGATTCTTCCAAAAATTGTCGCCTGGAGCAGCGAACCGTACGTCAGAAAGGCCAAGGTAGCGAGACAGGCTACAAGCTTTCTCTTCAAGACCATATGAACTATGAAACATGACTTTGACGGCGTTGTCGTGCGGCAAATTGTCGCAGGGCGCGTTAATGGGTCGGCGGGTATTTCGCCAGTTTTCGTTGCAGCGAGCGACGATGGATCCCCAGTAAACGCGCGGCTTGGGAGATATTACCATCGCAATCTGAGATCACGCGCTGCATGTGCTCCCATTCCACCCTGGCCAACGTGGGAACCGTTTCCGGAGCTTCCGGCGCGTCACCGGAAGCGGATCGCAGCGTATCGTATACGGCCAGGATCTGGTCGGCGTCAGCCGGTTTGCTCAAGTAATGATCGGCGCCCTTCTTCATCGCGGAAATTGCGGTGGGGATGCTGCCATAGCCGGTAAGCACGATGATCGTCATCGAGGAGTCGATCGCTCGCAGCTCTGGAACCACCTCCAGGCCGCCCTTTCCTGGCATGCGCAGATCAACAAGGACCAGATCGGGGCTACGATCGCGGGCGAACTTTAGAGCCTCTTGGCCGTCAGGCGCTGCCTCTGCTTCCCAATTTCGCTGTGACAACGCCCTGCAGAGCCGGTTGCGAAACACTTCGTCATCGTCAACCACGAGCGCTAAAGGCAGTTCTTCAGATGGAGGCATGCGCGCTCGGCCCCGATGGGTGAATTGGCAACTCCAGAGTCACAGTTGTGCCTTCGCCGGGAGTGGAATCAAACAACACGCGCCCGCCGAGACTCTCTGCAAACGTGCGAACCAGGAACGTTCCAAGCCCCATGCCCTTGCCGGGCTCCTTTGTGGTGAAAAACGGTTCGGCGATCCGGCGTAGCACGCTGGCCGGTATGCCGTGCCCGTGGTCCCGAACGGCGATTGACAATGCGCTGGAACTTCCCCTAGCCGAGATTAAGACTGGGCGCTCATCGGATGTGGCATCCAAGGCGTTCTGGATCAGCGCGGCGAGCGACTGCACCGTCGCTTGCGCAGGCAGAACCGCATCTAGTTTTTCATCGGCAAACTCGATTTTCACCTGCGCTCGCTGTGATTCCGGGAACTGCTCGAGGACTTGCACAAGGAGATCGCGTACCGGCACCCTGCTGGGCGTTTCGCCCATAGGTTCAGCGCTTTGAACGCTCATCCTTTCAAGGATTCGACGACAGCGGTCTACCTGGGAGCGAATGAGCCGTGCATCCGCGAGCACTGCATCATCGCTCGCGATGTTTGCGGCATAGCGCTCCAGTTCTCTGGCCACCACTGCAATGGTTGCGAGGGGTGTCCCCAGCTCATGAGCCGCCCCAGCCGCAAGGGTCACCAAAGAGGCCAACCTTTCGTTTTTTGCGACTTGATCCTGCAGAACAAGGACCTCTTGCTCCCGGGTCCGCAATGCATCCGCGATCTTCCCAGTAAAGAAGGTGATCAGAGCGGCAGCGACCACGAAGGCGATCCACATCCCGATCAGATGTGGAGACAGGCCCTGTTCAACATGGTGGGACTCAAAGGCCGCCGAAGGTATGCGAAAGAAGAAGAGGAAGCCGAAGCAAACCGTGGAGAGAACACCGAGAGCCCAGGTCCAAGTCTTCCGCAGAACCACCGCGGATAAGGTGATTTGCACTAGATAGAGGAGGCTGAACGGATTCATCGGGCCGCCAGTAAGACCCAGCATTGCTGTCAGGCAGAGTGTATCGAGACTGAAGACCGCCCCCAGGGTCTCCTGAGTAAACCGCACGGGAAGCGTTCGGAGGCTGCCGAGTAAGATGTTGCTCGCTAGAACGATCGCGAGAGGGGCAAGCGTCCAAAGCAGCGGAAACTCGATACGGAGACCGTACGACATTCCCAGAATGACAGTTGCCTCTCCGGCAACCATGCCGTAGCGAAGCCGCACCACCCAAGGCAACGCAAGATTGGGGGCAAGATCTGTCGTGACAGCGGTTTCGCTGGGGCCGACATCGTGTCCAAGACTTACAGCCGGCTGGCGTGGGAAGAGATGCTCGTCCGGGCGAGCCGTCACAATCCGATGGGACATCTCCTTGTCATCGTACGCCAAACGGTTTCTTCGAGGCCTGCCTGCGACAATTTGCCGCAGGCCAGGAAGGGGAACGTTTCGAGTTCAGCCGGGCGATCCTGGCGGGCCCACGCCTCTTTACGGCATCACGCAGGCGGGTGTCCAACGCGCCAACGAAAGTGACATTGCAGAGTATTTCAAATAGGCACCGCCGGCCGAAATCCGTTATCGTTAGACCAGAATGCCGGATTGGCTGAGTATCCACGAACCCGTCCTGGTAAATACCATCGGACACTGCGCTGGCGCGGTTCTGTTCGGGATGCTCCTCTATTTCTTCCTGGTGAACTGGCGGCAAGAGCGGGAAGAGCAGTCCAAACTCGCCACTTTGGCGGCGGCGCTGGCGTTCCTGTGGAACGTCGGCTCTCTGGTGGCGCTGGGTGTGGGTCGCGAAGGCGGCACGGCGGCTGATGTCATTGTCGCGGCCAGCTTCTCGATATTGAGCCTCCTCCCTGCGGTGCTGTTGCACATCTCACTCGGGTCCCATCACCGGCCGTTGTGGTTTAGCGGGTACGTGCTAAGCTTCGCAGCAGCCGCGCTGCACGTAGGCGACTTGCTCACACGATCCTCCCGCCTCCATTTCGCGGCGCTGCTCATGGTAACGGTCGGATTTGCGGTCCTAACGGCGATCTCGGTATTCCTGGAGATCCGAAACAAAAACGGCGCAGCGACGTCCCGGCTGGCCGGAGCGATGGTGTTGTTCCTGTTCGCCATCTCGTTCGCGCACTTCAGTTCCGGGCAGGTGCACCAGGCCTGGTCCAAGGAGATCGCGCTGCATCATGCGGGATTACCGCTCGCGCTCTTCGTGCTTCTGCAGAACTACCGATTCCTCTTGCTGGATGCCTTCCTCCGATTCGTAGTGAATGCCACGCTGGCGGCGGGCGCTGTGCTCATTTCGATTCGAATCGCCGGATACGCGAACTCCCGTCCCTGGCTGAGCCAGCCGTTTGAGGCTGGTCTCCTATTCGTGGCCCTGTGTCTATTTTTGACGCTCTTCGTGTATATTCGCAATCGCGTTCAGAGATGGCTGACCCAAGTGATTTTCTTGCGCTCGAATGTGGAGGATGCGATCAAGGAGCTTCTGAAGCTGGCCAGTGCGACGCAGGACGAAGCCGAATATCTCCTTCGCGCGGGGGAGGTGACTGCGGCGTTCGTGCGAACAGGACGTTACCAGTTAACCACGGACTCACCGCTCGAAGATGGGGACTTGACGACACCCTCAGCGGTAACGGAGATAGAAGACTGGAACCTACCCCCGTGGGTCAAAGCCGTGGTCCCTCTGCACCTTTCCCGTGGGGAGACCACGTACCTGTTGCTGGGCCCGCGCGATGGCGCGCGACGCTACCTGAGTGAGGACTTCGCGGTGCTGATGCGATTGGGCGCCGCAATGGTGGAGCACCTGGAGCAACTGCGGAACATTCAAATGCAGGGGCTGGTGTCGCAGGCGGAGTTGAAGGCTCTGCAATCCCAGATCAATCCCCATTTCCTCTTCAATTCCCTCAACACGCTGTATGGAACTATCGACCGGAGCAACGCGGAGGCCCGGCGCCTGGTGTTGAATCTGGCGGATGTGTTCCGCTACCTATTGCGGTCCGACCGGACCTTCATCGAAATCGAAGAAGAGCTGCGCATTGTGCGCGCCTACCTGGAGATCGAGCAACTGCGGCTCGGAGCAAAGTTGCGGACTGAGATCAATGTTGATGAAGCGGCTCGCCGCGCCGGCATACCCTTACTCTCAGTGCAACCCCTGGTGGAAAACGCTGTGAAGCACGGCGTAGCGCCAAAGACTGGCTCCGGATTCGTGCGTCTCGACATCACCACTCGACAGCACATGCTGACCGTTATCGTCTCGAACTCAGGGGAGTGTGACGCGAGTGTCCTGATGGCCGCCCCGGCGGATGGACGTATCGGACTGGCCAATGTGCGCCGCAGGCTGGAATTGTGCTACGGCCAAGAATCCAGTTTCGTGGCGGCCGTGGAGGATGGCGTTACAGCCGTCGGTTTCCATCTGCCCCTTAGGGTTGGAGCGAGTCTGTAGCGAACAATGACTAGCGGAACTCCGCCGAACGGTCATCCGCTCACCCCAATTTTAAGATCATTGACCACCCTGAATAGTCCACTCGTGGAAAAATTGTTCGGACTTCGAATCCAACATGCTACAAGTATCTGAGCTCTGGGCTCACTCATGCCCCTGAGAACGCTGATTGTCGATGATGAACCGATAGCGCGGAAGGTGTTGCGAGAAGAACTCGGTTCCTTCGACGACGTCGAGATCGTCGGAGAGGCGGACAATGGCGCCATCGCTCTGGAAAAGATATCCAAAGACCACCCCGACCTTGTGTTGTTGGATCTTCAAATGCCCGAGATGGGCGGCCTAGAGGTGGTTCGAAGTCTGAAACGCGGGACGCACATGCCCGTAATCGTGATCGTCACAGCTTATGACGAGTATGCCCTCCAAGCGTTCGAAGCGGGAGCGATTGACTATCTGCTCAAGCCGGTGGGCGAAGAGCGTTTAGCGGAGGCAGTCGCAAGGGCGAGGCGGCTCACGGAAAAGGAAGCTGTCGAAAGAATAGCGCAGATTCAGGAGATCACCGAGCAGCCAGCGATTCCTCAGCCGAGAAGAATCGTGGGACGAATCGGCGAGGAGTACTTTCTGCTGAGCGCCAATGAGATCTACGCATTCCAGGCCGATGGCGACATCGTCTGGATCATCACAGCAAAGAAGAAGTACCTCGCCACTCAGACGCTTCGGGCCCTGGATCAGCGCCTCAGGAACACGAGCTTTCGAAGAATCCATCGAAATGCATTGGTGAATGTCGATCACGTCCGCAAGATGAGCGCTCTCAGTAGTCAAAGATGGCTGATAACCTTGGCCAACGATCAGGAGTTCATCGCGAGCAAGAGGCAAGCGGGGAGTATCCGCCAGCTTCTCAACGGATAATCCGCGCCGCTCTCGACGACTCACCCGCTTATCGTTGATGTCAGACCACTCGTTACTCATCGATGCCCGATCACAGTTTTGACTGGACTGCTCAGGGAAAATCCCTAAGAATGAGCGAAAGGGATTCCGGCGCATGCGCAGTGTGCGTTGAACGCCCACTTCAATTCCGTGCTTGTGATTGCCATATGTGTAATGGTGCTCTTTTGGCTTCGCGACTACATGTCTCTGCGCATGGGCCCTTGCCGTAGGGCGATCCTCCGCTCCGCGGCTTATGGAATTGCCGTCGTCCTTACAGCCGTGTTCATCTGGAAGATGGCCCTGATAATCGGATTGGCAAACTTTCCGCAGTGGCTGCAATCGCCTCGAGTCCTTTTGCTGCTCGTCGGGGTTCACATGGCGGCGAGTATTCCTTCTATTTGGGTCAGGCAGACGCAGAATTACCAGTGGATGTGGGTAACGGCTCTCCTGCCGGCTCCGGTCGTCTGGCTCTTGCTTCTGCAAGCAATCCTTGTTTCTGAACCCAGTTTAGAAGTAGCGGCAGTTCAGTTCAGTTTCTTCTCTATTGCGCTGCTATGGGCCGCTTCGATGGTCGTCGTAATCTTCCGCAGTCGCTATATCCTAGTGCCGCTTGAGGACTTGGACTTTGCAGTACTATTCGGAAGTGTGAGTCACGGGCTGGCCCTGTGCGCCATTCCCCTAGTCCTTTTGGTGGCTGCTTGAGGGACGAGTGGCCCACGCGTTCCGCCAGTTCTGTGCCATGAGAGACCGTCCGCTCGTGGCAAAAAACAGTTCGCTCACGGCGATAACGTGTCCGCATGTCAGATTGTTCTAGGTCTGAAGCTTTCCGCCGTCGATAATCGACAAATGATCAAGCTCGTCTCGACGATTTTTGTCCATTGGATGCTTTTCAGCAGTGTGGCAGGGCTTGCCTACGGTCAATCGATCAACAGCCGATGTTTAACCCGAGATCGGTTAGTTTCGCTGCGACGGCCCATCTTTCTGGCGCCTCAGGGCTAACCGAAAGCAGATACTACCCGCGAGGGAATGGAGAAACGATGTTGAAGAGATTTAGCTGTCATCCCCTTTTCGTTCTGGCCTTTTTGCTATTCCTGGTCGCTTCGCCAATGATGGCGCAGAATTCCGGGTCGATTGAAGGTGTGGTGAAAGATCCCTCTGGAGGAGTGGTTGTCGGCGCTAAGGTGGCGATCAATAATCCCGTCACTGGCTTTCGGCGGGACACGACCACCGGCGACGACGGGAGCTTTCGGTTTACTAACGTCCCGTTCAATCCTTATCACCTGGTGGTCACAGCGGCGGGGTTCGCTTCACATTCACAGGATGTGGATGTGCGGTCCACTGTGCCGATGACTTTGGAGATGGGCTTGAAGCTTGGAACGGCGGAAACGAGCATTCAAGTGGAGGCCAAAGGCGAGGACCTTGTGGAAAAGGACCCCACCTTTCATACGGACATCGACCAGGCGATCACCGACCGCCTGCCAATCGAAAGCGCGACTTCGTCGGTGAGCTCGCTGGTTACTCTGTTAGCGCCCGGAATCGCCGCGGACTCCAATGGCCTGTTCCATGCGCTGGGCGACCACGCGCAAAACTCTTTTGCAGTGGACAACCAGCCGATCTCGGATCAGCAAAGCAAGATCTTCTCCAACCAGATTCCGACCGACTCCATTCAATCCCTGGAAGTGATCTCTGGTGCCCCGCCTGCGGAATTTGGCGACAAGACCAGCCTGGTGATCAAAGTGACCACTCGCTCCGGACTCGGCGTGACTACGCCTACGGGTAGGATCTACACGTCCTACGGCAGTTTTGGTACGGCCAATCTCGGATTCAATCTAGCCTATGGTGGCACCAAGTGGGGAAACTTCATCGCCGTGAACGGCTTGAGGAGCGGGCGTTTCCTCGATCCGCCGGAGTTCAATGCGTTTCACGACAAAGGGAACCAGGAAAACCTGTTCGACCGGGTGGATTTCCAATTCTCCACCAAGGATACGGTCCACGTGAACTTCGGCTATACACGCTCCTGGTTTCAAAACCCGAACACCTATGACCAGCAATTGCATACCTGTAGCGCAGGGTACATTTGCAACGCTGCGGGCGTCGCACTGGATCCCATCCCCGGCGGCGGTCCGATGGGAATCACGGATCAACGCTCCCAGATTAAGACGTTTAACATCGCTCCAACATGGACGCGCCTGGTTGGTCCGAACGGCGTGTTTACTTTCGGCGGGTTTGTGCGACGAGACCAATACAACTTCTACCCCAGCCCCGACCCGTTCGCGGATTTCGCTCCAGCCCTGCAGGCGCAGACCATCTCTCAGGACCGAAAACTCACGAACGCAGGTTTGCGCACGGATTTCTCCTACTCCAAGGGAATCAACAACATAAAGGCTGGAGTGACGTATCAACAGTGGTTCTTAGACGAGAGCGACAAAATCGGCACGGTTGACCCCGGTTTCCTGGCGTCATTCAACAGCTTGGATTCTAACGGCAACCCTATTCCGGGGACTTCGTGCCTGGATGCGAGCGGCAATCCAGTGGGTGATCCATGTACCACCCTGGCGGGCTCCGACTTGACCCGCGGAGGAAGTGTGCACAACTTTCATGGCCATACGAACGTCAAAGAACTCGCGCTCTACATTCAAGATTCGATAACCCTCGGGAATTGGGCGTTCAACCTTGGACTCCGCGGAGATGTCTACAACGGATTCGTAAGCGATGGACAAATAGAACCGCGGCTGGGTGTTGCCTACAACTTCAAAAAAACCAACACGGTTCTTCGCGTGTCGTATGCGCGAACGATGGAAACCCCGTTCAACGAGAATATCATTATCGCGAACACCGGATGCAGCCAGCCGACGATCGCCTTCATTGTGCCGCCGCCGAACATCACGTGCGCCTCGGGGCTGATTCATCCCGGCTGGCGCAATGAATTCCACGCCGGCATAGAACAAGCCTTCGGAAAGTACATGGTGGTCTCCGGCGAATACATTACCAAGTACACCCATAACGCCTACGACTTCGGTGTCGTGGCTGCCTCTCCGATCGCCTTCCCGATCGCCTGGCACAACTCGAAGATTCCCGGATATATGATGCGCCTAAGTGTTCCGAACTTCCATGGTTTTACGGGAATGGTGGTTCTGTCCAGTGTAGCGGCGCGTTATTTCCCGCCCCAAGTCGGGGGCGTACCGTTCCTGCCTGCGCCCGGCGTCTTTCGCATCGATCACGACGAGAAGTTTAACCAGACGACGCACCTGCAATACCAGCCGTGGGCACGCGGCCCATGGTTCGCGTTTAACTGGAGATTTGACGATGGGTTGGTGGCAGGCGCAGTACCGTGCGTAGCGCCCACCGCAACATGCTCCTTTTCCACGTCCCCTGCCGATGGAGGTGTAGGGGTTATACCAGGCACGACGACGCCCCTTCCAGCGGGTGAAGTGGCGTTGGTGAACAACCTGACCGGGCTGCCCCTGACCGCCGATCAGGAGTTTCAGGCCGGGCTCACGTGCGACGGCAAGCCGGCCGCTCCCAGCCCCACGGGTCCCGCACTTGCCACCTGCGATGCGGCAGGCTTGGGTTCCAAATACATCAAAATACCAGCGGTCGGCAAGGAAAACGACGACCACAATCCGCAACGCATTGCGCCGCGCAATTTGTTCGACGTGAGCGTGGGCCATGACAACCTTTTCCATGCCGACCGCTATAGATGGAGCCTCCGCTTCACGGTGATCAACCTGACAAATAAAGAGGCGTTGTACAACTTCTTCTCCACCTTCAGTGGGACTCACTACGTGACGCCCAGGACCGAGACTGTGGAGTTGGCCTTCCACTTCTAAGACTCACCGCTTTGACTCCGTTTATCGTCGAGACCCTTGGCTGGATCTAGTACGGAAAGCTTTGGATCGAACCAAGAGTACAGAAGCGGAAGAATGTATAGCGTCAGGAGCGTGGAAGTAATGACGCCTCCGATTACGACAGTGGCGAGAGGTCTTTGAATCTCGGCACCAGTTTCGGTTGAGATCGCCCTTGGAAGGTGCCCTTCGCCCTAACCGTCGGTGGCAGCGCAACAGCTGAGCGCTCTCCACTTTGTTCAGCGCGTCGAATCTCTCTTCAGGTGGGAAATCTCCTCCGAGAGGCTCGTTCTTCGGCCGGGGCTGTTCTTAATCCAACCGATAGTGGACGCTCGCCAAGGAGCGTCCACTCTTGGTTCAGCCTTTGCGGAGTGTCTAGTAGAGGGGAAATTGGACGGCGGGAAGGACGCTCGTTCCCTCGACACGAACGGCGAGAAGGGCCGAAGGATCGATACCCAAGGCTTGGAGGATGGTAGGCGCCACCTGGACGGTGCCCACCGAGGCGCGGACCGTCTGGGGTTCGAAGGACGGATTGGACAGCAGCAACATGACGTTGGTGTCGTCATGGGCGAACCCGCCATGCTCGGCAAGTTTCTTCGAGCTGCCAGAGTAAGTAACGCCGACGTTCGGGGCCACGATGATGTCCGGCGTGCGCGGATCTTTGGTGGGGTCGTTAAAGTTAAGGGTCAGCGAAGCGCCGTAGTAGATTTGCCCGAGCGCGATTCCGGAGGCGGAAGCATTCTGTTCGAGGATTTGGACGCTAGCTAGGGTTTCCGAGGAGTTCTTCAGCCAGATCAGGGAGACGTCATCTTCCGTCGGTCCAATTCCGGTGGGGTTGTTGGTGGATTCCGAGTATGGAATGTAGCCAGCGTTGGAGAGCAGGGTGGCGGGTGAAGTGCCGACGTTGAGCTGAGCGATGTAGCGGCTGGAATCGACCGGCGATTGGCCGTGCTTGGCAGTGATCAGGATCAAGGTCGAATCATAAAGGCCTCTCGCCTTCAGCTCCTTCACCCATGCCGCGATCGACGCGTCGACGAATTCGATTTCACCCAGCAGCGGCGCACCAGGCGTGCCCTCTGCATCCAGATATCCGCCCGTCATGCCGTTGCTCTTTTCAATAAACTTCTGGCCCACGCTAACGGCCTGGAAATTCATGCCGAAGATAGTGGGAACTTGGGTGTGCTTGGTGCCCAGGTGGTTCTTTCCATCGATCTCGTTGAGGATGGCATCGACCTTCAAGGTGTCGTAGCACTGAATGTTCTGGAAGCTGTTGGTCCAGGCGGTCAGGTCCGAACCCGGATCGAGTACGGTATCGCACGCGATGCCGGTCGGGGTTGTAACGCCAGGAAGGCCGATCACGTTGGAGTTGATTTCAGGACCGTAGAAGTCGTCGAGCGCGGACGGCCCGATACCGGAGGCGACCGATGCGTAGGCGGGGTGCTTATCGGACCAAGCCGCGTAGCCGCCCGCCTGGTGGATAACGCTGAAGATGCTGTTGGCGCGAACGAACTCCCACGGGTAAACGGGCTTACAGCCGTTACTTGGGTCGCGGACCAGTCTCGCGGGATCGATGGAGGCCAAGCCGCCGTCGGTCAGGGCCGCGCCGGGCGCGCCGCCGTTTACCTTGGTCTGGTCGATGTCAATGCCTTCTTCATACTCGGTTCTGGTACCCGTCGGCGGCGCGCCGACGGTGCATTTGCCAGCCGCGACACCGTTGCCGGTGGTTTTCGCCGGGGGGTCATAATTCCGGGAATAAGCCACGTCGTAGTAGACGCCGGTAAGGGCCGGGCTTCCGCCAGTGACGATTGCGGTCAGGCCGGGAAACGAATCCGAGGGCTTTGAGGTGCTGGCGCTGACGTAGTTGATGCCGGTCTTGCTGAGCGCGGCGAGCGCTGGGCAATAGGGCGTGCCATTGTTAATCGTGCTGATGCCGTTGGCGCAGTTGGCGAAATCAACCGCGTGCATACCGTCAATGCTGACTAGTAGAACGCGCTGGATTTGGCTATGGGGAGAGTTATTGTTCTGGGCGCTCGCGGTGCGGGTCAAACAGGCAGCCGCGAGGAAAAGTAAAGCAAGTGTCTTCTTCAATGTGACCTCCAGCGACAATCTATCAACGCTGTGTTACCGGAGTATTACGAAGAATTGAATTGTTTCGTGAATGAACAGATTATCAAGCGCATGCAACGCCGTTTCAATGGGAGGTGGCAAATTGCCGCCACAAGTTCCGTCAAGAAGAGCATTTTAGCGGGTGCGGAAGACAACGTGCCAAGCGAGATTGTTCGGACACAAGGGCGGCGAAGTTCAGCCGGGATCCCACCTCCAGGCGGCGCCGTTGAGCCGCTGGCTGAGAGGTGTACTGGATTGATGTTGTTGCGTTGGCAAATACCGACATTCTGATTTATCGGTGGGGACCGGCTGGCTTGGCTGCCGCACTTGCGACGTTAGGGAGAGGTTTCAACGTTATCGTCGCCGATGGAATTGTGCCACGCGCCGACAAGGCCTGCGGAGAGGGCCTGATGCCGGACGCTCTAGCGGCATTCGTTTCCTTGATCGCGGCACAGCCGTCGACGCAAGTCTTCCCACAGGCTGCGCGCGCGGCGTCAGGCGCACCACTTTGCATCGAATGATGATCGCTCAGGCCGAAGCCATTGGCGTTCGATTGCACTGGGGCGCCAAGGTCGACCTGGACGCTGTGGCTGGATCATCGGCGCGGACGGCGAGAATTCGCTGGTGCGAAAGCGGGCGGGACTCGACGTGCGTGTCGGCGATCGCGGCCGCTTCTGGTTTCGCCGGCACTACCGCATCGAGCCGGACCGTATGGAATTCTAAGCTAGGGCCTCAGCCACGAAAGCTGGGAGGGGGCACGGGAGGAAGTTTCAATACCCGGGCAATCCCAGAGGGCTTCACCGATATTCTTTTGCAGAACTATTTCACGCTCTTCATCCACGCCAGGATCGGGCCGG
>Ga0209415_10012931_pt1 | contig 13848 bp, 12 predicted proteins | sample PeaSoiSIISIP2007_FD_187696 | JGI IMG/M metagenome (GOLD analysis project Ga0209415, IMG submission 187696) | Peat soil microbial communities from Weissenstadt, Germany - SII-SIP-2007 (SPAdes) (version 2) | ecosystem: Environmental > Terrestrial > Soil > Wetlands > Peat | place: Germany... | reverse complement strand
CGATTACACTCATTGACTGAGTGGACTCACTACCCCTTCGGCAGCTTAGGCTCGGGGACTTCCACGACTTCTTCGTGATCCGCCTTGTCGAGCGAACGCGTCGCCGTCCGCCAGTTCAACTCTTCCAGGCGGTTTCGCATCTCATCCCCGCACGTTTCATGAGCATTGCAGTGTTCACAGTCTGGGCTGTGGATTCGCAGGAGGGACAATAGGTAGCAGATCCGAGGTCTCAAGTTCACGACCCACCTCGCCAGATTCGGGGATCATTGCCTCAGGGGGTGATGCATCCCGCGATGGGAACTGCTCTTCGGGGAGGCGGCTTCTATTAACGCAAACACAAATGAGCGCGTCCTGTCAGTGAAATTCGTCACATCTTGATGTGCGGTGGGTGCCAAGAGCCGAAGACGAAGGCAAGACTGTCAATTGGCGAAAAATCGCGATTACACTCAGGACCCGGGCGCCGTCGTTTGGTTATTACGAGCATGGCGGCGGGCGCTACAGCACATAGAGTCGCAGCATCCACCAAACAAGGAATATCGCAACAATTGCCCCCGCAATATGGAGGATCCAGTCGCCACCTGTTTTCGGATTGCCGAGATTGAACACGATGGAGTCGTAGCACGCGGCTCAGACAAGGCTCCAATCGGTAGTTGGCAAAAATCGCGATTGCACTCATTGACCGCGGCTGAAGGCGTTCGGAGGCTGGCAGGCTGAATCGCGGCGGTGAACTGCTATGCTGCCCAAAAGCTTCGAACCGTCGGGCGCTATTTCGTCAAACCCTGACGCGCTGGTATGGGGTCCTTCGACTCTACCGAACCATTCGCTGCGCGTATGGCTCGGCTCCGCTCAGGATGACAACTCTGAAAATGGGCCAACCCATCATTCGCAAAAAACGCGAATGAGTGGGGGACCCGACGTCATTGCTTGGCGAGGGCGCGGCGGGCTTTCGAATAGTCGCCGGTGCGGTTGGTCCAGTTGCTGGCCACCACGCCTATCGCCCAGAACACGGCGAAGAGCAAGAACGGCTTGCTGCCGGGAATGCCTGCAGTCCAGGCGCAGATCGCGCTCAGGGTCGGAACCACCGCGGATGACGTTACTCCTGCGGACCACATGATTGCCTTGGCCATCGGGCTGGCTTTCTGCATCGAGGCTTTATCCGTCCGTACTCCGAAGAACGGGAGATGCTCGAACAGCCATCGGAGGCCGACGGGATAGCTTCCGGGATGGTCGGTTCCTCCCACGGCATAGAAAGCGAAGCGAATGCCGAGAAGCCTCCCAACCGCCCAGAGCGCGATGCCGTGGCGGAAGAAGTAGAGGAGGAGCCAGGCTGCAATCATCATTCCTGCTGCGATCGCGGCGGATTGCGAGGGGGGGATCGCGCCAGAGCAAGGGCGGCGCAGGCGGCTGCGAGGCCGGCGATCTGGAGTGTGTTTCCGGCGGCGATAGAAAGGCGGCCGAAGATTTTCCGCTGCGGCGGTGAATTTGAGGTGTTCATGTCGGCGGTTGAATCATCAATCAGGAATTTTCGAGGACTAGTGTCTCATGTTCCTGTTATCGCGGTATCGCGCCGAGCACCCGCCGTCGGGATTGGCCGTTTGAATCGTAGCGGCAGAATGCTCTAGCTTGGATTACTTGATGCGCTTCGGAGGACCAACAATTGGGGGTGTGATATGCTGTGCCCGATTCGGGAGCCGAAATGGAAATCCTGGTTAAGAAAGGACCAGCCATGAAGGGCAAAAGCGAGCTCATGATTGCGATAGCCACGGCAGCGCTCGCCGTCCTCGTCGCTTCCGCCGTTTACGCGCAAGACAAGTACTCGCTGATATCGCCGGGCGGAATCGCGTTCTCCGACTTCAGGGGATACGAGGATTGGTCGGTGGTCTCTTCCGCCCGAACCGACGAAATTCTCGAGGTGATCGTCGCCAATCCGGCCATGATCAAGGCGTACAAGGCCGGCGTTCCCGGCAACGGCCAGCCTTTCCCGGAAGGCTCCATGATCGTAAAGCTCCAGTGGAAGCCGAAGGAGAGCACCGAGGCCCCCTTCGTCGTGGATGTGCCAGACGTCTTTAGCCAGGCTTTCGTCATGGAAAAGGACAGCAAGAGATTTCCGAAAACCGGCGGGTGGGGATACGCGGTGTTCAACTACGAAGCCGCATCGGACAAGTTCACGCCCGATCCCAAAAGCCTCTCAGACTGCGGATACGCGTGCCATACGCCCGTGAAGGCGAAGGACTACATCTTCCACCCGTACCAGAAGCGTTGAACCGCGCCTGCCCCCGACATTAAGCGCCCCCCCCGGAGCTCTCCCGGCCTTCACCGTGCGCAGTGGCTGGACGGGCGAGGATGCCCGTCTCTCCACCGATCGGCGCGCCCTTAGTCCGGATACTTCACCGAGCAGCCGTAGGGACGAGTCGTCGGATTGCTGACTGCCTTGCCGGATGTGGCTTCTTCCAGTGCAAGAGAGACGTAGTTCCTGGCGGTGGCTATGTCAGCCACATCGGTTGTGGGGCGGTCATCGATCGCTCCGTTATAGACCAGAATTCCCTGCGCATTGATGATAAACATGTGCGGCGAGGTCTTGGCGTCGTAAAGATGGCCGAGCGCGCCGGTCGGGTCGAGCAGGACAGCGGTCGGAGCGCTATTGGCCTGCTTCAAATATGCATTCTCTTCCGGACCGGTCGCGTATCCCTGCTTTCCTGGGGCAGAGGAAATCACGGTCAGCCAAATCACTCCCCGGCTGGTCCATTCCCGCTGCAGTTGCTGCATATTTCCGCTGTTGTAATGTTTCTGGGTATAGGGACATCCGCGGTTCGTCCACTCGAGAACCACGAACTTGCCTTGATAGTCGGAGAGTTTGTGAACCTGGCCATTGCTGTCCGTGGCCGTGAAATCGGGCGCGTGATCGTCTACCCGCGCCGCCCACGCGGATGACAACCCCATCGCCATTATGAGCGCAATGCCTGCTACAACCAACGCCGCGAGTTGCTTTCTCATTTCTGACCTCCTGATTTCCGCGCTTCGTATTTTGTATTTTCTACAACTGCATCTCTGAACACAACTCGTAAAACTAAACTTGCCTATCGCGGAGCGACGGGCGCAGCGATTTCATATGCTCGACCCGGCCCCAGAACCAGCAAGCCCTTCAGACTGGTAATCGGTCTGACCAGCACGTCGGACTTCTTGAGGCTCAGGCGAAATCCTTTTGCCGTCGACGCGAAACTCTGGGGAGCCGAGTTTTCGATCTGGCCGGGTTCGAGGGGAAAGAATGTCGCCGTGTGAACTTTCGACTCGGTCCGAACCGACAAGATGAAGTGTTGCTTGTCGGTTCTTGCCGAGACCTTCCAGGCCTTGGGCGCAGGCTTGGGAATCTGTCCTCTGGTTTGCTCGAAGAGCTGGCGCCACTGGGTGAATTGCTGGGCGGACGATTGCTGGGCGGAGGACGGAGACGATAACGTGAGATGCGCTTTACCGGGAATGCACATCTCCCGGCACACGATATATTTCACGTCCGCACCGATTGCCTGCGTGGAGACCGCCGGCGTCGAACTTGCCGCCGAACTGGCGGAGCGGTCGATGGGCGTCATCTGCAGGGGCGCCATCAACAACACTTGATTTTCATATCCGTAGTCAATCACCGAACCGGTGCCGATGCGAAGCGGCTGCGGCCACAGAATGGGGCCGGCGGTGAAACCTGGCGGCAGTTGCCATTGAACTTTCGGCGGTTCACCGGCATCGCCGGGATTCTGCCAATAAATATGCCAACCCTCGTCCAAACGAAACAATAGGCCCACCCAGAATGGCTTTCGGGCTTCAGCCGCGACACTCTCAGGAATCAATTCGATCTTGACGTGAAACTCCCTTACCTGAGCAGCGAGCTGATTGGTGGAGAAGAGCAGCAGACCAGCGGCGAACGCTGCGAGTTTTATACGGGGCAGCATGTGGAATTTGACTATCTGCATGTCCGGCAGGTTGCACAATCGTAGCGTTGCGGAGCGCGCGGCATCCCACTCATTGGCAAAAAACTTGAATGAGTGGGGCACACGGCCGCTATGATCCAACCCCGTCCCTCAGCGGCTAAAGCCGGAACCCGTTGCAGCCCTAGCGGCACGGCTGAAGCCGTGCCCTTCCCGTTCTTCCTCACGTCAGATCAACTTCATCTGTTTCGGCTCGGCGCTCGTGATGCGCACGCGCTCGACGCGGCGATCGGTTGAATCGAGGACTTCGAACCTCAGGCCTTCGTCTTCGATGACTTCGCCTTTCTTGGGAATTCGTCCGGCGAGTTCGCTGACCAGGCCGGCTATGGTGGAGGATTCGTGGCCTTCGGGACGCATGCCGAAGAGTTCATCGAGTCGGTCAACGTCCATATTGCCGGGGACCACGTAGGAGTGTTCGTTTTCCTGCACGACCTGCGCCTTTTCGTGCTCGTCCCCAATTTCTCCCACGATCTCTTCTACCAGGTCTTCGATGGTTACCAGGCCGGCTACGCCTCCGTATTCATCGACTACGATCGCCATGCGGATGTTACTGCGCTGCATCTCACGCAGCAGATCACTTACTAACTTGCTTTCGGGAACAAAGTAAACGTCTTTGCGCATGAGGCTCGTCACGATTCGGGAGTGCGCTTCGGAATCGGGGACTTGCAGCACGTCCTGGGTGTGGAGAATGCCTTTGATATGGTGAATCGAACCTTCGTACACGGGGATGCGCGAGAGCGGTCTGGCTTTGAGTAACTCCACAACTTTCTCGACGGTGTAATCGGCGGGGACCGCTACCATCTCGGGCCTTGGCTTCATCGCCTCGCGAACTGTTTTGCCGCTGAACTCAACCACCGACTGGATCAGTTCGCGATCGCCTTCCTGGATGATGCCTTCTTCTTGTCCCGCTTCAATCAAGGCGTCTACGGCTTCGGAGGAAGTTTCGGGTTGCGCGTCGGTGTGCTCGCGGGTGAGTGCGGCCACGGACTGGCAGAATCCGAGGACCAGCGTGACTGGCAGAACGAGATAGATGAGCAGTCGTAAGAGCAGCACCCAGTCGGCCAGCCAGCGTCCCCGGGTTCGCGAGAAAAAGACGAAAGGCAGCAGGCGGTTAAAAAATATGATGATCAGGATCAGGCTGAGCGTGGCCTCGAGGACTTCGTAAATGCTCCAGGCGCGGTCGCGAAACACGGTGAAGCCGACGATCATGGCGATGGCGGCGGTGGTCAGTTGCGTCAGAATGGCCATGGAGAGCGCGGCGCGCTGGCGCGTGACTTTGAGGCGCGGCTCCACGATCTGCTCGAAGGCGTCGATGTTGTCCTGGAAATCGCGCGAGAGGAATTTGCCAATCTCCTGATACAGCCGATCAACGTAGGAGACCAGCGTCAGCAGGCCGAACAGGAGCGCGAGAGTAATGCCGGCGCCGATCATGGTGATTGTTAGTGCTAGTGCTTCCTCCGGTTGCGCGGACCAGCGACGGAAGTCGCGGCTTTCTCTGTCGTTCTCTCAATCAGGCCCAGCGGCAGGTGGAGTCTTGCGCGCAAGTGTTTTTCGCGGCGGGCCATCTGTCCATTGTCGCACTCGTGGTCGTAGCCGCGCAGATGGAGGACGCCGTGCAAGACGAGAATCTTAACTTCCTGGACCGGCGAGTGTCCGAGGGCCCGCGCATTTTTCGTCGCTATTTCCGCTGAAATGGCGATTTCGCCGGCAGATTTTTTTCGCGCGGCGGGCTCGGCAGGAAACGAAAGCACGTCGGTGGGCTTGTCTTTTCCGCGGAAACGGCGGTTCAGGGACTTCATCTCGGCGCTGGAGGTTAGCAGGACATTGACCATGCCCTTCAATCCCGCGGCGCGGCGGGCGCGCGCCAGGAAACGGTCGAGCGCCAACTGGGTTAGGTCGGGGACGCGCTTTTGAAAGATGACCAAATTCTTCTCTCCCACGCCCAGCCCCTGAAGGGGTCGTCTAATCCCGGAAATTGCGGCATCGCTAAAGCGATGCCCTGATACGAATCCGCAATGCCAAAAGCAAAAAGGAGGGTAGCGGCGAGGCTCCCTCCTGTGTGACTGTTCTTAATTGCGCAGGCGCGGTTCTTCGGGCGATGCCGGAGGCGCTACCGGCTTCGGTTCGAGCAGCGACAACTGCGGCTCGGCCAGCCGCGCTTTGTGCTCGTCGTAGGCGCGAATGATGCGCTGCACCAGGTGATGACGCACCACGTCGCTTTCATCGAAGTGCACGAAGGCGAGTCCGTTGACCCCTTGCAGAATGTCGACCGCTTCGATCAAGCCGCTGCGGCGCGCGGTGGGCAGGTCGATTTGCGTGACATCGCCGGTGATCACCGCCTTGGAATTGAATCCCAGGCGGGTGACGAACATCTTCATCTGCTCGGAAGTGGTGTTCTGCGCTTCGTCGAGGATGACGAACGAATCGTTCAAGGTGCGTCCGCGCATGAAGGCGATGGGCGCGATCTCGATGACATTTTTTTCGAGATAGCGTTCGACGCGCTCGGGCTCCAGCATGTCAAAGAGAGCGTCGTACAAGGGGCGGAGATAGGGATCGATCTTCTCCTGCAGCGTGCCCGGGAGAAAGCCAAGACGTTCTCCGGCCTCGACGGCGGGGCGCGCCAGAATGATGCGGTTGACCTGCTTGTTCAGCAGCGCCGAGATGGCCATGGCCACGGCCAGGTAGGTCTTGCCGGTGCCGGCGGGGCCTACGCCGAACACCATGTCGTGCTGCTCGATGGCTTCTAGGTAGCGGCGCTGGTTGGGGCTTTTGGGCTGCACCGTCCGCCGGCCGAACGACCGCTGGCGACCGGCCTCGGCCAGGCCGCGGAGGGTTGCGTTGGCGTCGTTGACCACCATGCGCAACATGCTGCTCAGGTCGCCGTTGACGAACTGGTGGCCGGACTTCCGCAGGTGCTCGTAGTCGGTGAAGAGCTGTTCGGCGCGGGCCACGTCGCGCGGCGCACCTTCCAGTTCTATGCGGTCCGAGCGCAGATCGATATTGATGTTCAGGCCGTCTTCGAGCACATGAAGATTTTCATCGCGGGTGCCGAACAGGGTCTCGATGTCAGGGGTGAGTGCAATACTTTTTTTCATTCAGGATGTAGCGCCGCCTCCAGCAGCAGGACTTGGGCTCACTATTTGATTCTGGTTACGGGGACGTGCGCCACCGGATTTGGGTGGTCCGGTAGCGCCGTTTTTTACACGCAAATAGCTGGATGAGGAACTGGAGCGAACCGGATTGCGCACCCCGACGACGGGGCGGTTAACAACCATTTGAGATCAGCGTAGCGCGGGCGGGCGGGGGAGTCAATGGGAGGAAAACGGATGGATGGTGGAAAAAGTCGTTCGTGAGCAAGGACCGTAACCTCGGCGGCTGAAGCCGCATTCGAAACAATGCCGATACCGCAGCGGTGAACCGCTGCGCCACCCAAAGGCCAGTACAATCCCCGGTGAAGCGCGGCGCCACCCAATCAAGGCAACCTGGACCTGCGGCGGGCCTTGGTGCCCTGATACAAATCCTTCTTTCACAGCGGGCTGCTAGCGGATGGGAAGGGCGTACATCAGGCCGCCTTGGGTCCAGAGGTTGTTTGCGCCTCGGGGCAGCTTCATTACCGACCCGGAGCCGAGATCGCGTTCGTACATCTCGCCATAGTTGCCCACGGCTTCGATGACTCGGGCAGCCCAGGCATCGTCGAGTCCGACGTATTGGCCATAGCCGCGCTGCGTGCCGAGCAAACGCCGAATCACGATGTCTTCATTGTTGCTGTTCTTCATCTCGTTAACATTCGCCTGCGTGACTCCGCTCTCCTCGGCTTGGATCAAAGCTTCGACCGTCCAGTTGACGATGGTCGCCCATTTAGGATCATCGAGAGTGTAGGTGGGCGCCAGGGGGTCTTTGGCGATGACGTCGGGCAGGATTTCAAAATCCTTGGCTACACCCTTAAAGCCGAGGCGTTCGTAGCCTAGTTGCGAGATATCGGCGGTGAGGGCGGCACAGTTGCGGGTGACTAAGGCCGCTTCCATCTCGCCTTCTTCCTGAAAGGGAAAGGGCAACCATTTGATTTTCTCGCGCTGCATGTAACTTTGGAGCTGCATCTCGATCTCGGTGCCGCCGAGGAAACAGACTTTCTTGCCCGCCAGGTCCTTGGGAGAAGTGATTCCCATGGTCTTATTCACAAAAAAGGCCTGGTAGTCATAGAAGATGGGGCGCGCAAAGCCGAAGCCCTTGTTCGTCGTATTCATGTAATTGGGAGATCCAGTGGCGAGAAGCGCGATCTCGCCGGATTTGAGGGCTTTCAGCGCGTCCTGCTCATCGCGGAACGATTTGACGGTGAACTTGGCGTTGGGCCCGAGTACAGCGACGGCCACTGCCTTGCAGATGTCGATGTCGAAAACGAGGTGGTTGCCGTGCGCGTCTTGCGTGGAATACTCGGGCTCTTCGGTGTTGACTCCGCAGGGGAGTGAATGGGCGGCTTTGATGCGATCGAGTGTGGCTCCGGCGTGGCCCCTTGCGGCGGTTCCAATGATCAGCCATGCCATTGAAAATAGAAATGCGAAAGTTTTTCTCATCCGGGTTTTGTTCCTTCCAAACATCAGCCACTGCCCAGCATATAAAAAAACCGGCGGCCGGATAAAGATCCGACCGCCGGAGAAGTTGAGAAGCTGAGCGCCGGGCGTCCCGCTCGGCTGGACGGGCGAGGCGCCCGCCCCTCCACCGGAATGTTAGTTCGACGGCCAGCCGCCCTGGTACGGAGTACCCGGGTTAGTGCTGGGACGGGGATTGACGTCCTGTGGGGCCGGATCCATCACTCCGCCCTTGATCACGTCGGTTGGAACGATTCCCAGCGCGCGGCAACCTTGCCCACTGAAGTGGGGCAGGCTGAATTCTGACTGCGGAATGGTCGCGTACGAGGCTGCCAAGGGCGGCGTTTGACCGGTCAGGCGGCCATTGTCAAATGCGGTAAAGAGGTCGCCGACGCCCGGGGTTTCAGCGTCAGACGGCCCAAGGTACTTCTGGCCGTAGGTCTTCTCGCCGAGAATGCGAGCCGAAGCTTCGTCGGGAAGTTTGGCAAGCGGTGTCAGCTTGAAGAGCTCGTCAATGAATTTAATGATCGAGCCATGCTCGGTAGCTTCATGGGAGATTCCGTGGACCACACCGAACGGCGAGATCACGAGCGTGGGAATGCGTGGACCCTGACTGAGAGCGTTGTTGAGAGGATCCCACGAACGAATATTCGGTTGCGTGTGATCGTATAGGCCATCGGTCTCATCGTAGGTGATGATAATGGCGCTCTGCGACCAGTACGGGCTGTTGGCGATCGCGTTGATAGTGTCGCCCAGCAGGGCTTCGCTGATCTGCGCGTCGGAGTAGCCTGGGTGATCGTCGTTGCCGGCATAAGCCGCCTTGACCGCCGGGCTGGGCGAGCGAGGAATCAGGCCATCGAGATTGCCGTATCCACCGCGGACGTAATAGACTCCGCCGGTTCCGGTGCCGGGGAGGGCGGTCGCGTTCAGGGCGGTGAAGAAGTCGCCGAGGCCCTTCATGTGGGCCGCGGTTTCGTTCGGGTTGTTGGCCTCATAGCCGAAATATTGCGGGGCATCGTGATGGGCGACGTAGCTGGAATGGGAGGCTACACCGCCAGTGTCGATCGGCTCGAGATCATAACCTTCCTCGTACCAAGCCCAAGGCACCGGTCCGTTCGCGCTGCCGGCAAGCTTCTTGATGTCCTTCTGCACATCCAGCAGGTCGAAGGCGGGATTCAGGTCGGCGGCGGTGATGCTTTCAATCTGGTTTCCCATGAAAGAGAGTCCCAGACTGGCATACGTCTGGTTGGAAGCCGGGTTAGTGCTGGGAGCGCCTCCGCTTTCAGTAGGCTGCCGATTGGTTACGGTTGGGTCCAAAGCCGATCCCCAGAAAGGCTGAGGATCGCCCGTAACCGGTAGTTGCGCGTTAGTGGTGTTGATATTGCTGCCCAACTGAGGATGCTTGACCCACTGCGTCACGCCCGACTGCGCAGCGAACATGGAAAGGGCGTTGGGCGTGGAAGGTCCGATCACGGTGTCAAAGAAGTTATCGAAAATCGTGAAGCGGTCCGCGTAGTTCCACAGAAATGGAATGGTATTGCAGTCGATATGGCTGACGACGAGTTCGCCTTTCTGCACCTGCGCTTCGGTCGGCAGCGGTCCGCTGTAGCTGCACGTCCCGCCACTGCAGGTCAGGGTTCCGGACAGGCCTTCTTCGGTGAAGGCATAGCGGTCATTCTGGGCGACGTTGCTGCCATTCAGATCCAGCTTGGCGTCGATGGCGGTGTGGCCGTGATTGACCGAGTCCGTGTCCTCTGGATAGAGGTTCACGGTAACGCCATTGATGTCGGTGATCGACTGAGGCATCAAGAATGGGGAAATCGTGCCGACCGAGCCATCCGTCAGGACGATCGGCTGGACAAAGCCAGGCGTATTGGCGGCCGACTGGGAGAACAGGCCGCGCACGCCCGGGTAGGTGCCGAAGTGGAAGTCAAAGGATCGGTTTTCCTGGAAGAGTACGAAGACGTACTTGATGTTGTTCTGGAGCAAAGCGAGTTTCTGAGCGTGGGTCAGCCTCGGCTCGGTTGCCAGGTCGCGGGTGTAGCGGGCAACTTCAGCGCTTGATCTCGGTGCGATTTCGACAATCTTCTGGCCGGCAGCCCCGTCACTCTTGGGGTTTTCGGCCAGCGTGGGGAGCGGCTGCAACATCATCGCAGCGATCGTCAGCGAAGCCAGACTGGACTTCGCCCATTCTCTGGTGTTCATGGTTTTTCCTCTCATGATGGGAGACTTTGTATTCACGTGGTTTTCACCGGTTTGCCTGTCGCCGTGCGAACGGCCGGCGATCCGGCGATGAAATACGGCAGGTCTATGGAATAGCAGGCGTCCGTAAAAAGGACTTTAAGCTGGTGTGAAAAATTGATGAATAATCTGTGAATGCAAGAGATTGCGCATTCGACCGTGGCCACCAGATGGGATTACTGCCAGCCTCAGGAGCTAGCCAATTTCCGGCGACGACGCCCCTACCGCCCGGTGTTTTGCCCAGGCCCGCAGCTCGGAAATTTCCTCGGCGCGCGTGATCGAGAGCGGCACGGTGGACGAGAGCGCGGTCAGCAGGTCCTCGGTGCCCAGTTCCTGCTTGCGGGCAAAGGCGGCGTAGAGGGCGGTTTGCACGGAGGATTCGATCTCCGCGCCGGAAAAACCGTGGGCTGCCGCGGCTACCCGGTCCAGATCGTAGTCGGCGGGATTGCGTTTGCGCTTGGTCAGTTGGATGGAGAATACCTGTTTGCGCTCGGCTGCGCTGGGCAGGTCTACGAAGAAGAGTTCATCGAAGCGTCCTTTGCGGATCAACTCCGGCGGCAGCACGGTCACGTTGTTGCAGGTGGCGGCGACGAAGACAGCGGGCTTGCGGTCCTGCATCCAGGACAGAAACGACGCCAGCAGGCGCGACGAAACGCCCGCGTCAGCGGAGGCGGAATCAGGACCGCTTCCGGCAAAGACTTTTTCCAGTTCGTCGATCCATAACACGCAGGGAGCCAGGCCCTCGGCCACCCGGAACACTTTCTGGATGCGCTTTTCCGTTTCGCCAATGAATTTGTCGTAGACGGCAGCGGTATCGAATTTCACCAGCGGCAGTTTCCATTCTCCAGCGACGGCGCGGGCGCAGAGACTTTTGCCGCAGCCTTGCACACCTAGAATGATGACGCCTTTCGGCGGTTCGAGACCGAACTTGAGGGCGCCGTCGTCCCAAGCGCCTCGCCGCTGTTCGAGCCAGCGCTTCATATTGTCGAGGCCGCCGACGCTTGACATGTTGTCGGTCGAGTCGACGAACTCCAGCATTTCCGAGCGCTTGAGCAAAGCCTTCTTGGCGTCGAGCACATCGGTGACGCACTCGGGCGAGAGCGCGAGGCGCCCCACAACGGTCTGCGAAATGGCGCGTTCGGCTGCTTCTTCGGTCAGTCCGCGCAAATTCGCCGCCATCGCATCCACCCCATTCGAATCGAGTTCGAGTTTCAGGGTATGGGTACCGGCCATGCGCGTGTACGTTTCGCGAATGATATCGCGCAGGCGGTCGCGGTCGGGCAGCGGGAGATCCAGAAATTCCACCAGGCTCACCAGCTCGGGTGGCATCTCGATGGCGGGGGCGGTGAGCACCAGGGTCCTTCTGTTGGTGGAAAATTTCTGCCCAACGTCGCGCAGGCGGCGCACTACGACCGGGTTATCCATGTGGCGATGGAAATCCTTGAGCACGAATACGGCCTCGATAGTCATGGTCTCCAGGTTGGAGAGCGCTTGCACGGGGTCGGCGGTGTTGTACATTGCTGTGTTGGGGCCGGCTGCATTAACGGCGTGACTGGCCGCCCTTGTCTGCGGGACGGCGGCGGCGCTGCCGGAGCGGACGAGGCCATCGGCGATGGTCCATTCGAAGAGCGCCAGGTTCAGATCCGAACAGGCCGCGTGCACCAGCGAAAGCGCGTGGACCTCCTCGACTGTTTCCATCACCACGATCGGCGTGGAGGAGTTGATGAGAATCTTCAGGCGGTCGAGTGGATTCATAGTTGCCACGTCAATTCCGATGTGCGCTTACCCTTGTGCATTTAATTATGTGCATTTAATCATGCGCATTTACCCATGTGCACGTACCCAGGCCCAAAGGACAATCAGAACCACCATTCCCGCGACGGAAGCGGCGAGAGTCTTCCATGCCGCGGGAGAAAACCTGGCAAACGACCTGATTGCAGGCTGAACCCAGGCAAACCAATACAGGGTTCCCAGGACGGCCAGGAATAGCAACCCGGCGATAGCTTGGGCCCCAAGGGGCCAGTGCGAATAGTTCAGCATGCGTCATGAGCGGGCGGAGAGAGATAGAGCGTTGACCCGGTACGACTTGCTCCCGTACAATCATAGCTTCGGTTCCCACCGGAACATCCTCCTAGCGCAATCTAGGACAAACAAAGGTAATCAAGCCGCATGGCAAATCATTTTTCGGCGATGAAACGCGCCCGACAGACCGAGAAGCGCACCGTCCGCAACCGGGCGAACGCTTCGCAACTGCGCACCGCACTGCGGAACCTGCGCGAGAGCCTGGAAAAGGGCGACAAAGCCGCCGCCAGCCAGAGCTACCGGCAAACCGTGTCGGCGCTCGACAAGGCGATCCAGAAGGGCGTTGTGCACGAAAATACCGCTTCGCGGTACAAGTCGCGGCTGTCGGCACGGCTCAATGCTCTGAAATAGGCGCTCGCAGGCTGAATGCGTCGTTTCGCGCTATCGCCTTCGCGTTAGGGCTTCCTATCAGGGTATCGCTTTTAGCGATTGTCCAAAATCACAGCCCCTTTGGGGGCCTCAGGATACGAATCCCAACTTTTTTGGCAGCTGTGGAGTGGGTGCCCGGAAGGTTAACTGCCGGAGGTCAAACGGGTTGCAGATTCTTCTTGACCCTCCCCAGCGGTTTGTTATACTTAGCTGTTCTCAGGACATTAAAGCAGTTTCTGCCGGTCCCGACGAACCTCCGCTCGCGTTGCAGCAACTCCTTAAGAATTAAGCAACTTTCGGGTTGGGCGGGGCATCTATTTGGGTAATTCTGGCAAATCCCGTTGAACTTGGCCCGAATTGCAGCTGGGCTAACCGTAATCGACCATCACCCAGTGGGCGGGACGATGGGATCGTGGCCTCAATCATCCCTGTTGTTAAGGAGAACGACCGAACATGCGCTCTGATCGTGTATTTGACGCTCTACATACTTTGCGGAACCGGTATATGCTCTGCCAGCTGGCCTCGAAGGCAACCCGCAGATTTCACAAGCCGAACACCCGCATCCAGGAAACCATGAACGATGTTTTTGACAAGAT
>Ga0209415_10012929_pt1 | contig 13850 bp, 8 predicted proteins | sample PeaSoiSIISIP2007_FD_187696 | JGI IMG/M metagenome (GOLD analysis project Ga0209415, IMG submission 187696) | Peat soil microbial communities from Weissenstadt, Germany - SII-SIP-2007 (SPAdes) (version 2) | ecosystem: Environmental > Terrestrial > Soil > Wetlands > Peat | place: Germany... | reverse complement strand
CCCGGGAGCGAGGAGAGCGTGTTCGCCCACCGCCAGCTCGCCGAGCTCCTCCTCGAGCGCCACCCCTGGCGAGCCGCCCTGCACGCCCGGCGCGTCCTCACGATGGTGCCGGGTGACGACCGGAGCTGGGCGATCCTCGGAGCGTGCCAGGCCATGCTGGGCCACTACCGGTTCGCGGTCGCCGCTTACACCCGGGCGCTCGAGAACGCGCCGGAGAACCCCTCGTACGCGCACAACCTCGGGCACCTGCTCGACGTGGCCATGGAGAAGCCTCGCGAAGCCCTTCCGTGGCTGCGCATGGCCTTCTCCGCTCACGCGGAGAGCGCCGAGGCCGCGGCTTCGTTCGCGCACGCCCTGGGGCGAGTCGGCGAGATCGACGAGGCGAAGCGTGTGCTCGACCGCGCGGGGTCCCGCGGCGCGTCGAGAGAGCACGCGGCCCTCCGGAGGTGGCTCGACCAGGGCGCGCCCCCCAAGAAAGCGTTGCCCCCGCTGCGCCCGCCGATGTTCGCGGAGTGGTCCCGCAAGACGCGCCAGGAGACGTACGACGCCGCCACCGGAACGCGCCGGGGCCGGGCGGGCGGCGCCCTGGACTCCGCGCTCGCTCGCGGCCTCGCGCGGCTGCCGGTCGGTCCGATCCAGCGTGGCAGGGCCCTCACGCTCGCTCGCGACGCGGCCCCCTGCTGGCCCGAGACCCTCGGGGCCGCCGACGTCCAGAGCCTCGCCGCGGCCGTCGCGTACGCCATCGTCTTCGTCGACCACGTACCGCTCACTCAGGCCGAGGTCGCCGCGTGCTTTCGAGTGAGCGCGTCCGCGCTCCGAGCGCGCTTCAAGGACCTGCGACTCCGACTCGATCTGACCCCGGGCGACGTCCGCTACGCGACGCTGCGCCGCAGCTGAGCGAGTACCCTCGCGAAATATTTAGGGACGCTGCGTCGAACGGCTTAGAAGCCGCTCATGCGCCCCTTCTTCCCCGCCCTTCTGTGCGCGCTCTCGTGGTCCACGCTCGGTCTGGCGCAAACGCCCGCCAAGCCGCCGCAGGCGCCCCCTCCTTTCCTGGAACCGCCTGCGGGCGCGGCAACCGCCCCGGTCGAGCTTCCACCACCACCGACGATCGACGACCCGATGCTGGCGCCCATGCCGCCGGCCTCGAAGAACCTCTCGACCTGGGAAGAGGCGCTCGACCTGATTCGGGCACGCTCGACCGATCTTCGCATCGCCTACGACGAGGTCGAGCGCGCGGCGGGCCTCACGCGTAGCGCCCTCGCCGCGACGCTGCCGACGATCAATCTGACGGGCACCTATGCCTACCAGAACGGCAACTACTCCACGCCCGGCACCGTGTGCGTGCCGCCGACGTGCGTCCTGCCCGCCGTGAACTCGCTCTCGGCGCAGGGCGTCCTCTCGCAGCCGCTCATCGCCGTTCAGTCCTGGCAACAGATCCGGACGTCGCGCGCCAACGAGCGCGCGGTCCAGCACTCGTTCGACGACATGAAGCGCACGATCGCGCTCAACGTCGCGAACGCCATCATCGGGGTCGTCACGGCCGAGCGCGTCGCCGAGCTCAATCGCGTCGGCACGCGCAACTCCCTCGAGCGCCTGGACATCGCCCAGAAGAAGCGCACCCTCGGCGCCGCCACGACACTCGACGTCGTGCGCGCCCAGCAAGACGTCGAGAGCTCCCGCGCCACGCTCGTCACGGGGGACGAGTCGCTTCGCCAAGCGCGCGAGGCGCTCGGGCTCGCTCTCGGCCTCCCGCAGCAGGTCGGCGTCACGAAGGACCTCAAGATGGATGGCCTCGTGCAGAGCGCCATCGACTCGTGCCAGGTCGCGCCCTCCGTCGAGCAGCGCGCCGACGTGGCGGCTGCACGGGGGAAGCTGCTCGTCGCGAAGCGCAACGTCGACAACGTCTACTACCAGTTCTTGCCGACCGTCACGGCGAGCAGCACCGTCGCCTACTCGAACCTGTATGCCGGGATTCCGGGCGACGCGACGACCACGTGGAACATCCTGGGCATCTTGACGGTCCCCCTGTGGGACGGCGGCCTCCGGTACGGCTCGCTCCGCCAGATGCGCGCGCTCGAGGACGAGGCCCTCCAGAACCTGGAGTCGCTCCGCCGCCAGGCCATCATCCAGGTCGAGCAGGCGAGGCGCGACGTGGGCGTCGCCGAGCAGGCGCGCGTCGTCGCGTCCGCGTCGCGGGCGCTGGCGGCCGAGACCGACCGGCTCACCCGCGTCGGCTACATCGAGGGCCAGGGCACGAGCCTGGAGCTCGTCATCGCCGCCGCCGCGCTCCGCGAGGCCGACATCACCCTGGCGCTCCGGGAGTTCGACCTCGTGAAGGCGCGCGTTCTGGCGATCCTGGCGCTGGCGAACTGTCCTTGGTGAAGCTTCCTCCGCCCCCCGATCTCGGGGGGAGGCTGGGAGGGGGGCGGTAGCGAGTCAAGGCGCCGAGGGTGCCGCCGAGTCCAGCCCGCTCGCGAGCGCCAGCTGGCTCTGCGTGATGTTCGCGTCCATGATGGCCAGAAGGTGCATCGCGCGCGCGTTGATGTAGGCGCGCAGGGGCTCGGTCAGCGCCTTCTCGTCGAGCGTACCGAGGTCGATCTGGTCCTGGATGTTCGAGATCCAGTGCTTGGCCTTGTGCTCGGCCCGCCCCCACGACTCTTCGCGCGCTCGAGCCTCGACGACGGCAGCGTACGCGGTCTCCACCTCGACGGCGAGGCCCCCGAGGGCGAGGCGCTCGAGCGCGCGCACCTCCTCGAGCTGCGACTCCGCCTCGGCGACGCGCGACACGCCCGGCAACAGATCGAGCGTCCAGTGGGCTCCGAAGCCAATCGAGTAATAGAAATGATTGAACGGGTCGAACGCCCAGATGTTCGACTGCGTCGTCACGCCCGGCGACCGCGTGTAGTCGGTCCCGAGGGACAGGCCGATGTCCGGAAACAGGCGCGCCCGCGCGAGGTCGACCTGCGCCTGGCGCGCCGCCACGCCCGCGTGCGCCTGGTTGACCTCCGGCCGGAAGAGCCGCGCCGCGGTCAGGTACTTCGCGACGGGCGGGAGCTCGGTCGCCGGCGCCTTCAGCGGAAGATCGGGCACGTCGAAGCTCGTGACGCCGGTGAAGAAGCGGAGCGCGGCCATGGCCTGCGCCTCGTTCTTCGAGGCCTCGCCGGCACGCGCCACGACCTCCTCGCGCAGGACCTCGAGCCGGAGCTGATCGGCCTCGGTCACGGATTTATCGTCCTTCGCGATCTTGCCCTTGATCCCGTCGATGGCCTTGTCGAGCTCCTTCAGGATCTGCTCGGCCAGGTAATGCGCGTCGCGCGACGTCAAGAGACCGAGATAGGCCCGCCGCACGTCCATCCGCGTCTGCTGGCGCACCTTCTCGAGGTCCCACTCGTTCACGCGGACGTTCGCGCGGGCCGCCTCGTTCGCGCTCGAGATCTTGCCGAAGGTGTAGAGCGGGATGGTGCCGTTGAGATCGAAGTGGAAGACCGGATCGATCTCGTTCAGAAAGGTCAGGTTGCGGGACGATGTCGTGAACGAGGAGAACCCCGCGGTCCCGTAGATCGGCGGCAGCACGCCGATGCCGGCGTTCGCGGTGAACTGCCAGAAAGGGATCCACTTGATCTCTTCGAGCTGCGCGTGAACGTAGGCGAGGCGGGCTCGCGCCGCCCAGAGGTTGGGGTGATTGTGGTCGGTGAGGGAGAGGCACTCTGCGAGGGAGTAAGTCCGCGCCTTCGGCGCAGCGGGGGACGGCGCCACGTACGTCCCGAAGGTCGACGGCGCTGCCGTCTGCGGCGCTGGCGCGTCGAGGTCGAGCGGACCGGCATGGGCTACGGACGAGACCAGGCCGATCCCCAGGATCGAGACGACTAAACACGGCTGTCGGGGGAGGCGTCGCATCGACGGTGCGACACTACCGCGCCTCGAGACGGCAGGGCTACTGCAGGTTCGCGCGGAGAGCCGCGGCAGCCCGCGACCCTCACGCGTCGCTCTTGCTCCGCCGAGCCTGCGCGGCGCCGGCGACGGCGCCCGCGGCACCCTCCAACGCCGGCGAGAACACGACTCCCTCCTGCTGGTAGACGCAGAGCCTGTCCATGCCGTCTCGCTTCGCCCGATTGAGCGCGGCCTCGGCGGACTTGAGCAACGCCTCCTTCGTCTTGACGTCGGGGCTCGGGTAGGCGGCGATCCCCATCGACAAGGTCACGCGATCCTTGTCGGCCAACGGTCCCCACGAGCGGGCCGCCATCTCCTTCCAGATGCGCTCGGCCACGGACACCGCGCCCGCGAAATGGGTCGACGGCATGAGCACGAGAAACTCGTCCCCTCCGTACCTCACGACGATGTCCACCTCGCGCACGCAGCGCCGGATGAGGTCCGCCAAGGTGCGGAGGATCGTGTCCCCGAACGTGCGGCCGCTTCGTTCGTTCCACGTACGAAGCCGGTCGACGTCGACGACGCCGCACCCCAGGGGCTCGTGGCTGCGCTCGGCGCGCTTGAACTCCTGGCTCAGGCGGGCGTGCAGATAGCGGTAGTTGTAGAGCCCGGTGAGCTCGTCGTGGACGCTCACGCGCTCGAGGCGCGAGCGCGCGTCCTGCATGTCGTCGTGAAGGCGCTTGATGCGCAGCATCGCCTGCACGCGCGCGAGGAGCTCGCCCTCCTCGAACGGCTTGCAGACGTAGTCGTCGGCACCGATCTTGAGGCCTTCGACGCGGCTCGCGGGATCGGTCTTCCCCGTCACGAGCAGGACGGGCACGAACGCCTCGGACGTCATGCCCTTGATGAGGCGGCAGGCCTCGAGGCCGTTCAGGCGGGGCATCATGACGTCGAGGAGCACGAGGTCGGCGTTGCCTCGCGCGACGCGCTCCACCGCCTCCTGCCCGTCCGAGACGATGTCGACGTCATAGGCTGCGGCCCGCAGGATCGACGCGAGGGTCTCGCGCGCGGTCCGGTCGTCGTCGGCGATGACGATGATGGGGCGCCGCGGGGGGCGGGAAGACCGAGAAGGGGGATCGGAGGGAGGGGACACTCGACCCCAGAGTGCACCGGTCCTTTGCGGGGGGCAATCGGGCAACGAGGGCGTCTCCGGCAGATCGAGACCGGCGCTCGAGGAGCAATGCAGGTAGTCTCCGGAGGGCGACAGGCGAGCGACATGGCGATCAGGAGGAAGTGTCGGGCAGCCGTATCGCTCGCGGTGCTCGTCGTCGCCTGCAGCGCGCGACGCGAGGACTCGCCTCGACCGGTCGCCCGCCCGTCGCCAGCTCCTCCTGCGCCGCTCCTTCCGTCGACCCCCACGCAGTTCGCGCCCTCCCAGGCGAGCGTGGAAGGCGGCGGCGCGGTGAGTGGACGTGATCTCGCCGACGTCGAGGCGTGCGCAAACTGCCATGACGACATCGTCGCCCAGTGGCGGACGAGCGCCCACGCGCTCGCCTCCTTCAACAACCCCGTCTACCGCACCAGCGTCGACCGCTTCCGGAGAGAAGTCGGGCGCGAGCCGAGCCGCTTCTGTGCGGGGTGCCATGACGTGGCTTTGCTCGTCGATGGGGCGATGGACGCCGACGTCGCGGCCGGCGATCCGCGCGCATTCGCGGGCGTGACCTGTCGGACCTGCCACGGCATCGTCCAGACGCGGCCCGACGGCAACGGAAGCTACGTCCTCTCCGCAACCGCCATTCCGATCCCCGACATGAACGATCCCGCCAGCATCGCGCGACACAAGGAGAGCGCGGCGCCCACGCCATTACGGACGGCGGAGCTCTGCGGCAGCTGCCACCGGGCCTTTCTCGACGAGTCGACGGAAAACCCCACGTTCCTCGCCGGCATGGACGAGTACGGCGCGTGGTCGCGCTCGGGCTACGCGGGGAGCAAGCTCGCGCGCGTCGACGTCCCCGTCGCCGCCGCCACGTGCCAGGGCTGCCACATGCCCCGTGAAGCCACGCGGTTGGGCGACGTCGCGACCAAGGCAGGCACGGTCGGCTCGCATCGGTTCGTCGGCGGGCACTCGTGGCTGGCCGCCATGCGCGGCGACGCCGACGCGCTGCGGCGCGAGCAGCACAACCTCGCCGACGCCGCCAGCATCGACGTCGCGGTGGCCATCGCATCGGACGGTACGCGGACGATGCCGGCCGACGGCGCGCCGGTCGTCGCCGGCGAGCGCCTCGTTCTGGACGTGGTGGCGAGGAACCTTCGCGTCGGGCACCGCTTCCCGGGCGGGACCCTCGACGCCGAGGACGCTTGGATCGAGGTCGTCGTCTACGACCGAAGCGGCCGCGCCATCGCCGAAGCCGGGACCCGGCAGGAGGCATCCGGCGATGACCCGACCGCGCACGTGCTTCGCGCGCTCGTCGCGGGCGACGACGGCACGCCACTGTTGACGCGAGAGACGCACCGCTTTCGCGCCGTCGTCTACAACAACACGCTCGGGCCGCGCGACGCCGAGGTGGTCGAGTACGCCTTCGACGTGCCCGCTTCGCTCGACGGCGCCTCGCTGCCGCTGCGCGTGGAGGCGAGGCTGCGCCACCGCTCGCGCGACCTCGCGCTCCAGCGCGCCACGTGCGAAGACGCCAAGACGAGCCGCGGGCGCGCGTTCGCGAGGGCCACGCGAGACCGTGCCGGAAGGTCCCTCGACCCGTGCGCGCCGCAACCCGTGACGGAGGTGGCGCGCGCGGAGGCGTGGCTCGGAGACGGCGCCGTCGCGCGCCCTGCTCCTCCGAGCTTGGCGACGACGCCGCGCCCCGCTTGGAGTCGCCTCTTCGACCACGGGCTCGGCGAGCAGCACAACGTGCAAGAGCGGCTCGACGAGGGACGGGCGAGCCTCGAAGAGGCGCTCGCCCTGCTGGGGAAGACCGGCACGGACGCGGAGCGCGCGATGGTCCTGGCGGCGCTCGCGTGGCTCCCGGCGCACGAGGGCCGAACGGCGGAAGCGCTGGCGTGGATCGACCGCGCCGAGAAGCTCGCGCCGGGACACCCTGCGCTCACGTCGCTGCGGGGGAGGGCGCTGGAGCAGGTGTGGCGCTGGACCGAAGCGCTCGATCCGCTGCGCGCCGCCGCCTCCGCCGCTCCGCGCGACGACGCCGTCGCGGCACGCCTCGCGGTGGCGCTGGGCAGCGTGGGCGACGAGGCGGGCGCGCTCGCCGAGGCGAGGCGTGGGCTCCTCCTCTCTCCGCGCGACCCGGACCTGCTCCGCGTGCAGGCGCTCGCGGAGCGCGCGCTCGACGGCTCGGCCGCCGAGGCGGACGCCGCGGAGAACGCGTACCTCGCGTGCCGCACCGCCGACCTTGCCCCCGACATCCGCTCGGCCTGCGCCGCCAAGGCCTCCGCGTGCGCCCTCGAGCGCGTCCCGGTGCACGTCCACGTCATGCGTCCGTAGTCGAGCGATCGAGCTTCAGACCACGCCCGCCACAGCCAGGACCTTGCGCGCCAGCGTCGTGAGAGCCCGCGCGCCGAGCTCGGATACCGGGACCCAGGCGAGCTCGTCGTATTGGGGCCACGCACGGAGCCGCTTCACGAGCGCGACGTTCGAAGGCCCGGCGAGCACGGTCATCTCGATGCGCCGGTGCGACAGCACGTGCGTGACCTCGCCGACGCGCCGGACCCGTGGCCCCGCGGCCGCGACGAGGTGCCTCCGATCGACCCCGGCCGCGCCTTCGTCGACGTGCGGCGGCTCCCACATCCCGCCGAAGAGGCCGCCCGGGACACGACGCCCGAGGAGGACCCCTCTCCTCCCCCGGAGCACGAGGCCGAGCGCTCGAACGGCCCTGGGAGCCTTCTTCGCGCGCACGCGGGGAAGCTCTTCGGCGAGCCCGCGCGCCCGCGCGAGGCACTCGACGCGGACCGGGCACTCGGAGCATCGAGGTTTCTGCGGAAGGCATGTCGTGGCGCCGAGCTCCATGAGGGCCTGGTTCCAGCTCGAGGGATCCTCGGCCGCCACGAGCGACCCGGCGAGCTCCCAGAGACGCCTCGCCCCCGCGGGCGTTCGCGCGTCGGCGTCCAGGGCGAAGAGTCGAGACAGCACGCGTGCGACGTTGCCGTCGACGACGGGCACGGGCTCGCCCCACGCGATGCTCGCCACGGCCCCCGCGGTGTAGCGGCCGACCCCCGGGAGCGAGCGGAGATCCGCGGCGCTCGTGGGAAACTGGCCTCCGCGCTCGCGCAGGATGCGAGACGCCGCCTCGTGGAGCATGCGCGCGCGACGGTAGTAGCCGAGGCCGCTCCATTGCACGAAGACGTCCTCGAGAGGGGCTTCGGCCAGCGCGAGCACGGTCGGGTACGCGGCGAGGAAGCGCACGTAGTACGGGATGACCGTCTCCACGCGCGTCTGCTGCAGCATCACCTCGGAGAGCCAGATGGCGTAGGGATCGCGCGTGCGCCTCCACGGCAAGTCGCGATGGCTCCGGGCGTACCACGCGAGGAGTTTGTCTCGAAGCCGGGCTCGGCTCATCGCGCGACGTTGTACTGAAGCGTGAACGCGCCCTCGCCGTCGCGTCCCTTGCCGTCGACGACGACGTAGTAGGTGCCCGGTTCGAGGTTGGCCTCGAGGTGGGCGTGGTGGCGGTCCTCGGCGCTCGTGTTGCAGGCGAGCTCGACCGGCCGGGACGATGAACCGTCCAGGCAGGACGAGCGGAGCGCGAGGACGCCGGTGAAGTGGGGCGTCGAGAGCGTGAGGCGAACGCGAGCCCTCGCGGGCAGCGCGATGCGATAGACGCGATCGCCCGCGTCGCCTCGACCCCCGCACGCCGGCACGAACTTGTTGGACGCGCCCGCGGTCGTGCCGGTGGTCGTCCGCCCGTCGGCGAGCAGCTCGGCCGCGCGACAGCCGGCTTCTTGCGCCGCGATGTCCCGCGCGCTCCAGTCGAACGTGAAGGCGCCGAACGCATCGGGAGCCTCGCCGTCCACGGCGAGAGAGTACGTCCCGGCGGGCAGCACCTCGTCGACGCTGCGGCCGCACGCCAGCTCGGTCGAGTGGTCGGCGCAGGTCTTCGAGAGCACGAACACGTGCGGCGCCTCCTCCGACGAAAACTGCGCCACGAAGCGCGAGCGCTTCGGAAGCTCGACTCTGTAGAACACGTCGGGCGCGCCGCCGCCGCCGCACTTGCCCGAGGTGTCGTCCTTCGCCGTGAACGTGTCGCCCGTCACCATGCGCTCCGCCGGGGGCAAGGGAAGCGCGTCCGCGCACCCGTCGCCCGCTCCGCCCGATCCGGGACCGGGGACGAGCTCGGCGAGGAGAGAGTAGTGCCCGTCGGCTTCGTGGTCCCGGGCGTCGGCGAAGACGGTGTACGCGCCCGCGTCGAGGTACCCCACGAACGTCGCTTCGTGCTCGCCGCTCTCGGCCGCCGCGCAGCCCACCTCGGTGCTCTCGTCCACGCAGCGCTTGCGGATGTGCACGACCGGCTCGTAGTCGTCCGAGGCGTTCTTGATGCGCGCGCGGGATCGCTGGACGACGTCGAGCTCGTAGGGGGCGTCCGGGCCACGGGCGCCGTCGCCGCAGCTCGCGTTGACCTCGTCGAAGGTGCCGCTCGTCGCGCCAGGCTGCGCGGCGCCGCTCGCCAGGCGGGGCGCCTTCCCGCAGATCTCGGCCAACGGCGGGATGTCGTGGAGAACGACCCGCATCTGGAACGGGCCACCGTCGCTTCCGTAGCCGTCCACGAAGACGAAGTACGTCCCCGGGTCGAGGACGGCGTCGACCCTCGATCGGTGCTGATTGGGGGAGTCGTCGTTGCAGGCGACCTCGGCCGACTCGTCGGAGCAATCGCCCTTCCGGATGTACAGGACGGAGTCGAAGCGCTGGGTCGTCACGTCGATCGTGGCGTTCTGACGCGAGGCAATCTCCAGTCGATAGACGATCTCGCGCGCGGCGCTGTTCGCGCACTGGCCTTCGTTCTCGCTCTCCCCGTGCGTCGTCGAGCCCGCGTAGTCGCCGGCGCCGATCCGGATGGGAGACTCGCACGTGCCCGCCGGCGAGAGTGGCGAGGCGGACCCCTGCGCCGCCGTCGCGGCGCCAGGTCCCTGCGGTGCTCCGGCCCAGGTGGCCAGAACGTATTGGCCGGAGCCGGTGCCCGCCTTCAGGATCACCGTGAACGTCCCGGCGCCGTCGACGCAGGCCCTCACGGCCGCTTGGGCCTCGCGCGATGCGTCGTGGCCGACGACGACGCCTCGAGGATCGAGCAGCGTCACGTCGAGGTCGCGCACGCCGTCCGTCCCCATCGCGACGAGGGTCGTGCAGGGAGCCGCGAGCTCGAGGGAGACCCGGGCTTCGCGCCCCTCGGCGAGGGGGCCGCTGCGGATGGGTCCGATCTCCGCGAGACCGGTCGCCGCCAGCGCGTTGTGGACCGCCACGTACCTCGGATCGAGGCCTTCGGCCGGACGCGAAGTGGCGCACGATCCGGCGCCGAGCGCCAGGCCAGAGGCCGCCACGACGCCGCGAGCGAGCGGGGAGCGGTGGCGACGAGGAGAAACCATGATGAATACTCGGGCGGCAGAGGCCGCGGCACTCTCGAGAGCTCTCAGCGATACGGGTTGCGCGCGATGTCGTCGGGCTCGTCCGCGGGTGCCGGGCCCGCCGCGGCCGGCTTGCGACCGGGACGCGGCGGCGGAGGCTTGACCGGCGGGGGCGTCGGCTTCGCGCTCGTGACCGTCGGGTTCGCGGAGGGCGCCGACCCTGCCTCCGGGCTCGACGTCGGCACGGGTCCCGCGGGGGCGCCGGCGGCGGACGAAGGCGTGGGGGTGGACGACCGGTCGGCGGGAGGTGCCGTCGCGGGGTGGGTCGTCGCGGCGGAGGGAGCGCCGGAGATCGGGCTCGGCGACACGCGCCAGTACGCGAGGGCGAAACCGGCGATGCCGCCGACGAGGACGATCGGCGCTGCCCAGAGCCAGGCCGACCGGCGCCCGCGAGGCGGGGCTGCGGACAGGGTGGTCGCGTTCGAGCGCGCCAGAGCGCCCGCGACGCTCGCGCTCGGGGGCTCGGGGACGTGAATCACCGCCGACGACACGCTGGACGCCGAGGCGTGCGGCGGAGGGGCCGGCTGTAGGAGGAAAGGGTGCGAGTCGACGCGGGAGTCGACGTGCGCGTCGACGTCCTTCACGGTGGCCGGTCCGCTCGGGACGACGACGCGCTCGTTGCGGCTCGGCTCGCTCCGGGCGAGCCACGCGCGGACGGCGTCGCGCTGCTGCGAGATCTCCTGACCGATGACGGTGTCGACGTACGCCGCGACCTCGCGCGCCGACGCGAGGCAGTGGAGCGAGCGGGACGTGCGCTCGAGCGCGTCCGCCATCTCGGCGGCGCTCGCGAACCGGAACGACCGGTCGCGCTGCAGGGCGCGCGTGCAGATGTCCTCGATGGCGAGCGGCGTGCTCGGGTCCAGGTCGCGCAGGAGCGGGATGGGCTCGAACAGGACGCGGTTGAGCGTCTCGGCTTCCCCCTCGCCCTTGAAGAGTCGTTTGCCCGCGAGGAGCTCCCACATCACCGCGCCCATCGCGAAGATGTCCGCGCGTCGATCCATCTCCGTGCCGCGGGCCTGCTCGGGCGCCATGTACGCGAGCTTTCCCTTGAGTTGCCCCGACCGCGTGGTGGCGAGCCGGGACGCGGCGCGCGCGACGCCGAAATCGGTGATTCGGGTCACGCCGTCGACGCCCACGAGGATGTTCTGAGGAGAGACGTCGCGGTGAACGAGCTCGAGCGGCTTGCGGTCGTCGTCTTTGATCTCGTGCGCCGCGTGCAGGCCGGTGAGGGCGTCGAGCACGATGCGAAGCGCCACCGACGGAGGGAGCCGGCCTGTACCGTGCGCCGACCGCGCGAGGAGGCGGGCCGCCGTGTCGCCCTCGATGTACTCCATCACGAGGTAGTAGCCCTGGTCGCTCTCGCCGATCTCCAGGATGGGAACGACGTTCGGGTGGTGAATTCTCGCCGCGAGTCTCGCCTCGTCGAGGAACATGTCGACGAACTCGGACTCGCGCGCGAGGTGCGGGTGGAGTCGCTTGATGGCGACGAACCTCTGGAATCCCGCCACACCGCCGAGGCGCGCCAGGTACACGGTCGCCATTCCTCCGCTGGCGAGCTCGGCGATGAGCTCGAAGCGGTCGAGGCGTTCACCGGCCGGGGTAGCCTTCAGCTTGCTCAGGAGTGACCTCTCGGGGCGGCAAACAGCCGCCCTTTATTACAGCACACTCCCGACCACGCGCCCGCCTTTGTCACCTCGCTGGGACGCGCGCGCAAGAGCTACGCGCAGCTCCGCGCGGCGGTTGTCGGCCTCAGAAGCTGCCGGCGACCCCGAGTGAAGCGCCCTCTCGGGAGACCCCTCCGAGGGGCTGGAGAGCGAGGGGCGACCTCGTCTTCGGCGAGGACCACTGGGTGAAAAAGATCCCCACCACCGCCGTCGTGAGCGCGACGCCGCCGGTCACTCCCAGCGCAATATTCGTGCGTAGCTGTGCGGACAAACCCTGCTGATACGCCGGGCAGCTCGAGTTGGCCAGGGCACCGACGCACTCTGCCTTCACCGCCGCGGTCCCGGGGTGGCTCTCGGCGTCGATGCCGGACCACGTGACGAGCCCGATGCCCCCGGCGGTCAGCGCCGCACCGACGATGAAGACCCATGGGCCGAAGGGCTTGGTGTGCGTCCGGGCGTCGTAGTCGACGGGGACGTGCGCGAGGGCCGGGGTGCCGGGAAGAGGGACGACAGGGGCCAGAACGGCAGGCGTCGGGGCCTGGACCGCCACGACGGCAGGCGGTGCATTGGGCGATGGCGGCGCTTCCAGCACGATCTCGTCGCGCCCGCCGGCGCGCGCGGTGAGCTTCTGGGTTCGGGTGCGGTCGTTCGACCAGCTCACGACGAGGTCGTGGCTGCCGGGGTCGAGGAAGAAGATGATCTGGGCCGCGTCCGAGGGAGAGATCGCTCGACCATCGGTGGCGACCCCGCAGTCGGGCGTGCATTGGAGGGTGACTTCGTGCAGCTTGCTCGCGGATTCCGCCAGAGTTTCGCGGACGATCGCGCCCGTGGCGGCGTCCTTCGGGTACCTCTGGAAGGCGACCTCGGCGAGGGTCGCCGCGCGGGCGAGGTGACCGGCTTTTCGGTGGGCGCGAATGGCGCTGCGGAGGGCCTCGGCGCTCGGGGCGTCGTTGAAAGCATTCTCGAAATGGGCGGCGGCGCCGTCGTAGTCCTTGTCGACGAAGGCTCGTCGCCCGGCGTCGTATTCGGCGGCCGCCGAGCGGATCTGCTGGACCGACGGGGCTTCCGGCTTCCCCGAAGGGACGGCCGCCGTAGCCGGCGTGGCGACCGCCAGGAGCGCGACCAACGGCGGGGCGATGCGAAAGGCCTTCAAATCGGGCGCTCTTGGCTTCAATCGTGCACCTACGGCCTCCATGGCGTCAACAGACCCTCGTGAAGAGCGCGCCTGGAGCGAGGTGGCGACCGAGCAATCCGAGGTGCGGACGGTCACCCCGCGCCGCGGAGTTCTTTACACCGAGAGCCCAGCGGCTAGGCTTGTAGCGAAGTGTCAGGCGACGACGCGGCGACCGCCGCGGCATAGGACGGCCATGGAATCCGCGCAAAGGGGAAGTGGCGGGGATGTCGAGGGCTTCCCGCGCGTGGGCGAGGTCGTCGCCGGAAAATACGAGATCGAGCGCATCCTCGGGGTCGGCGGGATGGGCATCGTCGTGGCGGCGCGCCACAAGCAGCTCGAGGAGCTCGTGGCCATCAAGCTCCTCCATCCCGACGCGGCCATGGACGGCGAGGCCGTCGCGCGGCTCCTCCGCGAGGCGCGCGCCACCATCAGCATCAAGAGCGAGCACGTCGTCCGCGTCCACGACGTCGGCACGCTCGACTCCGGGTCGCCGTACATCGTCATGGAGCACCTCACGG
>Ga0209415_10012928_pt1 | contig 13851 bp, 6 predicted proteins | sample PeaSoiSIISIP2007_FD_187696 | JGI IMG/M metagenome (GOLD analysis project Ga0209415, IMG submission 187696) | Peat soil microbial communities from Weissenstadt, Germany - SII-SIP-2007 (SPAdes) (version 2) | ecosystem: Environmental > Terrestrial > Soil > Wetlands > Peat | place: Germany... | reverse complement strand
ATCCTGGTCGAGGCCGGGCAGGCGGCCGAGTTCTCGACCATGATCCCGCACGCCGTCGGCGCCCACGGCGGGCCGGCCGAGATCCTGTGCATCTTCGACCACGACGGCCAGCGCACCCATCTCCGCCCTTCCTCATGATCATTCACCGCCCCGCGGGACACCGGCACGGCTGGCCCGCCACGCCCGCCCAGTGCTCAGCCGAAGGTGAGCCGGCCGGCGCCGGCGGACCGGATGAGCTGGGTCTCGGCGGCGGTGACTGGGCGTCGGCCGGTGAGCGCGGCGATCAGGGTGACCTGGTCCCAGCCGGTGTCCGCGCGCAGCCGGGCGCCGGCCCCGGCGGGCAGCAGCAGGTCTTCGGTGGCGTCGGCCGCCGGGGCGGTCATCCACGGCGGGCGTTCCAGGGCGGCGGCCAGGTCCAGGCCGTGCACGGCCAGTTCCAGGACCCGGGTGCGCAGGAACTCGGTGAGCAGCATGCGGTCGCCGTGCCGGGTCCGCACCACCCGTCCCGGCGGTGCGGCCCGGAGCGCGGCCCAGGCTTGCTGGCGCGCGTCACCGAAGTCACGTGCCCGGTCCGCCGCGCCGCCCAGGGCCGCCGCGCCCCGCTGCGCGGACTGGATCCGGTCGGTGTTCGTGGCGGCCGAGAACCGCTGGTCCGCCCGGTAGTAGCCGGCCGCGGACACCAGGCCCGGCCCGGACGGCTCCGGCGCGGCGAGCATGCCGGGCAGCCGCCGCATCGTCATTTCCACGTGGCAGGCCAGCTCCGCCACGGTCCAGGGATCACACGGGGTGGGCCGCGCGAAAGCGGCGTCATCGAGGCCGGCGACCACCTCCGACAGCCGCCCCGACTCGGCTGCGAAGGTCTCGGGGATCATCTCCGGCACCATGACCGGCAGCCTAAGCGGGCCGATCAGCCGAAAGCGGGCCAACGGCCGGCCACGGATCCGTAGGATCGGACCCACGGGAGATGGGCTGCACATGCGCCTGCAGCGGTGGTCGGCGGCCGGGGGTGAGCTGCCTGGTGAGCAACCGACTGTGGACCATCGATGTCCTCGGTGACCTGTGCGTAACGTGCGACGGTGAACCGTTCAGCGTCCGCGGGGCCGACAGCCAGCGTACTCTGGCGGTCCTGGTCCTGGTCGGGACGGACGGTGCCCGTCCCGAGACCCTTCACGGGCTGCTTGACGACCACGCCGAGCGGATGCCCCTCAACACGCTGCACCAGCGGCTCTCCTCCCTGCGCGGCCGCGGCCTGCCCGTCAGCCGCCTGGGCAGGGACGGCATCTATCGCATCGACCTCTCCGGTCATGAGGTCACCGTGGACGCCTGGGAATTCGCCCGCCAGGCGCAGGACCTCACGTCCGCTGGTGAGCCCGTCGCCATCGTGCGCCGGCTGCTGAGCCTCTGGCGTGGCAACCCGTTTACCCTCTGGCGGGTCCCGGAGTCGCAGACCCTGCTCGAGCGGCCCCGGGCGCAGCTGACGGGGGTGGTCGATGAGTTGGCCGAACGACATGTGGACATCCCGGAGCTTGGCGCGTTCGCCCGGCACTTCCCAGGAGACGTCCGGCTGGCCCAGCTCGCGCGCCAGGCGCGGCGAGGCAAGCTGCTCGTGGTGGAGGACCAGCTCCTGGACGAGCTGGTCGGCCTCCTTAAGAAGGACTACGACGTCCTCGCCGTCCCCTCATACCGTGCGTGGGAGGCGGTCCGCCACCGGCCCGAGTTTTTCGAGGTCACGGGGGCGATCATCGACCGGCACCTGGAGGCCGCCCCTGACGGCAGCCCGCGGGGCGACCAGTCCGGCCTGGAGGTGGCCCGGTACCTGCGGGACAACACCCGCGTCCGGCCGGTCCTGCTGTCTGTCGACGTCGATGCCAGCCACCGCCATACCGGGAACCTGATCGAGGAGTACCGCCTGCTGGACGTGGTGCGCAAGGAGAGCCACGGGAGCCTCGACGTCGCAGGCATCCGGGAAGCGGCCCGCCTGGTGATGCACCCGGACGCGAAGGCCCGGATGACCTGGGTTGCCCGCTGCCTGGACACTGCGATGTGGCAGGCGCACGCAGAGTTCGGGAGCGGGGAAATCGGGCGGGCCCGCGTCGAACGCCGCGCGCGGGAGGCGAACGGCATCCGGGAGCTGCTGCGCCAGGAGGCGCTTGAGGAAGCCACCGAGGCGCTCGACCGGTTCCTGAGTCACCCGTGGTGATCGGAGCGCAGCGGCAGCCAGATCCGGACCAGGCCGCTGGCTGTCTGGTCATCGTCGTCGCCGATCTCCAGCTCCCCGCCGAAGTACCGCACGAACGCCGCGGTCAAGGGCAGGCCGCGACCACGGTCTTCGTTGTCGGACAGCAGGCGCCGGACGTCCTCGTCGAGCCGGATCTCGGCCCGCAGGCGGTGCAGCTGCTCGGTGCTGAAGCCCGGTCCGTTGTCCCGCACCTCCACGATCACGGCAGGCCCGGCGATCGGGCGCGGCAGCCTTGCCTCGGGCGCCGCCCGTACCAGGACGCGGATGATCGGCCGCGGCCACGGAGGCGGCCCGCTCCGCAATGCCGCTGCCGCGTTCTCGATGAGGTTCAGCAGGCAGTTCTCGAGGAGTACGGGCACGATCTCGACGAAATGGTCGACTGGGCCCGTGTCGGCGATGACCGCCGTCCCCACCGGGACCTCCTCCACTGCATAGGCAACAGTCCGTGTCACGAGCGCGCAAAGGTCGACGTGCCGGCGCCGGGTTAGCGCCTCGAAGTACAGGTCCGTGTAGGCGCCGCCGCCCCAGGCCGCGACCCTGGCCTTGATGCGCTCCAGCTCGCTCCGCAGTTCGTCGTCATCACGGCTCAGGTCCAGCGCCCGGTCGAGCGCACGGCCGATGCCGAGGACGTCGTTGTCGACCCGGTGGCCGATGGCCCGGGCCACGAGCGGACCGATCGCCGCGGCCGCCTCCTGGTCCAGGATCTCGGCGCGCCGTTCCAGGGCCTGGGCCAGCTGCTCGAGGCCCAGGGGATCGGCCAGCAGGGCGTTCGTCAGGGCGCTCGGCGGCAGGCGGAAACCGCCGGCCGACTCGCGGAGGATCTTCAGCTGGACCAGTGCGCGCAGCGCCCCGGCAACACTCTGGGGGTCGACCAGGCGCTCGCGGCCGCGGGGGCCGGTCAGGGCACTGAGCTCCTGGTATGCGTCGTCTGCGCTGAACACGTCGCCCGTGCGGAAGCTCTCGACGACCAGCCACAACGTCGCCCACAGCGTGGTCCCCGCGCGCAGGCTGGCCAGGACGTCCGCGCGCAGCTGCGGCAGGAGCTGCGGGATCAGGTGACGCAGGTCGTCGAGCGTCACCCTGCCGCCGGCCGCGGTGCCGTCCACCAGCGCGATGAGGACGGTGCGCAGCGCCAGGGGATGCTCGCCCACCTCCTGGAGCACCGCGTCAAGCAGCAGGGCGTCCGGCACCAGGCCGAGCAGGTCGAACACCCAGGCCAGCGCGGTGCGGGGAGCCGGCAGCCCGGCCAGCAGCACCCCGTTGGCAAGCAGGTCATGGGCCGGTACCCGGCGCAGCGCGGCCCGCAGCAGATTGGCCCGCCGGACCGCCGGGACCGGGACTCCCCGGGCCTGGCGGGCGAGGAGCAGGAGCAGGTCCGGCGCCGCGAGTGCCGGCTCACCGGCCATAGCGCGCGGGGCCGGGCCCGGATGAAAACGTAGGGTGCACGGCGGGAGTGGGCGGGTCTCGCCGGGCATGGCCGTGATGACCATCGAGAGGCCATGGCGGATCGCCGGGAACAGCCGGATGAGCGGGTCGTCGGCGGGCCAGGCCAGCCGGAACGAGAAATCAGGGCCGGACTCGTCGCGGTCGTGATGCACGGTACCGCCCACCACCTGCGCAAGCGCCGCCGCGAAGTTCTCGGCCTTGCCCTCGTCTGGTTCCTCCTGCAGCGCGACGAGCGCAGCGATCAGCCCGGGCGCCGCCTGGTCTGCCTGGTCCGGCAGGTAGCGCTTATCCTCCGCCGTCGCGTACGACATCCCGGCGTAGCGGTTCAGTACCTCGGAGAACGGCAGGTCCGGCCAGGGCCATTCGCTGGGCGCGGCGCGTACGGAAAGGGGGCCGTACCCGTCAACCGGCTGGTCCGGGCCCGCTCGCAGGATCTCCTCCGCGAGGTCGAACTCGCCGGCGGCCAAGGCCTGCTCGACATCGGCCGGCCAGGAGATGGGGTCGCCCGGCGCCGCCAGCTCGGCCAGCGCATGGGCCAGCTCCTCCCGGCGGCGGTACTCAGCCTGGGCGACCGCCGCCTCGCGCTCCGCGACCACCTGGGCCGCCGCCCGCGCCGACTGGTCGGCCGCGGCCAGGACGGCGTCCAGCGGGGCGGCCGGCAGCCCGACCCGCTGCGCCCGGTCGTCCAGGGTCTGCCACTGCGCACGGATCCGCAGCCGGGCCGCGTCGCGAGCGCTCGCCATCCGGTCCGCAACGTCGGCGATGCGGAGATCGTCGCCGGGATCCGGGCCGGGCACGGCAAGATCGAACAGCTCTTCCTGCAGGCGTTCCGCCGTGGCGAACTCGCCCATCTCGATCAGCGTCTCCAGGGTGTCCACCGGCCGCCGGGGGCGCGCCAGGCCGCTCAGCAGCAGGGCGGCGAGCTCCTGCGTCCCCGGCGGCGGGCCGCCGGCCAGGGTCAGGGTGAGGTCGAGGTAGCGCCAGCGGTCGGGTGACTCCGCGAACAGCTCGGACACAGTCATCGTCAGGCCCCGTCCGCTGCGCTCTGCTCGGCCCGGTGCCAGGTCTCCAGCTCGCCGAGGCCGGCTAGGACGTCCTGCACGAACTGGCCTTCCGGGGCGCTCGCCGCCTCCTCGTTGAGGATCACCGGCAGCACGTCGGCACAGGCAGCCGCGCAGCCACGGGCTGCTGCCAGCAGGGCGGCATCGTCGGCCGAGCCCGCAGTGCCTGCCGCCGGCAGCCGGTCGAGCCGCCGGGCGTCTCGCGTGATGAGCATCAGGTCGCGGATGAGCTTGCGCCGGTGCGTGCTGTGCATGGCCGCCCGGGACGGGTCGACCCGCTGCCCGGCCTGGTCGATCAGCCGGCCGAAGCCGCCCTCGGCGGCGGGCGCCTGTGCCACCCAGGCGGTGAGGGCGGAGCGGTCCTCCCGCTCGGCGATCTCCTGGAGGCTCCCGAACTCCCCGTTCCCGCTCCGGAGGAGCTCATGCAGTGTTCGCTGGCTGTGGGTGTTCGCCAGCTGCGTCTGCGCTGTCCGGGCGAGCGAGGTGCGGATCCGGCCCCACAGCCGGGTCGCCGCCAGGGACCCGTCGCCCTGGGTCGCCAGGGTGCGGATGAGGTTCAGCGGCAGCGGCCGGCCGGAACTCTGCCCGGCGTACGCGAGTACCGCGTCCACGAGGCGCTGCCAGGCCTCCAGCAGCTCCCTTATGTCTGTCGGCCCCGGATCGGCCAGGCGGGAGCGCTCCTGGCGGAGGATCTCGGCGGCCGTCTCGTCGCCGTGGAACAGCACCAGGTCCACCGCCGCGGCCACCACGGCGGCCCGCTCCGCTGACTCGGTATCCGCCAGGTCCGCCCGCCCCCGGGCGCCTGGGCGGGCCGGGGCCGGGGGATCGGACCAGGCATCGAGCAGTGCCGTCGCGTAGCGCGGGGTGCCACGCGCGGCGGCGAGGATTGCGATGGAGATGCCAGGCCGGGTGGATTCGTCGGCGAGCACGCTGCGGAGGGCCGCGGCCTCCAGGTAGGCCCGGGACGTCCATAGGTCGCCCACCAGCCAGCGAAGCCAGTACAGCCGGCGCTCGGGAGGCGCCGCGTCCGGCCACCGGCTCAGGCACAGGGCCGCCGCGATCCGCAGCACAATGCGGGATCCGTTCTCCCCCAGCCGGTCGAGCAGCTCCCAGGGAGCGGGGTGGGCAGCCAAGTGGGACTCCACCGCGTCAGCTGGGTCGGCGCCGCCCGCCACGGAGTTGAGCAGCTGCTGGACCACTGCCCCGGAAGCGTCGGCCGCCGGCGCCGGCGCCGGCGGGACGCTGGGCCGGGGCCGGACCGTGAGGCCCAGCAGCCGGGCGACGTCGTCTGCGAAGGCCCCCCCGGACAGCTGCAGGCTGACCTCGCTGCGCTGCCGGTGGGCGTTCCGCGCCGAATATGTGCCCTCGTGGGACAGGTAGTTGAAGCTGCCGACGACCGCCGAGTCGTCCCAGAGCAGCACCTTGGCGTGAGTCCCATTCCGGCTCACGGTGAACCGCCCCGGGTGGCGGGCGGCCAGCCCGGCCAGGCGCTGCTCGGCGGCCGAGGGTGCGCCAGTGGCCAGGTCATCGTCGGACAGGTCTTTCTCGTGGGGGCGGCCGTAGAGGATGCGCACCTCGACACCCCGCCCGAGCGCGGCGTCCAGCGCCCGGAGCAGCCGGTCGTCGACGACCTCCCCGCTCAGCTGGTCGGACGTCACGGCGAGGCGCCAGCTGGCTTCCCGCAGCGCCGTCCACAGCGCCTGCCGGTGACCGGCATCCACGACCACCGACGCCGTGGGGAGCGTGCGTTGCTCAAGCCAGCGCCGGACCCAGGCGGCCGTGTCCGACCAGGCGGACGCCCACTGCCGGGCGGCGTTGAGCGTGTCCTCCTCCGTCCCCTCACCGGGCGGTGGCGCAGGCGCCGGGACCGGTTGCACCGCGTCCGCCACCCGGCCGGCGCTCCCCGGCCCTTCGTTCACGACGAAACCCTGCTCCTCCACGAGCAGCAGCCGGCTCATCGTGTACTCCGGCACGGCGGAACGCGCCCAGCGCAGCAGGTCCTGGAGCGGGCGCGACCCGCCGGCCGGGCCAGGGGACCGGACCACGATCCCGATCTCCTGGCCGGCGTCCGCCTTGCTGAGGAAATTCCAGCTGGTTACCAGCGCGGCACGGTTGTCGACGACCGCGATCTTGGCGTGGGTACGTGCGGAATCCCGCGGGATCAGGAACCACGGGCCGGCGGGTGGCACCGCCGCCAGAGGACTCGATTCCGCCGCCGCAGGACCCTCCGGAGCGGTGGGATCGGCGCCATCGAGCTCGCCGAACGGCCGGGCGCCGGACTGCAGCACCAGCTGGTAGAGGAAGTTGGCCGCCCGGGCGTCCTTCGTCTCGCGGTAGCGGATTCCCCACAGGACACAGATCCGGACGTCACCCTGGATGGCGGCGCGCAGCTCGCTGGCGATCGACTCGAGGCCGCCCACACGCAGCCAGGGATCGGACAGGATGATCTGCGAGCGCGCCTGGCGGAGCAGCGCGGCGAGGGTGGTGCCGTGCGCGGAGCCCGTCACCAGCTCGGCTGAGACCTCCTGGGCCACATGATCCCGCATCAGGTTCTGCGCCTGCCCGTACAGGGACTCAAGTTCACCGTGCGTGCTCATCCGCCGCCCCGGCGTGATCTCCGCTGCGCGATCGGCCAGCTGTTCCAGCCGGGCCGCCAGGTTCCGGAGCGAGGGCGGGCTGAGCAGGCCCGGCCGGGCCTGGCCCCGCAGCGTGCGGGTGAACTCGTCCTGTGGCCGCTCTGCCACCAACGTGGTCAGCTGACGGCTCGCCGTATCCCGGAAGGAAGCCGGCAGCGCGTCATCGACGACCGTGACTATCAGCTCGTCCGTGTCCGGGTCGTGCGCGGCCCGGACGTCCAGCGCGAGCCAGCTGCGTCCCGCCGTGGCCCGGGCTCCGTCCTCGACATACGCTCCCAGGACCCGGCGCAGCGGGCGGCCGGGGCCGTCGAAATCCGCTGCGCGCAGGCCCCGTTCGAGCGCTTCGACGAGCGCGGCCGTCCCGGCGTCCTGGATCCGGACCGCGCTGTTCTCGACCGGCACCGCGAGGTTCCGCGCGCGGGGGGAGCGCAGCCCCTGCTCTGGCATGAGGTAGCCGGAGAGCTTGTCGACCATGATCTTCCGGCTCTCGACCACCGTCTCGGCGCTCGGCAGCCGGTCCACCTGCCCCAGCCTGATCAGCCGGCCGACCTCGGGCGAGACCTCCAAGCCCGCGTAGGACCGGACGAGCCGCAGGTACTTCGCCTGCCACAGGTCGTGCACCAGGTCCACCGCGATCCTGCGGCTGAACCCCAGCTCGCGGCAGAGGTCCGTCAGCGTCGCCGCGCCAGCGTGCACTGCCCTCAAGACGATCAGCTCAACCGGGGTGAGCGTCTCCTGGTAGCCGAGCCGCGCGCGCACCAGGGCGACGTCACACGGTACGTAGACGGTAAGCTTCTCGCCCACGACAGTCGTGCCCGCGCTGCTCACGTCGGGCTCCGGAGCGCCCGGGCACCGGCCTCGCCGCGGTCCGCCGGGCCGCCGAAAAGGTTCGGCACGTCCCCGAGCACGTCGGTAACCATCAGGCGCTTGCCGTACAGTTCCGTGGCGCGGCAGACGAGGGTCCAGAAGCCCCCCTCGCCCATGATCTGGGCGTAGTGATCAAACCGGCCGACGATCACCAGCATCCGGCGCGCCCGGGAGAACAGGACGTTCACCAGCTCGCGCTGAGCCAGGTGACCCAGGCCAGCCCCAAGGCGCGCTGCCCCCTGCCCGTGCGTGCTGTCACGGACCAGCGAGACGATGACCAGGTCCGCCTCCCGGCCCTGGAACGCGTGAACGGTGGAGAGGTGGGGGCCGGCGAGGCTGGTGCCGCGGAGCAGCCGCACCTGCTCGCGGTAGGGGGTGAGCACTGCCAGCGGGCTCGGGCCATAGCCGTCGTGGTTCGCGATGGGAAAGGGCTTGAGCTGCTCAAGCAGCCGCACCACGACGGAGGCCTCGCCCGGGTTGGACCAGTGCGGCTCGTCGTGGCAGGCGGTCACGCCGGCGGTGTCCAGCCAGACCAGCGATTGCCCGGACAGCTGGTGCGGGGTGTGCAGGCGCACCGGCGGGATGCCGTCCCGGCGGCTGCCAGAGTAGTACGACCGGAGGCGTCCTTCTGGCAGGGCACCCGGCACCACCGGCCCTGGTACCGGGTAGAAGACCCGGCTTACCAGCTCGCCCAGTGGTTCCCGCATCCGGAACTGCACGCCGAGGGTGTGCAACGGCGGGGCCTTCCCGACCCGGGACTTTTCCGTCCGGGCGGCGAACAGGTTGCCGAACAGGTCGAACGTGCGCAGGAACGACGTTGCCCGCTCGGGGGTGACGTGCGCCATCGCCTCGTGGCGGTCGGCAGCGCAGGCGTTGAGGAACCGCTCAAGATCGGCCCGCCGGTGAGCGGGCAGCTGAAAGTGATCCCCGATCAGCGTCCAGCGGCGGCCCAGCAGCAAGGGCATCGCGAGCTCCGTGGGCCAGGCCTTGGCGGCCTCCTCCACCAGCACCCAGTCGAAGAGGGCCTCCGAGGAACCCATGAGGATCTCCGGGGTCGAGGCGGCACAAGTCGCGAACACCAGGTTGGCGCCCCTGGCCAGCCGGTCCGCCAGCTCGGGCACTACCGATTCACCGTCGTCGCTGAGCATCTGCTGCCACTCCGTCAGCACGACCCGGAGCTCCGGCTCGGCCCGGCGCAGGCGGTCCTCCACCAGGGCGGACAACCGATGGGCCAGCCGGGTGGCCGCGTTGAGCCGGAGCCAGGGCCGGACCGCGGCGTCTACCCGCGAGCCGGCGTCTGTCCCGGCAGTGGTGACCCGCAGGGCGAGGGGCCGGTCAGGGCGGGAGCCAGCGCCCGGGCCGTCTGCCCCGCGCGGGACGATAGGGCGCCCCTTGCTGTCCATCTCGCCGATCTCCTGCAGGACGCGCGCGGCGAGGTTGTCCAGAGCGAAGTTCGACTGTGCGGAGACGAGGATGCGCGCGCCGGGGTCATGCTTCAGGTAAGCACTGATCGCCGCGGCGGCCACGCGGGTCTTGCCGGTGCCGGGCGGGCCCTGGATCGCCACGAAGGGCTCGCTCACCAGCATGTCGCGTACGACCTGCGGGGCATCGCCCTCCAGGTCCGCCCCCGCGTCCTTCCAGCGGTGCTCGAAGGTCCGGATGGCGGCGGGGAACCGCAGCTGCCCTTGCAGGTGGGTCGCACCGTAGAGCGCGGCGGCGGCGTCACGCTGCCGCTGGATTCCGACCTGGGTGCCGCGCTCGTCGGCCGGCCGTAGCCACCCCTGGGCAGGCAGCGGGGGCTCACCCCGTTTACGGCGCAGGACGATCCGGTCGTTGCCCTCCCAGCGCTCAACGGTGGCCGTCGCCTGCCGGCGGCCCGGCCGGCCGCCGCGGTCCTCCAGCACATCCACGTCGCTGTCGCCGTCGGCGTTCTCCAGCTGCCCGAAGAACGGGCCGAACTCGGGCCTCAGGGCCGGCGAGTCGGCGTACTTCACGAACATCGACGACCCGAGGATCCGGCGCTGGTCCGTGGCGCGGTCGTGCCGGACCGCCACGAGGCCGCCCTCGTAGTCGTCCACCCGCAAAAAGGGGTAGGTGTGGGCCGCCAGCTCGACCTCCTGGTACTCGATCAGCCAGTCGATCGCGTCCCGGAAGTCCATCTCCACCCCGGACTCTGCCCGGCGGCTGCGGGTCGCCTCCACGTGCGAGTGCCACGAGGGCGCCCGGCTCAGGCGGCGGGCCATCAGCGCCGGCGACGTGTCCCGTTCAAGCAGGTCGACGTCGGGGAGCCGGCGCGCGGTGGTCCAGTCCAGCTTCTCCAGCTTGCGGATGACGGGCATCATGTCGAGGCGGGCGACGAAGCGGATGATCAAGGCCTTCTCGGTGGGGGGGCCGACTCCGCCGTCCTCGTCAAGCGGCCGGAAGTAGTCGCAGAACCACGCCACCTCACGGCCCTTGATCACGGTCCGGGCGTTGCGCAGGCCCTCCAGGCTGTGGCCCGAGACGAACGGGACCGCCCCGAGCGGGGAGTCCGTCATGTAGGCGCCACGGATGTCGTCGCCGATGAAGGCGGCCAGGTCCAGCGCGCCCTCCTCGGTGTCGGGCCGGTGACCGATCAGCCCCCAGTGGTAGATGGTGTCGGTGCTCTCCCTCGGCATGTACACGAGCAGGTGCGGGCGGTTCTGCTCCGGCCCCGAGAAGGCGGTGAGAATGCGGTCGTAGGCCTCCGCCACCAGCCCGACCACCTCATCAGCCCGCGGGCGGTCCGAGGCGTCGGGAGCCAGCATCCGGGCGAGGATCTCGGCGAGGTCGGCCGGGATCCGCCGATCGTCGCGCAGCTCCTGCTGCAACCGCCGGGCGTAGGCCTCCTGGGTGCGGCAGGCCCGCTCAACATCGTCGGTATTCTCGGGCCCGGCCGGCCGCAGCCCGGGCACCTCGGAGTACGGCCCGAGATACCACTCCGCGACGACCGCCGCCAGGCCGAAGACGTCCGAGCCGGCGTCCTCGACCAGGTTCTCGTCGCCGCCCAGCAGGAAGGCGATCCGCTCGGGCGGTACGTGGTGCCAGTCGGTTCCGGCCAGCAGCATCGACCTGAGGTCCTCGGCGCTGCCTGCGCTGTCGAGCGTCGCGCGGAACAGGTCAGACAGCAAAGCGCTCAGCTCGTACCGGGCGAAGCGAAGGGTCCGCCGCGCCTCGGTGACGAGGACGTCGAGGCCGCTGCGGGAAATGTTGCGGTGGGTGATGCCGACGAAGTGGAGTTCGGCCAGCCCGCCCAGGAGCGACCGGAACTCCTGGAAGGCCGTGTCCGGGTGCTCGCGGAAGAAACGAACATCGCGCTCCCCGTAGGGCCGGGCTCCGCCCTGCGTGGCCACGAAGGCCATGCCTTCCACCGGCGCGACCGCCCGGGTGTCGCCGGCCGGGACGTACCCGCCGTCGAGGATCCTGGGCAGCACCACCTTCTCCGAGACCGATATGCGCATGAGAGCCCGTACGTCCTGCTCCCAGAGCAGTCCGCCGAGATCCTCGATGCCAAGGAAAATCTGGATATCGGCCTGGTGTTTCCGGCGGTCGATGAGCTGGGTGCGGTACAGGCGGCCCGGGATGAGTTCCTCGATGTCCGGCGGCTCCTCAGGGATCTCGGGCTGGTACGGCCCGAAATCCGCGCTGTCACCGATCAGGAACCGCTCGGCGAGAGCCCGGGCGACCTCAACCGACATGTCAGCCCCCCAGGAGGCGCAGTCCCGCCCTGCGCTGGATCACCCGCTCAGCGTAGCCGCCCGCCCTGGGCGGGCGGGCGATTTGTGCGTCCCGGGGGGCGCCTCCGGTGCCGCTGAGGTTGTGCTGAGCCAGCGATGTCCCGTGCGGCGGTTGCGCCGCCATCGCTCAGCGCCATCTCACCGCTCACGCGCTCGTGGTCTCAGCGCCAGGTCGGGAGGCTCGAGAGTACGGGCGGGACCTCCCCTCCCGGTATCCCAGGAGGTTCGGATGTCAGGTGATCTGAAGCTAGCAAGGGACGAACACCCGATCCCGCGGACGGTCTTCGTGGCCATGTCCTACGGGGCGAAGCCGCTCGCCAGCGGCGGCACGTTCGACAACGACGAGTTCTACGTGGAGGAGCTGATCCCGGCGATCGAGGCGGCCGGCTGCACCCCGGAGCGCGCCGACTCGATCTACGGGCCGGACTCGCTCATCGGCACGATCTGGACCGGCCTGCAGCGCTCCGAGATCGTCCTCGTGGACTTCACGGGAAGGTCGCCCAACGTCGCCCTCGAGTGCGGGTGGGCCATCCTGCTGCGCAAGAAGCTGGTCATCCTCACCCAGGACCCGGACGACATCCCGACCGACCTGCGCGGGAGGTTCCGGTACATCCGCTACAGCGACCGGTGGAACGACATGAAGAAGATGCGCGAGGAGCTGGTCAAGCAGCTGGAGGCGCTGTTGCAGGAGCCCCTGCGCGAGATGGGGCTGATGCCGGTGACCGCAGCCAGCACGGACCTCGTGCCCGGCACCGTGGTGACCACGACGAAGGAGTTCGCCGTCATCGAGGCCGCCGGCGGCAGGCGCGGCGTCCTCGCCAACACCGACGTCGACTACGCACGCGTCATCCCCGACATGAGCAAGCACTTCACGCTCGGGGAGCGGGTGAGCGGGGCCTTCGACGTCGAGCCCAACGGGGTGCCGAAGTACACCCTGCTGGCCGGGATCCCCAACCCGTGGACGAGGATCCGCGAGGACCTGCCGCAGGGTACGAGCTTCCCGGGCACGGTCCGCCGGGTGAAGGACGGTCTCGGCGCCTTCGTCGACGTCGGGAACGGGCTGAGCGGCCTGATCCACGCGTCGGCGCTCGGCGGGCGGCCGGTGTCAGTAGGAGACCAGGTAGGCGTCACGGTCCGGCACATCGACATCGACCGTCGCCGGATTGCGCTGCACCTCGACGAGGTCCGGCCAGCGGCGCGCCCGGCAGGTGCGGCGCCCGCCATGGCCCCGGGTGAGACCGCTTTCCAGCCCGGGCAGCGGCTCGAGGCGGAGGTGCACAAGGTGGTCCCGCAGCCCGGTGGTGGCTACCTGCTGGTCCGCGTCCCGGGCCGGACGGCCCTCGCGATGCTGCACAGCACGGTCATGACCCCGGAGCTGCGCGACGACCTGGTCGCCGGCGAAGTCGAGGAGGGTGAGCTGCTGGACGTCGAGGTCGTCTCCGTTGACCTGGTGCGCGGGCGGCTCTGCGTGCGGGACCTGCCCGACGACGAGACGGGTGAGCCCGGCCCGCCAGACCGCGCGCTGGCCGGCGCCGGGGTGCCTGAGCCGGCCCTCAACCCCGGCGGGGGAACGGTGGTGGTGCTGCCGGAGTCAAGGAATACCGCCGCGGAGCCCCTCGCCTCGTAGCCGCCTCAGGAACGCAGAGGCCCCGCCGGCCAGGCTGGCGGGGCCTCTGCCCTGTCGTCCCGGCTAGCCGCCGCCCGGTCCCGGGTCGCTGGCCAGCAGGTCGCGGCACTTCTGGATGCGGCCATCCAGGTCGGCCAGGAAGCCCTGCAGCGCCGCCCGCTTGGCCTCGACGGTGTCCCGCAGGTGCTCCTGCAGGCTCAGGCACTCGCGGGTCAGCCTG
>Ga0209415_10012927_pt1 | contig 13851 bp, 8 predicted proteins | sample PeaSoiSIISIP2007_FD_187696 | JGI IMG/M metagenome (GOLD analysis project Ga0209415, IMG submission 187696) | Peat soil microbial communities from Weissenstadt, Germany - SII-SIP-2007 (SPAdes) (version 2) | ecosystem: Environmental > Terrestrial > Soil > Wetlands > Peat | place: Germany... | reverse complement strand
GCGCCCGCCCGTTCACGGCCTCATGAGCCCAGGTCCCTCAGGTCGAGCAACGGACCAATGAACTTCTCATAGTTACGCCAGCGTCCCACGGAATTGGTGTAGATCTTCTGCCGCACCTGCCAATAGCTGGCGGTCGCCACCGGGCGTTCGCTCTTATGGAACTCGAGGCAGCGCTGATCCCAGTCGAGGCCGAGGAACGCCAGGATCTTGCGGGTCCATCCCTCCTGGTCGGAGACCAGTTCCTCATATGGCACGTCCAGGATTGTCCCGGGCGGAAGTGCGGCACGCCAGTGCGCCATGAGGCGGTGATGCTCCCGGTAGTAGTGCGCCAGGTCCGACAAGTCCATCGTGAAGGTCAGGGCTGGGGAGAAATGTTGGAAATAGCAGGACAGGCATGCGTCGATGGGGTTACGTCGCATGTAAATCATGCGGGCCTTCGGGAATACTGAATGAATCACACCGAGGTAGTCGGAATTGAGGGGTGCCTTATCAATGATGCGCTGTGCATCGGCTGAATGGCGGGCCAGGACGCGCAGGTAGGCGTCAGCCAGCTTTGCCCTGGCCGCTTCCCCAAGCAGACCTTGCCGTATGACGGCCTCGCGCTCGCCCATCGCGTCGTGCCAAAACGCCAGTTCTCCCGCTCCGTGTACAGCCGGATGGGAAGAGATGATTTGCTCGACGAGCGATGTACCGGAACGCATCATGCCGACCACAAAGACTGGCTTCATGGAAGCAGAGGCACCACCCTGCACTTTGGCGATCGCTTCCGGCGTATGGACACGGATCAGATCGTCAACGAACCGCGTGCGCATGTCCCGCTCGTAGCTGTCGGCAACCTCCTTCAATAGCTCGTTCGCACGCTTGTAACTCTCGAAGGCCCGCTTGAAGTCACCGACGTCGTCGTGATACTTCCCAATGGCAAAGCGTAGGTCGGCTTCCTGCAAGGGGCCGATCCCGCTCGCCGCGATCTCCTCTGCGCGCTCGAGCCAGCCGCGGTCGGCAGGCGTCATCTTGCGTATACCCACCAGGCCTGCCCAGGTACTCGGCATCGTCGCTTTGGTCTGCAGCGCACGCTTGAACATAGCCCCGGTCTCGTCGAAGCGGCCTTCCATCCTGGCGACGAGCCCGACGCCAAACAATGCATCGGCATCACGAGGCGCGACCTTCAGCACTTGGTTGAATTGAGCCCTGGCCTCGCGCAAACGGCCGAGGAGGCCGAGGGTCAAGCCGAGATTGTTGCGAGCGTCCACGAAGCTGGGCTTTAACTTGAGGGCGCGTCGAAGTGAGACTGCGGCATCGGCCAGGTGACCTCTCAGGCGAAGCACAGTTCCAAGATTGCCGTGTGCTTCGGAAAAATTCGGCCGTAGCCCGATCGCGTCACGAAAATGACCTTCTGCCTCCTGGTAGTGGCCCGACCTGCAAAGAGCCGCGCCAAGGTTGTGGATCGCATCGGCATGGCGGGGATTGAGCTCGACCGCTTCCTCGTAGCAGCCGATCGCCTCTGCATAGGCCCCCTGCGCAAGATAATCGTTGCCCTGAGTAAACAGCTGTTGAGCCTTGCTGGAGTCGCGCGGATCCGCGGGGGCGGCGGCCGAGTGATGGGCGGGCGCCGAGCTGGCTTGAGTCATCGACAGATGCAGCACCAGCGTCCGGGTCACTTCATCGGCCATCTCACTGTCGATGCCGGTCTCGAGCAATGCCCACTTGAAGGAGTTTGCAAGCTTTGCCCTCTGGTAGAGGTTCAGCCCCTGAGCACGAGTGTCACGGTCCGCAAGCCGTAAGAGCTGATTCAGCGCCTTGGCTGGTTCCTTGTGTGCCGCTTTCTTGCCGCGCGCGGCCGAGCCCGACGCCGTCCGTAGCGTAAATTGGTCGGCGAGGGCACGGCCAACGTCGACAGCGTCGCGAGCGTTGAACCAGTTGAGCACGATCGTTTGGCCTCTACGCACACATGTGGCTAGCGTATGACGCCTGGCTGGCGCGGCCGAGGCGCCATGCAGCGTTTGCAACAGTCGGTAACTTTAAGTGAACAACAGCTTAGTTGCGAATCGGAAATCTGAAAGTGGAGAAGTGTTAAGCGGCGAGAGTTGTCACGCGATGCGGTCCGTGCGCAGTTCGGCAGTCGTTTTCAGCGCTTCGCCGAAACAAGCGGCGGCGACCGGAGGCCACGGTTGTCTCCGGAGCGCCGATTGGCGCTCTGAGAAAGGTCGGCGAGCCGCGTCTCGGGCACGGGAGGCGGAGTACTCAATTCAATGACAGCATGCAAGCCCGTCGCCCCGTTTCCCTTCCGCGGGGCGATTCTCCGCTCCGAGAAACGCTCACGCTCCGCGGGGCCCACCCGCAGGACGGTTGACGCTTCGAAATGACACAGCAAATATCCGGCGACTGCCTGGGCGGCCACCTCTTCGGTGAAGAAGCCGAGGCGTAGCGCGTGGGCCGTTCGGCCCCGGTGTCGCCCCACGACCGTGTACAAATGGAATTCGCGAAATATGTCCAGGTTCGGTATGTCTTCCGGACGGAAGTGGTCTGCGGCCAGCGCGAGCTGAATAATGAACCATTTCGGTAAAAGGTCCTCGGCGAGCTCGAGCCGAGTGAGAACCCGCGATGAATGTGTGCTGTCAATGGCGGCCCCGGATTCAGCCAGAATCTGGAATTGCCGGCCGACGACCTTTCCGGTCGCGGCCGGCGACGCGGTCGCCCCTTCCGACCCGGCATTGATTACTGCAGGCGGCGATTCGATCGTAACTTGGTGCGCGTCTCTCGCGACGGACGCGGGTAGTGGACCGACGCGCGCACGTGAATTCACTGCCGGCAATTGCGGATCGGTATTGACGGGCGGCGTTGCCGCGAACACCACCGTTGCTGCTCCTGACTGATCGGTTAGCCCGGCCGTGACTGGCGGTGAACTGAAAGCCGTCGGTGGCCGGGTGGCGATCGACGCCGGCCGCTCGTCGAGCGCTCGTTTCACAGGGTCAGATCCGGCCGACTGCCCAGATGAGCCTTCGGAGAGTGTTGGCAGCTGTAGGGTGAGGTCGACGAGCGTCGCACCCGCCTTTGACGCCTGCTCGTGGTGCACTTTGTGTATGGGTCCCGCCCCGACGTGCTTCGGCTCTTGCTCGATCAGCTCGGACGCTTGCTCGTGCCCCAGCTTGGCGGCGATGGCCGCCGCGATCGCGGTCAGATCATCCTCGCCTGCAGTCGCCGTCAAGGCGGCTGGATAGTAGTTACGCACGGCGGCGAGGATGCCGTCCGCCTCGAGCTCGGATCTAATCAGCCCAAGGCGCAGTCGGAACCGCGGCCGGCCGCCGTCCATGTGCTTCACTTGATACACGTGCAAATGCTCGCAGTTCAGCACGCCGTTCGACGGGATACGCATTGGCGCGCTGGATGCCGTCAGATTGATGACGTATGGCGCTTGCCCGCCGAGCCACGGTACTGCAGCGGGCCGGGTGTGTGGATGATCAGTGGCCAAGCGCCAGATGTTCTTGGGTGCGGGCCGGTCGGCGGAATCACCCACGCGTACTCCTCCATAGTCGGGTAGAGCGACTGCGTTGAGTGTCCCGGACGGTCGCAAAATAAACGATGACGCCTGTCTCTGAATGGCGACAACTGGGTCACAGATTTCGCGCTTGCATTGAGAAGACCGCTTTTATGTAAGCAAGAGCGGTCTGCCACCGATCCGCCAGGTTCGACCGGTCAACGACTGGCGCCATCGGGGATGATTCTGGAGCAGCCCCTTTCTTGACAGGGCGGGGCAGCGTAGGTTTTGACGAGTTGTAAGCGCCGGGAAACAGCTCGATGAATCTGCACGAATCGAGCAGCGATTGCCGCACGGTTTACCGAAGCTTATCGAGCACACGCGCTCGATCAATGCCCGAGTGAAGAGCTGCTGCACCGCAGCGAACTTCGCATAATCGACAGACTGTAAATAATCGAAAGAATGCTGCGAGATATTCCGCGATGGCCGGTCCGAAAAGCGGCTGCTCCAGCAAGCGACCGGCGTCGACCGTCAAGCGACTTCGGGGAAGAATACATCACCCACGGCGCGCGCTAGCGCGCTGGTCATGACCAGCTCCGTTGCAACCGCGATGTCCGGGCTCATGAAACGGTCGGCGTCAAGGGTCGCGACCCGTTGCCGCAGCAATGCTCGCGCGCGCTGTAGTGGTGGTGCCGAGGCCATCGTCCCGCGCAAGTCGCAGCCCTGAGCCGCCGCAAGCAACTCGATCGCGACGACGCCGGCGGCATTGGTGGACATGTCCGTCAGCCGCCTTGCTCCGTGCGCGGCCATGGAAACGTGATCTTCCTGGTTCGCTGAGGTCGGAATCGTATCGACGCTCGCCGGGAAGGCGCGCTGCTTATTTTCGGAGACGAGCGCGGCGGCCGTGACCTGCGCCACCATAAATCCGCAGTTGAGCCCAGGGCGAGAGACGAGGAAGGCTGGCAGCCGCGAGAGTGTCGGGTCGATCAGCATCGCCGTGCGACGCTCGCTCAAAGAGCCGATTTCGCAAGCGGCCATCGCGAGCATGTCGGCCGCAAACGCCACCGGTTCAGCGTGGAAGTTCCCGCCCGACAAGGCAATCCCGTCGGTGCTTAGGATCAAAGGGTTGTCGGACACGGCGTTCGCCTCGATCGCCAGCGTCGCAGCGCCTTGCCGCATGAGGTCGAGTACCGCGCCCATGACCTGCGGTTGGCACCGCAGGCAATAGGGATCCTGGATCCGGTCGTCGTCGGAAGCCCGACCGGCGCGCAGGACGCTGCCCGCGAGGAGACCACGTAACGCCGTGCCGACCTCAATCTGGCCGCGATGGCGTCGCAAGGCGTGAATGCGTGCGTCAAGGGGTTCGTCGAGCCCTTGCGCCGCTTCGGTACTGAGCGCGCCGGCGATCAACGCCGCGTGAAAGACCCGCTCGAGCCGGAACAGGCCTGCGAGCGCCAGGGCTGTCGAGAACTGCGTGCCATTGATCAGTGCAAGACCTTCCTTGGGCCCGGGCGCGAGCGGTGCCAGACCGGCCCGACCGAGCGCCATAGCGGCCGGGAGCCGCTCACCCTCGACTACCGCCTCGCCGTAGCCGATCATTGCAGCCGCAAGATGGGCGAGCGGCGCAAGGTCGCCGGACGCGCCGACCGAGCCTTGCGACGGTATGACCGGCAGCACGCCGCGAGCTAGCATTGCCTCAAGCAAGGACGCCGTCGTGAGGCGCACTCCGGATGCGCCTTGGCCGAGACTCGCGAGCTTGAGTGCAATCATCAGGCGCGTTTCGGCGGCTGGGAGCATCGGCCCGGTACCGGCGGCAGACGACAGGACCACGTTGGTCTGCAGCTGCGCGAGTTCGCCGGCGTCGATGCGCACGGTCGCGAGGCGACCGAATCCCGTATTGATGCCATAGACTGGCATGCCTCGTGCAACGATATCAGCGACTGTCTCGGCACTTGCCTCGACGGCAGCGTGACAGGTCGGATCGAGGGCTACCGCCGCGCCTTCAAAAATGCGACGCCACGCCGCCAGCGGCATCGTCCCGGGCCGAATAATCTCGGTGGCTGTCATCGATCGACTCCCCCCATCATTACGGCCGCGAAGCATCGTGCCGTGTCCTGCTCGCGCGCATGGTATCCGTCGCGCACGACCCAGCGGCCACTGACCATGACGTCGCGCACGGGATTTGAGTCCGCGCCAAGAATCCAGCCATCGAGCACGGTCTCGGGGTCATGCGCGAGCAGTGCTGGCGAATTCGAGTCAAGCACGACGAGGTCGGCGCAGCGGGCGGCCACCAATGCTCCGGCCGAACGTCCGCTCGCAAGCGTGCCGCCGGCCACCGCCAGATCGAACAAGCGCCGCCCACTGTGTGACCTCAGCGACGAGGATGGATCCGCCAGGACGTTGCGTCGGTGATGAAACAGACGCTGGCCGCACTCGAGCATGCGTAACTCTGACGCGACCTTCGCGGAATAGTGGCTGTCGGTACCGATGCCCCAGCTGCCGCCGCTCGCGTTGTACTCGACCAGCGGGAACAATCCATCGCCGAGCGTTGCTTCTGTCAGCGGGCAGAGGCCCGCCACCGAACCGCTTTGAGCGAGCCGCTGCCGCTCGCGGGCGACGAGGTGCGTGGCGTGCACCAGCGTCCAGCGCTGATCGATCCCTGCATGGTCAAGCAGCCAGTCGACCGGTCGGGCGCCGAGCCCGGCCAGCACTTCGTGGATTTCCTGTTTCGTCTCCGACACGTGAACATGAATGCGCATCGATGGGTCAATGGTCGTGCAACCCGCGACCGTCTCGGCAACCTCGGCGGGCGCTACGGCCCTTAGGCTGTGAAGCGCGACGCCGATCGCGATGGTATCTCTGTTCTGTGTGCTCCCGTGTAGCGCCTCGACGAGCGCCAGGTATTCCGTCGGGTCCGCGTGAGCGAAGCGACGCTGCACACGGGTGACGGGCGCGCCGATGCCGCCATGAAGATAGAGCGTCGGCAGCAACGTGATTGCTATGCCGGCCGTCGACGCGGCCGCGAGCAGTCGCTCGGACATTTCCGTGGGATTGGCGTACCGAGCGCCGCCCGCGGCGTGGTGCAAGTAATGAAACTCGCACACACTGGTGAAGCCGCCCTTCAGCAATTGCACATACGTGAATTCCGCGATCGCCTGGTACTGATCCGGGCTCAGCCGTTCGACGAGGCGATACATCTGCTCGCGCCACGTAAATAGGTCGTCGGTTGCGCGCGCGGTGTCGACCGACTCGACGCGCCCGGCGAGCGCCCGCTGAAATGCATGCGAATGCAGATTTGGCATGCCGGGAATGCCGAAGCCGCCGCATTTCTCGATTCGATTGCCATTGGGTGCCGCCGCCTCGACCGCCGTGATGCGCCCGTCGACGACGGTCAGGAAGCCAGGCGATAGCCACCCGTCGGGCTGGTGCAGATGCTCGATCTCGTAGGTGACCGGCTGTGATGCAGGGGCGTCTACCACTTACGCCTGCGCGTCGAACACGACGCGGCCCTTCTTGATGACGAGGCTCGCCCGACCCCTGCCGAGCCGGTAAGCGAGGTCCTCGTAACGCGATAATGGAAAGATAGCCATGTCGGCTTGCTTGCCTGGTTCCAGCGAGCCGATCGTCCCGGCGCGACCGAGCGCCTGCGCGGCCCCAATGGTCGCGGCGCGGATGGCCTCGTCGACGCCGAAGGTATAAAGCCGGCAAGCCAGCTGGATGACCAGCGGCATCGACTCGAGCCAGCACGCGGGACAGAGATCGGTTGCGAGCGCCAGCGTAAGGCCCGCGTCGAGCATGGCTCTCGCGGCAACAGGCCGCACGTGCCGCACAGCGAAATCAAGACCCGGCATGACGACGCCGACGACGCCCGCGGCGCGAAGCGCGGCGTACTCTGCCGGCTGCGTGTAATTAAGATGGTCGGCCGACACAGCGCCGAACTCTGCCGCGAGGGCAGAGCCGCCAATATGCGAGTACGCGTCCGTGTGAATCTTGACCTTGAGTCCGTGCGCGGCCCCGGCTTCGAGAACGCGGCGCGACTCAGCCACCGTGTAGTAGCCCTCGTCGCAGTAGACATCATTGAACTCGGCGAGCTGACGCGCGGCAACGGCCGGGATCATTTCCTCAGTCAGCAGGTCAAGGTAAGCCGCCCTTGAGCAGTCCGACGGAAACGCGTGCGCTCCCAGGAAGGTGCTGACGATATCAATCGGGTGGGCAGCATCGAGCGCCCGGTTCACTTCGAGCATTCGGAGCTCAGCCGCGGTCGAGAGCCCATAGCCGCTCTTGCTCTCGACGGTGGTCGTCCCGCACGCGAGCATTTCATCGAGACGGGCGGTGGCGCTTTCGACAAGTTCCTCCGCGGATGCGGTCTGCAACATAGCGACGGTCGCGGGGATTCCGGTGCTGACTCCGCGCGCCGCGAGTTCCGCGTTCGTCGCGCCGCGCACCCGCTGGCTGTACTCCTCGACCCGTGAGCCGTGGAACACCAGATGGGTGTGGCAGTCGACGAAGCCGGGCAGGACGATGCCACCACGCGCGTTGAGGCGGCGAACGCCGGCAAGGTCGAACTCAGCCGCAAGCGCCGCGTGACTACCAACGGCGGCAATTTGACTGCCGGCGATTGCAACTGACGCGCCGGGAGAGAGACCAATCCCGTCGATGGCGTCGGCGGCGCAAGTAAGCACCTGCGCCGCATTGTCCACGATCGCGGTCGGCCGCGGAGCGACGCTGCTGGCCACGTCGATTCAGCCGTCGTCTGGACCAAACGTTGCCTCGCGCGTCCACCACAGTGGCACCTGCACGTGCTCGCGGGCGAACAGCCGGTCGGCGGTCTTCCGGGCGATCTCATAGCCTGCCTGTGCGTGGCGCACGACCCCGATCCCCGAGTCGGTCGTCAGGCACGCCTCCAGCCGCACATCCGCCTCAGCGGAGCCGTCTGCAATCATCGTGACACCGGTGTGCACGGACTCGCCCATCGAGTAGTTCTGCTGAATCGCCACGAGGTCAGCACCGGCTGCAACATTCAGTAACGCGTTCAAGTATGGCCAGTCTGAGATTAGGTCGCTGCCATCCAGCATCCGCTCGGACTCAAACGTTGGGTTGACGATTGAGCCGGAATCGAGATTGTCGCGTGAGAACGCCACCGGACCCTTGAGCACGCCGCTGCGGACAAGCTCATTGACCTTGAGGCCAAAGGTCTTGCGCTGGCCGAAGCCGAGGTAGCAGATGCGTGCCGGCAGGCCCTCGATCGGGATGTGCTCGCGGGCGAGGCGAATCCAGCGGGTTACGAGCGGATCGTCTGCAAAAAGCTCCAGTACGACATCGTCGAGACGGGCAAGATCGGCCGGATCGCGGGACATGCATAGCCAGCGGAATGGGCCGCGGCCCTCGCAGAAGAGCGGCCGGATGTACGCGGCGACGAATCCCGGGACCCGCATTGCCTCAGCCTCGGGCATGCCGGCATCTCTGGCTTCCTTGCGTAGCGAGTTGCCGTACTCGAAGACCTGCACACCCTTGTCGAGGTAGCGGTTCATCAGCGTGAGGTGTTCGACCATTGATGCGCCGGCCCGCTTGAGGTAGCCCGCGCGGTCGCTGCGACGCAGTGCACGCGCGTCGGCGACGGTGAGTCCGTCCGGCACGTAGGCTAGCGGATCGTGCGCCGGAGTCATGTCGGTGATGATGTCCGGTTTCCAGCCCAGCTGTGATGCACGACGCAGGGTCGCGACCGCATTGCCGATCAAAGCTATGCCTAGCGGCCGGCGGGCGGCGGCCGCCTCGCGCGCCAGTCGCAACGCCTCGTCGAGGCTTTCAACAACGACGTCGCAGTAGCCGACCCGCTGGCGGCGCCGCGCTACTTCGATGTCGACGTCGGCGCAGATGCATACGCCACCGAGCATCGCCATCGCCCGTGGCTGGTTGCCGCCCATGCCGCCCATGCCGGCGGTGAGCAGGATGCGGCCGCGCAGGTCCCCGCCGAAATGCTGGTCGGCGATCGCGACCAGCGTCTGGAAGGTTCCCTGGATCACACCCTGAGTCCCGATGTACTCCCACGGCGCGGCCGTGTACTGGGCGAACATCGTCAGGTTCTGGTCCTGCAACTGGTAGAAGACGGGCCAGGTCGCCTTCATGATGTTAGTCGTCGCCATCACCACCCGCGGCGCGAGCCGATTGGTTCGAAATACGGCGACCGGCATGCCGGACTGGACGACCAGCGTCTCGTCGTTCTCAAGTTTCAGCAGCGATGCGACAATCGCATGGTAGGACTCCCAGTTCCGCGCACACTTGCCGATGCCGCCGTAAATGACGAGGTGACTGGCGTCCTCGGCATTCTCCATGTTGTTCTCGAGCATCCGCAGGATGGATTCCTGCTTCCATCCTTTGCAGCGCAAAACGCTGCCGCCTTGAGCTCGCACCTCACGCAGAATTTGTGGTTTGGGTGCGGCGTTTTTCCTTGGCGCGATCCCATGGTTCTTCTCGGCTCGAACTTCACGCAGAATTTGCGGCTTGGCCACGGCGTTCTCCCTCGTGCGGACCCTGCGGCCCTTGTCTTTACATTACCCTAGGGTAATAATCATCATACTAAGGCAGTAGGAAGTCAAGAGCATGGCAAAAGCCATTCGCAACGGGAGGCACCGCAAGCACGATTTCGAACTGCCTGGCGGGCCGGACGAGGGGCGTCCGCTCGGCGAGCGAATAAAGCAGTTCGTCCTTGCCAAGGTCGACAGCGGCGCCTGGCCTGAGGGTTATCGGGTCCCATCGGAGACGGAGTTGGCCGCCCTCTTCGGCACCGCGCGCATGACCGTCCACGGCGCACTCCGCAACCTTGCGATGGCCGGTATCCTCGAACGGCGCCCGCGCGCGGGAACCCGCGTCGCACCGCGCAAACCGCAGTCAACGTTGCTTGAGATCCGCAATATCCATGACGAGATCGTCGAGCGCGGGCACCGTCATTCGGCCAAGGTGCATCGGATTGCAGCCGAGCGCTGCGACCTCGCGACCGCAACGGAACTCGAGGTCGCACCGGGCTCGGCAGTATTTCATTCGGTGATAGTGCATTTCGAGAACGACCGACCCATACAGCTGGAGAACCGGTTCATCAGGCCCTCTTTCGCGCCGAAATACCTTCAGCAGGACTTCACCCAGACGACACCGAACGAATATCTGATGGGCCTCGGACCGCTGGAGGAGGCCGAGCATATTATCCAAGCACTGATGCCGGATAGAGCGACGCGCACGCTGCTCAGGATCCCGGCAGGGGAGCCGGTCCTTCACGTCAGGCGGCGCACTTGGTCCGGCGGTGCGGTGGTCACGAGCGCGCGGCTCGTCCATCCCGGCTCCAGTTACAGCCTCATCGGGCGCTTTCGGATCAACCGGAAATGATCGCCGTGGGCAACGATCTTCAGCGCTCGCTCGCGCAGGCTCCGCTGACACGATTTCAGGTTACCGCCATCGCGGTGTGCGTCGGTCTCAATATGCTGGATGGCTTCGACATCCTCGCGATGTCGTTCGCAGCGTCCGGCGTCAAGACGAATTGGCAGCTGATCGACAGCCAGCTTGGCGCGCTGCTCAGTGCCGGCCTCGTGGGCATGGGGCTCGGCTCACTGGTGCTTGGACCCTGTGCCGACCGCTGGGGGCGTCGCACGATCATCCTGCTGTCTGTCGCGCTGGCGGGGCTCGGCATGCTGGGTGCAGCAGCTGCACGGAGCTATCTCGATCTGCTTATTCTGAGAGTGGTCACTGGAGTTGGTATCGGCGGCACCATCGCCAGCGTTGCCGTCGTTGTGTGCGAGTACGCCCCGGATCGTTGGCGCGGTGCCGCGCTCGCGGTCTACGCTACTGGCTATTCCATCGGCGCGACTCTCGGCGGCGCACTTGCTGCCTACGCCATTCCACGCTACGGCTGGCGCTCTGCGTTTGCAATCGGCGGCTCGATGTCGCTGTTGCTATTGCCGCTCGCCTGGCGTCGGCTGCCGGAGTCCCTGGACTTCCTGCTCGTGCGCCGCCCGCCGTTCGCGCTGGAACGCGTCAACAAATTGCTTGCCGCGATGCGCAGACCCTCGATCATCGCGCTGCCAGAGCGGGTGGTGGAATTTGCGTCGACGGGGCATGCGACCGTTCGAGAGCAGCTTGCGTTGTTGATGACGACCTCGACGGCACTCGTCTGGCTCGCGTTTTTCTGCACGATGGCAGGCTTCTATTTCATCGTCAGCTGGACCCCGCGGCTCCTCAACGCCGCCGGCCTGAGCGCAAGTCAGGGCATGACCGGTGGCGTGCTCCTGAATCTTGGCGGCATTGCAGGCTGCGGATTATTTGCGGTCGCTGCGACACGCGCCGACGCCCGCCGGTTGCTGTTCGGCGCGCTGATCGGGAGCGCCCTGCTGATCGCCGCGTTCGGGCTTGCGCTGACCCGGCTCGACATTGCCCTGTGGACCGCATTACTACTTGGGATTGTCGCCAATGCCGCGATGGCAGGCCTGTACGCTGTCGGGCCGCCCCTATACCCTACGGCGGTTCGGGCTACCGGAATGGGTTGGGCGATCGGGATCGGTCGCTTCGGCGCGATACTTGCGCCGCTCGTGAGCGGCACACTGCTCGACCGTGGCTGGATACCGGCGCAGCTTTACTTCGCGTTCTCTGCGCCATTCGGGGTCGCGGCGGTCGCGATGTTGCTCATTGGCCCGTCTCGTGCGCGCTAACGGCCCCTAATTCTTAGCCCTAACGAATTTCTCCAGACACGACATGAGAGCACACCAGCGATAGCCACCGATGAGGTGGATGTGCTGATTGATGCAGGTTACGACTACGCCCGACGACAGAATTCGCTAAGTTCGTTGCAGCGAAATGCCTTAGCGCGGGCTACCAGTAGCTCGGACGAGCAAGCCGGTGGACCAGGCGGTCAGCTCAGTTACGCAAAAACAGCAGCGAAATTCCACAACTGCAGGGCTCCGCTGCACCGCAGTGCACTTCGCATAATAGACAGTGAGGGAAACACGCGAGGGGGCGTGAGGCGCGAAACTGCTGGCTGAAGCGATGACTTTCGTCAGAACGGATATACGACCGACACGGTCGCAGTGTTGTTCCAGTACCCTGGGCCCCCTCCGGCCATAGAGGCAAACGAGTTCCGGCCGACGTGGGCTTCGATGCGTCCGTTGCCTGGCAGCCGGCCCCTCAGCGAGACATCCCATGCGTAGGATTGGGCGCTCGAACCGTCAATCGCTTCGGGGCCGATGCCGGCGACCGCGCGCAGCCGCCAATTGGGACCGAACTGGTGCACGGCGATCAGGCTGACCTGCTCCTGCCGGTAGCTGGCGGGGTTAAAGTAAATACCGCTCGTCGGCATGCTGCTGTCGTACGCACGCACGTAAATCTCGGCGCCCAGCGCTGTGGTCGTGTTCGGAAGGTCGTAGGGACTCACCACGAGTCTGAACGCGCCCCCGTCCCGGTGATTGCCATCGGAGAACTCCTGATGGAAGTACGTGGGCACCAGATACAAGTGGTCTGAGGCCCTGAAACTTGCCCCGAGGCTATAGGTACTGAACAGAACCTTATCGTCCAGCGCGGTTGTCGTCATGATGGGGGAGCGTTCGATTGACGCATTGACAGCGGCCGTGTCGTTGAGTGTCGCTTCCCACTCCAGCGTTCCCTGGACGAAGTCCCAGCCGCTGACCGAAGCTGCGCCGACAAACAGATTGAGATGCTGAGAATCGCCGAGTCGTGCGGTGCTGCCGGCGCCCACCTCGTTCACGTGCTCAGACTGCTGCCCATCGCTGACTGACGAGGTTCCAGCCGAGACGTGCCAGGTATTGAAGTACCTTCCTGCGGTCTGGCCTGGCAGCCAAGCGCCGAGGCTGTATGTCTGCACGGTAAGGCCGTCGCTGTCATGGCTGTATAGAAAGTCGCCTTCGGCTCGGTTTGAAAGCTGGAAAGTGGCGTCGGACTTCAGACGCAAAAATTCCGCTCCCAGGTGGGTTGTCGGGGTGACCGGGGGGCTGGCAGCGATGTATGGCTCGGCTTTGTCTACGAGCCCTAGAGCGCTTGCAGCCCGCAACAGTTCTACGGTCGCCTGCAGGTTGCCGCTCGCACACGGCACCACGAGCGCAATCGCGTCTGCGTAGTGCTCCAGTGAGTTCAAAGCCCGTGCCAGACCCGTATCGGCCACACACCGGTCTGCTGGCGAATCCACCAAAGCGTGCGCACTGCGAAATACGGTTTCGGCAGCGCGGAACTGTCCAAGCCAGATATCGGCCCTGCCAAGGCCGATCAGAGCCGCGAAGCGGTCGTCATTCGTCGCCTCGGGATAGCCTAGGGCGGCGGAAAAGTGCTGCCGGGCTTCCTGAGGATGTCCTGCTTCCAGCGCGCTGCGCCCGGCCCTGATGTCG
>Ga0209415_10012924_pt1 | contig 13853 bp, 12 predicted proteins | sample PeaSoiSIISIP2007_FD_187696 | JGI IMG/M metagenome (GOLD analysis project Ga0209415, IMG submission 187696) | Peat soil microbial communities from Weissenstadt, Germany - SII-SIP-2007 (SPAdes) (version 2) | ecosystem: Environmental > Terrestrial > Soil > Wetlands > Peat | place: Germany... | reverse complement strand
GTTTTTACATTTGCTAGATATGGTAAAGCGCTAAAGCTTTACAGCTATCACGTGCTCTTCGGCGGGATTGAGGCGCACGCGCCAGAATTCAATGCCGCCAAGCAATCGGCTGAAGAGTTCTATCGTCAGCTGGCGGCCCGGCATTATGAAGCAATTTGGGATAGCGCAGACTCGGATTTCAAGGCGGTGATGACGCTAGGAGCGGCCGAAGGCGTATTTTCGGAAGTCGACCACAGATGGCAGCGCTGCGGTTCACCAAGCCTAAGCGACGTGGATTACGCCGAAAACGGACGAGAAGAGTTTGTCGGCCTTACGTATTCTCGAGGTTGCGCGAACGGCTACTTGAATGAGAGATTAGCGTGGCACGTTGTGAGTGGAAGGGCTCTTCTTCGGGGCTATCACACGAACTAGCGGGGCAGTAACCTGGGGACAGACGGGACGTTCACCAGTTTTTCGTGATTCCAGATCGGGAGGAAATATTCGGGGGTACGTCCCGTCTGTCCCCGTGTTCCCCCGTGTTCCGCCGTCCCCGTGTTCCGCCCCTGGCCTCTCTTCCCCTGCCTTTTGCGAGATTCGTCACTTCTCAGTGTGATTGTAATCACAGCCTTTTCCCCGTTCTGACCGTACTCTGAACCTGCTTGTGGGAGTTCTTTTCGGAGCTATTTTCGCCGCAGGGGGAACATCATGGGGATCGGTAATCATCCAATCGGTAATCATCCAATCGGCAACCATCCAATTATGGGCCATGGGGCTCACGACTTTTCTCGCAACCCCATGCTGGTTTACTGGGAGATGACCCAGGCCTGCGGGCTGGCCTGCAAACACTGCCGCGCCGAGGCCATGCCCAATGCCAATCCGCTCGAACTCTCGACCGAGCAGAGCAAGAAATTTCTGAACCAGCTCGTCGAGTTCGGCAATCCTCTGCCGCATGTGATCCTGACCGGTGGCGATCCGCTGAACCGCAAAGACATCCACGAACTCATCGACTACGCGAAAGGATTGGGCCTGGAAGTTTCCATTACTCCCGCCGCTACCGATCAACTGACCAATGACGCCATCACGAAGTTAAAGGAGCATGGCATTCAAGCCATGGGATTGAGCCTCGACGGCTCCTCGGCCGCGCGCCATGACAATATTCGCAACGTCCCCGGCACGTTCGAGCGGACCATGGCCGCCGCGCGCCACTGCGGACGCATCGGCCTGCCGATTCAAGTCAACACGCTGGTCGCCGAAGAAACTGCCGATGATCTCCCGGCCATCTACGAACTGCTGCGCACCAGCTTCCCCGTCATGCGCTGGAGCCTGTTCATGCTGATCTCGGTTGGACGCGGCAAGCAGTTGAACGAAGTCTCGCCGCAAGAAGGCGAGTCCATCATGAAGTGGGTGTTCGATCTGTCGCCGCACTCCCCGTTTCAGATCAAGACCACGGAAGCCCCGTCCTATCGCCGCATCGCGGTTGAGACGATGCGCGCCTCCGGCATGCCGACTCCGGAGATGAAAGCCACTTCGGTCTACCGTGGATTCCAAATCCGCGACGGACACGGCATCGTCTTCGTCTCGAACCTGGGAGAAATCTATCCCTCGGGATTTCTGCCGCTGCGCTGCGGCAACGTCCGCACCGAGTCGCTGGTCGACGTCTATCGTGATTCCGCGATCTTCCGTGCGCTCCACTCGCCCGACCAGTTCCACGGGAAGTGCGGCGCCTGCGAATACAGCCACATCTGCGGAGGCTCGCGCGCACGAGCCTACGCGCACACCGGCGACGCCCTGGGCACGGACCCGTTCTGCACCTATGAACCTGCGCGGTTAGAGACAGTCGCGACCTAAACAGCATTCAGGAGAGGCGCCTATTCCGGTTGACAGATTCGTACAGGAGAGGTTTGCCCGAAGCCCGGCAGAAAACTTAATACAATTTGATGGGCGCAACCACGCGCGTGATGGTTCCACCGGGACTCGGCTGGTCCGGCCTCAGGCCGCAGCGCAGGGAGCCAAAGAGTCCAACCAACTGCCCCAGCATCACGTCCAGCGCGGGGCGATAGTGGTCCGGCAACCCAGCCGCACAATTCAATGACAAATAGTAATCCGATAGTCCGGATACATCGTCGAAACCCTGCGCGGTAACGACCGCCCGCACCCGCCCCAGATGCTTGCGATCCATTTCCCGCAGCAGATCAACCTCGTACCCGCGGCGCCGCGCGTCGCTCGATAAGAAAGCGACGAAAAGAGTTTGCCCGTCTACGCTCGACATGGGCCCGTGACGCAGCCCCAGCGGCGTCTCGGCCATGGTGGTGACTTTGCCGGCGCTGAGTTCCACCACTTTTAATGCGGATTCATCGGCCACCGCGCGCAGGGCTCCGGCGCCGACAAAACAGGCGCGCGTGCAACCCAGCAACGTAATCGCCGCCGCGACTTCGGCCGCCGCCGGAAGGAAATTCCGTCCGGTCTCGCACAGGTGGGCTACCACATCGCCAAACTGCGCAAAATCTTCGAGATGTCCCACACACTGTCCGGCGAGAACCATGTTGCTGAACGAACTGGTCATGGCCAGCCCGCGATCGTTGACCGCATCGTCCAGCACCAGGGCCACGGCTCGGTCCGGATGCTGCGCACACAGTTGCGCCATCGGCCCGTGCTGGTTGCAGGTGATCACCAAATGCCGGATCTCCCGCCGGCGGTCGAGCGCCTGCTCCAGCAGTGCCACTCCCTCGGGGCTTTCGCCGGAACGGGAAAACGAAATCCACAGATACTCTCTGCCGGGATGATGAAATTCTTCGAATTCGGTGAGCAGCGTCGTACTCGGGATGGCCCAAACATCACAGCCCCAGCGCCGCCGAAGCAACGGAGCCAGCGCTCGCCCCGTATAGTCGGAAGTGCCGGCGCCCACCAGATACACCGTCGGCGAAGAGGTGCTGCCGCGGCCGATTCCCGCGCGCCGCAATACGTCGTTCAGTTCGGCGCTACGCTCCTGACAGCGCTGGCAGGTTTTGGTCCAGGTTTCAGGCTGCTGCCAGATCTCGCGCGGCGTGTGTTCCAGCCCGCGCTCGATTTTTTCCGGTTCCGGTAAGTCCAGCAGCGCGCGCAACGGATCGCCCAAAGTGAGATCTCCTCGTGCCTAAGTCTAATACAATCCCGACTCCGTTGAAAAGCAATCGAAAGAAAAAGAAATGCGTTTCGGAAGGAAACGTTATCGATGGGCGCACCTGTTTTTCCGCGCCGCTTCACTCAGAAGTACACTTTTCTGAAACCGCGCGCCACCGGTCAGCAACTAAACGGCATGAGGAGTGTTCACTCTCTCAAAGGAGAAAAACATGAGCCGTGGTTCCAACCCCCTGAGTTCTCTGCTGCTGGCCGCTGCGCTGGCATCGTCCCTGGCAGGAATCGCATGCGCCGAGCACCACTCTTATCGCGTCTACGATCCCTACTACACCGACTATCACGTGTGGAACAACGACGAGGTTGTTTACTACCATCGCTGGGCGGATGAGACGCACCGCGACCGCGACCGTGACTTCCGCAAGCTCAATAAAGATGAACAGAAAGAATATTGGACCTGGCGCCACAACCATGGCGACCGCGATCATCACTAGAAATCCGGCCGGGCTCTCAGTGGCCGAGCGCCCTGAGAGCCTGGTCCGTGGTCGTGAGTCGCGCGCCGAGCCGCACTAGTTCGTCGACCGTGTTCTTCCCATCTTGCGGCTTCAGGGTTTCGATCGCATCCCGCACTACGGCCACACGCCGCCCTCGTTCCAGTAGTCCTTTGGCGGCAAAGCTCACGCAATATTCCGTGACCACGCCAAACACCACGAACTCTGCCTGAGTTCCCAGCCGCTGCACCAGCGCATCCGCGTATCGGCTTTCAAAAATATTCAGCGTCTGTTTTTCGAGCAGGATTTGCTGGTATAGGGACAAGTCTTCCGGCAGCCGCGCGTCTGCTTCATTGGCCACGCGCACAACTTTTTCCGTGAGCGCCTCAGGCACAAGTTCCGCCCCGGCAGTCCCCTTCACACAATGTGGTGGAAAGATTTTGAACTCGGGATCGTTAGGCGTATGGAAACAACCATGCGACACCAGGAACACCCGCCCCTGCCGCGCCGCATCGGTGAGCCGCCGGATGTTGGGCAGTAATTTCTCGGCGCCCGGGACATACAGCTTCCCCGCCGGCAACATGAAGTCGGCTTGCACGTCCACTTCCCAGAAAATAAAGTCTCGCGAAACCATGATTCTCCTTCCCCTGATTCTCCTTCCCCTGCGAAGGCCGAGCGTAACATCATCGCTTCGGCGCTGACAACGTTCTCGAACACTTGAGATCACAACTTGTGATCTCAAGTTTGAAACGGACGTGTAGGTGGTGAGTGCCCGCCCTGATGCGCTAAGCTAGCGCAGTCGTCTCATGAAACAGAAACGGGTCACTTACGACACCGTACGCCGCGCCGGCCTCGCTCTTCCCAACGCGGTAGAAAGCACTTCGTACGGAACTCCGGCGCTGAAGATTAAAGGCAATCTGTTCGTGCGCCTGCATCAGGACCTGGACAAGATCGTGGTCAAAATGCCCTTCGACCGCCGCGAAGAACTGATGGCGGCCGATCCGGAAACCTATTGCATCACCGATCACTACCGCGATTATCCGTGGATTCTCGTCCGCCTCGACAAAGTGCGCGAGGACGCGCTGCCCGACCTTTTGAACATCGCCTATCGCGAAGCTTCTCTGGCGAAGAAGCGTCGCGTATGATGTGCACCGTCGAAAACAGTCAGGTCCGAAAACTTGGGCTTGAAACAAATTTATGAGCCACGACGCCGCTGCAAAACCCGCAAGCTCCACGAAACTGGTCGTCCGCAATATCGGACTCCTGCTCAGCGGAGATCTCGATCATCCGATTCTCGACGCCGACGCCGTCGTCGCCGTTGACGGCATCATCCACAGCATCGGCAAAGAGAAAGAAATCGACATCACCGGCGCCAGCACAACGATTGACGCCAAAGGCACGGCGCTCGCTCCCGGATTGATCGACAGCCACGTGCATCCCGTGTGCGGCGATTGGACCCCGCGCCAGAATCAACTGGGCTGGATCGACAGCTGCCTGCACGGCGGCGTCACCACCATGGTTTCCGCCGGAGAAGTCCACACGCCAGGCCGCCCGAAAGACATCGTTGGCCTGAAAGCGATGGCGATTTTTGCGCAGCGCGCTTTTCAGGCTTTTCGTCCAGGTGGCGTGAAGGTCTACGCTGGTGCGCCCGTCCTCGAACAAGGGATGGTCGAAGATGACTTCAAGGAACTGGCGGCCGCGGGCGTGAAATTCCTCGGCGAGGTCGGACTCGGCAGCGTGAAAGACGGAGTCACGGGACGCCGCATGGTCGCCTGGGCGCGCAAATACGGCATCCAGAGCACGATTCACACCGGCGGCCCGTCGATCCCCGGCTCCAGCCTGATCGACAAAGACATGGTGCTCGAAACCGATGCCGACGTGATCGGACACGTCAACGGAGGCCACACGGCCCTGCCCGACGATCAGATTGTCGCGTTGTGTGAGCGTTCGCCGCGCGCTTTGGAGATTGTTCACAACGGAAACGAACGCGCCGGACTGCTCGCCCTGCGCACGGCGAAAGAACTCAAGCAACTTCATCGCGTGATTCTCGGCACCGACTCGCCCGCGGGTTCCGGCGTGCAGCCGCTCGGCATTCTGCGCATGATCTCGATGCTGTCTTCGCTGGGCGAAATTCCGGCGGAACTGGCGATCTGTCTAGCCACAGGAAATACTGCGAAAATGCGCAGCCTGAACTGCGGGCTGATCGCTGCCGGACGCGAAGCCAGTTTCGTTTTCCTCGACACCGCGCAACAATCCGCGGGCAGGAACCTGCTCGATAGTATTCAAAAAGGAGACTTGGCGGGCGTCGGCATGGTCATCACCGACGGCGCCATCAGCATCCAGCGCAGCCGCAACACGCCGCCAGCAACTCGCGTACCGGAGGTCGTGCAACCATAGCAATTCGTGTGGGGATGGCCGCCTCGGCCGTCCAAGCCTGGGCGCAGCCCGGCGCCAAAGCATAAAAAAGAAGATGCTTCCATTCGAATCCTCATCGCAATCCGTCTTCGCCCTTGATCTGATCTTTGGTCAACCCGCCCACGCGAGCCAGCGGACGCCCGCTGTCAGTCACCGCAATCGCCACGATGATTTCATTTGCGCGCGGCGCGTCATTCAAACGCACTTCCATGCCATCGAAATGGCTGCGCACGAACGCGGCATCCTTGTGCCCCAGTGGAATGTCGAGGACGATGCCCATGCCGCCGCGCTTCTTGGACGACGGAATCAGGGCCGCGCCTTTGCCCAGCACGCGCCTGACCGGCGTGCCAAGTTTCGGATGCAGAATGGCCGCCGCATGTTCGAGTTCTCCGTTCTCGCCGACCGCCGCAGCCTTGCCGTAGCTTTCGGCTGACGGGCCAGAAATTCCGAGAGCCGCAACTGCCCGCGCCGTGAGCAGTTCCCCGAGTTCCTCGCCGATCGCCATCAACTCCAAAAGGTCTTCAACATACTTTCCGGCGCACGGATTTTCAATCACGGCCACGGCCGCCGCCCGCCGCGTCGGTGGAGATATCGCCCGGTCCATCTCGCGCTGCGTCTCTTCCACGAATGTCGCAATCTTCCGGATCTTCGCCTTCATGCTTTCGCCCTCAGTGTTTCGTCCTCAGCGCAGCCCGTCTTCCCCTTTGATCTCGGACGCCTTGAGTCCGCCGACGCGCGCATGAACGCGAGCGCCCGTGGTCATCACCAGAGCCAGCAGAATCTCATCCGCCCGCGGTGCATCGTTCACGCCCACTTCCATGGAATCGAAGTGACTGCGCACGTACGAGGCGTTGATGTGCGTGATGGGCACATCCAGCCGCGTTCCCGGCCCGCCAACTTTTTTCGTCGAGGCCACAATCGCCCTCGCCCCGCCCAGCACCTCGCGCATCCCATATCCACCGGGCGCATGCCATAACGCTCCATGCTCGAGTTCTCCGGCAGATCCCACAATCGCGCCCTTGCCGTAGCCCTCAATCACCTTCGCATCTCCGCCCAGCGCGGCGACCAGGGTGCTCGCCATCTCCAACCCAAGAGGTTTCAGATCGTCCATGAAGCCCTCGATGTTCGCGACGTAGGATCCCGCATACGGATTTCGAATGACCGCAATCGCCGCCGCGCGGCGCAGCGGCTTTTCCGCGACCGGCCCTCCCTCGTGAAAAATCTCTTCCACGCAAGTCACTCTCTTTCGAATTACTACTTCAGGCATGCACCAGGCCCCCTTTTCGAACCGGAGTCGCAATCATTCGCGATTCTCCTAATGGTCCAACCACGCGCGTCTCGCAATGCAGGCTCAGCGCAGCCGACCGGATAAGTCCCATCCTCAGGAGAAGTTCTGCCGTCCGCGCGCCCGCTTGCAGAGCCCGATTCACTTCCTCCAGCGTCAACTCTCCTACGGCCTGAGTCACCAGCTGATCGCCGAGGTCGCTGTCCGGTGCCAGTTCGCAGGCCGGAATGCGAATGATCGCGAGATGTCCGGGCAACTCTACGGCGTTAGCGATGATCGTAGCGGCGGCATCAGCAGCCGCGGCACGATCCGCCAGCACGGTGACCGCATCTGCAATCCCCAGCGAAAAGCTGCGCCCTCGCCACCCGCTGGTCGCAATGCCGCGCACTGTGTCAGACGAATGCACCGTTGTCGTGCCCAACAACGATGGACGGTCGGGCCGCTTCACCATCCCAACCACAAATTTTTCGCCGGGGCTCAAGTGCAGCGCAATGTCGCCGCCGTCGTTGACGTAGGCGCGGGAAAGTTCCGCCGCCTCGACCATCGCCGCCAGAATCTCCTCCGCCACCGCGCCCGCGACCGCAGCCATAGGGGTGATGAAGTATCGTGTCGCATACGGCGTCACCGCGGCCACCATCCTCCGCGCCACCGCGCCCTGCGGCCACGATTGTTCCGCGCAGCAAGGCCGCCGCAGAAATGAAAGTTCGCGGCACAGTTCGTCGAGCACCGTCACAAATCGCGCGCCAGCCGCACGATACGCCGCCTCAACTTCACGCGGCTCGCCGAAGGCCTCGACGATCAGGTCGATGGGCCCATCGTGAAGATGCAGCCGCCGTCCGTCGGCCAGCATTCGAATTTGCGCACGCGGCTTCATCGCTTTTTCTTTTTTGCTCCGGCCTCAAGCGGCCACGGATTATCCGGCCGGGCCGCCACTCTCCGCCGTCCCGCATCTTGCGCCGGAATTGAACTCAGCGGACGGACGCTCTTCATATAACCACCGAGCGCCGCATAGTCCGCGAGCTTCAGCGTGAACTCGATCGGAGCCACCAGCGCCGGCGTGGGCACATATCCAAACGCGTTTTGCGGCATGCGGCTGACGTCGGCCATGAATGTGATCCCTCCACCGGGCCACACATAGACGGGCGCGCCTCCACAAGTCAGGCGGGTCAGCGCATCGCGCACCGAATGCGTCAGCTTCACCGGATTCTCGGTCACACCCGCCCGCAACGAGCCTCCCGCGCCGCCCATGAACAGAACCGTGCACAGCGCCGGTTCGCAGTTTTCCTTGATGCGTGCCACAGATTCGCGCAGGCCGGCGGGCAATTCCCGTTCTTTCGGTCTGAAATCTTCGTCCAGCTCGAAATACGCGTAGTGCTCGCCGGTCGTACTCACCATCAGCAACCGCAACCCCGGCCATGCTTTCTTCGCGTTAAATTTCCCCAGAATCGTCAGCGGATCTTCAATGTCAGTTCCGCCCCAAGCCGTACCCGGCTCCGCGACTTGAAAATACCGTCCCGGCGTGGACCGCCTTCCCTTCAGCTTGATTCCCGTCTCCGGCACGCCGAGCAGTTTCCCCGCCTGATGCTCTGAGAGCACGCCCGTAATGTGATCGTCGACCACAACCACTTCATCCACTTTGCCGAACCATTGCCGGGCGAACATGCCGATGGTCGCCGAGCCGCAGCCCACGCGCATGCGCTCTTCCTGCGCACCGTCTACGATTGGTGGCTTGCCCGCTTGCGCCACGACTTTGGCGCCATCATCGATCTCAAGTTCCACCGCCTTGCCGTTGCACAGATTCAATAACGCGTCACAGGTGGCCGTTCCTTCCTGCCGGCTGCCCCCGGTCAAATGCCGCACGCCGCCCAGCGACAGCATTTGCGACCCATACTCGCTCGTCGTGACATGACCTACGGATTCGCCCTGCGCACGCACCGTGCTGCATTCGGCTCCCAGATGCCGGTCGGTGTCGATCTTAACTTTGACGCCGCAATAGCTGAAGATTCCCTCGGTCACGACTGTGACCATGTCCACGCCTTCCACAAGCGACGAGATAATGAACGGCGCAGGCTTGTAATCCGGATACGTCGTGCCCGCTCCGATCGCCGTCACAAATGTTTCGCCGGGATTTATGCCGCTGTGACCGATCAGCGTTCCGTCCCAATCGCGGCCGCGCTCCAGAAACGGCACCACCGATTCCCCACGTTCCAAAGCACGATCGAGCACGACATGGGGATCGAGCCGGACCAGCTTGCCTGCGTGATTACCGTAGCGGTCGCACGATCCCGTCCTGCCCGGCTTGATGTAACACAGCACCGGACAAGCGTCGCACCGGATCGCGTCATCAGCCACGCGCGCCTCCCCCGAGTTTGGCGGAAACACCCTGCGCAAGAATGGCCGCGCGCACCCGGTCGGGCGTCACCGGAACCTTGTGGATGCGCACCCCGATCGCATCATGAATCGCGTTGAGAATCGCGGGCGCGGTGGGAATCACCGCCTGCTCGCCGATGCCCTTCGCGCCGAACGGCCCGATGGATGACGGGGCTTCGATCAAAATCGACTCCACCGGAGGAATATCTCCGGCCGTCGGAATCAGGTAGTCGTGCAGATTCTCTCCCTTGCCTGGAAAAAACTCTTCCATCAATGCCATACCCAGGCCTTGCGCGACGCCGCCCTCGATCTGCCCTTCGATCAGCGTTGGATTGATGGCGCGGCCAACATCATGCGCCGCGGTCACTTTCAACACGCGCACCGTACCGAGCTCGACATCGACTTCAATCTCCGCCATGTGCGCGCCAAAACCAAACACCGCATACGGATTACCCTGCCCATTTTCATCCAGCGGACTGGTCGGCGGATCAAACGTCGCCTCACAAGTAATCACGTAGCCCTGCGCGTCGAGCGGCAAGTTAGCAAGAGCGAGTGTCTTCCGTTCTCCGTTTTCTATGATCGTGACACGGCCCTCGTCGAACGCGATCGCCGCGCAATCGCAAGCGCCTGCCAGTTTCAAAATCTCGCCCCGCAACTTTTCACCCGCCATGTGCGCCGCTTTCCCGGTCACGAATGTCTGCCGCGACGCCGAAGTCTTGCCGCAATCGGGGGAAATCGACGTGTCCCCTGAAACCAGATCGAACTGCGCCACCGGAGCAGTCAACGCATCCGCGCAAATCTGCGTCACAATCGTATTCGATCCTTGTCCGATATCAACCGCGCCCTGATGCAATGCGATGCGCCCATCGCGTTTCAATCCCACGCGCACGGTCGACGGATTCGGCAGCGAAGTATTTCCGCAGCCATACCACATTCCTGCAACGCCAACTCCGCGGCGCAGGGCACCGGCCGCACTCGCGTTGAAGCTTGCCGCCTCCGCCCGCGCAGCCTGCCACTTCGGCCGCAACGCCTCGAAGCACGCGCGAATCCCCACACCCTCACCCAGCACTTGGCCCGTCACGGTGGGAGAATCATCGTCCAGCGCATTCAGAATGCGAAACTCCAGCCGGTCCATTCCAACGCGATCGGCAAGTTCGTCATAAAGCTGCTCCTGCGCAATTGCCGCCTGGGGCACGCCGAATCCGCGAAACGCTCCGGCAGGAACGATGTTGGTATGCACGGCTCGAGTCAGCGCGCGGTAGTTGGGCACGCGGTATGGCCCCGAGGCATGCACTGGCACGCGCCCCGCCACGGTCGGCCCCCATGACGAATACGCGCCCGTATTAAAATCCGCGGCAAAATCGAGCGCGGTCAGCTTTCCCTCGCGCGTCGCGCCCGCTCGCAGCCGCATGCGCGCGGGATGCCGCTTGGTCGTCGCCACCATCGATTCCGTTCGCGAGTACACCATGAGCACCGGCCGCCCCAACTTCCACGCGGCCAGCGCTACAAACGGCTGCACCGAAAGATCGAGCTTCGCTCCAAAACCTCCACCGACCGCGGTCGGAATGATTCGTACTTTCTCCGGCGCAATTCCCAGAATCTTCGCGATGTCGTCGCGGTCCATATATGGAGACTGCGTGCAGGCCTGAATCTCGATGGAGTCCCCCACGCGCCGGGCGAACCCGGCCTCCGGCTCGATATAAGCATGCTCGACGAATCCGGTTTCGTACTCGCCCTCGACTACGAAGTCCGCTTCGACGAGCGCTCGTTCGGCATCGCCACAAACCACGCGCCCGCGAACCAGAACATTGTTTTCGCGATGCGCATGAATTTGCGGCGCATGCGCGGCCAGTGCTTCTTGGATGGTTTTGAGCGGCGGCAATTCGTCCCAGCGCACTGGAAACTCGGCCAGATCGAGCGCCTCCAGCGCATCCGTTTCGCCCACCACGGCCGCAACGCCTTCCCCACGGAACCGAGCTTCATCGTGCGCAAACACGGGCTGATCCGCATAGCGTGGAATCACGCCGTAGCAATCTATGCCCGGCACATCCTTCGCCATCAGAATCATCACAACGCCAGGATGATCCGCGACGAACGCGTCCAGATCTCCGAACTGAAACCGCGCCCGGTGGTGTGGGCAGCGAATCACGCGCACTCCCAGCGTCCCCGCAGGAGTTTCATCCGCTCCGAAAATCTCCGTGCCTTCTACTTTCTTCTGGCCGTCAAGCCGCACCAACCGCGCCCCCACAGCCGAACCTGCGGCTGGCGACGATTCGCCGACAACGTTGGCCTTGGCTTCGACAATCGCACTGATTATCTTTCGATATCCAGTGCAGCGGCAAAGCACGCCGCCGATCGCGTCCATCACTTCGCTTTCGTTGGGAAACGGATTCTTCTCCAGCAACGCCGTCGCCGACACCAGCATTCCGGGCGTGCAGGCCCCGCATTGCGCCGCGCCGTGAGCAAGAAATGACTGCTGCAGGCGGCCGTAGAGTGGCGAGCGCCCGGCCAGGCCTTCGACCGTTGTGATCTCGCATCCCGCAACCTGCCCCGCCGCCGTGAGACACGCGCACACCGGATCGCCATTCAGCAGAATCGTGCATGCTCCGCAGTCCCCCGCGTTGCATCCCACCTTTGTGCCGGTCAGCCCAAGATCGTCGCGCAGCACGCACGACAGTCGGCGCGCACCCGGAGCCATCACTTCGACTGCACGCCCGTTCACCGAAAACGAAATCAGTTCCATGCCAGCCGCCGCTAGGTTTTCGGTCGTGGCCATCTCAGCGGCTCCCTACGCAGGCTTCCAGTGCGCGCCGCACCAGAGTCAACGACGCATCGCGACGATAGTCGGCAGTGGCGCGCACGTCATCAATGGGAGAAAGATTCTTCAGGTGTTCCGCCCGAACCGCCGCGCCAATTCCCGCCTTCGCGGGCAGCCCCACTAATTCTTTTTCCAGCACGCCCAGACGCTGCGCCTTCGCTGAACAGGATCCCACCGCGACGCGAACCTCGGCCACGCGCCCCGCTTCGTCGGCCTGCAGCACCACGGCCACCATCGAGATGGAAATCACCAGATACCGTCGCGCTCCCAGCTTTAAAAAAGCCGACGCCGCATTTTCCATGCGCCGCGGCACCAGCACCGCCGACAGAATCTCATCCGCCCGCCGCAAGGTCTTGCGATTACCTGCGACGAACTGCGCCAGGGGCATGCGCCGCCGTCCCGTGGCCGAAGCGAGTTCCACCTCGGCGTCGAGCGCGAGCAGCGGCGGCACGCCATCGGCCGCCGGCGAGGCGTTGCACAAATTTCCCGCCACCGTCCCGCGATTCTGAATCTGCACCGAGCCGACTTCCCGCGCTGCGGCCTTCAGTGCATCAAAACAACGCGGCAGCGGAGCGCGAATCACTTCGCTCCACGTGGTGAGCCCGCCGATGCGAACGTGCTCGCTCTCGATTGAAATGCCGCGAATCTCACCCAGCGCCGTAATGTCGACGACCCGTCCATGGGGCAGTCGCTCGCCCAGCGCCGGATAGAAATCCGTGCCGCCAGCCAGAATTTGTCCGCCCGCAGAAGCCAGCAGAGAAACGGCTTCGTCCAGCGTTTTCGGCTTGAGATACAAGGAAGACAACCCCCGAAACGGCGCGCCACAGCACGCTTTCAGAGTTTGTATACGATGCTTGTGCATTTGTACAGCAGGCCATCACGCGACGAAACCAACGCCGCACTGCCGGTTCTGTGTTCTAATCTCCGCGTCGAAATTCTCGCAGTGGATACCACCGGAGATTTCCATGCCAACAACCTTCTTTCGCTTTCGGCCGTTTGCCATCGCGGTCTTTGCAGTGACGCTTGCCAGTTCCGCGCGGACGCAATCATCGTCGCCAACCGCACCTCCCGCTGACCTCGACGCCTATGTCGCGTCTTCGATGAAAGCCTTCAACGTCCCTGGCATGGCCGTCGCGATTGTGAAAGACGGCAAGATCGTCGTCGCCAAAGGCTACGGCGTGCGCAAACTCGGCGATCCCACGCCGGTCGACGAATTCACCATGTTCGGCATCGGCTCCAACACCAAGGCATTCACCACCGCCGCGCTGGCCACGCTGGTCGATGAAGGCAAACTTTCCTGGGACGATCCTGTCTACCAGCGGCTTCCCGGGTTCGTGATGTATGACCCTTACGTCTCGCACGAAATGACGATTCGCGATCT
>Ga0209415_10012923_pt1 | contig 13853 bp, 13 predicted proteins | sample PeaSoiSIISIP2007_FD_187696 | JGI IMG/M metagenome (GOLD analysis project Ga0209415, IMG submission 187696) | Peat soil microbial communities from Weissenstadt, Germany - SII-SIP-2007 (SPAdes) (version 2) | ecosystem: Environmental > Terrestrial > Soil > Wetlands > Peat | place: Germany... | reverse complement strand
ACTACAATGACACGACGAGGGCCGACAGCGACAAACTCCGGGTGAGGAACACTCAGGGCCCGCCCGTCTGCAAGGCGAATGGTAAATGGCTGGAATGGCTGCCGCCGCAGGGCTTCGCGTAAACCTTCAAAATCCATGCGTCATCAGCCTATCTGGCATAAACACACACTATCACAGGGGTTGGCTGTGAGGAAGGATATTCCGTCTATTCCCGCGGCCACCTCTTCACTCCCGCCGGTCGCAAATGTTCGACTTGCCGGAATGGAAATGCTAGGCCATTTGTACCGGAGTGCAGGCAAGCATCTATGAGTGAGACTATTGCGACTCGAAGCGGGTTGGCCCTGCGTGTTGGGAAGCAGGCCAGCGAGAAGGCAATCGAGATTGACCTCCGGCTGGACGGCCGGCGAAACTGCGTCTTGCACTGGGGACTCCGGCAGCCGGGCCAAAATGCCTGGGCGCTTCCTCCACAGACGGCCTGGCCGCCGCAAACCCGGGCCGTCGGGCCGGCGGTCCAGACCCCCTTTGCGCCCGAGGATGGTCAGGCGAGCGTCCGCATTCGCCTCCCGCTGCCGGCCACTTGGTCCTCGATCGAATTTGCCCTCTTCTTCCCCGAGCAACGGGCCTGGGACAATAACGGCGGCCAGAATTACCGCATCGAGATTTTGCCCGGCAAGCCGCCCGGCGCCGACCTGGAATCCGCTCTCAAGGAATCCGCCGGCCAAAAGAAAGTCCTCTTTCAGCGGGTGTTCGAGGTCGAGCCGCACGGGGGGTTGGCGGTCCTGGTGACGCGCGAGGAAGACCGTTTCGTGCTCCTGATGTTAAGCGACATCCCCGGCCTGTTGCTGCACTGGGGGATTGCCCGGTATTCCTCCAATGAATGGTTTGCCCCGCCGCCGGCGCTCTATCCGCCGGGAACTGTCCTGTGCGAAGGCCACACCGCCCAGACCCCCTTCACCGTGCAGGACGGCCTAAGCCGGCTGCGGCTCGAGATACCTCAGGCCGATGCCCCGATGGGGCTGCAATTCGTGCTCAAACAAGTGCCGGCTAACCGATGGCTGCGCTTCCGCGGCGGCAATTTCTTCGTCCCCATCCGCGCGGATTACGAACAAAAGTCCGGCATCACCTCCCCGGAACTAACGGGCATCGTGAACCAGATCGTGCAAGCCGAGATGGGGCGCGGTTCCTGGACGCTCATGCACCGCTTCAATCTCTGCCACGACTTGCTGGACCGCGTCGGGGGCAACAGCGACGGTCTGGCGCTGCTCTTTGTCTGGCTACGCTACTCGGCGCTGCGTCAACTGACCTGGCAGCGCCAATACAACACCAAGCCCCGCGAGTTAAGCCACGCCCAGGAGCGGCTCACCCACAAGCTGGCTCAGCTCTACAGCCAGGACCCGCCCAACCGCCCTCTCCTGCGCCTCCTCCTGGCCAGCGTCGGCCCGGGCGGCGAGGGCCAGCGCATTCGCGACGAAATCCTCAACATCATGCACCGCCATCATGTCAAGGAGGTCGCCGGCCACTTCCTGGAAGAATGGCATCAGAAACTCCATAACAACGCCACGCCCGATGACATTGTCCTCTGCGAGGCCTACCTCGAATTCCTTTATTCCAACGGCAACCTGGCTCGCTTTTACGAAAAGCTTCAGGAGGGCGGCGTCTCTCGGCAGCGCCTCGAAAGCTTCGAGCGCCCCATCCGCAGCCAGCCGGATTTCGTGCCGCACCTCAAGGACGCGCTCATTTCCGATTTCCAGCAATTCCTGCGCATCCTGCGCTCGGTCCACGCCGGAACTGACCTGGAAACGGCGTTCCAGGCCACCCGCTCGCAGTTGGACGCGGACACGCAGGCCCTGCTCTCGCGCATCTGGGACCACCGGGACGGAAAAGTGGCGCTCCCCGATTTGGTGGCCGAGATTACCGAAGCCCGCCGCCGCTTGGCTCCGCGCCTGCCCGGCGGGGCGGGCGCCCGTGAGTTGCTATACCTGGATCTGGCGCTCGAGCAGTTCCTTCGCCTCGTGGTCGAGCGCAACCTCCCGAATGCCGCTGGCGCCGACGCCCTCGTCGAGCTCATTGCGCACCTCCTCGAGAACCGCCTCCTTTCCACCGACGACCCGGAATTGGCGCTTTGCCGGCGGCATTGGCAGCGCCTCAAAGACCAGCCCCGCTTCGGCGCGGATTGGTCCCTCCACGCCAAGTCCGCGGCGGACCGCATCGGGCGGGTCCTGGGCGGCTTAATCGACGCCACTTACCACCGGCTCCAGCCCAAGGCCGAGTGGCTGGGCCACGCCTTCCACGCCGATGCCTGGGTGGTCACGCTCTTCAGCGAAGAGGTGGTGCGCGGCAGCAGCCTCGATTTCGTGCTCTCGCTGCTCTTGCGCTGCCTGGAGCCGATCCTTCGCCAGGCCGCCCACTTGGGCGATTGGCAAATCGTCAGCCGCGGCTCCGGCCGCGGCATCGTCGAAGTCGTTGACCATTTGGGCGCCGTGCAGGGCAAGACCTTCGACCGCCCCCGCGTGGTCGTGGCCGACCACGTGCGCGGCGACGAAGAGATTCCCGAGGCCGTCACCGCGGTGATTGCGCCCGATGTGACCGACATCGTTTCACATGTTGCCGTGCGGGCGCGCAACGCGGGCCTCCTCTTTGCCTCGTGCTACGACGCCGAAACCTTCAATCGGCTCAAGGGCCTGCAAGGCCGCGCCGTTCGCGTGCAAGTCAGCCCCGGTGGGGACGTGCAGGTCCAGGAGGCCGCAGAGCAACCGGCCGAACCGGCTCGCCCCTCGACGCGCCGGCCGCGCCTGTCGAAGGTCCAACCCCGCTCGAACGCCTGGGCGCTCGCGGCCGCCGAGTTCGAGCCCACTCTCACCGGCGGCAAGGCCCTCAACCTCGTCCGCCTCGACGGCAAACTCCCTGCCTGGGTGCGCCGGCCCGCTTCCATCGCGGTGCCCTTTGGCGCCTGCGAACGCGTGATGGCGGCAGCGCCCAACCGGGCCGTGGCGCAGCAGTACCAACAACTGCTCCCCCAACTCGAGCCCGACCCCGCCCGCGCCTTGCCGGCCCTGCGCGAGGTCATCCTCAAGCTCGAGGCCCCGCCCGAACTGGCCTCGGCCTTGAGCCGGAAGGCGGCGGCGGCAAGCCTAGCCTGGCCGGCTGATTACGCCGAGGCCTGGCATTGCATCAAACGGGTCTGGGCTTCCAAATGGAATGACCGGGCGTTTTACAGCCGCCGCACCCAAGGCATCCCTGACGAGGACCTGCTGATGGCCGTGCTCATCCAGCAAGTCGTCGAGGCTGACTACGCCTTCGTGCTGCACACGGTCAACCCTTTCAGCAACTCGCCCGCGGAGGTTTACCTCGAGCTGGTCCTCGGCTTGGGTGAGACCCTCGTGGGCAACTATCCCGGCCGCGCCCTCAGCGCCGTCGTTGGCCGGACTTCCAAAACCCTCAAGCTCCTGAGCTATCCCGGCAAGAGCCTCGCCCTGCGCGGCGGCGGTCTGATCTTCCGCTCCGACTCCAATGGCGAGGACCTCGCCGGTTTTGCCGGCGCCGGACTCTACGACAGTTTCCTGGTCCCGGCCCCCCAAAGCTCGCTGGCAGATTACACGAACGAGCCGCTGGTCTGGGATGAATCGCTCCGCCGCGACTCCCTCCTGCGCATCGCCGAGCTTGGCCTGGCCGTGGAGGCCGCCGTCGGCGCCCCCCAGGACATCGAGGGCGCTCTGAGCAAGGGCGACTGCTTCATCGTCCAAACCCGCCCGCAAGTGGGACTATGAGCTCGACTGGGCCCGTTCAACGGTTCGGGCAACTCTGCGCCGCAGAAAGCATCAAACCGCTAATCTGCGCTAATCTTCGCTAATGGGGCTGCGTGCTCTCTGTGTTTATCAGCGAAGATTAGCGAAGATTAGCGGTTGCACTATTACTCCTTTCACTCCACGCTCGCGGCGTCGCTCATCCCCGCCTGGATCGCCGACGCGCCCGGGTTCGGAGTTGATCACCTATCGGGAAATCGGGGACTAGAGACTGGCTGCTTTCGTTGTCAAAGCGCATTTTTCGGAACGTAAAAACTCTGGTTGCCCACGCGGGCCACCAGCCGCATTTCACTGAGCCAGGGCGGACGGTTCTCCCTCCCGTCGTAGTAACTCGCGCCCCGCGTGAGGTTCGGCAACTCTTCCGGCGTGTTGTAGCACGTCCTGGCGAGCCGAAGGGCCGTCGGGAACTCCCTCTTCCGGCAGAACTTCTCGTAAAGCGCCTCTGGCGTCGTGCGCCTCAGCGACGAGAACGCGCCCTTCTTGAGCACAACCGCCAACGGGCTCCTGGCAGTCTTTTTGGCCCGGTTGTGGATGACCTCGGCCACCGCGGTCATGCCGACCTCGCCTTCGCCCCAGGCTTCCCCCATCAGGACCGCCGCCACGATCCGCTGCCCATAAGTCGAGGATTCCGCCGCCGAAGCGGAGGTCGTCAACAAGGCCAGCGAGAGCATCACTCTGAATTTCATGGGCTAATGTAGCCCATGCACTCCTAAAAACCAAGCGAACATTAGGCCCGGTCAGGCACGGGTCAGCGGTCGTCCGGCGATCTGCGCTCCCACAACTCCCCCGCTAAAGGGCATGGCGCCTTGCAAACGATGGCGATTACAGCCTCGACTTGCCCGTCCTTCTCGCTTGCGCCCATCTCGCCTTCATCGCGGCTGACCTCGCTTCCCTCAAGGCCCGGGAAATCCTCCTCTTGGGCTTCACCGGCTCTGCTGCCGGGGCCTCTGCTGAGTGAGGTTCACCTCTACTTGCTGCCCATCTTGCCTTGGCGGCAGCAATGATGTTTGCGCGACCCTCCGGACTGAGCCGCCTCCTTTTCTTCCTCCTTCCATTCTTAGGGCCTTGAGGCGCCTGTGCAGGAGCAGGGGCTTCAGCGCCCAGGAGTTCATTCAGTTGATTTTGCAGCGAGTCAAGATCCTCTTTGAGGTCGGCTGCGGCACGTAATTGCTGTGCTGACAAGGTCATAATGCTCATCGCGGAGGTTTCGACTTACTTGGCGCCCAGGATCGCGTCCTTCGCCGCTTTGGCCACACGGAACTTCACCACGCGCTTGGCAGCAATCTTGATGGTTTCGCCCGTAGCTGGATTGCGGCCCATACGGGCTTTGCGGTTGACCAGGACGAGTTTGCCCAAGCCAGGAATGGTGAAGGTGTGCTTGGCGTTCTTGCAGGCCAGGGCCACAAGGGCTTCGGTGAGTTGGACGGCCTGCTTTTTGGTCAGGCCAACTGTTTCCGCCACGGAGGCGGTGATCTGTGATTTCGTTAATGCGGTTGCCATAGTGCCGGAACCAGTAGCGGAACTAGCTCGTGAGTTCAAGCGAAAATGCGCGATCGTGATAAGTTCCCTTTCGGGCCAAGGCGGCGCGCCGTGGCACCCAATTGCCCGGCTGCTGCCCCTATGCCGCTGGGAACCACGGTCGGACCGTGCGCTCAATACAACGAGTCGTAGAAAATGTCGCCTCTCGCAACGGCGCCGAAACCCGACGGGCCTACGCGTTTACCCCCGTCGTCCACGCCGTCCTCGCCAATGCTGTAGAGCAGCCAGTTGGTCCCTTGCGGGCGGTAAATTATCGGTTTGCCGCTGAACGGGTCTGATGGGACGCGCTGGAGATATTTTGGAACCAGTTGCTCCAGGCGCGCTGGCAGATGCCCCTGCTCGGCCTGGTAACAGCGCACGGCGAGTTCAGCCCCCAGCAGGCGTTCATGAGCCACAACTCTTTTGTGCCTCATTTCTGCCCGTTGCAGCGAGCGCCAACGTTGCCACCGGGCCATCACCCAACTGAACGGATTGAACCCCTTGCGGAGTTGATACCGGGAAAACCTGTTCTCATCTCGCCGGACTTCCTCCCACGTGACTCGGGCAAGGTCGATTCTCTCCAACTCAGCTATGACCGGGCGAGCCTCTTCGCTGCTTAGCTTCGGCGCAAGTTTGCTCAGCGGCGTGTCGCCAATCGCTTCACAGGCAAGTCCCACAAGCCGATTGATGACGAACCCACCCCGGCTCATTTCGTTTCCGAAGCGGATGGCATCGAGGTAACTCTGGGCGGCGTCCGCAAGGCGGTTGTCCATTTCCCGCAACCGGCCCTCCGCGGCAAGGAGTTGAGCCAGTCGTTTCATGGCCGCCAACTCCCCCAGCATACCGGCGACATTCGTCATGGCGGAATCTGCCGGCAGGGCGCACTGGCGGGTCAGGCCAAGGCGCAACCGACGAAGCGATTCGGAGTTCGCGTGTACCAACGCCCAAAGGCCGTTGTGGTCGAGCGTCGAGGCATAGCCGACATCGCCCCTCAATAACGTTGTCGCTCTCAGGAAATCGTCGTAGGCGTTCGGGTTCGGCAATGGCGGGGGCAGTGGAGTCCGGCCCACAGGCAGGAAAAGCGCCGTCATTATGGCCACCACGAAGATGACCGCCAACGCGAGCAGCAATGTACGGGTCTTTCGCGGCATCGCTGACGGCCAGCATGGCAGAACCAATAAGCGGCGTCAACGACCGTGGCGACCGCCGGAACGCGGCCTCGCCGCGTTCCTCAGGGAGAGAAATCACAGTAACGGAGGTTGACGTCGGCGGACTGATATATGATGTTCCGTCCTCTATTTCGGAGTTGAAGACGCAACCAGGAACAGCGATGGCAAAGAAGTCCTTAAAGAAATCGACGAACCAACTCGCTGCTGAAGCGGGGGCGAAACAGTCCGGCATGGCCTATCCGGCAGAGCCACACGAACTCAACGCTCAGCGGCAGCGGCTGAAGAAAGCGGCGGCGCTGGGCGCCGAAGCCCTCAAATCGTCGGCGCCGGCGGCGACGCCTGAACTGTATCCTGCCCCGGCCACGGGGTCCCCGCCGGAGCCGCCGAAATCGTCGGAGATGGCGGCGGTGGTCGCACCGGCCCCCAAGCCGACAGCCACCAAGACCGTCGATGTTGCTTTTGTCCTTTTTGAACCCGACGCGAAGCAGGTGGCGCTCGGTGGGGATTTCAACAGATGGGCGTCCGACGCGACCCCCATGAAACGACATAATGGCGGGCGGTGGGAGATAGCCGTCGCTTTAGCGCCGGGACGGTATGAATACAAGTTTGTGGTTGATGGGCACTGGATGCCCGACCCGCTCGCTTACGAGAACGTTTGGAACCAGCACGGCACGCTTAATTCGGTGATTGAGGTCCGGGCCTGATCAAAGCCCGCGAAGGGTCATCCTCAGCCCCCACCGTGGCTGCTATAATCGTGCGGTGGGGCCATCTGCCTTGTCGGCGTCGACCTTTAAGGGGAGTCCAAAGTACTTGAGCACGGCCATCGTGCGGGCGTAAATCCTCTTTTCAGGCATCTCCGCCCGCTCGCACATCAAGTTCATAGCAACGAGATCCCGCTTGAGTAAATTCAGCAACTCCACCAGCTTGCAGGTAACCGCGACATGGGTTTGCCCGTCCACTTGCATCGTCTCGATGGTTGGCAGGCAGCACGTGGTTATGGCCCTGAGCGCGTCCCGGTTCAGATTGCAGAAATACAGCCAGTACGGCCAGGCATCATGCAGCATTGAATAGAATCGCCGGATTTCCGGCACCATGACGGTTCTCCCTGCGGGGCCACCCCAGTCGTCGATGCACACCACGCAGCGGTTCATCATCTCGCGCAGGCCGCCGCCCGCAGGCAGGTTGTCCGGCGCGTACAGGCTTAAGAAGTGGTCGAAGTCACCGCGTTCAAGCTGGTACCGGCTGAACCGATAAAGCACCAGATCGCATCCATACCTCTGATTTTGCATCGCTTTCCTGTCCTTAAGTTGACACGAATCCATCGCACCACATCGGCAAAACAGTATGTGCGGCCGGGGTTCCATCTGGCAGTGGCGGAGCGAATCTCGGCCATCCCCCGGTGGCAGTTCTTACGGGTTTCCGTTCCAGGTGGCGCATGGGCGCGTCGGCTACTGCACGGAAAATGTCGTGGTAGGTGACCGAGGGTTTGCTGGCCAGAATTTGCCCGACGGAGCGTCCCTCGGCTATCGCTTTGAGAATGGCTCGTGACTTTTTGCTCGACCTATTTGCTGCCATATCCGTCCGAGTATTGACGTGCCGACTGATTATGGAGCACTTTTGATGCCGGAACCCTCGACTCGACCCTCTGGCAAACCTGGTTCATCGCCACGAGGTCCTTTAGCAGAAAAACCAGCGCGTCGAGCGGCTCGCAGCCGACCCCGGCCTGGGGCCGGCTGTCCACTTTCGAGGCGGTCAGTGAAGGCAGGCAAGGCATTACGATCCTCTTTCGGCAAATCCATCCAGGCACCGAAACTGCATCACCTCCTGCTCACGAAAACTCGTTTCGGCAAAGAGCACCGCGGCGCGGATGGCCTGGTAGCGCATCTCCCCGCCACCGTACCCCGGGTCATGTTTGACGGTGATCGTCTCGATCTCCGGTCGCCTCAACAGCTCCGACGCGGTGTAGGTTTTTGCTCCGACGTTCAGCGTGGGCTCCGGCTGCGCTGCCGTCATTGAAAGACTTAAGAGGCAGCTCGAAAGGACGTAAATGGCTCTCATCGGGGCAAATCTAATGCCGGCGTGAAGATTCGTGAAGAGTCACTATATGCCCGCCTCAAATCGGGACATCCCAGTGCTCTGCCCGAAGAAGCGTGGGTCGCTGAGCAGCCGCCGAGCGCACAGCCGCTTTGCAGGGGTGCCCAGCCGTTTTACCCCGGTTTGTGGCGGCCATTCTGGCCTGAGGCCTGGCTGAGTTTGGCGCAGTGAAGGCGATGTTCGGCTACTTGCGGCGGAGGCCGGCCACCGTGCGCTGGGCGCACGAGAACCACAAGAGCGCCAGCAGGCCGATCATGGCGGCTTGGCTGATCACCGGGAAGCTGTAGATGAGGAAGGCGATACCGCCGCAAATGAGGGTCGTTTTTATCAGAACAATCATACGCCTGAGATTCTGCTACATTCAATTTACAGCATAGCCGGTTCCATGCCAGGTTTACTCTGAGTGACGGCGGCCCGTGCGGCCCCCTGGACCCGCTCGGCTTGCGTTACCTTTAGCCGCTTTTCCCCAAGGAGGGGATGAAATGGATCTTAACTGCGGCCTAAAGGCCCTGAACTGTCAACACTCTTCGACTTGCAGGTTCAAGGCGAGCCGGTCGATATAGGCCGGGGTCGGCAGCTTGTCCTTCGGACGGAGGGGGATCTGGCCAAGATGGATCTCTTTTTTGGTCTCCAGGGCGTCTCGCTCGCCAGGCTCGACCTGAGGAACCAACTCGGTCGTCTGAAAAGTCTGAATTTCGACAGTCAAACGGTCTGGCCGGAGGCGGACAGGCTGCCGGCCGGTTTTGACCCGGGGCGCCTGTTGGAGGAAGAGCGGAGGAGCAGGGCATCCTGGTCGTGACGTGCGATCCCGATTTCCTCCCGATCGGGACATTGAAACGTCCTGAGAACCGCCCCGAGCCAGCGGCGGCGGATTATACGCGAGGCTGTTTCTCCGCCCCAAGCGCCGTTCTCTATGTTCCGGCCGCCAATCGCACTCTGGCCAGCTTCCGCGGACCACGCCTCTACACTTACGACCGGCTTGGCGCCATGAGCTGGACTGTCCCCTACCTGGCCGGTCTGGCCGCTTTGGGTTGGCAGGTGAACCCGGCTATCACCCCGCGGGAAATGACGGAACTCTGGCAGCGCACCGCCGTCAAGACCGCCTTTGGACTAGTGATTGATCCCGTCAAGTTCCTCGCATCGATCAAGCCTGCCAAGTGAGCCGGAGTTCGGCATCAAACTCCGCATTGACGGCTGGCTTGCCGCGGTGATAGTCTCGCCGAAACCACTCAAATCAGTGCGCGACCTGCCATGACAGAGGAAGCCAAACCCGCCAGTTCGGTAGCCGCGGGTCGATTTACGACCACGCACTGGAGCGCGGTGGTGCGGGCCGGCCGGGACGAAGCCGCCGAGGCGACGGAAGCGCTCAACGAATTGTGCGGCCTCTATTGGTATCCCCTTTACGCTTTTGCGCGCCGCCACGGCTGCAACCCGGCCGAGGCGGAAGATCTCACCCAGGCCTTTTTCGTCCGGCTCCTGGACCGAAATTACATCGCGCGAGCCGAACCGGAGAAGGGCCGGTTCCGGACCTTTCTGCTCACGGTTTTCAAGCGGTTCATGGCGGGTGAGTGGAGCCGCCAGCACGCGCAAAAGCGAGGCGGCTTTGAGCCGGTCGTGTCCATCGACGCCGCCCTGGCCGAGTCCCGTTTTGGAGCCGAACCGGCCCACCAGGAGCAACCGGACACGCTGTTCGAGCGGCAGTGGGCCATGACGTTGCTGGACCAAGTCATGTCCCGCCTTGAGAACGAATACCGGGAGTCTGGCCGGGGCCGGTTGTTCGAGCGCCTCGATGCTTGCCTGGCGCGGGACGCCGCCGCCTTGCCGTACGCGGAGATTGGCGCGGAGCTGAACCTCTCTGAGGCCGCCGTGAAAGTGGCCATGCACCGTCTGCGCGCGCGTTATCAGGCCATCCTGCGCGAGGAAATCGGAAAGACCGTCGCCTCCGCCGAGGAGGTCGAGGCGGAGATTCGCGAATTGTTTGCCGCCTTTGCGCCTTAGCCACGGGCCGAGGTTACTTTTCCGCACTTTTCCGGAAGCATAGGGCAATGAAAGACACGACTCGTCCCGAGATGGGTGCCGAGGTTCACCATAGATGCGCGGTTTGCCGGACGTCGTTGCCCCCGGGCGTGCCGTCCAACCGATGCCCGCACTGCCTGCTTCGGGTGGGGCTGGCCGCACCCCTGGCGCCAGCGGCCTCTGAAACCGTCGCCGCCCCCGCTGTCCTGGCCCGGGACCTGCATTTCCCCAACCCAGGTGAGGCCTTTGGCCATTACCGGATAGTGCGGCTGCTCGGGCAAGGAGGCATGGGGGCCGTGTTCGAGGCGGAAGACCAGGAGTGCGGGCGGCGCGTGGCCTTAAAAGTGCTTGGGCATCGGCTGGATTGGCCCGAGGCTCGCAGCCGCTTCTTCCGCGAGGGCAGGCTGGCCGCATCGGTCAATCATCCCAACAGCGTTTATGTCTATGGCACCGAGGAAATTGCCGGCATCCCGGTTATCGCCATGGAGTTGGCCGCAGGCGGCACCTTGCAGGAGCGCGTCTCCAGCCAGGGTCCGCTGCCAGCCGCCGAGGCGGTGGACTGCGCGCTCCAGGTTATTGCGGGTCTCGAGGCCGCGCAACGCGCCGGCGTGCTGCACCGGGACATCAAACCCTCCAACTGCTTTGTCGATGAGGACGGAACGGTCAAGATCGGTGACTTCGGACTCTCGATCTCGACCCTGGTGCGCTTCGAGCCGAGCTTGACGGCCTCCGGGGCTTTCCTCGGCACCCCGGTATTCTCTTCGCCAGAGCAATTGCGGGGCGACGACTTGACCGTCCGCTCGGACATCTACTCGGTGGGGGTCACGCTTTACTACCTGCTGACGGGCCATCATCCTTTCACGGCCGACAACCTGGTGCAACTGCTGGCGACGGTCCTGGAACGGCGTCCCGATTCGCCGGCCAAATGGCGCCCAGGGCTGGCGCCGGGGCTCTGCCGCACGGTGCTGCGCTGCCTCGAGAAAGACCCCGAGAACCGGTTCCGGAACTACGCGGAACTGCGCGCCGCCCTGCTCCGGCACGCGACCGCTGCGCCCATCCCCGCTCCGGTCGGTTGGCGCTTTCTGGCCGCGTGCCTTGACGCGCTGTTCTGCATTATGGCGCTGGTAGTTGTCCAACTCCTCCTCCTCTTCAGTTCCGACCTTCTGCCGGGTCCTGAGACCTATCGCTCGCTGAAGTTGCCGCTCACCTGGATTTGCCCCTTGGCCCTCCTGGCGGTGAACTACGTGTTCCTCGAGGGACGATCGGGCGCTTCCGCCGGGAAAGCGGTTTGCGGACTGCGGGTGGCGCGGCTGGACCGGAGACCCCCGGGCCTCTGGCGTGCTGCCCTTCGCGCCCTGATGTGCTTCGGACCGGCGTTGTTGCTCTGCCTGGCCGGGCTTAACGCTCCGCTCGCCGGGCGCACCGCGTCGAGTCCCTTTCCCGCGGGGCTTTTCCTGCTCGAGTCGTGGGCGCTGACGGCGCTCCTGTTTTCGACCGCCCGGCGCCGGAGCGGGTTCGCCGCCGGCCATGACCTTGCGACCGGAACGCGGGTGGTGCTCCAAGCCGCTCGCCAGGCCCGGCCTCCTCTGTCAGCGGCGGATGAAACCTCGCCGAAAACGGAGTCGGCTCAGTTAATCGGCCCCTATCAAGTGCTCAACACGCTCGGCGGAGGCAGGGAGGGCGAGGTCCTCCTCGGTTTCGATGCGCGCTTGCTGCGCCGGGTTTGGATTCGCCGGCCGCCTCCAGGCACGCCGCCGCTCCCACCGAACCTGCGCTATCTGGGGAGGCGCGGGCGGCTGCGCTGGCTCAACGGCCGGCACACCGCCACCGAGACCTGGGATGCCTACGACGCGCCCTCGGGCAAACCCCTGTTGGACGTGATTTCCCAACCGCAATGCTGGAGCCGCGTGCGGTACTGGCTCCTGGATTTGACCCAAGAGCTGATGGCGGCCGAAAACGATGGCTCATGGCCCGCCGTGCTCGACCTCGACCGTGTCTGGATCACGGCCGAAGGCCACGCCCGGCTGCTCGACTTCCCGGCCCCGGGTGCGGAAGCTTCCGAGACCGGCCGGTCTTTGGACCCGGCGAGGCGCCCGTCAGCCGCAGATTTCATCCGCCAGGTGGCGTGGTCGGCGTTGGAAGGCCGTCCAATCGGAGTCGAAACGGCCCGAACGGCGTGCCTGCGCGCACCGGTGGCGTTGCCGGCTCGGCGCTACCTCGAAAGCATCGCGATGGGTTCCGGCCTGGCTGAGGTGGTTGCCGGTCTCCAGCCCTTGCTCTGCCGCCGGGCCACCATATCCCGCGCCAAGCGGTGGACGCTCCTGGCGGTGGGTATCGCCCTGCCCCTGTTATATGCGGTCACCTTCGCCATCGAGTTCGGCTTGCAGGCCTGGCGCCTTCCCGCGGACCCGGAGTTGGCCGCTCTCCAGGTATGCCTCCTCCACCACGAACTGTTGCGCCAGCCGCCGTTCCACTTCGGACACGGTCCCTGGCCCCATGCCCGCGAAAGCCAGGCGCTCGAGACCTACACCGTGGGGCGCTTCGGGCCGATTCTGTCCAACCAGGCCTCCTTCGCGAGGCTTCGAGGGAGTGCGGTCGCTTACGACAGCTTGCGCTTCGAGGCGAGGCTTATCATGCGCCTCAACCAGACTCCCCCTTCGAAAGCCGCCTTCGATCAGGCTGGATTCGTAGTGGAACGGTTCCTGGGAGGACCACCCAACGGACGCGCGGAGGCCGCTTTGCGGCGAGGCTCGCTAATGCACGCCGTTCTATTGATTGCCCACAGAGCGGGCTTGGTTTGTGTGGTTGTGCCCTGCCTGGTGGCTTCGCTTTGTTTCCGGGGCGGGTTGCTGGTCTTCGCGCTCGGCATCGCGTTGGTAAACCGCCACGGCGCCCGAGCCTCACGGCTCAGAGTGACCGCCCGCAACCTGCTGGCTTGGCTCCCCTTCCTGCTGCTGACGGTTTTCGAGCAACGGCTGGCGCCTCTCGCCGGCCCCAGCCGCGCCGTCCTTCTCGCGCTCGGATGCGCCGCAACCCTGGCCCTGATCTCCACCCTGCTCCCGCAGCGGGGCTTGCAGGATCGGTTGGCCGGCGCCTGGCCGGTGCCTCGATGAACAGTTGTGTGAACTATGAGTTGCAGCGCGCTTTGTTTATGCGGGTTTCAATGGGTTTCTGAATGGTGCCAGAGGAGGGATTTGAACCCCCGACCAAAGGCTTATGAGTCCTCTGCTCTACCCCTGAGCTACTCTGGCAA
>Ga0209415_10012922_pt1 | contig 13853 bp, 14 predicted proteins | sample PeaSoiSIISIP2007_FD_187696 | JGI IMG/M metagenome (GOLD analysis project Ga0209415, IMG submission 187696) | Peat soil microbial communities from Weissenstadt, Germany - SII-SIP-2007 (SPAdes) (version 2) | ecosystem: Environmental > Terrestrial > Soil > Wetlands > Peat | place: Germany... | reverse complement strand
GGCTTGCCGTCCTTCACCGTCGATTGCGCGACCAGCAATGATCCCTTGATGAAGTAGGCGTCGGCGCGTCCCGGATCAGCCGCGATCGATGTGTTGCAGGCGGCGAGGGCACCGTCCGTTCGACCGATGTTATACAGGACTGCGCAGAGGTTGAAGTACGCCAGTCCGGGATTGGTCGCGAGCGGCGCAGCCTTGGTGTAGGCGGCGATCGCCTGCTCGGTGCGCTTGAGGTGCAGGTACGCATTGCCCATTTGCGTGAGGAGCGCGCTCAGCACCGGCTTCGTCGGGGTAGGGGAAGCGGTCGGCGCTTGGGCAGCGCTCCATGCCCGGCCGTAGGTGTCGACCGCCTCCTGATATTCCGCGCTGCCCAACTGTGCATCGCCGAGCAGCTTGAGATAGTCCCATCGTGTCGAACGGGCGACCAACATCTTCGCGGCAGCTTCGGCGTCGTTCCAATTCTTGGCCACGATGGCCGCCTGCGTCCTTTTGAGGAGCGTCTGCTCGTCGTCCGCCGTCTGCGCAAGGGCCAACCCGTGCACCCCAACCGCGACGAACGACAATATGCCGAGCGCCAGTATCGCGAGGAACCGCACGAGATCGCCTGTTCGCCGGCCGCGGCCGCGTATCCGTAGCGTCATGTCTCTTTACGTTTGCGTACGCTCACTCGAGTCCCCGCAGGCGCTTTCGGAGCGCCGGGCAGTCGACGCCACTGTTCCGCTCTCGACCGGGTTATGCGATTGCCTATGGTTCCGCTATCTATCCTCGATCTCGTCCGCGTCACTGAGCAGACCGCCGCGCGTGAGGCCATGGACAACGCGCGCGATCTCGCTGCATACGCCGAGACCCTCGGCTACCGTCGCTTCTGGGTCGCCGAGCATCACAACATGCGCGGGATCGCGAGTGCCGCGACGTCCGTTGTCCTCGCGCACATCGCTGCGGGCACCAAGACCATCCGCGTCGGGGCCGGCGGAATCATGCTGCCGAATCACTCGCCGCTCGTGATCGCGGAGCAGTTCGGGACACTGGCCACGCTGTTCGGGGACCGGATCGATCTCGGGCTCGGGCGTGCCCCGGGGACGGATCAGTTCGCATCGCGCGCACTACGCCGCGATCCATCGGCCGCCGAGCACTTTCCCCAGGACGTTCTCGAATTGCAGGCTTTTCTGGCTGAGCCGCAGCCCGGGCAGCGCGTGGTGGCTGTTCCCGGTGCCGGGACGAACGTACCGCTGTGGATCCTCGGGTCGAGTACCTTCGGTGCACGGCTTGCTGCCGAACTCGGGCTGCCGTATGCGTTTGCCTCGCACTTCGCACCCGCGTCGCTCGACGAAGCGCTGCTGACCTATCGCACCTACTTCAAGCCCTCACAGCACCTGTCGAAGCCCTATGCCATGGTCGGCGTGAACATCATCGCCGCCGACACCGACGCAGCGGCGCGCCGGCTCGCGACGACGCAGCAGATGTCGATCACCGGGATCGTGCGCAACGCGCGCGGCTTGAGCAAACCGCCGATCGACGACATCGAAACCTACTGGACGCCCGCGGAAAAGGCGGAAGTGCAGCGGTGGCTCGCGGTTTCCGTATACGGTTCGCCGGAAACCGTGCGCGACGGCATCGAACGGCTTCTCGAGCGCACGCAGGCCGACGAGCTCATGATCGTCTCCGACGTCTTCGACCACACCGAGCGGTTGCGCTCATTCAAGCTCATCGCCGAGGCCGTCCAGACGCCAAACCGCGTCTACGTTCGATGAGCGGACCCTGAATCGAGGTCTACAAGACCTTCCGCCGAAGATCGGCGGCGGGGGTAACCGTATGTACCGTTCTCGTTTCCTCGTCGCGGCTGCCGTTGCAGCGATGCTCGCATGCATGGCTCTGCCGCACTCCTCGTCCGCAGCGGATCCGTATGAGATCGACGTCATCCTACCGCTCACGGGCGGCGGCGCATTCATCGGGCAGACGCACCAGAAGACGCTGACGCTGCTGGAAGCGGTCGTCAACAAAGACGGCGGTATCGGCGGACGGCCGGTCACGTTTGTTTTCCACGACGATCAGTCGAATCCGGCCGTCGACGTCCAGCTGGCCGGGCCGATCCTCGCCAAGAAGCCGGCCGTGGTGCTCGGCTCGTCCCTCTCGGCGCTGTGTCGTGCGCTTCAGCCACTGTTCGCCAACGGCCCGGTTCAGTATTGCCTCTCGCCGGCGATCTATCCGCCGAAGGGCGCGTTCTCGTTCGCCAACAGCATCGATACGGACGATCTGCTGCAGGCGACGATGCGGTACTTCCGTGAGCGCTGGATCACTCGCATCGCGCGCCTCACCACGACCGACGCCTCCGGCCAGGACGGCGCGGCGGCTGTGACCCATGCGCTGGCGCTGCCCGCGAACAAGTCCATGCAACTCGTTGCGACGGAGCAGTACGGCCCCACCGACGTGAGCGTCGCCGCGCAAGTGTCGAACATCAAGGCCGCCCAACCGCAGGCAGTTGTCCTCTGGGTTTCGGGGGCACCGGTGGCCACCGGATTGCGCGGGCTGCACGACGCGGGAATCGACGTACCGGTCGTTACCTCGAGCGCCAACATGGTCGACTCGCAGCTCAAAGGCTATCAGTCGTTCGTCCCCCGGGAGCTGCTCTTTCCGGGGATCAGCTTCGCGGCGGGGCTCAGCCGCTCGCGGCAAGTCGCGAGCGCGCAGAAGCTCTTCGTCGACACGATGAAGAGCAACAACATCGATCCCACGCTACAGGTGGGACTCCCCTGGGACCCCGCCCTGATCGTCATCGAAGCGCTCAAGAAGCTCGGACCCAACGCGACCAGCACGCAGCTGCGCGACTACATCGTCGCGCTGCACGATTTCCCGGGCATCACCGGGTTATATGACTTCCGGACCGGGAATCAGCGCGGGGTAACCGGAGAGGACGTCGTCATGATGCGATGGGACGGCACCAAGACGGATCCGTGGGCGGCCGTCAGTAAGCTCGGCGGCGCGACCCGCTAACCTCACATGCCGGCGCTCTCGGGGCGAGCGGCGGTGCCATCAGACCAATGTCCGACGGGAATCATAAAGATGGTCTCCGGTTCGGGCATGTCCTGGTACTGATCGTTGAACATGACGGGCGAACCCTTGAGATTCGCACCCCACGTCGTCGCGCTCGTCGTTCGTACGTGGAACATCAAGTGCGGATACCAATGGCCGACGGCGTCGCCCAAATTTCCACCCTTTGACATCATGTAGGACATCGCTCCCGGCGCGGGTGTCGGGAGTCCGTTTTGTGCCAATTTCGCTACGATGCTCGCGCGCATTTGCGCCTTAGACAAGCCGGCTAACGCAAGATTGGTCCGATTGAACGTGTAGGGAAGGATGCTCCGCACCGCCGGCGGGTTGTAGCAGATGGGACCGCGCATGCGGGGATTCCAGAACTCGGGGCTATCGAACGGCGACATCCACGCGCGCTCGACGAGACAATCGAATCCGTTCGTCCCGCGGACTGCGGTTTGGTAGCCACCTCTGCGCAAGACGAATACGGTGGCCTTGTTCGAGATGGCGATGGGCGCGGCACTTCGAGCCAGGGCAATTTCCGCCGTGGTATCGGCGATCAGGTACTGGTCGAGCGGCGCCATCCGCAGGGGCAGTTGTCGAGAATCTTGAGATAACGCCGGTGCGTTCGCGCTGATTGCTAACAATAAGGCGAAACGCAGTATTGTGCCTGAACGTCGCCACATCATGAGCACACTTCTTATGCCGGTCCGGCGGGCGGCGCGACCGTCGCTTCGGTTTGGCCGCTCTTTGCAAGCTCGCGCGCGACGAAGCCGGTGCGCTTGAGCTCTTCGATGAGCTCCGAGATCGCTCGGACGGCCTGCGGACCGTGGATGGTCACCATCGCTTGCTCGATCACCATGAAGCGGCCGGGGAGGACGCGGACATCGGAGCGCGTCTTGGCGAAGTCGAGCAGCGACGCTTTTACGCCGGCCGCGACGTCGATCCCGTCGCGCAGGAAACGCTCCAGTGCTTCGGCGCTCGTTTGATCGCGGACGATCTCGGCGTGCTTGAGGTTCCGGCTTAGGTACAGATCGTAGGCGCTGCGGGCACCGACCGTCATCCGGATCCCGGGCCGGTCGACCTCGTCGACGCTCGTGATGGGTGACGACGAAAGGACCAGGTATCCGCCCTCGATCAGGACGTACGGCGCGGAGAAGTGCACGGTCTGTGCGCGGGCGGGATCGATCGCGAGGAAGCCGATGTCGATGCGGCGCTCCGCACCCGCGGTGACGACGTCGCCGGCGCCGTCGAACGGGACGAGCTCGAGCGGTGTGCCGAGACGCTTCGCCAGTTCGCGGGCGATCGCGACCGAGACTCCGCCCGCTTCGGCCAGCGTCGGTCCGCGCTGAGCGAGCACGGTGTTACCGAAGTTGATCGCAGCCCGCAGCGTCCCGGTCGGAGCCAGCGCGTGGGCGAGGTCGGTCGTTCCATCCGCCATGCGCAGAGCTTTGCCGCGGGCGTCCCGGAAAGCCTCCGAGGTGCGAATGTTTGGAAGGTCCGCCGCCGTGCAGAGGGACAGGAAGACCAGGAATACGCGTCATGAAGATCGCCACTTTCAATATCAACGGCATCGAGCGGCGTTTGCCGAACCTGCTCGCGTGGCTGCGCGCGACAGCGCCGGACGTCGTCTGTCTGCAAGAGATCAAATGTCGCAACGCGGCGTTTCCGCGCGCCGCGCTCGAGGAAGCCGGATACGGCGCGATTTGGCAGGGCCAGGGTCCGCACCACGGCGTCGCTATCCTGGTGCGCGGCGCCGAACCGCTCGAGACGCGCCGCGAACTGCCGGGCGACCCGGCCGATCGTGAAGCGCGGTATATCGAAGCGGCCGTGAACGGGGTCCTCGTCGGCTGCCTCTATCTGCCCAATGGCAACCCGCAGCCGGGACCCAAATTCGACTACAAGCTCGCCTGGCTCGCGCGCTTGCTCACGTATGCGGCCGAATTGCAAGACGCGAACGTTCCGGCCGTGCTGGCGGGCGACTTCAACGTCGTGCCGACGGACGCCGATATCTACGACAAGCGTTCCTGGAAAGACAATGCGCTCGTACAGCCGGAACCGCGCGCACTCTTTGCGCTCTTCGCCGAACGGAGCTGGACCGACGCGCTACGCGCGCTCCACCCGGCGGAACCGATGTACACATTCTGGCATTACTTGCGAAAGCGCTGGGAACGCGACGCCGGCATGCGCCTCGATCACCTCCTGGTCGGTACCGCACTGGCCGCGCGGCTCACCGCTGCGGGCGTCGATCGCGCGGTCCGTGGCGAACCGGATGCGAGCGACCACGCCCCGGCCTGGATCACGCTAAGCTAACGCAAAATGGCGCGGGACTCAAAGCTTGGGCTGATTAAGAATCTTTCATGGCCAACGGCGTGACGGAGACGAGCGTACTGATCGCCGGTGGTGGCCCGGTCGGCCTCGGTCTCGCCGTCGATCTCGGTCGACGCGGCGTACCGTGTATCGTCGTCGAGCGGAACGACGGGGTGATTCGCCATCCGCGCGCAACTGCGGAGAACGCCCGAACGATGGAGTTCTTCCGCCGCTGGGGTATCGCCGACGCGGTCAAGAACGCCGGCGCGCCACCGGATTTCCCCCACACCGTGCTTTACGTGACCAATCTGAACGGTTTTGAGATCGCTCGCTTCGACCGTGCGGCGCACGGCGGGAAGCAGGCTGCAGAAACGAGCCCCGAACGTCCGCAGCGCGTTAATCAGCTCTGGCTTGACCCGATCCTGCAGGAGCTTGCCGCGAGCCTTCCCAGCGTTTCCCTTCGCTATGGGTGCGAGTTCACCGCGTTCATCGAACGCGACGACCGGATCGTCGCGTCCGTAACAGCGGGCGATTCGCGTGAAGAGATCGCGGCGTCGTACCTCATCGATTGTACGGGGATCCGTGGAGCGGTCCGCCGTTCCCTCGGCGTCGAGATGGAAGGCCGTGCCGGACTCGACTATAACCTGAGTATCTTCTTCAAGCTGCCGGAGTTGTGGACGTATCACGACAAGGGGAAAGCCGCGTTGCATTTCTTCGTCGATGCGAACGGCATCAAGCGAAACTTGATTCAGCTCGACGGCCGCGAGCTCTGGCGGTTCGGTGTCTGCGATCAAACGCTCTACGAGCACCCGGAGCTGGCCGATGTGGGGACACTGCTGGCCGAAGCGATCGGCCGGCCGGTTCCATTCGAGCTGATCGGGGTGTCACCGTGGACCGCCCACGATCTCGTCGCAACGTCCTACGGCACCAGGCGCGTGTTTTTCGCTGGTGACGCCGCGCACCTCAATCCGCCGGACGGCGGCTTCGGCCTCAACACGGGAATGGGCGACGCCGTCGATCTCGGTTGGAAGCTTTCCGCGGTGCTTGCCGGCTGGGCGTCGCCGGGACTCCTCGCCTCGTACGAGAGCGAGCGCCGTCCCGTCGCCGCGCGGAACGTTCGGCAGTCGACCGAGAACCATTTGCGCGCCGCGCACATGGCGATCGAACCCACCATCGCCGAGGACTCGCCCGCCGGCGCAGCTGCGCGCGGGGCGCTCGGCGATCATATCCGCCGCGTTCAAGGCCGAACCTTCATCAGCGACGGTACGGCACTCGGCTACGTCTACGACGGTTCGCCGGTCATCTGCCCCGACGGTACACCACCACCGGAGGACACGATTATGGAGTATCACCCGACGAGCCGTCCCGGAGCTCGGGCACCGCACGCCTGGCTCGCCGACGGACGGTCGATCATCGACTTGTTCGGCACGAGCTACGTTTTGCTCCGATTCGGCTCCGAGGCGCCGTCCGCTGATCCGCTGGCGGCGGCATTCCGCCAGCGCGGTGTTCCCGTACGCGTTGAGTCGATCGGCGATCCGGCGACGAGTGCCCTCTACGAGAAGCGCCTGGTCCTGGTTCGACCCGACGGTCACGTCGCTTGGCGCGCAGACGCCATTCCCGAACGTCCAGATCGGATCGTGGACGTCGTACGCGGCGCCGCGGTGGCAGCACGATGAGCGACATCCGGATCAGCCGCGCGCGGGTCCTCGGCGTAGCGGCCGCAGCTGCGTTTGTCGCGAGACCGCGCTCGAGTAGCGCCCAAGCGGCGCCGATTCGCCTTGCGTGCTACACAACGGACGCGTACGCCCAACCGTTTTATGCCAACGAGCTGGGTTACTTCACGCGCGCCGGCTTGAATGTCGACGTTACCGTCCTTGCAAATGCCGCAACAAACGCGCAAATGGTCGCGGCCAATGCCATCGACGTCTGTCTTGCCGATCCCATCCAAGTAGGGCATCCCGTAAACGCCGGGGTTCCGCTCACCTTCTTTGCCGGCGGCAGCCTTTATACGAGCGCCCACCCCACGACCCTGTTGGTGGCTGCTACGGATAGCACCATTCGAACTGCCAAGGACTTCGAAGGCCAAACCTTGGCCGTGATCGGTCTGGCCTCGATCAGCTCGCTTGCCGTGCGTGAGTGGTTACGACAAAACGGAGCCAGCGTCGAGCTCGTCAAGTTGATCGAGCTTCCCTTTGCTGCGATGGCGAGTGCGCTCCAGCGTGGGACGATCGCCGGCGCCTTCCTTGCCGAACCGTTCCTATCGGGTGCCACCGGGAGCGTTCGAGTGTTGGCTAAGGCGTATGATGCGATCGCGAAGTCATTCGCCATCGCCACGTTCTTCGCGACCCGCGACTGGATCCTGAAAAATCGCGACACCGCACGAAAGCTGGCCCGGGCCATCTACGATACGGCGCGTTGGGCGAACGAGCATCAGAGCGAGTCTGCTGCGATCTTAGCGAAGTATTCGAAGGTCGACGTCGATCGCGTGCGATCGATGACGCGCGTCACGTATGCAACCGTCCTCGATGCGCGCCAACTCCAGCCTGTCCTCGACGTCGCGTTGGCATACAAGCAGCTCGAGCATCGGATCGACGCAAACGACCTGATCTTACGGCCATAGTCCGACGCTCGACTAACTGGTAGGGTACAACTTGGTGATGTCGCCGTAGGTGATCCCGCCGGCGAGCGCCGGGAGATCGCCTTTGCGCATGGCGTCGGCGAGCTCGACGAGCGTCGTCATCGACTTGCGGTACAATGCACCACCGATGCTGACGCGCTTCACGCCGGCGGCGGACAATTCGGCGAGCGGAACGAGCCCCTTGCGCGGCCCCACGACGACGTTCACGGGCTTCGGTGCAACGGCGCGCACCACGGCGCGAATGGCATCCATGTCCGGCAGTCCCGGCGCGTAGAGCACGTCGGCGCCGACTTCGGCAAAGGCGACGAGCCGTTTGATCGTATCGTCGAGATCCGGTCGTCCGCCGAGAAAGTTGTCGGCGCGCCCGGTCAGCACGATGCGACCCTTGGCCGCCTGCGCGGCCGCTTTCACGCGGGCGACCGCGTGATCGAAGTCGTGGATCGGTCGCGCCGGATCGACCGTCGTATCCTCGATCCCGAGTCCGGCCAAGCCGGCAGCAATCGCCGCTTCCACGGTTGCTACGCAATCCGCAGGTTCGGACCCGTATCCGTCCTCGAGGTCCCCGTTGACGGGTAGACCGGTGAGCGATCCCAGCAGCGCTGCGTTGGCGATGGCGTACTCGCGGCTGACCTCGTGCCGTCCGTCGCGACGCCCGAGCGCCGAGGCGATCGCGATCGACGATGATCCGAGCGCTGCGAACCCGGCGCGCTTGAGCAGCACGGCCGAGGCTCCGTCCCACGGGTTCGGCATGATGAACGCTTCGGAACCCTGATGCAGGGCCAGAAATTGCTCGTAGTAGCTCATGCGCGCTGCTTCCGGAAAAGGTGCCCGCGCTCATTTACGAACATCACTGCTTCCTGTCAATCGAGCGAGGTCACTCCGTGAGCGAACGCGCCAAGATCGTGCTGTTGATTCTGGGCGCCGTGCTCGTTGCCGCGGCTCCGGCGGCTATCGTCGGCGTCGTAAAGGCCGGCCGGACGCATACCCTTGGGCCTACCGTCGGCTTCGGAGCGCTCATGCTGATCGTGGGTTGGGCGGTCATCGTCTTCGCCGGCACCCTGCCGCTTGTGGAAGCGCCCGCTGGCGCACGTACACCGCGATTGCAACCGATCGATATCCACCGTTCTCGTTGCGGGATGCCGATTATCCGGCGCACCTGGATGTTGCCTACCCGGACCGCCTTTCGCGCTGGCTGCCCTTGGTCAAATGGTGGCTCCTCGCGATCCCGCATTACCTCATCATTTCGGCCTTCACCGGAGCGGCGAACAAGGCGGGTAGCCTCAATCTGTGGCTCGTCCTCATTGCGGCCGTCGGGCTGCTGTTTACCGGACGCTATCCGCGCGGTATTTTCGACATCGTCGTCGGCACGCACCGGTGGATCTATCGCGTCTTCACCTATGTCTGTCTGATGCACGACACCTACCCGCCGTTCCGGCTCGACCTCGGCGGCGAGGAGCCGACCTCCTAAGGCGCCCGAGATGCCGCTAGAATCCGAGGCTTCGTATGTCTGCCCGGTGTGCTTCGAGGAGAATTACGTCGGCGTGGATCCCAGCGGAGGTCGCCGTCAGCGGTTCATCGAGGATTGCCCGGTGTGCTGTAACCCGATCGAGTTCGAAGTCATGCTGGACCCGGAGGGGGACGCTACGGTCCTAACCGCGTCGAGCGCTTCTTAGCGGTGGCCCAGATGCCAGCCGTGCTTGGGGCAGGCGTACGGTGCAAGCCGCACGGTCGTGCGCGGAATCGCACGCTCGGCGAGCTTCTTCGTGGCGAACGCGGCCTTTGGCGAGCCGTTTTTGTTGTAGCATGACCGCGGCCCGCCATGTTTTCGCGGGGTCGTCAAAAGGGGTGCCTCTTGGTTCGTCGTAAGGGTTTTGCCTTCGAGTACAAGGGGAGGCGATCCATGCGAGTCCTTGCGCGTCTGTTGCTGGTCGCAGTATTCCTCGTCGCGGGTGGTTCGCTCAACGCGCAGACCTTACCGGTCATTCGCATCGCGGCGTTGCCGATCGACGTCAGCGGCGAGGTATTCTACGCAGCGGACCTCGGCTATTTCAAGGATGCGGGGCTCGACGCGCAGGTGACGATCCTCACCAACGGGGCCGCGGTCTCCGCAGCGCTGATCGGCGGCGCTTTCGACGTCGGCGCATCGCAGATCATTTCGGCCTCGCTCGCGCACGAAAAGGGCATCGACCTCAAGATCGTCGCGCCCGGCGCACTCTATGAGAGCAAGGCGCCGACCACGGTCTGCGCGGTCGCGCCGAACTCACCGCTCACCGGGCCGAAGGACCTCGAGGGCAAGACCTTCGGGGTTCCGGACCTCGGCGGTCTCCCGCGGATCGCGATTTCGGCCTGGATGGAGAAGGCCGGAGCCGACCCGGCCTCGGTAAAACTCGTGGAGATTCCCTTTGCGGCGATGGTCCCCGCGATGGCCAGCGGCCGCATCGACGCGGGCATCCTCGTCAACCCGCTGCTGCAACACGCGCTCGATGCGGGGCAGGCGAAGCTCCTTGGCAAGTGTCTCGACGCGGTCGCGCCGCAGTTCGCGATCGCCGAATACTATGCGCTGGGGAGCTACGCGGGCGCGAACCCGCAAATCGTGCGGAAGTTCGAGCAGGTGATCGAACGAACGGCGCGCTGGGCGAACGCGCACCATGCCGAGTCGGCGGCGATCCTCGAGCGCTGGACGAAATCTACCCTCCCGCCAACGGCGGCGCGGGCATTCTACGCCGAGCGTCTCAGCGTCGCTGACTTTCAGCCGGAGATCGACGCCGCCGCGCGCTGGAAAGTGATCAAGGCGTCGTTCCCGGTCAGCGAAATCTTCGCCCGCTCTTAGCGGATGCCGGCGACGATTGGGCTGATGAGGTCGCGGGCGTCGAAGGACTTCGGGATCACGTTGTAGCGGGCGGCGGCGTCGATCGCAGGCTGGATCATCGCGGGGTCCAGCGTCTCGGCGAAGATCTCGCGCGGACTTCGCTGGATCACCGTCACATCGACCTTTGCGAAGTCGGCAAGCCACTGCGCAGTCACATCGTGGTGACGGTTGGCATACCCGTTCGCTTCGATCTGCGCGTGCGCATAGCGCTCCACGATATCGCGGTTGTCGCCGGCAAAGGTTGCTGTGGTGATCATCGCGGTCAAGAGGAAGCGTTTCCCGATTGCATCGTAGACCTTCCCGATCGGGCGCACGTTCCCGGACCGAAGCGCCTCGGACAAATGCGGCTGCGTGAGCCCGGCCGCATCGATGCGGCCGGACTCGAGCGCCGCCAAGGTCGCTGCCGGCGAGAGTTCGATACGCTGAACAGTCGAAGAGTCGCCGCCGTGCTGGTCGATCCACAGGAGCGTCGCGAGCGCCATGAGATCGCCCAGCGCCGCCGACGAGATCGTCTTCCCGTTGAGATCCGCGCCGGTCCGGACGGTGCTATCCTTGCGCACGATGATGAGCTGAGAAGCCTTTTCGCTCAGATACATACCTTGCGGCGCGATGATCTGGAACGGCAAACCCTTCACGTGCGCGTTGATCAGCCCCAGAATATTCGTCGCGCCGATGTTCAAGGTGCCGCCGATGATCGCCGCCGACGATGCCGCACCGCTCTGCGTCGCACGGACCTCGACGTCGAGGCCGTATTTCTTGAAGAATCCGCCCCGGGCAGCGACCAGCGGCGAGAGGCCCCCGTCGACCGCCGACGTTCCCACCACGAGGTGCGGCGTCGTCTGCCCCAGCGCAGGGAACGGCAACCCCGTGAGGGCTGCGCTTCCGGCAACGAAGACGGCGCGTTGCATCGGCAGGTCTGCCGGCTACCGGAACCCGCGCGCCATGAATACCGCGCACAGTGGGATGAGGACGAAAAGCGCGATCTCCAAGCGGAGAAACGTCATCATCCGGCCGTATTCGGACGCTTCGAGTGCAATGACGCCGTTGGCAACCCGGTTCTGCCAGCGGATGAACGTAATGGTTGGCGGGATCGACAAGAGCGCGACGACGAGAAAAAGCCCCATCTTCGTCCAGAAAATCGGGTTGCCGATGTAGTATGCCGCGCCTTTGAGCCCGAAGTTCAGGCGCAAGAGTCCGGTGACGATCACTAGGCCGGCGATGATGCCGTACCAGCGGTCGGTCAGCCGCAAGCGTTGGAAGATGTTCGCCGCCATCGTCTGGCGGAACAAGAGGAGCTCGGCCGTCAGCATGCTGGCCAACGCAAAGATGGAGAGGAAGTGTGCGTAGGCGAGCAGCGCGTCCAGTGTCACGGGGTCAACAGCAGCGCTTGACTTGAAAATGGTGCATTCACGCCGTTACTGATCGTCGCGATCGGGGCGCCCGTGTACGGAGGCGCGTATTCGGTGACGGTGTTGTTGCCGAAGTTTGCAACGAAGAGGTTCCCTGCGCCGTCGAGAATGATTGCTATCGGCTGACTTACCCCGTTGCTGATTGTGGTCGGCGTCCCCATATAGGGCGGAGCATATACCGTCACGGTATTGGACGTAGAGTTGGCCACGAAGAGATTCCCAAAGGGGTCGAGCAGTAACGCCCACGGCGACGTCACCCCGGTGCTGATCGTCGTCATCGGTGCCGCGGTGTAGGGCGGTGCGTATACGGTAACGTTGTTGCCTAGGCGATTCGCGACGAACAGATTTCCGGCGGCATCGAGTACCACCGCATACGGCTGATTCACGCCCGTGCTGATGGTTGCGGTGGGTGCGCCGGTGTAGGGCGGTGCGTACTCGGTTACGGTGCTGCTCAAAAGGTTTGCTTCGAAAAGATTCCCGGAGGTGTCGATTGCCAATCCGAAATTCGCACCGCTCACACCGGTGCTGATGGTCGTCGGCGCGCCGGTATAGGGGCGCGCCAATACCGTCACCGTATTCGTGCTGTTGTTCGCGACGAAGAGATTCCCGTTGCCGTCGAACAGCATAGCCCGGGGATTGTTTCCGCAGGTGAACGCGGTGGGGGCACCCGTATAAGGGGGCGCGTACTCCTCGCACCGGACGGCGAGGTTATTATCGACCCAGAGATTCCCGGCTGGGTCGAGCGCGATCCCGTAGTTCCCGGCTACGCTGGTGCTGATCGTCGTAGGAGCTCCGGTATAGGGCGGCGAGTACATCGTCACCGTCAGGGCGCTGTAGTTTGAGACGAAGAGGGTTTGGATGTCGTTCGCGATCGTAAACGTCGTCGTGCAGACGGCGCCCGGCTGCGTGCACGTCGTGTCGGGGTAGGTCGCTGTCACCGCGAAAGTTGCCCCCACGCCGTTGGTCCCGGGCGGGGTGATCGCGATCGTATTGGGCGCCGCGCTCGTGGGCGCGGCCGCACTCCAGCCGCTCCCGCGCACGAGGCTCGCGGCGTACGTCGGCGATCCCGGTCCGGCGATGATGTTGCCGTCGGCATCGAGCGCGTTGACAATGACCGGCTGTGCCGCCGATCCGTACAGCGTCAAGCCCGAGGCACCCGAGCCGTGGACCGCTCGTGCGCCGGAGACGACTTGCAGCGTATGAGCAATTCCGGAGAGGGCGATCGGGATCGTGTTCGGACCGGAGGTGACGGTAAAGGCGATGCTCTGCGCGCTCGAAAGGGGCGTGCCGTTCGCATCCTCAGCCATCAACGTTGCCGTATAGCTCCCCAGCGCGAGTCCGACGGTCAGCTGGCATGTCGTGCTCGCGAGCGTGCTCGCGCAGCCACCCGAGGTTGGGGTGAGCGCGACGGTCACGGGATAGCCGGTGACCGAGACCGCGTTCTGCTGAACGTTGATCACCATTTGGGTGGTGGCCGGAGAGACATACTTCGCCGAACGCGCGTTGCTGCTCGCCGCATTCTGGGGGGCATCGATACGGAACGTGACGCGTGCCGTGCCGGCCGGCATCGAGGCGGTCGAACCGGCATCGGGGATGCTCG